>SDBU01000239.1_pt1 | contig 79089 bp, 81 predicted proteins | sample 2277071 | NCBI WGS metagenome assembly SDBU01 (sample SAMN10397929, study PRJNA504765) | marine sediment metagenome | isolation source: marine sediment core GS08_GC12, 126 cmbsf | place: Arctic Ocean: Gakkel Ridge, Loki's castle | collected 2008 | reverse complement strand
ACTGGCGAGCCGGGTGCGGTGAAAGTCGCACGCCCGGTTCAGGGAGGGGGCGTCGGAAAAGGGTCTATCCATAGACACCTCGCCTGCGCTCTACTCCACGGCACAGCCTGACCCCGAAGATGATCAAGAACTCATGGATGTTTATGGTGAGGAGATGGCGACAGCCATCCATATTGTTCTGCGCATGATCCGCATGGGTAATCTCCTGGGGAATACAACCGATTACATACTCTACCGGTTGACGTTTGGTAGGGCGGGTGTGTAGAAGGAGAGGGAAGAACGATGGGTGAAGCACCAGCGGTAAGGGATTACTGGCGATCCTATCTTGATTCTCTTCAATCTGATCTGCCATCACGGAATTTTGAGTATGAAGCCTGGGCGTTCGGGAACACATCTGAAATGGCTGATAACTTAGGGGGTTTGGTCAAGCGGGGGGTGAAGATTGCGACGGCATCACTTGTCTGGGCTTACCAAGCGGATGGCGAACCGTTCCCCGAGGTCGGCGATATTAGCATCATCCTGGACGGCCGGGGTGATCCAATGTGTATCATCGAAACGTCGGATGTCGAAGTAGTCGCGTTTAATGAAGTGGGCGAGAAGCATGCCTATGATGAGGGTGAGGGGGATCGCAGCCTGGACTATTGGCGAGAGGTCCATTGGGCTTTCTTCGCCGAGGAGTGTAAATCCATCGGCAGAGAACCCACGGGTGATATGCCCGTGGTTTGCGAGTGGTTCCGGTTGATCTACTCATCATGAGCGGATCAACGCCGCGTTTTGCTTGTGATCAATGTAGAGAAATTCAGAGTTAGGTACTTACACTATTTGAAGCATACAGGGAGATTTCTTCCAAAAATCAATCTTTGCTCCCAGTAGGGATGATTCCATACACGCAACAACGAGGTAAGAAAATGAAACGTTTTACGAAGTGGGCTGAGCACGAATTCGGCATGGGTGCGAGAGTGATCGTGACCCTCCTGGCGGGGGTCGTTTTTGTCCTGTTAATCCCCTTTCTGATCCTCAAGGGATCAACTACGATTGATCGTTGGCTGCATATCTCCCGTTTCGATTCTGGCTTGATTAATCTCCTGGTTGGTGGAACCATGGCTCTCATCGGGTGGCTGTTCGCTATTTGGTCGATTGTCGATCAGCTCACACGTGGCAGAGGCACGCCGCTTCCGGTTATGGCGACGCAGACATTGCTTATCGCTGGGCCATTCGCCTCTTGCCGAAACCCGATGAGTTTTGGGACGATAGTCCTTTATTCCGGTCTGGCAATCTGGACGGGCTCCTGGTCCGCGATCGGCTTGGTGACGACATTTGCGGTTGTGCTTATAACCTACCTTAAATTCATTGAAGAGAAAGAGCTCGAAGCGAGATTTGGACAGTCGTATATCGAATATAAGAGAACAACACCGTTCATCCTTCCTTCGTTGTGGAAAAAGTAAGCAGCACCGTTAAATGTCTCTTCCTGTCGAGTAGTAGGGAGGGAGAGCTGCATTCAAGTGACGACCAAGGTGTGATCATAATTTAAGCAGGATGGGTGCACATGGACAAAGAGCGCTTCGACCAGCAGATAAGATTTATTCTTGAAATTGACAAACTTAAATCGGTCATCCGGCAATCGTACTTGCTCGCTGGAGCCCGGCAAGAAAACTCTGCTGAACACAGTTGGCACGTCGCCCTGATGGCGATGCTCCTCGCAGAGTACGCGGAGCAACCTGTAGACTCGCTGCGGATTATAAAGATGCTCCTGATTCATGACGTTATCGAGATCGATGCGGGTGACACTTACTGCTATGATGAAACTGGAACATTGAATCAATCCAACCGCGAGAATGTAGCAGCTGAGCGTCTATTTGGTCTTCTGCCAGAGGATCAGGGAGTGGAGTTGCGTGAGCTGTGGAAAGAATTTGAAGCGCGTACCACACCGGAAGCGCAATACGCAGCCACGATCGATAGACTCATGCCCTTGCTCCATAACTATCATACCGAGGGGCGATCGTGGCGTGAGCATGGCATAAAGAAGGATCAGGTGAGCGCCCGAAATGAAGCTATGAAGGATGGTTCACTCGCTCTGTGGGAGTTTGCGATGTCGCTCATCGATAATGCCGTTGATAGGGAATACCTAGACTGAACGAAACGAATAATAGATGTTGATCTTTGCTGCCCGCGAATATGCGCGTAGTCAACGGTTTCAAGCCCAAATTCATGGCGCAAGATCGTATTTGGAGAAGAAGTTTGCTCAATCGCTCTTGATCGTGGCTACCCCAAAGTGCTTTATTTTCAGATTGGCAGGACTATCGTGATCTGCGTCCCTCGATCGAGATCGCTTTCGGCGCCGATCTCGCCCCCATGGGCTTCCACCAGCTTCCTGGCGATAGCCAGCCCCAGGCCGCTGCCTGCGGAATCAGCCGATTTATAGAAGCGCTCGAAGACGTGAGGTAGGTCTTGCGCATCGATTCCCGAGCCGGTATCGAGGACGATGATCCGGACTCGATCGGTGCCTTCCTGCCCAATCTGAACCTCGATTGTTTCGCCGGATGGTGTGTAACGCAATGCATTGGCGATCAGATTGGTCAGCACTTCCCGAAATCGCAATGGATCGACATTGACTAAGGGAATATCTTCTGCGGCAGCCAGTTTAAGGGAAATACCTGCCGCCTCAATTTGGGGGCGATAGGCGGCGAGTGTCTCGCTGGTTAGCAAAGTCAGATCTGTAGCTTCTCTGTGCAGTTGGAGTGCTCCGCTATCGGCCAACCCAAGGGTCCGTAAATCTTCGATCAAAGTGGCGAGCTGTCTTGTCTCCTCGAGCAGCGCCTTCAAATGAGCATCATCCCGTTCGTATACGCCGTCGATCATGCCCTCTATGTTTCCCTGGATTACGGTTATGGGTGTTCGCAGCTCATGGGTGAGATCAGCCATGAGCTCATTGCGCTGATCTGCTTGTACCTCAAGTTGGCGGACCATGGCGTTGAAGGAGGATACAAGAGCATACATCTCCGGGGCTCCACGCTCCGGGACCCTTACCGAGTAGTCGCCTTCTGCAACGCTATAAGAAGCTTCCAGCAGACCATCGATGGGGGAAATTACGCGTCGGATCGTTCGACCCATATGGAAGACCACGGCGGTGATAAGAACGCCCACGCCGATGAATATGGGCAGAGCAGGCGCTTTATGAAGGTTGATCTCCCCGGAGAGTTTCGTGAGCATATAAACGCTTCCCGAGCAGGTCACAGTGGCGATCACTAATGTGATGAGCGCTCCAATAGCAAGACGCGGGAACAATTTAGGGCGGTTTTTACGCCAGAAAGGATGAACCGGCGGCCATGATTCGTCCTCAGGCCACCAGTGTGGGGGTGGGCGATTGAAACGGCGCTCGCGCATTTTGGCCCAGAAACGATGAGTGGGGTGGTCGCTATGCTTCATCGCTAAATCGGTATCCGACACCGTAAACTGTTTGGATGTAACGCGGCTCGCGCGGGACAGGTTCGAGCTTGCGGCGGATGTTTTTAATGTGAGCGTCGATCGCGCGCTCGTAGGATTCAATCGCAACACCATGGACGGCATTGAGGAGTTGGGAGCGAGTGAAGATCCGCCCGGGTTGGCTGGCAAGAGCCTGCAGAAGCTGAAACTCCGTCGCTGTGAGATCGATCTCGTCACCGCCAACAGTGACCCGCATGCGGGGCAAATCCAAAGTGACATCTCCCACCCGGATAACTTCTCGTTCTTCCTGAGCCAGCTCTGATCTTCGCAGAACGGATCGAACCCTGGCGACGAGTTCCTTGGGGCTGAAGGGTTTGGTGATGTAATCGTCAGCGCCGAGCTCCAGCCCGACGAGTTTGTCCGTTTCCTCATCGCGCGCGGTGAGCATGATGATTGGGAGATTCGATGTCTTGCGGATAGATCGACAGACATCCAGCCCATCCATGCCGGGAAGCCCCAGATCCAGCACAACAAGGTCAGGTTTCTCAGCTTGGATGACAACCAGGGCGTCTTCCCCGTCGCCAGCGCTCATGACCGAAAACCCAGCGTTCTCCAGGTAATCCTGGGTGAGCTGGATGATCTTTGGCTCGTCATCAACTACTAGGATCTTCTTCAACCTGGGGACCTCCAGAAGCGGGATTCGATGCGGATGCACCTATTCTACATCAGCTGGCAGGTGAATCGGTTCCCCTTATTAGGGAAGCGCAAACCCGGGTGATGTCGAGAAACCACCCGGGTTGCTGGAGACGGGGGTCAGTCTTTAGATGTGCCAGCCTCGTCGCCATCTTCGGCTTCGTGCATCTGTGCATGCCACTTTTGGATAAAATCTGGGGTGTTCATCTCATCCCAATCCCTACAGGCGTATCTTCCCATCGGCCGCCACCCAGGATGGTGAGAACCCAATCGCATTGCGCCGAAGCCGAAGAGCGGGAAGAATATCACCCTTACCAAGGCGCGCAGCAGGACTATCAACAGCAGGAACCCTAGAAGCCCCATAAAGAAGGGGGGGAAACGATGTAAGAGGACCGGAAAGCCCTCTGCGCCGCCATCAACGAAGGCTCTATGGGAAAGGGGACTGCCAGGAAAGACAAACCCTTCCAGGTCGGCAGCAGTGGATACTCCACGGGATATACCGATGTTGTAGAAGATCACACCAACGACCACCAACGCAGTGATCAGAAGCACTGTGGCTGCTATTCCAAACCACACATTCCTTTTCATGTTCTTTCTCCTTTTAGTGACTGGATTTCGCATTGATTCTGCGCGAGGATTGTGAACTGAGTATGAATGAAGAATGGAGAACTCGGGGAGATTGAATTTGCCAGGGCTTATTGTCTTTCTGAAGAGCCGGTAGATATCGCCCTCATGGTGGAGTCATCCGGTATTAGCCAGAGGACCCAAGCAGGCGAGACAATGTATTAATAGGATTATGAGATGAGTTACTCCGGTTTGCGGACGGGCCGTGGTACCTTCAGGGAAAACAAAAGACAGCGAAAATAATTCAAGGACAGCATTCGGGTTGGCTTTTCATGCTCCTCTGAAACGATTAAGGGAAAATATATGATCAACGACGATGCACAGAACCCACCGATGGATATCACGTACCACGCAATAGGTCTTATTTACAGCCCCTTCAAGGATTTGGAAGCAATGCCTATCCAACCCGCTAGTAAAACCAGCGCTCCGGGAAAGGTCGAGATTTTCTCCGAGTATGTGGATGGCTTAAAAGATCTGGATGGGTTTTCGCACATCATCTTGCTCTACCATATGCACGCTGTTCGAGAACAAGCTCTCACCGTTACACCTTTTCTCGATTCATCGCCGCGCGGTTTATTTGCGACTCGCGCGCCAACGCGACCTAATCCAATTGGTCTTTCTATTGTCAAGCTGATCCGTGTTGATGGCGGTGTTCTTTATGTCGATGATCTGGATATTCTGGACGGAACGCCGCTTCTCGATCTTAAACCATACGTACCCGAGTTTGACCATAGGCCGGACGCCCGGGTAGGTTGGCTGGAGAAATCCAGTGGCGAGGTCAAGGGGAAGACTTCGGACGATCGATTTAGGTGATCGGCTGAAGGATGAAGGTTTGGTGACCGAGGTGGAATCGGTGAAATATCGTGGAGGTACTTATGTCTGATGTCCCTGAAGTTCGCTCTGAGTTTGATATAGGCGAGATAGCACGGTTTACAAAGACAATTGTTGAAAGCGATATCGCCACGCTTGCCGAGCTTACCGGAGATTTCAACCCGATTCACATTAACGAGGAGTTTGCTCAGAGGACACGTTTTCAGGGCCGCATAGCACATGGGATTTTAAGCGCGGGTTTAATCTCCGCAGTTCTGGGGATGAAACTTCCCGGTCCTGGTGCCATATACTTAAGCCAAAGGTTGAATTACCTTTACCCCACCAGGGTTGGTGATACGCTTACGGCTGAGGTCGAAGTTACGAAGTGGAGTATGGAGAAGAATATTATTGTCCTCAGTACCCGATGCTTCAACCAGGACAAAATAAACGTTGTTGAAGGGGAGGCGGTTCTGTTGGTAGAGCCGCTTACAGCATCATCTTGAACCAACCTTCGATACGAGCGCTGGCATTCTCCCACGGATTTGTCCCGTCACAGCTCCGATTGACTAGGACCCCGGTTTAATCTTAAGTAGAAAATGAAACCCGATAGAGTTAATGCAATCACAAGCCGATGGTGGTTCTACATCCTTGTGCTAATGCTTGTCCTTATCCCTCCTTTTGCATCCAAAGGCTATAGCCTGTATGAGATATTAAAGGTGAAGGCAGATATTCTCCTTCATCCCATTAGTCCCGCGTTCACCATCTACTACCCCATTTTCAACCTGATCGCGATGCTCTTCATCGCCTCTGCGTTCTTTGTTGGCAGGAAGGTTTCGGCGCCTTTCAACCTTTACGCGGGAGCTTCTTATCTGCTCTTCGCGGTTATTCAGAATGTCTCCATCTCCAGCGAATATGGATTCGGGATATCTGTCATGAACGTGGCCTTGTTCGTCCTTGTATCTGCATCTTGGTTTTGGGATGTCGTTGGCCGACGCAATGACTTCTCCCCGCGTCGGCAGCCGGGATGGAAGTACTGTATTCTGGGTCTTGCGTTCATCGCCTTCTGGCTGCCGATAAACCCGATCAATAAAGGCCCGCATTTCGATCCCGCGCTGATTCTGACTTCGGGTTCGAGCCTGACATTTTGCGCGATGACGACTGTGTTCCTTGCTATCTTGATCTACTACTTCCCCAACGTGAACCTTACGACGCTCAGGGTGACCAGTTTCGTCGGGTTGTTGATTGGCTTGGGGAACCTATGGCTAGAGTTTCTGTACTTGCCAGCGTTATGGGGGTCGGGGTTCTGCACCTGCCACTTGTCGTGATCGCGATTGTTGGCCTGATTCTCTCATGGCGGCAGGTATTATGGATTTCGACCTAGATACGACCCACAATCCTCTCTGGACGAGTCCTTTCGCTCCCCCGCCAGGTCTAATACAATCTACCTGAGTGATCCTTTATTCTTCAAGGAGGTTGCTGTGTTAAATCGAGTGCATGACCACATCGTCAGCGAACTGAGCCAGAGTAGTCGTACAGACACAATCTTCGTTGTGACAGCCATCGCATTCAACCTCATCGTTCTCGGGATTAATTCCGGTGTGGCAGATGCTGCCTCTGGAAGAAGCGGCGATACGGTAAATGACATCGTGTTGACCGTTTTCATTATCATGACGCTCTTGATGAATGCGATCGCGATTTCAGCGTTAAATCTCGGTAAGCGGACCCGTCAAATGCTGCTGGATGGTTTGGTCACAATGTATCGCGACAATGAAGTGGAGAAGTACTACAACCCTTCGCTTATGTCGAACTACAATACCCGCTATCTGCTATTCAGCGGCGTGATTGGTACCCTGGCGCTTGCCGCGATCGCAGTTCCATTGATCATCCGCTTCCTATAGTCTTTCCCTGGGTTGCATTGAGAAGCAGGGATGGGCTGGATTTATACTACGGGGAGTTACGCCTTCAGACTAGCATTTAATTTGAGAATGCGCCGCCGCTGAGGGCGAGTGGACTGCGACAATGAGACGAAGACTTTCAAAACTGCTCGGGCTGGTGCCGCTTCTTATTCTGCTGTCCTGTGCGACACCAATCGAGAATCAGGTTCCATCAAGCGTCAATATTCCCCCTGAGACTGAAGCGGTTCCAGCAGGGATGAAAACCCCGGAACTGACGATGGAGCCGTCATCACCCGCAGGCTCCTCCGCATCCAAATCTGGTACGGGTTCCAACACGAACGAGGATCCATGCCAGGAATTGGTCCACCTGGTCGCAACGGTTTGGGAGGAGGAGCCGCGCCTCTCGATCCTCAATTATCATCAATTCTCGCCAGGAACTGCAGAACATTCTACGGCTATGAAGACCAGGCTTCCAGATCTACAAGCCCATCTTCAGAGTCTTTATGACAGCGGTTACAGCTTGGTTTCACTGGCAGGCTGGTTGGCCGGCGACCTGGAGGTTCCCGAGGGCCGCCGGCCTCTGGTTATTACGATAGATGATCTTTTCTTCAACAACCAACTCTCGCTGACCGAGGACGGCGACCCTGATCCAAACACCGGGATCGGGGTCATGTGGGAGTTCTCGCAGGCGAACCCAGACTTCGGGTTTCAATTAGCGCTATTCGCGACTCTGGGGGACAAGCTCTATGCGGATCCAGATTTCCCAACGTGGGAGGACAAGTTGGGAGCGGCAATCGCCTGGGGATTTGATCATGGAGCGATTACCTACAACCATTTCTATACCCATCCACATCTAGACCGCATCGAGACGCGCTACATTGTTCCTGACGCCAGAAAGAATGACGAGTATTTGCGAAGCTTGCTGGAGCGGGTTGGGAGAGAGGACATCATCCCCTCTCTGGGCAATATCATCGCTCTTCCATACAGTGTTTGGCCAACGAAGCCGATCGGGATACAACTCCTCCTCGCATATGAAAACCCGGAGGGGCTCCCGCTCCAGGCGGTCATGGAATCCGACTTTATCTCCCGAGCGAAATTCTTGCCACCGCCTTATTCCCCTGATTTTGACCCTTTGCATATCCTCCGCATCATCGCCGATCAGAACGCGATTGATTACCTAACGGAAAATTCCGGGCAATTCCCAACGGCTGTTCATTGTGAGTTCGAGATCCTTGACGATGCTCGAATTGAGGACCGAGCCTTTCTAGCAGGAGAAATCAGACAAGCTCTGAAACAAGGGAGATGCCCTGAAGGTGTTTATAGCTTAGGCGGTAAGGTCTTCACCGCTTCCTCCTCGCGCGTCCATCTAATCTTTCCGGTAGAAGGTGGGGGGTAAAAGCGACCGTGTAAACCAAAACAGCTCAGGGAAAATCACAGAAAATAGCTTTACCATCTTTTTGTCTCCGCCTCTGATTCTACGCCAGATGGTTGGCGGTGTGTGCCCGTCATATTAGACTTAGAGGCTATGTCCGAACCATTTGAGCTCGACGCCCAGGTGTTCGCTCAGGTAGTAAAACACGCTCCTCTGGTTTCGATTGACCTCATCCTGCAGGATTTGCAAAGCAGGATTTTCCTTGGATGCCGGCGTAACCACCCAGCTATGAGAAAATGGTTTGTGCCGGGAGGCAGGATCCGGAAAGGTGAGCGACTCGACCAGGTGCTTCGCCGCATCGTAAGGGAGTAGCTGGGGGTGGAACCCATTTTGTCAGATGCGGAGTTTGTAGGTGTATTCGAGCATTTCTACGAGGACAATTTCGCTTCGGAAGCAGGTTTTGGGACGCACTTTGTTGTTCTTGCGCATAAATTGTCCCTTGAACCGCCCTTCACGAACCTGCCCCTCGAGCAGCATTCCGAGTACCGCTGGTGGGACATCGCAGAGCTTATTAAAGCGCCGGAAGTTCACACTTATACGAAAGACTACTTTTCAGAACATAAAAAAGGTTGAAAGATCCGAATGGGAGGTTCCATTAAATGGCCGAGGAAGCGTTTCAGGATAACTACCCCGACGACTTAAGCTATTGCTACGGATGTGGGCGTCTTAATGAAGATGGACTTCAAATCAAGAGTTACTGGGATGGTGATGAAACCGTGGCGCGATACACTCCGCGACCTAGCCACATCGCCATCCCGGGATTTGTATATGGCGGTTTGATCGCTTCGCTGATCGACTGTCATTCGACGGGTACCGCTTCTGCCGCGGCTTATCGAGCAGAGGGGCGTGAGATGGACACGGATCCACCGCTGCGTTTCGTGACGGCCTCGCTGCACGTCAACTATCTCCGTCCGACACCTCTTGGCGTCCCCTTGGAAATTCGGGGAAGGGTGATGGAGATCAAGGGGCGTAAAGTTATCGTCGAGTCGACCCTTTCAGCTGAAGGGGTAATTTGCGCGCAAGGCGAGGTTGTTGCTGTGAAAATGCCAGAAGATATGCTTACTGCGAAGGAATAAGACAGCCATCTTACGCAAGTTATCCGTTTGGATCCACAAAAAGACCTTGAAAGAGGGAACGGGTGAGCCCGAGCTGCTTAAATGGGTCCCTGGAAGTAGACGGAACCTTAAAATTCTCCCTAATCATTTTAAATATGTAACCGTTTCTGATGTATTCTTTAGGTATAAAACATTCAACCCGGCGAGATTTGCAAAAGAACTTGACTCTAGGAGATAATCTCGTTCCGGGCAAAATCAATCCAGACTCCTCGTCACTGTTCAATATTCGTGCTGCTTTTATCCATGGGTAGGTACCTACACCGCGGCTTTAATCGGGAGATATGTATGCAGCGTGTTCGATTGATCCATTGGAAGGAATCCGAGGCCGAGGAGAAAGTTAGGTTCTTGAAGAAGGCAGGATACAAGGTGGCATTCTCACTCCTTGATAGTGATAGTTTGCGTCAAATGCGGAGGGATCCACCCGCCGTATTTGTGATCGATCTTGATCGTCTGCCATCGCAGGGAAGAGATTTCGCTTTGGGAATTCGCATACAAAAAGCAACACGATATGTACCGTTGGTTTTTGTCGGAGGGGAGCTAAAAAAGGTTAATGGCATCAGGAAATTGCTGCCAGATGCTGTGTACACGCAATGGAATCAGATTGATGACCCGCTCCGAAAGGCGATCGATTATCCTCCCGTCGATCCAGTTGTCCCGAGTTCGGTTATGGCAGGTTACTCCGGGACACCATTACCGAAAAAACTTGGGATAAAAGAAAACGCAGTTGTGGCTCTGGTAAATGCCCCAAAGGGAATCCAAGAGACCCTGGGAGAATTGCCGCAGGGAGTGGTCCTGAGTTCGGGATTACAATCCATAGGCGATCTAACACTTTGGTTCGTTCGATCTCGTGCTGAACTCGAGAAAGGCATGAGCAAGATGGTTGATTTCGGTGATTCAGCCGGGCTGTGGATCGTCTGGCCGAAGAAGTCCTCTGGCGTAGAAAGCGATCTCACCCAAAACATCGTCCGGCAGATTGGCCTCGCCTCCGGTCTGGTGGATTTCAAGATCAGCGCCATAGATAAAACCTGGTCTGGTTTGCGTTTCACCAAGAGGAAGACTGCTCAGAAGAAGTGATAGGGGATTTTATAAGGAGGGAACCATGGAAAGTGTAAATAAAAAACCGAGAAACCTGCCTTCACTCATACGACGCATTGCTCGCATCTGGAGCATTCTATGCTTCGGATTCTTCGTCTTTATGGCTGTTATGGAAATACTTTTCCCGCATGGCGGAGTAGGCTGGCGGCCCAGAGATATTGTATTGGCTGCTTTCATGCCGGTCGGGGTGTTTTTAGGTATGGCATTGGCATGGCGCTGGGAAGCCCTGGGAGGGACCATAATAACGCTGAGCGCAATTGGCTTCTACCTGGCGATGTTTATCCTGGATGGGGAGCTCCCTCAAGCAATGGTCTTTACCATGCTGATCCCTCTTATTATTCCAGGGATCCTCTTCTTGATTTCCTGGGCGCTTCGCCGAAGGCCATCGTTGCAAACTTGAAGACTCGACTTCCTGGTTAGACTGAATCATTCTATCCCGTGCAACGAGGAGACGGATTGTCTTTTGCTTTCCAGGCTGGACGAAAGGAAAATTTTACAGTGAAAAACTTCGATTTCTGGTACCGCTGGCTGCTTGTTGTGAGCTGGATTATCGTCTTTTTCGGATTGGCAATGGCGCTCTTGAACACAACTCCTATCTTCGATTTGATGAACAATCGCGTCAATCCCGTATTCTGGGGGGCTGGCCCAGTCCCAGAAGCAAGTGCTCTTTTCATTCGTTGGATTTACGGTGTTTTAGGCGCGACTATAGCAGGTTGGGGCGTGTTCATGGTATTCATCGCCCGCAACTCGTTTTATCAACATGAGCGCTGGGCGCGTGATGCCATCTTTGTGGGGTTGCTGTTGTGGTATGTCGTGGATACCAGCATTACACTCTATTTCAAAGTCGCGTTCAATGCAGCATTGAATACGACTCTCCTCATTATGGGTATGCTGCCAATCGTGATGACGTGGAAAGCGTTTACAAACGGTCAAGAGGATTAGGGTACTTTTACTTGTTGCGGATTTAAAAAAAACTAGATTCATTGGATTATGGAGAATAAATCCTCATGACGGAGAACGTGGAAGAAATACCGAAATGCGAGGAGTGCCCACTGAGAAAGAAGTCGGAGGACAAACCCAATTCTCTGGTGAGCAAGATCTGGCGCTGGCATACTACCTGGTGCCCTGGATGGAAACAGTATCAGGAGTATCTAGCCCAACAAGATTCAAATTCTTGATAAGCAGATACTAAACTTGCCCGCTTAATACTTCATTCCTTACACAGAAGAACTGCGCATAGCCACTGTATTGATGTCTGACAGACTTCGATGGGGAAAAGTCGTCGGCTTGGTGTATAGAAGAGCATCCCGCTCTTACCCATTTATGGATAGGCGGCCGGCAATATTCCATCTTTACGGTAAAATCACGATCATGGCTCATTCATCGAATCACGTTCACAACAGAGGCACTGGCGCGAATCTGCGAACTGCTTTCTTCCTTAACCTTGTATTCACGTTGCTTGAGGTCGTTGGTGGGTTAATGACCAACAGTGTAGCGATCCTATCCGATGCAGTTCATGATCTCGGAGACACTCTCTCACTGGGGCTGGCATGGCAGTTAGATCGCGTTGCGCAACGTGGCGGAGATCAGCAATTTTCCTATGGATATCGACGGTTTTCGCTGCTAGGCGCGATCATCAGCACGATCGTCTTAATCATTGGTTCAATGATCATTCTGATCGAGGCGATTCCGCGTCTTTTCAATCCCGAACATGCCAACGCGCAGGGTATGATCCTTTTCGCGCTGCTGGGAGTAGTCGTAAATGGGCTTGCGGCGCTTCGATTGAGGGGTGAGAAATCGCTCAATGCCCGCGCCATCGCCTGGCATTTGATCGAGGATGTTCTGGGCTGGGTTGCGGTCCTCGTTGTAAGTATCGTTCTACTATATACGGACTTCTATATTCTCGACCCACTGCTCTCTATTCTCATCACAATCTATATCCTCTATAACGTCATGAAGAATCTGAGACAGACACTGGCGGTTTTCCTCCAGGCCGTTCCAGAGAATGTAGACGTTGCCTTAATCGATGAGCGATTAAACGAGATCGAGCACGTTTGTTCGACTCACCACACCCATGTTTGGTCTCTAGATGGCGAGCACCATGTCCTGACGTCACATATCGTTGTGGACGAGGATGTCTCGAAAGAACAAGTGCTTTGCCTCCGCAAGGAAATCCTTGAGCTTGTCCGCGAACTCGCCTTCGCTCATTCCACAATCGAGATAGAATTCGGCGATGATGACTGCGGGGTCATGGAAAGCGCGATGTGAGCAGGAATGTTTACCAACGTCAATCACGACTCGGACATGGTGTTCTATAGATTATCTTCCAGACCTTAGAGAAGAGAATCACTCGGATATACCCCGGAGGTAGCGGATAAACGAGAAGAGAGGCTGCCCCATGTTTAAACAGACCATTTTCATCTCGCTTTTCGTCCTTCTTTTCGCTTGCCAGGTCACGCAGGCTCCTGAGGGAATATTGAAGGGCCATGTTTCAATCGGCCCCATTCAGCCGGCTATTCGAGAGGGTGTGCCGGAACCTACTCCGAACCCTGCGATGTACGCGGCCAGGCAGATCGTGATCTTCGATCAAAGTGGTCGCAAGGAAATTGTACGTGCCTCGATTAATGCCGTCGGGGATTACGAGGTTCGACTGCCGGCGGGGATATATACGGTTGATATCAGCCATTCGGGGATCGACTTCGCAAAAGGATTGCCGGCGCAGGTTGAAATCCGACCCAATGAAGTTACGCGTTTAGACATCGCCATTGACACTGGGATACGCTGAGTTCGATGAGGCCTTACAAAGTTACTGCGGACCGGCTATTCTGAGCCCGCAGTCATTGAGTCGTCCTACTGCAAGACTCTTAGCGAGGGTTAAGGATGGGTGCACCTAAGGATAAGCCAAGCCTGATCCAAAAGATCCGAGATGAGCGTGAGAGGCTCAGGATGCTTTTGGGTAATGTCTCCGAAAACGAGATGCTGATTCCACTGGAGGAGGATGGCTGGTCTGTAAAAGATCATGTTGCACATGTCGTTATCTGGGAAAAACGGATGGTCGAGTGGTTGAATGTCGTAGAAAGAGGGGAAGTACCGCAGCAGCTTCCCCCGGGGATGACATGGGATGATCTGGACCGCTGGAACGAGCAAACCTTCGAAGAGAACAGCGGGCGAGAACTGAAGGAAGTGCTGGCTGACTTCAACCATTTCGCAGAAGAAGTCGTGCAGGTAGTGGAAGCGATTCCAGAAGATTTGCTTATGCAAGCGGATTCTCTCGCGTGGCGCTCGGGATCACCGCTTTGGGAGATGGTGGCAGCGAATACATTCTGGCACTACACCGAGCATCGAGAGACTATCAAGAATTGGCAAGAAACAAGAACATCCAGCGAGTAATGGTTCCGCACTTACAAGAAATGAGAAGTGGAAGAGCCCGGCCCTTTGTATCATTTCCCCCCTGGATCTGAGAGCTGTGTCGTGCGATCTCTCTGCTCGAAGGGCTATTGCGGTGATGATGAGAGCGACTCGTTAATTTGATGAATCGCTCCTGAATGCTAGAATAAACTTGCCTGACCGATTGCCATTCGCAGCCTGATATTCTAGACTGACTGGATCTGAAGGGAGTATGACATGACCGATAGCGTTTATAAAGTTATTGAGCTTATAGGGACGAGCGAAGAATCCTGGGAGAAAGCTGCGGCAGCGGCAGTGGAGAGAGCTGGTGAGACCTTGCGGGATCTGCGGATCGCGGAAGTCACCGATCTCGATATGCAAATAGATGACGGTAAGGTCATCACGTATCGAGCGAAGGTCAAGGTCTCCTTCAAGTTTTCGGACAAAGACTAGCCGCGTCTAACCAAGGAAATAAGCGGGAAGTTAATAAGTCCTCCTTCTGGCAAGCTGCGCATAGCCAATAATCCAGGCCTAAATTAGGCATCGGTTTTCTATTCACACATCATAAACCGATAGTTTTATCGGTTAATTCTTTTGTAGAGACAGCATCTCAATCTGAGATTGATTGCACCACCTAAACTTTAAGAAGGAGAAGTATATGTCGCCGGAGAAAGATCTCGGAATATTGCCACACTGGGAATTGAGCAACATCTACCCGGATCTCGAATCAAACGAGTTGGATGGTGCCGTAGAAGACCTGCGAATGCGTATCAAGCAGCTCGATCAATTTCTTGAAAAGGAAAAAATCTCCCTTCAAGGGGGTATCCCATCATCGATTGAACGAACGGCGATGCTTGTCGAAGAATATCTTCAAACGACGAATGATATTCTCGCTTTGGCAGGAACTATAGAAGCTTTTTTATACGGATATATTTCAACGGATTCTTTCAATACGCTGGCGAAACGTAAAGAATCAGAACTTGAGAGAATCACTGTTCAAATACACAACCAGGAAGTTCTCTTTAAAGGTTGGCTTGGGGAAGTGGTCAAACAGGGGACCGATCTTGGCAGTCTCATTGCCGCCAACCCGGCTGTGCAGGACCACGATTTCTTCCTCCAGGAAACGGTAGAACAAAGCAAATATCTCATGTCAGATAAAGAAGAAGCGCTGGCTTCGAAGCTTTCGTTGAGTGGCGCGAGCGCCTGGCAGAAGCTGCAGGGGACGGTTACGTCGCAGATAAGCGTGTCCTTCGAGCGCGAAGGGATGGTCGAGGATGTTCCGATTGCCTCGCTGCAGAACATCCGTAAGTATGATCCCGACGAACAAACACGGCGAAGAGCCTTCGAGGCTGAGATCAAAGCCTGGGAGAGCGTGCGTGAACCTCTGGCATCCTGCATGAATGGGGTAAAAGGCACGGTGCTCACTCTAAATCAACGGCGCGGACGCGAGGATGCTCTCCATGAGGTGTTGGATCAAGCAAGGATCGATCGAGAGACATTGCAGGCGATGCTTGGCGTTATGAAGGAATCCTTCCCAACTTTCCGCCGTTACTTTAAGGCTAAAGCGAAAAGAATGGGGAAAGATGCGCTTGCATGGTGGGACCTGTTCGCCCCAGTTGGGGATTATGAGCGGAGCTTCACCTTCGAGGAAGCAAGAATCTTTATTGTTGATAACTTCGCCAGTTTCAGCCCGCGATTGTCAGAATTCACTCAGAAGGCTTTTGAACAGCGTTGGATTGATGCTGAACCTCGAAAGGGAAAACAAGGGGGCGCCTTTTGCATTGAAATCCCGCTTCTTGAAGAATCCCGCATCTTAGCTAATTATGAAGGCTCGTTGGATCAGCTATCTACGCTTGCGCACGAACTCGGACATGCTTTCCACAACGAATGCCAGTGGGGTCTAACGGAACTGCAGCGCATCACTCCTATGACCCTCGCAGAAACCGCATCGATTTTCAGTGAGACGCTTATTAGCGAGTCGGCATTAGAGCAGGCCCAAAGCAAGGAAGAAGAGCTCTCAATACTAGAGACCTCACTCGTTGGGGTTTCGGGGGTAATTGTCGATATATACTCCCGTTACCTTTTTGAAACCGAGGTCTTCGAGAAACGCGCAGATGCCGAACTCTCTGCGGACGATTTCTGTGAGATCATGCTCCGCTGCCAGGCGGAAACGTACGCCGATGGGCTTGATGAACGATATCGACATCCGTACATGTGGGCGTGGAAGCCGCATTACTACAGCCCCTCGCGATCGTTCTATAATTTCCCGTATGCCTTTGGACAGCTCTTCGGGTTGGGGTTGTATGCCCTTTACCAGGAACGGGGTGAGGATTTCATCCCAGACTATGAGAATCTCCTGCGTAATACAGGCATGGGAAATGCCGCAGATCTCGCGGCGCGGTTCGACATCGATCTGCGCAGTCCGGCATTCTGGAAGAGCAGCATGGAAGTCATCGAAGCGAGGGTGGAGCGTTATATTAAGTTGGAGTGATGAGCCCTTTTCGTTGTGAGGATCAACATTTAAAAATGCCCGGAATGTTCTTGGAGAAACGGAGATGACAACGATCGCTCGACATGCGGGACGTGCGGTAGATGAACTGAGACCAATTTCGATCACACCGGGCTATATCGAGTACCCGGAGGGATCGGTGCTTCTCGAGTTAGGGGACACGCGTGTGATTTGCAACGTGACGATTGAGAAAGGAGTACCCAAGTGGATGAACGCGCGTGGTTCACAGGGAGGGTGGATCACCGCCGAATATGCCATGCTCCCGCGTGCGACGCAGCAGCGAACTGCGCGCGAGGTAGGGAAGCCCAGAGCCCGCAGCCAAGAGATCCGGCGCATGATCGGTCGAAGCCTGCGTGCTGGGTTTAACTTAGAAGCACTTCCCCCCATCACCTGCATTGTCGATTGTGATGTGCTGCAAGCCGATGGCGGTATCCGAACTGCGGCGGTTACTGGAGGGTATGTCGCTCTTGCCATAGCGCTAACCGGTCTGATTGCGGAAGGTGATCCCGACCGAGAAATTTATAAATCACCGGTCGCTGCTATTAGCGTCGGGCTACTGGATGGCATTCCGATTGTAGACCTTGATTATGCTGAGGATTCGGTCGCCGAAGCGGATATTAATATCGTGATGAACGAACAAGGGGAACTCATCGAAATTCACGGGACCGCCGAGCGTGAACCCTTCACGACGAATACTTTAAATCAGATGCTTAATCTAGCAAATGGCTCGATTGGGAAACTGTTTCGGATCCAGAGGCTGTCCCTAGAAGAACTGGGATTGTCCATCTAACGATAGAAGGTTAATGATTCATCGAGAACCCGGAGACAAAGTTCGTCCCGGGTTCTCCTTTTATTTCGGGTCTCCCCCGAATGCAGCGGAACGTCTGCGGGGCCTTTCTGGCATTGGTTATACATCCGAATGAAGGAGTGTGGGGAAGCGAGGGGAGGAGGCGATATTTGTCTGCCGAAGTCTCACTCAGTTTGAGGGGCGATCAAGTTTTTATGAATCGGCTGAGATCGGGAAAGATCAGGTTCTCTGTTTTGCCACGAAGTAGCGCTGGCCGATTGGCAGCCTCGAAGTTGCGGTGTACTTCACGAAGCGCTCGCACTTGCCATGAAGGCGGGTCTTGCGAGAAAACAGCCAGACTTACTGTGAATGCACCGGGGATGAGGACTAGGGTTTCACCACTGTCAGATGTAGTGGCGAAGAGCCTTCCATCAGGGGATTCGTCCTCGCTATTGCTGAAGGTGCCCAGAAGCGCCATCGCATCCTCAGCTGATTCGGGCATTACACCGTCAACGAAGATGCGTTTTTTAGATTGAAGATCATACAGGCCAACGCTATAGCATGCAGCCTCATTCAGTTGTAGTAAGAAGCGAGTCTTGCCTTCCTCCAGGACCATCTGCCAGCGGTTGCTGTCAGGATAGGTCTGGCGCATGCGTAGAGCGACTTCGCGTTGCCCCATATAGTGGCGGTAAATGGCGCGATATTGCGATGCGTTAATGCGCCCTTGTTGAAAATCTTGCTCAAGACGAGCGATCTTACCGTCAAGCGCTCCCAATCGACGACGGAGTTCTGGGTCGTCGATATCTTCTATGGAAGGTTCTTCCGCGATAACTTCAGCAACACTCTCTTCAATGACGGGGGTTGGACTCTTTACATCCTCTGGTAGCGGAGCGGAGTCATCGTGAACATCACCGATGAAGGGGGAAGCTTGAATTCCTCCCATGGAATCGATCTTACCCTCTTGTTCTCGCAGAAGTTCTCGAACCGCGCGCAGTTGGCCGGCGCTAATCAGCCCATCGCAGAATGCGATGGCCGCCGAGAGCATGCGTTCCTGCGCGCGCTCTAGGCGTTCTAACGCGGCCAGATATTCGGTATCTTGTTGCGCTGCTGGCTGCACAATTGTCTCTTTAGGAGGCACTTCGACCTCTTCTTGGTGTGAGCGAGCAGCGGCGGTTACATTTGAAGTACTCGCCATATATGAGCATCATAGCATGATGTCGGTGAAGACATAGAGAGGAAAGATGTACCAATCGAAAACCTCATGTTTCCACGAATTTCGATGAGATGGTTCGCAATGCATGGTCTGCGGTATACTCATCCGGGTTAATATTATGCAACTCTTATGCCAGGGAGCCCGAAGGGGGCACTCCGAGAATCTAACCGTTATCATGAGACAGTTGATAATCGGATCGCTGCCGATCGCTCTCATGTTCCTAGTGAGCGCATGTGGGGCGGGCATGGGAGGATCCTCCACCCAGTCTAGCGATGCAGTGCTCGCTACAGCGTATGCAAAAGCCGAGCTGACAAAGCAGGCGACTTTTCAGACTCCACCGCCGGCACCTGTCACGCCCTCGCCAATACCACCGTTAGAGAGCCCAACCCCAACCGTGACAGTAACCCCTACTATTGGTCAGCCTGTGGTAACGGCGAATTACAATGCGTATGTTCGCTCTGGGCCGGATGAGAGTTACGACAGTATCGATTTCTTTTTAACGGGGCAGCGGGCGTTCATCGAAGGGCGTAATGAAAACGGGACAAATGGTACCTGGTGGTACATCCGACGGATCGATGAGGGCAAGGATGGCTGGGTCTGGAGCGGGGCGGTAACGCTCGCGGGCGACGCCTCTGGTGTGGCTATCTTGGAAGCGCCGCCGCAATAATCGCGATCCCATAAGTCAGGTATATAGTAAAAATAATCTCCCGTAAGATGAATATCCGGGAGATTTTTGTTCTTGATTATGGATGCGCAACGGAGCAGATTTACTTCAGGCAGTTTTCGTATCTGCCTCTAGCGGGGGAAAGCTTCATCCCACGAATTTTATCCCCTGTGCTAAGGGGAGGTCGTCGGAGAAGTTGATCGTATTTGTCTGACGTCGCATGTAGGTTTTCCAAGCATCAGACCCAGATTCACGGCCTCCGCCAGTTTCCTTCTCGCCGCCAAAGGCACCGCCGATCTCGGCGCCTGAAGTCCCGATATTCACATTTGCAATCCCGCAATCCGAGCCGCTGCAGGAGAGGAAAGCCTCAGCTTTACGCATACTCTCGGTGAAGATCGCGCTCGACAAACCCTGGGGGACGTCATTATGGAGTCGGATTGCGCCATCCAGATCATCAACTTCCATGAGATAAAGGATTGGCGCGAAGGTCTCCTGTTTCACAATCTCTGTCTGATTGGGCATTTTAACGATCGTTGGCTGAACGAAATTCGGTCCCTTATCGGGGAGCATCTTGCCGCCGAAAATGACCTTACCGCCATCCTCTTTCGCTTGTTCAAGCGCTTCGAACATCTCTTCAACAGCATCCGAAGTGATGAGTGGCCCCATGATTGTGGTGTCGTCGAGCGGGTCCCCAATGCGGACTTGCTTGTACGCATCGACCAAGCGCTGTGTAAGGTCATCGGCTATGTCGTGATGCATGATAATTCGCCGGGTGCTAGTGCAGCGCTGGCCGGCCGTTCCAACCGCGCCGAATAGTATCGCACGTACAGCGAGATCCAGATCTGCGTCCTCGGCAACGATGATGGCGTTGTTTCCGCCAAGCTCTAGGATTGTTCGACCAAACCGGCGAGCTACAGTCTCGGCGACATGACGCCCGACTTCTGTTGAGCCGGTAAATGAAACGAGAGGGATATTCGGGTCATTCAACAGAAGCTCGCCTACGTCCCGGCCTGATCCGATCACGAGACTAAAGAGCCCATCCAGGTTGTTGTCAGCCATGACCCGGTTAACGATGTGTTGGATGGCAATCGCGGTAAGCGGTGTGGAGGATGAAGGTTTCCATAGGGTGGGATCACCCGCTACTGCGGCGATAGCCGAGTTCCACGCCCATACTGCAACCGGGAAATTAAAAGAGCTGATGACGCCTACAACGCCTAATGGGTGCCACTGCTCATACATCCGATGATAAGATCGCTCGGAGTGCATGGACAAACCATAGAGTTGGCGTGAAAGCCCAACAGCGAAGTCGCAGATGTCGATCATTTCCTGGACTTCACCGCGACCTTCGGCGCGTATCTTTCCCATCTCGAGGCTGACAAGGTCGCCCAGAGGATCTTTATATTCGCGAAGTGCATTCCCCAGATCGCGAACGACGAGACCTCGCTTCGGGGCCGGGACCTCTCGCCAAGATTGAAATACATCTGCAGCCTTTGTGGAGACTTCCTTGTAGACCTCCGGGGTAGCTTGGATGACGGTCGCGATCTCCTCGCCTGTGGTCGGGTTGTAGGAAACGAGTTGTTTCCCTTTTGGATCTTTAATCCAACCATCGGGCCCTGTGCATGCCCCGGCGTTTATCTCTTCAATTCCCAATTTCTCTAGAAGTGCTTTCATATTTGTGTCTCCTGATTAAGTCTATCGCAATAAGTTAGATCAGAAGCTTAGAAGGTGATTAATGCTGGAGGAAAAAAGCGTTTAACAGGCGGGAAACCGCCAACGGTCCATTGTCTGGCGCTTTATTGCGTGGTTAGAATACTTGGGTTAAGAGCCTGGTAAGTGCAATCGCAAGCCAGGCCACGATCGACCAATACACGATGTATTCGAAGAATGAAAAAATAAACACTGGGCCAGGATCGAGCGCATTAAATAAGGGTACCTTTTCGAGGATTCGCAGACCATAAACCCCAATCAGATGTTCCACCAGACCTTCTATCCCTCCAAGAAGAATGAACACCAATACTGGGAGCGTATTAAAACTGGTAGCCAGGAACCACATGACGAAGGCGAAGACGGCATATGTGAAAATGTTTAGGGGTGCGAACGGGCGAACCCAGCTGGGATAGAAGTGCTGGTAGTACATCTCCCAGAATGTCCTGAAGGCGATGATACTTAACCCCCCCCAAAAAATTCCAGAGGATACGATGATTGCACGCGGCGATCGCAAGAAATCGGCATCCGGGTAAAGGAAGAGCAGGGGAAGCAGCAGCAGAATGCCGATGATGGCAAACACTGCAGTGCTTCCCCAGATATCTTTGTTCGTTACAGGGTAATTCGTTGGATCCATGGCTTCTTATCGTTGGATCTTTTCGTTTCTAACCCAAAAGGGAGATTGCGGTCCGGAGTCACCACATGCCCGTTGAGAAGGGTCGCTATTTATGGTGGAGATGGTTAGCGGCGATGAAGGAGAGCCCATTCTCCGTCAGAGCCCAGGCGGTCTTGTTTAGTGAGTCGAGCTTGTCGCTGAAATTTAACGTCATATTGTCCCAATCGCCTGTTTCGATGATCTCATCCTTGTCGCGGAAGTAATCCAAGATGTCGCTCGGGTAATCTCGTTCGCTGTCGATTTCGGGATCGGCTCCTTCATGCTTGGCGGATATGTTGGCAACATGATCGGCGATCTCGATCAGTTCATCGCGCCTGTTGTATGGCTGCCGGACGATGCTCTTATAGGTTTCAACGATGTGGTGCTCGTACCGAACGATATCCTCAAAACCCAAGTCTTTCCTGAATTGGGCTGTGATTTCCATCGTTTCATTATTGATGGAGTTGCTCCAATTGAAGCCGATCAGTGGAGTTGTCCCATCCTCGCGGTTGAAGAGCTTGGCGCCGATAAGTGTCCAAAACGCTGCGTATGGGTTGTCGTTTCCCATGAAGACCGAGATCTTGAACTCGATATCAACTCCCAACCGATGGAGAAGGTATCCGAGTAAGACCGTTCCGGAGTTTACGTTCAAGACCTGCTGCACGCCGTAATTGGTGTAATAGTAGAGGTACTCATCCAACCACTTCAAAGCATACTCGTTGGGCTGACCAACACCGCCGAAGTACCCCGTGATGGTTTCCGGACCGCCGAGGTGAACATTCGACCCGTCGGTCCCCTTGGTGTCAAGAGTTTCCACGTAGCTGGCGCCGATGATTTGCATGGCGGCGGCGAAAGCCGGGAGATCCCCATCTTCTTCTTGCTCCTTCATCTTCCGCACGCGGATGAACCGGCCGGGCATCAATAAGCCCTCCGCTATCGCTCGCTTAGCAGCTAAAATCACCCAAGGGAAATACTGACAGGCGCTGATTTCGAGGGTGACTGCAAAATCGTCATTGAACGACATCTTATTGGCACGCTCGCCGAGAACTTTGTTACGGTAATCGTCGATACTGATGAAAGCGTCTTTTTCGCGCTGCTCTTCAAGCCAGTCAAGATCTTTCAGGTACTCGGGTTTGATTTTTCCGACCTTCTCGCGTAAGACAGACATCTGCCGCGCCGCCTCGGCTTTTGCATTGATTTCCTCTGGGGTGCCGTATTTGGCAACCACCGCTAAGAAATCGTTGATGATCTTCATGTCGGGATCTGCAAGGATCTGGTTTATGGCATCCAGGCGAGAAGACGGTATCTGTAGGAGAGCACGAATATCCTCGCTCATAGAATTTACTCCTTTTCTAAGCGTCCATCCGGTAGGTTAGCCCTTGATTATCTTCATCAACTCGTCATACTCTCCGTCGGAGATCCCAAACCAGTTTTCCGGTTGAGGGAAGTTTTTGCTGTGAACTTCTTTGACATACTCTTTCAAACCATCGGTGATGACCTTCCCTGCATCCGCGTAGACTTTCGCCATCCGCGGCTTGAATTTAGGGTAGAGACCGAACATATCATGGTAAATAAGCAACTGGCCGTGAGCGTCGGGACCCGAGCCCAGGCTGATATTGAAGCAGGATTCCATTCGATCGGTGATCAATGTGCTCAGACGATCCGGGATCATCTCAAATAGGATGGCAAAGACACCCGCTTCTTCTAGGGCTTTGGCGTCGTCCATGATCTTCTTCGCCTGTACAGCGCCTTTCCCTTGCACCCGAAAACCGCCCAAAGCACTCACGCTTTGCGGAGTTAATCCCAGGTGTCCCATCACCGGGATGCCCGCGGCCAGGATGCCCTTAATCTGAGGGACGACTTCGGCTCCTCCCTCAAGTTTAATGGCATCGCAACTGGCTTCTGCCATGAACCTGCCGGCGCTGCGTATGGCTGTTTCCACACTCGGTTGATAGCTCATATAGGGCATATCGCCGATCAACCAGGCATTGGGTGAGCCGCGCCTAACCGCCTGCGTATGCCGCATCATGTCGTTCATCGTCACCGGAAGCGTTGAATCATAGCCGAGCATCGTCATGCCCAGGCTGTCGCCGACCAGGATCATGTCGACTCCTGCCTGCTCCTGGAAGTGTGCTGTCGGGTAGTCGTAGCACGTTAGCATCGTGATGGGGACGCCCTCTTCAACTTTTTTAAACAATGTTCTCAGGGTGACCTTTTTGCGATCACTCATTCTCAACCTCCTAATAATTGAAAGTTCATTTGATTTACTGATCGGAGTTTAGAGCAATCGGAGATTGATATCAAGTTACGTCCTTCCCTGAAGTGGACGCGTTATCCCACCTAAATATTAAAGACTGATTGTCCTGATTGGGAACTTCATCGTTATTGCGTGATCAGCGTCCCATTTGGTGAGCCTAGGAGCACCTCTCGTAATTGACCTGGTGTCTCGCCAGAAAAGATGAGAACTTCAGTGTCCGGAAGCTTTTTTGAGAATGCCAGCGCATACTTCACTTTCGTTTTCATACCGCCGGTGACATCCAGCGGTCCATCATCCGCGAAGGCTAATCCGTCAAAGTCAGCCTGGGTGATTGAGGCGAGGATCTCCCCGGAACGATTGTATACACCTGGAGTAAGACCTGTAAGTAAGATACGGCTGGGTTTTATTGTCTCGGTCAGATAGGAGAAGATAGCTTCAGTCGAAGCGATCGCCGCTCCTCTGGTTTCATCGAAAACTACGTCGCCATGAATTACGGGGATCAAACCTTTTGATAACGCATGTTGAATAGGTTGGATTGCGAGGCTTATCAACTCGCCGTCATGTGCGAGCGCCGAAGCAGAAGGAGGGAAAGAGATGACTGGCAGACCAGCCGCAAGTAGTGAGTCCATAACGAACCTGTGCAGCTTGTTGGCCGCTTTCCAGACAGCGACGACCCCCTTCCAATCCTCAATTGTCGATGCGCCATGATGGGTGCCGAATTTCGCGGCAGCATGGTGGCCAAAAGACCCCGAACCGTGCCCGAGAAGAATCGTTAATTCTGGGTTCTCCCGGCGAACATCCTGAATCTCTGTGGCCAACCTATCGATTACCTCCAGGCGAGCGGATTCAATCTGTGATTTCTCTGTGATCAGTGAGCCGCCAAGCTTGAGGAAAATCATCTGTCCACCTCTGTTATGAAAACCTGTTTTGCTCCGGCTTTTATCAGAGCGGTTTCAACTTCTTGTGCGGTATCTAACTCAACAAGTGCGAGCATGATACCGCCCATTCCTGCGCCTGAAAGTTTGGCACCTAAAGCGCCTGATCCGCGGGCTGCTCGAATCAGACGTTGAAGCTCCCATGAACTAAGACCCATATCTTCCAACAGCGTCTGGTTTCGATTCATCAAAGCCCCCAAAGACACGAGTGAGCCTGTCTCTAGCATTGTACGGGCTTCTTTCACGATCTCGCCAATTTCTTCGAACCATCCCCCGTATGTCCCTGGGTCTTTTTCCCAGCGCTCACGCAGCAGATTCACCGGTATGGTGGTTCTCATCGACACGCCTGTGTCCCCAACAATCAGATTTAAAGGAGTGGATATCGAGATAAACTCTGGTTTGTGTTCGCGAATGAAGTAGACCGGTTTTTCGTAGGCGACTACGGTATTGTCGATCCCGGAGGGTGTGCCGTGATGGAGGCACTCGACTGCGTAAGCGATCTTGGAGATCGTTTCAACTTCGAGTGGTTTCCCCAAGTGGTCGCTCAGAGCACGGATGACGGCGACCGAGACGGCCGCGCTTGATCCGAGCCCCGAGGCAATGGGGAGCTGCGAGCGGATGGTTAGATGGACATCTACAGGCGCTTTCACGCCGAGTTCATCAAGGGTGATGTTTACCGCGGATGCCAATGGGTTTTCCCCATCCGCTTCGTGGAGCCAATAGGACTGGCCGATGTCGGGTGCGTCGATGAGCACGCCCGTAGTTCCCGGATCGAGGCTTTCAACTTGAACTGTCACACGGATATGGGAAAGAGGGACAGCTATTGCGGGCTGGCCGTAAACGACCGCATGTTCCCCGAAGAGGATAGCTTTGCCAGAAGCGCTGGCTAGGGTCATGGGGAGAAGTATAAGATGGCGACGGCGGTTAAACCCCAGAGTGCAACCGTGGCCATGAGCGGTTTATCGGATAGAAGGAGTTCTTCCGGAGCGCCGCCTTCGGCTTTAACATGGATAAGAAATAGATAGCGGAAGATTCCATAAATTACAAAGGGGATCGTCAACATCATCAAGTGATTACCCGGGAGATTCTCTGCGGAGAAGGTATAGAGGGCGTAGGCGAGAATCGTTGTGCTGGAGACAATCGAAAGCAAGTGGTCGATGAACGAGAGAGTGTAGCCATCGAGAACGCGTCGATGAGAATTCGCATCGTCCGCTAATAGAACCATCTCTGCGCGCCTCTTTCCCAAACCCATGAAAAGTGAGATTAGGGTAACGCATACATACATCCAGGGGGAGAAACGCTGAACCGTGATGAGTACTACTCCTGCCGCTACACGGAGGACAAAGCCGGTGGCGATGACGAGGACGTCGATGATAGGGATGTGTTTGAGGTAGAACGAATATAACAAGTTTAAAACCATATAGGTAAGAAGGATGAGACCGAACTTGATTTCGAGCCAGAATCCGAGACCGAGGGCTGTGATCGAGAAGAGAACCGCGGCAATTATAGCGACGTTCTTTGAGAGTTTTCCTGAGGCGAGCGGGCGCGTTCGCTTCACAGGGTGCTGCCGGTCTTGTTCGATGTCAACGAGGTCGTTGATGAGATAGACTGCACTTGCTCCTAAACAGAATATAAAGAACCCTCCAAGGGTTCTAAGGAAGGAAGGCAGGTGTAACAATTTCTGGTCGAAAACAAGTGCTGTGAAGAGAATACCATTCTTGACCCATTGCTTGGGGCGCATGGCCTTCAGTAGGTGTCTCATTATGGGCCGCATGATAGCAGGAACATCTGGGAGGGGCAAGAGAGCTATCACTCAGATGATGACAAGGTCGTTCTGAAGATGGGTTGAACGTACAGATTGAAGTACAATCGAGATTATGTCCAGTAAGAAACGCATCGATCTCCTTCTTGTTGACCGAGGGCTCGCCGAAAGCCGTTCTGTAGCACAAAAATTGATCATGGCCGGGCTCGTTCGAGTGGAAGGACAGTTGATCCATAAAGCATCTCAAAAAGCAGAACCGGGGATGTTGATCGAGGTAGCCTCCGGACCACGATTTGTCTCTCGCGGTGGAGAGAAGTTGAAAGCTGCAGTGGAGACGTTTCCGGTGACTGTGGATGGTCGAATCTGTGCCGATGTCGGTGCATCAACGGGAGGGTTCACCGATTGTCTCCTGCAACACGGGGCTGCGCGTGTGTATACGATCGATGTGGGGAAGGGGCTGCTCCATTGGAAATTGCGAAACGACGCTCGTGTTGTGGTGATGGAGAAGACGAATGCTCGCTACTTGAAAACCCTTCCTGAGCATGTCCATCTTGTAACGATGGATGTCTCCTTTATCTCACTCCGGAAACTGCTGCCGGTCATCGTTGGATGGTTGGAGCCGGGGGGAGATGTGATCGCTTTAATCAAACCGCAGTTCGAAGCTGGCCCCGCTCGCGTTGGCAGGGGTGGGGTTGTTCGTGATCCCGCTGTACATCGCGACGTGACCCATCGAATCCTAGAATTTTCCGTCGAACACTCACTCGCGCCTCAGGGACTCATTCAATCCCCTTTACGTGGCCCGAAAGGCAATGTTGAGTTCCTGGCATGGCTGCGAAAAGACGCGCAAGCACGGAGCACAGATGACTTGCTTGAGATCGTATTCCCATCTTGAAATGGAACCTGTGAATAATTACGAGGTTGATGTTCTCATACCTTTTGTAAAGGGAGGATCTCTGAAGATGGACGAAATGGTTCAAGCGCGGTTTTTGCGTACGAATGACGGTGCTGGAATTGTCAACAGGGTATAATCCCCGCCTGATGCCAATGTCACGAAACTCGCGTAGATTTCTTGTCCTCCTTTTGGGAATACTCATCAGCGCTGCAGCGCTGTACCTAGTCCTACGTTGGGCTGGCTGGGAAGCCCTTCTCGCCGCGTTAAAACGGATGGACGTGCGCTTCTTGCTTCTTGCGGTTGTTGTTTATCTGATTTCTATGCTAGCGCGTGCGGCAGCATGGCAAACAATACTGAATCATAAGTATGGTTTCGGTCGAGTACTGGCCGCGTTGAATGAAGGCTATCTTCTAAATAACGTTCTCCCGTGGCGCCTCGGTGAGGTGGGACGCGCTGTTCTGCTCGGTCGACGATCGGGAGGATCGATCTTATCGGTTCTTTCCTCGATCCTTGTTGAACGATTATTTGATCTCGCGCTTGCCTTAGGTTTGCTCTTCGCACTGTTGCCTCTTGTTGCCGGAATTCCGAACGTACCACGCACCGGATCGACGATCGCCATTGTCCTGATCTTTATCATTGCTGTTCTATGGCTTCTTGTCCGCAAGCCTGTATGGATAGAAAGCGTCCTCTGCCGGCTTCCCGGGGGTGGAAAGCGGTGGATGCCCGCCTGGGAACGCGTCCGGCAAGGCTTGCAGGCGCTTCAAGATCCTCGCGTGCTTTTTACGAGTCTTGGTTGGATGGTGCTCACGTGGGCTCTCGCCGGAGTAGAGTATTGGTTGGTCTTAAAAGCCCTTATCCCCGAAGCGGAATGGACCTGGGCGTTCTTCATGTTAACGATAACATTGCTCGGTGGAGCCATCCCTTCATCGCCGGGTTATTTTGGCGTGTTTGAGGCAGCAGGAGTATTGGCGCTCGCCGCGTTTGATGTTCCGAAAGCGGAAGCCCTGGCCGTCTCGCTTACCATTCATGGAATGGTTTTTTCAATAGGATCTCTCTTCGGCCTTATAGCTTTGCTCAATGAAGGTGAGACGATCTCAGGGTTGTACCAGGATATCCGCAGGTGGCTCTCCTCTGGCTCGAATCAGCAAGCGGGTTAAATGCGCATACTGAACACGCTCTATTATTATCGCCCTCATTTTTCCGGTCTGACGGTCTACACGGAACGTCTGGCGCGAATGCTTGTTTCTCAAGGGCACCAGGTGACGGTGTTAACATCGCAATACGAGCGGTCCCTTCGGCTGGTTGAAAAAATGGACGGCGTGGATGTAAAGCGAGTGCCCGTTGCGTTTAATGTCAGCAAGGGTCCGATCATGCCAACTTTCCTCTATCAGGCTGCGCGTTTGATCCCTGAGCATGACATCCTCCACCTGCACGTCCCGCAGCTCGAGGCAGCGCCTCTTTCGCTGCTTGGGCGCGCCTTTGGCAAACCTGTGGTGCTAACCTACCACTGCGATCTCATGCTGCCTCCCTCGTTGTTGAACGCGCTTGCAAACCGAATTTCAGATCTGGCGAATTCGATTTCGACGAAAACCGCAAGTGCGATTGTTGTAAACTCGCGGGATTATGCGGAAGAATCACCGCTTTTGAGTAAAAGGCTCGAGAAAGTCGAAGTTATTCCGCCTCCAATCGAGATGCCTGAACCGGATCCTATGGTCGTCCTATCTATGCGGAAGCGCTTCAAGATTGCCCCGGGGAGTCCGGTTATTGGAATGGCTGCACGTCTAGCGACAGAGAAAGGGGCCGAGGTGCTTGCTCAGGCGATGACGATCGTTCTCAAAGAAATGCCGAGCGCCCGCGTTTTTTATGTCGGTCAGCATGAAAATGTAATGGGCGAGGAGGCATATCGTGCCCGGCTTCTTCCGCAGATCGAGGCGCTTGGTGACCATTGGACTTTCTTGGGAATTCTCCAGCAGAGTGAGTTTGCGGCTTTCTTTAAGCTGTGTGATGTTACTGTGCTCCCCAGTTTGAACAGCACGGAGAGTTTCGGGATGGTTCAGGTCGAATCGATGCTCTCGGGAACCCCGGTTGTGGCCAGCGACCTCCCTGGGGTCCGGCAGCCTACTCAGACAACGGGTATGGGTTTAACATTCCCTCCAGGGGATGCGGACAAGCTTGCCGCCGCGCTTCTCCAGGTCCTTAGGAATCCTGCGGATTACACAAGCGACCGTGCCAGCGTTATGGCCCAATACTCAAGCGAAGTCGTATCGGCGAAGTATGAAACCATCTTTGCCAATATAATTTCGAAAGTGTAAATCTCAACAATAAATGACGAAAGATTATTTTTGGCTGCATCTGCGTGATCTACCCTACTTTCGGGCACTTCTGCGTTCGATTGAAGCCGGCTACTACAAAGACCTGGATCTCCCATCACCGACTCTCGATGTGGGTTGTGGGGATGGACATTTCACAACGATCGCCTTCGATCGCCCAATTGAGATCGGCGTCGACCCTGATCTACCGATCATGCGCGAAGCTAAATCACGCCATGCGTATGATCTCCTTCTGCAAGCAGATGGGGCACGCATGCCGCTCCCGGACCATTCAATCGCTTCGGCTTTCAGCAATTCGGTGCTCGAGCACATACCGCATCTTGACGCGGTTCTGCGAGATGTGGGTCGGGTGTTAAAGTCTGGCGCACCATTTGTGTTCACGGTGCCCAACCCGGGCTATCGTACGCAGCTGAGCCTCCCACGCAAGCTCTCTAAGGCAGGACTTTCGGCTCTGGGGAAGGCGTATGAAAGTTGGTTCATGCGCATGTCGCGAACGATAAACCTCGACGATGAGGGGGGTTGGGAACGGCGATTATCGGCAGCCGGTTTCACGATCGAGCGAACCTTCCGCTACTTTCCACCGTCCTCCCTCCATGTTCTGGAGTGGGGGCATTACTTAGGTGGACCCTGCTTGCTCCCGCATAAACTATTCGGCAAGTGGATTCTCGCCCCTTATCGTTGGAATCTCGGTTTGACGGATAGGCTGGTGCGGCGATACTATGATACGTCGCCGACAGAAGACGGAACCTATAGCTTTTATCTGGTGCGTAAACGATGACCTCACCTGAGTCTGAACCTCTCATAAAACCCGAATCCGATCCGCCAGACGCACAGGAACCAAGCGTCCTGGATTGGTTGAAATCGCTGGTTCGTGGGCATCCGATCCCCATTCCCGAAGGACCCGTAGAGAGCGCAATCGATGATCTGCCAATGCAGGCGGTGGACGAGGAGCCTCAGCAAGAGGCGATCCTATCAACCTTCCGTTTTGAGGCATCTCAATTTCGGTTGCCGGTGGCGTTACTGCTAGCGCTTGCAGCGCAATTTGGTCTGGAACGTCGAGAAGGTTCGATTTGGATCAGTATTGTTCTGTACATCCTGGCTGGTGTGGTTATCGCTTGGGGGACTTGGTCAAAGGATTTCTTCTATAAAACACCTCCTACCTCAGACGAGAGGGTCAGTCCCGTCACCTATCGTCCGGCATTATTGTCTGCAGCACTTATTCTTTCTCTGCTTACATTCATCAGCTCTGGAAATAACCTCTTCGATTTTCCGACCGTGGTCTTCTGGACCGCTTCTATCATCACCATCCTGTTGGCATTCTGGGATGGTGAATTCCCTCTGGTGAGCTGGTGGAGAAGGTTAAAGAGTTGGTTAGGTGACCCCAATCTGCATTTATCGCTTTCTGGCTGGGATCTTCTGGTTCTTGCCGGTTTCAGTCTTTCGGTCTACTTCCGGTTCTATCTCCTCGATTCGGTTCCACCGGAGATGGTCAGCGATCACGCTGAGAAATTGCTGGATGTCGTCGATGTGCTCAATGGAAAATACTCGATCTTTTTCCCGAGGAACACCGGGCGTGAGGCTATGCAGTTTTACATGGCTGCGGCGACGTACAAATGGTTAGGCACGGAGATCTCCTATCTCACCTTGAAAATCGGCACAGCCCTGGCCGGGGTTCTTACCTTACCTTTCATTTATCTCCTCGGTAAAGAAGTTGGGGGGAAGCGAGTTGGTCTCGCGGCTATGATTCTGGCGGGGATCGCTTATTGGCCGAATGTGATAAGCCGGGTGGGGCTGCGGTTTCCGCTTTACCCCTTGTTCGTCGCTCCGGCTTTTTATTACCTGGCCAGAGGAATCCGTACTCGCAATCGGAATGATTTCCTGCTTTGTGGGTTGGTTGTTGGTATGGGACTTCATGGGTATAGCCCGGCGCGAGTAATCCCTATCGCCATCGCCGTGGGTATTAGCCTGTATCTTCTGCACAAGGGTTCGCAAGAACAGCGCCGGGTGATGATCACGCTGCTCGTAATCACAGGTCTCGTCGCTCTGATTGTGTTTATGCCCCTGGTGCGAATTGCGGTAGATCGCCCGGATGAGGTGATCTACAGGATGACCACGCGCTTTGGGAGCGCCGAGCGGGATTTGCCAGGACCTGCATTACAGATTTTCTTTTCAAATGTCTGGAACGGCTTGAAGATGTTCACCTGGGATAATGGCGAGGTATGGGTGAACTCCATCCCGCACCGTCCAGCGTTGGATTGGGTCACTGGTGCTCTGTTCTCTCTTGGAGTGGTCATTGCATTGACCCGCTTTGTACGCTACCGGCGCTGGATCGATTTGTTCATTCTCGTCTCGATCCCCATCCTCCAGCTTCCATCAACGCTATCGCTTGCGTTTCCGGCCGAGAACCCAGCTACCAATCGGGCTGCGGGGGCGATCGTGCCTGCTTTCATCCTTGCTGGCTTGGCGTTTGCGGCAATTCCGGATTGGATCGAAACCCATTGGAAAGGACGCCAAACGGCCGGCTTCAGCCTAGTGTTCACCGGGTTGCTTTTATTAATAGCGGGTCGATTGAATTACCACCTCGTTTTTAAGGAATATCAAGATCTATATCGCCGGTCCGCATGGAATACGTCTGAGGCAGGCGCCGTGATTCGGAACTTTGCTGAATCGATCGGCTCCTATGAAACCGCGCATGTTGTCGCCTACCCTCATTGGGTGGATACACGACTTGTTGGGATAAACGCCGGTCAACCCACCAAGGACTATGCCATTTCCGAGGAGGGCTTAGCGGATACGATCTTCGAAACCCGACCACAGCTCTTCCTGCTCCACCCGGATGATGTAGAGTCCTTACAGAAACTCAAAGAGCTCTACCCATTTGCACGGGTTACAGAGTACCCAAATATCATCGAGGGGAAGAATTTTATAATTTTTTCTGTTCCTTTCGCACCTGAAACTCTACCAGAAGCGATCCGGGAATCCGAGTGATTATGGCTGAAGTTGAAGCACCCATCGATCAACAACATGAGCCGCCTGAAAAAGAAAGATCCAGGGTTCTTTCGGATCTTACTGTTGGGATTCTTCTTATCGCGGTTCTCGGTCTGGCTGCGTACCTGCGTTTCACCGGCTTGAATTGGGATTCTCACACCCATCTCCACCCGGATGAACGCTTTCTTACGATGGTTGAGACCTCGATCCAACTTCCGCAGTCGATCGGGGAATATTTCAGCACCGAGACATCCCCTCTCAATCCGCATAACGTTGGGCATGGCTTCTTCGTCTATGGTTCACTCCCGATCTTCCTCGTCCGCTATCTCGCTGAATGGACCGGGATGTCTGGCTATGACCAGGTACATCTTCTAGGGAGGGCTGTTTCGGGAATATCCGATCTTGTATCGATCCTTCTGATATACCTGATCGGGGAAAGACTCTTCAATCGTCGGGTCGGGATTCTGGCAGCGCTGTTTACAGCCCTTTCGGTTTTGTTGATTCAACATGCGCATTTCTTCGTCGTCGACCCACTCGCCAATGTCTTTATCCTCGCCGGACTATATTTCTCGGTTCGAGTTATCGGCCAGGGGAAGCTCAGTGACTATCTTCTTTTCGGGGTCATGCTGGGGCTGGCGGTGGCCTCCAAAATCAGCGCTGCCCCTCTGGCGGTTGCTGTAGCGCTTGCTGGACTCACGAATATCCTTAGCGCCCCCTCGGATCAAAGGTCTGCTGTTTTCTCACGCACACTCACTTTCTTACTCGGCGCAGCGCTCCTGTCACTTCTTGTCTTCCGTATTTTCCAACCTTACGCTTTTGAAGGGCCGGGCTTCCTTGACGTGAGGTTCAACCCGAAGTGGCTGGCGAATATGGCGGAGGTCCGAAGCCAGCAGGCAGGGAACACCGATGCTCCTTATGCGCTTCAGTGGGCTAATCGCGCGCCGGTCTTTTTCTCATTGAAAAATATGATTTTATGGGGAATGGGCATACCGCTCGCGATCCTGGGCTGGATCGGTTTGGGCTGGGCTCTTGTCGAGATGATCCGCGGACGGTGGGAGCGGTATTTGATCCCGGTGGTCTGGACAGCCGGCATGTTCATCTGGCAGTCGATCAATTTCACCAAGGCGATGCGCTACCAGCTGCCTGTTTATCCGACACTGGCATTACTGGCAGCCTGGGTACTCTGGCATGTATGGGAGAGTGTCCCGCAGCTCAACGCCCAATGGCGAAAGGCAGCCCGAATCGGTGTGTTGTTGGTTGGATCAATCACCATCCTGGGGACAGCTTTGTGGGCATATGCCTTCCACTCGATATACTCGGAGCCACTCACCCGGGTATCCGCATCGCGATGGATTTACAGGAATGTTCCGGCTGTCGTTAATCTGGTTGTAGAAGCAGACGGGGAAACGTTTTACGAGACAATCCCCATGCCCATACCCTATGATCTAAGCTCCGGTGACACCTATACAACGGAGATCTCCACAGACGTCGCCGGAGTTATCAGCAGCGTTCTTCTACCCTATGTCTCGACGAATGATGGTAAGGACGGCATCCTGGGTCTTTCTGTAACGCTTGCAGATGAGCCAAACGCCGGATCCATATATGCGCGCGGGGAATTCCGCAGCGATGTACTCGCGGGCGAAGAAGCTCGGGTTGAAATCCAACTCGATCGATCCTTTAATATCGACCCAGATACTCGTCTGTTCCTGATTCTCGAGAATATCGGTGAGCCATCCCTGCATATGCGCCCATCTCTCCTGGTGCATGAAACTACCTGGGATGATGGCCTGCCGTGGGGGGTGGATGGCCGAGGGCTTGGCGGCAGATATGAGGTGCACAATCTTGAACTTTATTGGCACGATAACCAGGACGATGATGATAACGGAATCCCCGATAAGTTAGAGAGGATCGTGCAGTATTTGGAGCAGGGGGATTATCTTATGATCTCCTCTAACCGCCAGTATGGAACGATCCCCCGCGTTCCAATCCGCTACCCACTTACTGCTGCCTATTACCGTGAGCTTTTCGGCTGCCCTGATGGAATGGATGTTCCCACGTGTGGTGCGACCGCAGAGGTGGGATTGTACGCGGGCCGCTTAGGGTATTCACTCGTTGAGGTTTTTGAAAGTCACCCCTCAATTGGGGCGCTGAAAATCAACGATCAGTTCGCGGAAGAAGCCTTTACAGTCTATGACCATCCGAAGGTGTTGATCTTTAAGCGGGATGCAGATTTCAGCGCGGAAAAGGTCTTTGACTTTCTTTCCCAGGTCGACGTGAGCGGCGTCGTCCATGTGCTGCCAAAGGATGCCGGCGATACAGGGCAGGACTTACTGCTCTCGGCGGATAAATGGCAGAAACAGCAGGAGGAGGGCACCTGGTCAGAGATCTTCAACACAGAGAGCATCGTTAACCGCTCGGGATTGTTGAGCGCCATCCTCTGGTGGGTGGCGTTGGGTATTCTGGGTCTTCTGGTTTATCCCATAACGAGGGTCGTCTTCCGCAGCTTCCATGATGGCGGTTATGCGCTCTCGCGGTTGATTGGGCTGCTGCTATTCTCTTGGGGCGCTTGGATCTTCGGGAGCCTTGGGGTCACAGTCAGCCGCTTGACGCTCAGCATTGTGCTGCTGCTGCTCGCGGGTATTTCCTTCACCCTAGCATTGCGTGACCGAGAAGAACTTTCTACATTCTTCCGGACGCAATGGCGAGATATCCTTTGGGTAGAGGTTTTTGCGCTCAGTTTTTTCCTCGTGGATCTCGGGATTCGATACGGGAACCCTGATTTATGGCATCCAGCAAAGGGTGGGGAGAAGCCGATGGACTTCTCCTATCTAAACGCCGTAATTAAGAGCTCAACCTTCCCTCCTTATGATCCCTGGTTCGCTGGGGGGTATATCAACTACTACTACTACGGTTTCGTCCTCGTCGGAATGCCGGTGAAATTGCTGGGCATCGTCCCGGCGACAGCCTACAATCTCATTATCCCAACGCTCTTCTCGATCCTGGCATTGTGCGCGTACAGCATGGGCTACCATCTTGTACGTTCGATTTCTCATAATATGTCTCTTCGCGTTAGGGCCAATCCCAAATTGGCGGGTCTCATCGCCGCGCTCCTGCTTGTGGTTTTTGGAAATCTGGGCACGGCCAGGATGTTCTATGATGGTTTCAAACAGGTTGGCACCCCGGCAGGGGTTGAAGAGGGGAGCTTCATTGTTGGGGCGGGTCAAGCAGCCAAGGGATTTGTAAACTATCTGACGTACAAGTCTCCGCTTCCCTACCCGATGGACCAATGGTATTGGAACCCGAGCCGGATGATTACCCCCGGTGAGGGTGAGCCAGGGCCAATCACAGAATTCCCCTTCTTCACTTTCCTGTACGCTGATCTGCATGCTCACATGATCAGCCGCTCACTCACAATCCTTAGCCTGGCGTGGGGTTTATCGTGGATTCTTTCCGTTTCCCAGCGTCGCCGTCGAGGGAAAATCGACATCGCCCTGGCGTTGTTTGTGGGCGGTTTAACGCTTGGCGCGCTGCGACCTATTAACACATGGGATTTTCCCGTGTATTGGGTATTAGGAGTACTTGCAGTCCTCTACGCTGTGTGGTGGCGCGATCGAAAATTTGATCTACCACAAATTGCAGAAGCAGGTCTATATGCCATCCTGCTTTTAGCATTTTCGCAGTTCCTTTATCAACCGTACCATCAGTGGTACGGGCAGGGATATTTGTCCGCAGAGATCTGGAAGGGGTCTCTGACGTCCATGATTGATTATCTGACGGTGCATGGAGTCTTCCTCTTCCTGATTGCAGCCTGGATGGTATGGGAAACTCGCGAGTGGATGGCCCAAACTCCGATTTCAGAACTGAACCGGCTGCGGCCGATTGCGACGTGGATTGGATCTGCGGCTTTCCTCATTGTGGCAGTTACCGCCTGGCTTGCGGGTATTGGATATCAGATTGCACTGATCGTCATCCCTCTCGGCGCTTGGGCGATGATACTGCTGCTGCGACCAGATCTTGCCTTAGGCAAGCGGATCGTGCTTTTCATCGTAGGAACTGGGCTGGTTCTTACGTTTGTCGTGGAGGTCGTGGTACTCAAGGGGGATATCGGTCGCATGAACACGGTCTTCAAATTCTACCTCCAGGTGTGGGAGCTCTTCAGCCTGGCTGCAGCTGCAGCTCTCGCATGGACGTACACCTCACTTCCGAAATGGGATCGCGTATGGCGGTGGGGCTGGCTGACGGCAACGGTTTTGCTTTTATTCTCTGCCGCGTTGTATCCCCTCACGGCATCTATATCGAAAGTCCGGGATCGGATGACGGTAACCGCGCCGCGGACGCTCGACGGCATGCTCTATATGGATTACGCCGTCCGCTTCGAATTGGGCGAGAAACTATCCTTGGGAGAGGATTATCAAGCGATTCGTTGGATGCAGGAAAATGTCGAGGGTTCACCGGTTATCGTTGAAGCGAATATTCCTGAGTATCGTTGGGGTTCGCGTTATTCGATCTACACCGGACTCCCGGGTGTCCTGGGATGGCGCTGGCATCAAACCCAGCAGCGCGTCGCCGCGGAAAACACTGAGACGGACGAACGGCTATTCCAAATAACAAATTTCTACCTCACACGAACGATCGCAGAAGCGAAAGAATTCCTCGCTGAATATAATGTTAAGTATGTCGTCGTCGGCGAGCTGGAACGCGCTTATTACGCCGAGGTCTATCCGTGCTGGCCGGATGCGAGTGTACCGGGCATATCCTGTGATCTGCGCGGTTGGCCGCTGGGCATGCCGACATCGTTCCCGATCTCGCCTGACGAATGTGAACTGGAACACCCCGAGGATGAAACCTCGAGCCTGCGCTGCCCGACACATGCTCTGGATAAATTCCCCGCCATGGAATCTGAAGGAAGTCTCCTCGCCGTCTTCCAGGATGGGAAAACGGTGATCTATGAGGTTGTAAAGTGATCCAAGACGTCTTCACCTGGTGGTTGATAAGCACGTTGGTAGGCGCTATGGCGCTGCCAATTGCATGGCGGATCTTCGGACGGCTCGAGGACCGCGGTTATGGTTTCGCCAGGGCTCTAGGGCTGCTCTTGACCGGATATATTTTCTGGATGGGAGCCACGCTGCGGCTTTTCCAACCGAGCCTTGGTGGAGCGGTGATGGCGCTTCTTGCGCTCTTGGTGTTGAGCGTCTGGATTGGTCGTAGCACGTGGCGCGATGTTCTTGATTGGCTCAAAGAACACCGTTCCACAGTTCTAATCATGGAGATCCTTTTCCTGCTCGCGTTCTTGGCTTGGGCGTTTGTGCGGGCGAACAACCCGGAAATCACCGGAACAGAAAAACCGATGGAGCTCGCGTTCCTAAATTCGATTCTGCGCTCAGACAGCTTCCCACCTCACGATCCATGGCTCTCGGGCTATGCGATCTCCTATTATTACTTCGGCTATATACTTCTGGCCTTGCTCACTCGGCTCACGGGCGTTGCCTCTGGGGTCGCCTTCAATCTTGGGAATAGTCTCTGGTTTGCGCTGGTCGCCTTGGGCACATACTCTCTCGCATATAATTTCCTCTCCCGACGGACGCCCGGACGTGTTAAACGATTTTCACCGCTTCTTGCGCCGCTCTTCGTCTTGATCAGCGGAAATTTAGGAGCCTTCCTCGAGGTCCTTTATTCAAAATACATCTTCTGGACGACGACCACCACCGGTGTTTTTTTGACGTCGCCGTTCTGGACCTGGATTGGACTTGAGGATCTGGAAAAACCGCCCTCGCTCTTGCTCGAAGCGAGTTGGATGCCGCAACGATACTTGTGGTGGTGGCGTTCATCACGCGTGATCAGGGATCTCGACCTCAATGGTCTTCCACTCGGATTACAGTCGATCGACGAATTCCCGTTCTTCACTTTCCTGCTTGCAGACAATCACCCCCACCTTTTAGCGATGCCCTTCGTACTCATGGTAATCGCATTCGCTTTCCAGGTTTTCCTCCAGGGACAGCGGACACCTCTTCGTTTGGGAGAGGTGAAGTGGACTCACAGCCTGCGTAAAAATCTGTTAATTGCCCTGGGTTTGGTATTGGCGATCGTCGTGGTCGTCCTGGGAATGAAAGCCGGAGCGGCAGATCTGGGGATATCCGCGGCATTCATTTCAATTATTAAAGGTATCGTGACAAGCGGGATTATATTTGGGGCTATGCTTCTTGTCGGGGCGATCGCAGGCGGCTTGCTCCCATCTTCTCTCAATAAGCTCGAATTCTGGTTCGGAGCATGGCTCTTCGGGGCGCTGGCTTTCTTGAATACCTGGGATTTCCCGATTTATTTCATCTTGCTCTTCTGTGTGATGATCTGGAGGAGTCGTACGCTCCCGCTTACAGTTTGGGTTAAATCGGTGCTCACGACGAGCTTCGCATTCATCGTAGCTGCCATCCTGCTTTATATTCCCTGGTATCCATCGTTCTCATCACAGGCAGGCGGTATCCTGCCGCACTTGATGCATCCCACTCGTTTTCTCCATTTCTTCATCATGTTCGCGGTCTTGTTCATCCCTTTGACTGTCTGGCTTATCATGCGAGTGATGCAGGGGAGAAGGCGATCGGAGGGGAAGTGGCTTTTCGGAATAAGCCTGGGATTCCCGCTCGCACTCTTGATCCTCTCGTGGCTTTTCGCAGCAATGATTTACCTCGTGGGTGCAAACGTCATCGGAATGGGGGCGATCCTCAGCAGCATGGGGATGGACAGCCTCCGCGATGCCGCTCGAGCGACAATCACTATCCGATTAACGCAGTCGTGGACAGCGATCGGCTTGGGCGTGATGATCGCCGCCACCGTTGTGCTCATCAGACGTGTATGGAAAGACTCTCCGAGCGATACCAAACCAGGTCCTTTCATTCTTATGATGATCACGATTGGGGCGCTCTTGATACTTGGTCCTGAGTTTTTCTATCTCAAAGACCAATTCGGGCTGCGCATGAATACGATTTTTAAATTCTACTTTGCTGCCTGGGTCTTTTGGGGCCTTGCCGCAGCATACGTGATGGATGTGATCTGGTCCAAACGGAGTGCGAAGATGATCCCCGTGCAGATACTCACGGTTCTCCCATTGCTTGCCGGGCTCATGTATCCTGCCCTATCCGTGTGGACGAAAACAAACGGCTTAAACCCGGTCCATGGCCGAACGTTGAATGGAGCTTTGCACCCTGCCTACGCGAGCGAAGCGGATCGTGACGCGATCCAATGGATGAGCGATAATTTGGATGTCGGGGTTGTTGCGGAAGCCGTCGGTGGTAGTTATTCGTACTTTGCGAGAGTATCTGTGCATACGGGATTCCCGACCATTATCGGTTGGCCTGGTCATGAAAGCCAGTGGCGCGGCGGATACCAGTACCACGGAACGCGGGAAGAGGATGTCAGGACACTGTATAAGTCGCCAGATTGGGAACAAACTCAAGAGATACTGAAAACCTATAATGTGAAGTATGTATACATTGGAGAACTTGAGCGAATGGCATACCCACCCATCTTTGATGGAAAATTTGATGCATTCATGGAACTGGTTTACCAAAACGACAGGGTTAAAATCTACGCTAGAAGAGCAGGTGACTCCTCTTGAATAATCATCGGAGCATCAGGCTGGATACTGTAATGCTCGCAATCTTGGTCGCGTTGATTGCATGGACGCGGATTGCAGACTTAGGCAGGATTCCACTCACCGATACTGAAGCAGTTCATGCCCTTACAGCAGCATCGACGACTCCGGATGCTTCCCCCTTTTGGGATATGGATGGCGTGGCGGCACCGGTAAGTGCGAGCTATTACGTCTTCACCACCATGATCTTCCAACTCTTTGGTCCAACCGATGCAGCGGCGCGTATCGTTTCAGCGCTTGCCGGCATCGTGCTGGTTTTGAGCCCGTTGGTCCTGCGGAAACGAATTGGCACAGCCCGTTCGCTGATAGCAGTTCTGGTGCTGGCCATCGCCACGTCTGGTTGGACGAGCGCAAGAACCGCCGGCGGCTCAACTCTAGCAGCTGCGGGTCTGGCGGTCTTCGTATTCCTCGCCTGGTCGTCGGACACAGCTGACGATAAACGGGTTCGGCTTCTGCTCGCGGCAGGCGCGCTTGGCTTCGCGTTTGCGTCAGGACCGACCATCGTCCAAGGTTTGTTCGGTCTGCTGGTTGGATTCGGCCTGTCACGCCTGCTTGCATCCCGGCATCGGAAACCATTTGAAGAATTTATACGTTTAATTGCAGTTAAATCTAGCCTTTGGGTTTCTCTTGTTGTGATGCTCCTTGTCGCCTCAGGCGCTGGTTTCTATTGGAATGGACTTGCCGGGTTGGGCGAATCCCTTACGCAATGGCTGCAAGGCTGGACAGGGCCGGGTCTACATTCAGCAATTGCCTATGTCGTGATGCTCGTGAGTTATGAGCCTTTGTTTGTAGGGATTGGGCTCGTTGGAGCGGTTCTCGCCTGGTGGCGCAAAGATTCTCTCGGGCAGGCAGCCAGCCTATGGGTATTGGGCAGCCTGTTCAGCGGCCTTGTTTATCCTGCACGGGGTGCGGCGGATTTGATCTTTGTGGTCCTTCCTTTAGCCCTTCTGGTATCTTATACCGTCTCGATTTTGATTGAACGAATTGCCCGCCGTCGCGTCGGACTCGAATTAGTAGGTCTTGCCAGTGTGCTCCTGGTGCTGACAGCTTCTGCCTGGATATCGCTTGCCGGCTACGCAAATGGTTACATCTTGGAGTACACACCGACCGACCCGGGGCTAATCCTGCTTGTATTTAGCGCATTGATTATTATGGCGGTTAGCCTACTTTTATTCTTTGGCTTGGGATGGTCCTGGGATGTTGTGGCCGATGTGCTTGGGATTACGGCTACGCTTGTGCTGGCAGCGATCACGCTCTCTGCAGCGTGGCGCTTGAATTTCGCGGCTCTTTCAACAGGCGCCAGGGAGATCTGGCGTCCTGAGGTAACTACGACTGGGATGCGGCTGCTCACGAATACACTCGATAATGCCTCACTCGCCTTCGCGGGCCGAAAAGATGAGATCGCTGTCGAGGTGCAATCTGAGGTCAACCCAGCACTGGCGTGGGCGCTGCGCGGTTACAATCGAGCGGGAGGTGAAATCAACTTACTTGTAGATCCCTCCCCGGCGGTCCTCGCTTTGGAGTCAAATTCTGCTACCAGTTTACTTACCGACTATATGGGCCAGGGGATGGCTTTGAAGGAGCGGCGTGATTGGGAAGGCAGTCTACCGCCGAATTTGCTGCGTTGGTTTGTGCTCCGCTCGGCGCCTACGGAATTCGAGCGTTGGATTCTCTGGGTGCGGATGGATATCGCCACTCTCGGCGATGTGGGGTTGTCCGATATTGAATAACGAGGATGTAGAGGTTGAGCCTGTTCCACTCTCAACTGTATATTCAGTTGTTAGGCAACAGCCAGCTATAGAGCAAGGAGATTGTCCAATGGGGTCACTCGCAGATCTTATAATCGCGTTATCTAGCGATGCTCCGGCTATTGTAGCATCCGAATACCCACTCGGCACTTTCAAGGGCACCAATGTTGACGGGCTCGATCCGTTCAAACTTGCGGCACTTCATACCTTGTTCACCACAATGGATTTCAGTGATTTGCTTAAGCAATACCAGCCTGTTGCTGAGGCATCCGCCAGTGGCCCATGGCTTATCAAGTTTCCTGATGAACTGATTGCGTTTCTGGCCGACCTTGCCCCTCAAAACTTTGGATCCACTGCAGCCAAGTGGAGTGCCACTGATCAGGTTCAGGTGGAAGGGTGGTCGGAGCAGGAAGCGGAACAGTTCCTCGCTCGCGCCGTAAATTTCGCTCAGATAGCAGTGTTTGAAGGGAAGGATATTTTTCTCTGGATATACAACTGATCGACAGTTGCTGCCTATCGCTGGAGACGACCAAGGATGCGGCGCGATTTGCTTACATGATTATATGATGGGGATGCTTGGGGGTACAGGCGATGCTCCGGTACCCGGTCGCTCCCCACAAACCCCACTCCGCTTCGCTCCGGGGGCGCAAAGCAGAACGTGGGATTTCACTGCTCAAAGCCGTTATGTCTAAGGGAATCCTTAGTTGCGTGGTTGAGGAGGACTGAAGCTTGAAACCAAGGATGATCGCGATCGATGGACCTGCCGCCTCTGGAAAATCGACTCTAGCTCAGAACCTCGCCTCTGCGCTGGGTTATCTTTACTTTGATACCGGTGTGATGTACCGGGCGGTTACTTTGGCAGCCTTGATCTCCGACACCCCTGTGAAGGATGAAGTTGGGGTAACCGCGATTGCAAATGAGCTGGATCTTGACGTTCAACCGCCAAGCTCCGATGACGGTCGCCAGTGTGATGTTCTCATGAATGGCGAGGATGTGACCTGGGAGATCCGTAGTCCAGCGGTGGACGAGAATGTATCACAAGTGTCTATGTATCCGGGAGTGCGTCAGGCGATGACTGTGCGTCAACGCGAGATAGGTTTGCGGGGTGCAGTCGTGATGGTCGGCAGAGATATAGGAACAGTCGTCCTACCTGAGGCAGAATTAAAGATCTACTTGGATGCTTCCGTTGAAGCCAGAGCAAATCGGCGCTATGAGGAAAGTCTGCAGCGTGGAAATCCTGTGGAGTATGATGTGATCCTAAAAAGAATGCGCGAGCGGGACAGGCTCGATTCGACACGCACACTAGCGCCTCTGCGACCCGCTGATGATGCTGTAATACTCGACTCGACCAAGCTATCCATCCACGATGTATTTGAGAAGGCGCTCGAGCTCGCAGAAGACGTTAATCAACATGGGGAAGATTAATATGCGGGGAAATACAGCCGATAGTGATTTTTCGCTCCCCTGGTATTCTCGGGTGTTCCGACCTGTGTCTCGATTTTTCTTTCGCAACTTATTCCGATTGCTAAGTCGGGTCCATATTACAGGCACCGAAAACATACCGGAAGAGGGGGCGTACGTCATTGCTGTAAACCACGTCTCGATTTTCGAACCTCCGCTAATTACCTCATTCTGGCCACATTCGATCGAGGTGGCAGGCGCCGTTGAAATTCTCGAGCGACCGATTCAGAGTCAGATCATGCGGCTTTATGGAACGATCCCTGTTCATCGTGGGCGGTTTGATCGCCAACTACTTAAAGCGATGGTGGGGAGATTAAAGGCCGGGCGACCGGTTCTCATTTTCCCGGAAGGCACACGTTCGCGTAAACCGGGTTTGCAGCAGGCTTCCACAGGCGCAGCTTATATCGCCGCCAAGGCCGGGGTTAACGTTCTGCCGGTGGGGATCGCAGGGACGGCAATCCTTGCAGACGAGATCCGTAAATTCCGACGAACACAACTTATGATGTCGATCGGCGAGATGATTGACCTGCAAGCGATTCCATGGCGATCGGCCGAGCGAAAGGAGATATTACGTTTGCAGACGGATAAGATAATGTATGCGATCGCGGATCTGCTACCGAGAGCATATCAAGGTTTGTACGCGGGGGGATCGCGATGATCTCGATGAAAAGTGAAAATCGGATTTCCCGCAGCGAAGAGTACGATCATCAAGCACTTGAGAATACCAGGAAGACTTTACGCTGGATGATTAAGTACATCGGCTTTCGCATTCTAGCAAAGTACGAAGGCGCAGAAGGCTTAGAGAATTTCCTCGCTGAGGGTCCGGTAATTGTGATGATCAACCATATCGCCTTAATCGACCCAGCCGTGGTCCTTGGCGTGCTGCCCAGAAGTGTGGTTCCAATGGCGAAAATCGAAATATTCCGTTACCCAGTCTTCGGATACCTCGCAAAACTGTGGCAGGTCATCCCGGTTCGTAGGCAAGAGTTCGATGTGCGGGCGGTACGTCAAGCGCTTGGCGTATTAAAAGCAGGGGAATGTATCCTTGTGGCGCCTGAAGGTACACGCAGCCCGTCGCTCCAGAAAGGTAAAGAGGGTGTCGCCTACCTCGGGTTGAAGAGCGGGGCGCCAATCATCCCCGTTGCTGTCACAGGCTCGAAAGGCTTTCCTACATTGAACCCACTACGCTGGCTTCGAACAGGTGTTTTTGTGAAGTTAGGACGAGCTTTCAGGTTCATTAACAGGAAGGGACGATTTGAGCTTGAAGATCTGCGTCTCATGACGGATGAAGCGATGTATGTCCTGGCTGAGTTGCTCCCCGAAGACCATCGGGGGGTCTATAGCGATCTTTCAAAGGCTACAACCCAGACCATCGAATTCGTATAGCCATAATTATTACGGTGATCTCTTACAAATAGCCGAGGCCGGGCGCATTTAAAGGGCATCGATGCGAAGAACAAGGACCCAACGATAGGAGGTCCTATTCCAGAACTGCAGTGAGCTGTGTATAATCTTGAGCGAAGAACGTATTTAGATTGAGAGGTGGTTGGCAGAAAGAGCACCGTTGGAAAGGGTAGCGCGAGGCCCCGATTATTCGGGGAGACGAGGAAGAGGGTTCCCTGCCGCAGGGCAGGGCTAACCGAAGGATCGGGAGGCTCTCAACCTCCGGACCGGGAAAATCGAAGGATCAGCGGATGCCCTCTGGGTGTACCACACGCCCACACCTTTCCTTACGAAGCAATAACCCAGCAGTCAATACTGGCCCGGTAACGGGTCGGGCAACGCTGAAGGGAGTGGGAATTCGTTGATAAATAACAATCTGGAGGCTGTGCATGTGTGGCATCGTAGGCTATGTTGGCTCGCGTGATGCGACTCCCATCATCTATGACGGGCTGAAACGATTAGAGTATCGGGGCTATGACTCGGCGGGTATCGCTGTAATTGAAGATGGTGAGATAAAAATACGGCGAGATGCAGGGAAACTGAACCGCCTTGGTGAACTACTGCTCAAAGACCCGATTAATGGTCATATTGGAATAGGGCATACACGCTGGGCCACTCATGGTGAACCCAGCGCACGGAATGCCCATCCTCATGTGGGTGAGTCGGGCCGAGTTGTGATTGTTCATAACGGTATCGTTGAAAACTTCCTTGCTCTCCGCGATGAATTGGCCGCGGAAGGGGCTTCGTTCAATTCCGATACAGATACGGAAATCATCGTCCTGTTGGTTGAACGTTACATGGCAATGGGACATGATCTGACCGAGGCAGCGAGGAGGGCGATATCGAATCTTGATGGAGCCCATGGGATCGTTTTACTCTCCGTAGATGAACCGGACAAGATCGTCGCTGCCCGGGTGGGAAATGCTGGGGGGGTCGTTCTGGGAATCGGTGAAGATGAAATGTTCATCGCTTCTGATATCCCCGCGATTCTCGAGCACACACGCAAAATGGCTTTCCTTGAGGCGGAGCAAATGGCGGTCGTGACAGCAAACGGTTATAAAATTATGACGCTAGCAGGCGATGATGTTAGCCTTGAGATCCATAATGTGCCCTGGGATCCTGTCTCAGCAGAGAAGGGGGAGTACAAACACTTCATGTTGAAGGAGATCTTCGAACAGGTTCGCTCGACCACCGATACCATTGCTGGCCGGGTAGATTTTAATGAAGGTCAGATTAATCTACATCAACTCAATATAACACCTGAGCTGGTCCAGCGAATTGACAAAATCATCATCACAGCATGTGGCACGGCAGCGCATGCCGGGATGGTCGGCCGGCACCTTATCGAGCGCATCGCCCGCATCCCTGTGCAGGTGGAGATAGCATCAGAGTTTCGCTATCAGGATCCGCTGGTGGATGAAAATACAGTGGTTCTTGCCATCAGCCAATCAGGGGAGACGGCTGATACACTGGCGGCGATGAAAGAGGGGCGCGATCGAGGGGCGACGCTATGGAGTATTGTGAACGCGATCGGCTCGCAAGCCATGCGTATAGCCGATGGAACTATAAGCATGCAGGCCGGGCCGGAGATCGGTGTTGCCTCGACCAAGGCTTTCACAGCGCCTTTGATCGATCTATACATGCTCGCAATCTTGCTTGGAGACATGCGCGGGACGCTTGATAAAACGCGCAGAATGGAGCTCGTGCGAGATTTGCGACGTATCCCTGACCTCGTCGGGCAATGCCTGGATCGCGCGGATGATATTGAGAAGGTGGCTTGGGAACTTAAGGAAGCGGAACATTGTCTCTACCTTGGTCGCGGCATCAATATGCCCATCGCCTACGAAGGGGCATTAAAGATCAAGGAGATATCCTATATCCACGCCGAGGCCTATCCGGCGGGTGAGATGAAGCATGGGCCGATTGCATTGATCGATGAGAATATGCCGGTCATCGCAATTGCGCCAAAAGATCCCTGGTATGAAAAAATGCTCAGTCAGATCGAGCAGACGAAAGCGCGGGGAGGCAAAGTCATCGCCGTAGCGACGGATGGAGATGATTTGCTGCAGGAAATTGCGGATCATATACTATGGGTGCCGGAGACTCCCTGGCTGCTAAGTCCAGTGACGACGATCATCCCGCTTCAATTACTGGCATACCACACAGGGGTACTGCGTGGTGCAGATGTGGACCAGCCTCGCAATCTCGCCAAGAGTGTGACCGTAGAGTAATCAAGAGTTCACAGAAAGAGGACGGGGGCTGTCCCAATAGGGCAGCCCCTGTTTACGTGTTGGGTGTCGGTGTGAAGGCGGGAGGGCTTCTCGGGGTTCTATCTAAAGCCACAAGCAGAGCTTGCGCACTCCAGAACGCGGCTTACAGGCCGAGAATCGCTCAACGAATCAGTGGGCCGATTTTGTTGATCCCATTCACAATGACAATTTCGGGGCGCATATGGGTGCGCGCGTACGAAATAGGTAGGGACCCGGCATTGCCGTGCCCCTATAGGTCTTGAAAATGGACAAAGAACGGGCCGACGCACGGGCAGGTCCTAACGATTTTCTTATGTATGGGCGCACCTGTGTGTTGGCCGGTTTCCGAGCGGGATTGGAAACGTCAACCTCTGGGAGTCCCGGCGTCGGCAATGAGTTTTTTCAGTTGTTCCGGGTTGGTGGTGGGGAGCTGGCATGCGAAGCCCTGGCATAGAAAGGCTGTCGGGTTACCGTCGAGAGGTTCACGGTTGGAAAGTAGTGCAGGGGCTTCATCATCGTGCTGCAGCCCTCCTGCGCGCACCATGCGGGGTAAGAAAAGCTGATCGCTCACCTGCATGAGGGCCTGGAACTTTTCGTCGGCGGGGTTTCCCATCAGGGCCAGTTGAAGCTGTGGACCGAGGGCAAAATCTAGCGCGTTTAGCCAGGCCGCGAAGGATGACGGAATACGCTCCGCAGTGGTCACCACATTTCGAAGCGCGACGCTGGCCGCCTCGGCGTAATGTTCGTCGCCATTCAACGCGGCAAGTTTCAAGAGCAGTGAAACGGCCAGGCTATTCCCGCTCGGTATTGGCGTGTCCTGGATAGATTTCGGTCTGGAGATCAACTGCTCATGGTCGTCACGCGTATCGAAAAAACCGCCTATAGGATCGCTGAAGTGAGCCAATATTTCTTCCGCGCATTTAACCGAAGCCCTGAACCAGCGATTGTTGAAATCTACCTGATAGAGCGCGAGCATCCCCTCTCCAAGTGCAGCGTGGTCCTCCAAATATGCAGAATGCTGCGCCTTTCCTTCCCGCCAGCTGCGCATGAGCTTCCCGTCCACGTAAAGTTTCGTCAGGAGGAAATCGGCAAGTTGTTGAGCGGCAGAGAGATACTCAGCACGACCCGAAACGCGTGCCGCTTCGGCAAGCGTTGCCAGGGCAAGACCATTCCAGGAAGTCAGCACCTTATCATCCGTCGCTGGCCTAGCCCGCTTGCTCCGCGCCTCCAATAGTTCTCGGTTGATATTTGAGAGCTGCTCGAGCAGCTCCTGCTCGGGTAAACCGATACGCTCGGCGATGGTTTCCAACTTTTCAGGAAGATTAAGGATATTCATGCCCTCGAAATTTCCATCTTCTGTCACGCCGAAGATATCCAAAGCCATCTCCGCGCGCGCGGGATCTTGAATAGCTTTCCTGATTTCTGCAGGCGTCCAGACATAGAACTTGCCTTCTTCACCTTCCGAATCCGCGTCAAGAGAGGCGTAAAAACCCCCGTTTGTATGGCGCATTTCACGCATCAGGAAACCGAGTATCCCCTCAACGACATGCCAGAAAAACGGATTGCTCGTCTCCTGCCAGGCGTGTAGATACACCTGGGCAAGCAGCGCATTATCATAGAGCATCTTTTCGAAGTGGGGTGTGAGCCAGACTGCATCTACAGAATAGCGATGGAAGCCCCCTCCTACTTGATCGTAGATTCCACCACGGGCCATACGTTCCAGCGTGAGTGTTGCCATCTCGAGGGCCAGTTTATCCTGGTAACGATTGTGCCGTATCAAAAGATTCTCAATTGCGCTTGACTGCGGGAATTTGGGAGCCCCGCCCCAGCCACCGTGCTCCCAATCGAATGAGTGAAACAAATTCTCTGCTGCATGATCGAGAATCTGAAGGTTCAATTCGTCAGCACTTTCAGGGAGATCTGGCTTGATGGAGATGCGGTCTGTCAGGTTCTCGCCTATTGAGACTAGCTGCTCGCGGTTGCTTTGCCACTCCGTATGAATGTGTTCCAACACCTCACGGAAGGAGGGGATGTTATAACGACGTTCCGGCGGGAAGTACGTGCCTCCATAGAATGGCTTGCCCTCGGGAGTCAGGAATACAGACATCGGCCATCCACCCTGGCCGGTCATGGCAACAACCGCGTCCATATAAATTGTGTCCACGTCGGGGCGCTCTTCCCGGTCGACTTTAACGTTAATGAAGTGTTCGTTCATTAGTGCGGCAGTATTGGCATCCTCGAAGGATTCATGCGCCATAACATGACACCAATGACAAGCCGCGTATCCGATGCCGAGGAAGATTGGCTTTCCTTGTTCTTGAGCCGCCTTAAATGCTTCAGATCCCCATGGATACCAGTCCACTGGATTCTCTGCATGTTGAAGGAGATAGGGGGAAGTCTCATCTGTGAGTCGATTGGGCATATTGTAGCCTTTCTATTGTGGCTCAAATACAGGACAGGAGTGTGGATTTATGGTTCATCATCAAGCAAACCATCATCGTTTTTGCTTGCAAGACAGCTTAATTATAAAGTACTTGAGGAACAATTTTGCTGCTCTGGGCTCGAGGTGCCTTCTCGACGGAAACGAAAAACGGGGTTTCCCCCTTACTTACTTCTCGGAAATCTGAATATTTGAACCGTCTCCGCGCTTGGCATTGATGAAGTGGTAGAATGGCGCGCATGAGAACACGAGAACTGCCTATCATAGTCCGCTGGGTCCCATCTATCGTGATGATGGGGGCAATCTTCTTCTTCTCCTCGCTCCCGGCAGATCGGATTCCATCTTTTGGTGAATGGGACTTATGGATTAAAAAGGCTGGGCATGCAAGTGGGTACGCACTGCTCGGATTGGCTTACTACTTTGCGCTCCCGCCACGCCTTTCATCAGGGTTTCGATGGGTTCTGGCTATGATTCTGGCGATCTTATTCGCTTTAAGTGATGAGTTCCACCAATCCTTTATTTTGGGTCGCAACTCGAGTGTAATCGATGTGGGCATCGATGCCATCGGCGCAGCAATTGCCCTCACAGTCGCTGCCCTCTACTCGTCAAACTCGAACTCGAATTCCTCGATTTGATCCACTTGCCAACCATTGGCTCGGATCAGTTTTATATCGCCAAACATTTCCTCTTGCTGCACTTCGACTTGGTCCTGTTTAATTAATTCCAGGACCGCAAGGAGGGATACCACGATCTCTAAACGCGAGCGCGCGTTTTTTATCAACTTGCGGAAAGAGAGTTGGCTTACATCTTTGAGAGAATGGATGATGCTTAAAATCTTATCTCTCACGCTCACACGCGGTGTTGATACATTTTCCTCGAGCGTTGGCATCCTGTGGACGTTCTTCAGCGCTTCGAGCATCGCCTGAAAAAGATCATCAAGTTGGAATTCCTGCATGTCGATCTTCGGATCGATGACGGGGGGAGGGGCGAACCGGATGTAGGCACGCAGTCCCGCTTCCTCACGCTCGGAGAGTAGGATCGCAACCTGCTTGTATTTCTTATAGGCCACAAGCTGCCGCGCCAGCGCATCCCCGGGGTCTTCCTCGCCAGGTTCACGTAAAGGCGGTCTCGGGAGCAATGCTTCGGATTTAATTTGAATTAAGCGCGCGGCCATGACCAAGAAGGATGCAAGGTCCTCTAATTGACGATCCTGAATTTGCTTGATGTAGGTCAGATATTGGTCGGTGACTTCCGCGAGCGAGACTTTCGTGATATCCAACTCCGCGTGTTCGATCAGATTGAGGAGCAGATCAAGCGGACCTTCGTAGACAGGGAGTTGGATTGTGTAAATGGGAGGTGAGGGCATCGATCAGAGTAGGATGATGATTAAGCTTGAAACGGCGACTATGGCTAAGAAAATACCGAGTCCGATCCTGACATAGCGAAAAAGTTGACGATCGGCTTCTTGCTGTATTAATGCGGCTTCACGTTCGGCAGTCTTTCGCTTACGATCGATCTCGATGAAATTCTCCATGCGAACTTCCGAGGAGCGCGCCTCGGCTGCTTTCAACTCGTTGGCTGTATTGCGAGCCTGGTCCAGGCGCCAGGTGCGGGTTGAAGGGTTGTGTCGTGATACAACTCTACTGAAGATGGTGAGGGGTTCTCGGCAGTTCTCACATTTATTAGCCTCGAGCGGATTATGCTTTCCGCAAGCAGAGCAAACGAGCTTGCCATCGATAATGCTCGCTTTGCAATGCTGGCATCGATACACGGATCGTTCGATTTCGACCAGTTTTTCTTCTGAACAAATGGGGCATACGTAGGTTGGCATATGCTCTTGAGCTTTCGATGGAGGACTATATAAATTATAACACCCATCGAATCGAGCATTCTGCTTTTATCTCTTCATAATGTAACTTTTTTTGTGGTTTTGAATCTAATCTAAATTGGGGAATTGGTGGTTATAATTCCCGGTGAGAATACTCATGAGGAGTGCAAGATGATTGAAGAACCGATAAATGTTGCCGATGACAATTTTGAGAAGACTGTTCTGCAGTCTGAGCTCCCTGTAATCGTAGACTTCTGGGCACCGTGGTGTGGTCCGTGCAAGATGGTAGGACCAATCCTAGAGACGATTGCGAAGGACTATGCTGGTAAGCTCATCGTAGCAAAAGTGAACACCGATGAAAACCCGAAATGGGCGATGGAATATGGCGTGCAGGGGATTCCGACGATGTTGCTTATTGCTAACGGGAATGTCGTGCACCAGCAAGTCGGCGCAGTTCCCGAGCCTTTCCTGAAGGACATGGTTGACACTTTCTTGGAGACCGCTGGAGCTGAGTAATTCCAACAACGCGCCATCGTCATCGAAATGCAAATTCGCGTTAAGTAATAACGAGAAACGACCTGAAGAGTGATTAGTTTCTTCAGGTCGTTTTTTACGGTGTTATCCGCAGCGTCTAGTTTCGATCTCTAGATGAAGTTCCCCATATCAAACCCTCTGTTTTGCGAAAAACGCGGCGGACGAATGATCTGATACGCGCCAGGAGTACGAGGCTGGTACGTCGCCAACGTGCGGCGCGAGAGATCTTGGGTTCAGGGGTGACCCATTCGACCGTCAGAGCGCCCCAAGTGAGACCGGCACCGAATCCAACAAGAACTAGATGATCACCATCTTGAATCCTTCCATTTTGCAGGGCTTCGCAAGCGGCAATAGGGATGGATGCTGCTGAAGTATTACCATAACGGCTAAGGTTTATTACGAATTTCTCTAACGGGATTTTCAATCCGCGAGCTGCGGCCTCGATGATGCGCATGTTCGCTTGATGAGGGATAATCCAGGTTACATCATCTAGATCCCATCCGGCTAGCGAGACCGCTTCGCGCGTGGCTGACGTCATCACGCGCGTCGCGAAGCGGAAAACCTCGCGGCCATTCATTTGGATTGTATGCTGTTTCTTATCGACGGTTTCATGAGTGGCGGGAAGCTTGCTTCCCCCGGCGGGGATCGAAAGCAGGCCTTCACCGGATCCATCAGAACGCATAATGCAGGTGAGAACACCGCCAGGTGTATCGCTGGCCTGCAGGACGAAGGCACCCGCGCCATCACCAAAAAGGATGCATGTATCCCTGTCCTCCCAGTTGGTGAAACGGGAGAGCGTTTCGGCTCCTATCACCAGGGCGTTCTCGATTGAACCGCTCCGAATTGCCTGGGCAGCCATGTTAACGGCATAGATGAATCCTGTGCATGCCGCGGAGAGATCGAATGCACCGGCGTTGGTTGCTCCGATTTGATCCTGAACAATGCACGCAGTCGAAGGAAAGATGTACTCAGGTGAAGATGTGGCGACAATGATGAGATCGATATCATTGGCGGTGATGTCGGTCGACTCTAGCGCTTGGAGTGCTGCATCGACCGCAAGCGTTGCAGTGGTTTCCCCTTTCTCAGCGATATGACGTTCGCTGATTCCTGTTCGGGAGAGGATCCAGTCATCATTTGTATCAACCATCTTCGCCAGATCGTCGTTGGTTAGAATTCGGTCTGGCGCTGCCATTCCCCAGCCCGTGACGTGTGCGAACCTATTCATAAAGGATCAAAACCTTTCTATACCTTCCCAAATATTAAACAAGCGTTATGCCCGCCAAACCCGAATGAGTTTGTCATGACGTACGTTAATTCCTGCTGGCGTGCCTCATTGGGAACGTAGTCCAGATCGCATTCCGGATCGGGGGTATGGTGGTTGATGGTGGGTGGGATTACATTATGCTGTAAAGCCTGTATACAGAAAATGGATTCCAATGCTCCCGCCGCGCCGAGTAAATGGCCCGTCATTGACTTCGTAGATGAGACTGCAAGATGATACGCGTGTTCACCGAAGACCGCTTTTATCGCCTGAGTCTCGCCCACATCGTTGAGTTTGGTACTCGTCCCATGGGCGTTGATGTAATCGACCTGTTCAGGTGCTAAGCCAGCATTTGTGAGTGCGTTCTGCATACAAATCCCTGCGCCTATGCCGTTCTCGGCAGGGGCAGTCATATGGTACGCGTCGCTCGTGGCGCCGTATCCTAGTACCTCTGCCAGGATCTTCGCACCACGCGCATGGGCTATTTCGTAGGACTCGAGAACCAGGCAGGCGGCACCCTCCCCCATGACGAATCCATCCCGTTCAAGATCGAATGGTCGACATGCCTCCATTGGGGCATCGTTACGGGTAGAGATTGCATTCATCGAGTTGAAACCGGCGAGAGCGACGGGAACGATCGCCGCCTCAGCCCCGCCGGCGAGGATACCATCGGCGGCGCCTCTTCGGATCATCTCTGCTGCTTCTCCAATTGCATTCGCGCTGGAGGCACATGCGGTCACGATTGTCATGTTCGGACCTCGCAAGCCGTGGGCAATGGCGATATACCCAGGTGCGGAGTCGGGGAGCATCATGGGGATCATGTGGGGGCTCACCCATTTGGGTCCACGATCGAGGTACTTCCAACTTTCGTTGATGAGTGTGCCGACCCCGCCAATGCCGCTTCCAATGACCGTACCGATCCGGTCGCGGTTTCCATCATCAATCGACAATCCAGAATCCTGTATCGCTTGCGCGGCTGCTTCTAAAGCGAATTGCGTAAAACGGTCCGTCCGTCGCGCCAGGCGCTTGCCGATTGATTGGGCCACGTCAAATCCCTTAACCTCGGCTGCGATCCGGGTGCGGAAATCTGTAGTGTCAAAGTGGGTGATGAGCCCAACACCTGATTCGCCGGCTAACACTGCTTCCCAAGTAGTCTGGACATCGTTGCCGAGTGGGCTGATACATCCCAATCCTGTGATTACCACGCGTCTGTATGACACGTTACCCTCCTATCCGGTGTATGATTTACTGCCCCCTCGTGTAAATAACACTATTTGTGTGGATTGGGTACGCTCAAAATAAGTGACCCTATGCTAGAATTTGCTCTGACTTCACATTCTTCCAAAATTTACTAGACACAGTTTTTCGTTTTATTAAGATCTCACAGAAAATGAGTGTCGAGGAAGCCCATGCTCTTAGTGACTGGAGGAACAACTTTTATCGGCCGAGCCGTCTTGAGAAACCTATCGACGTACGGCTATTCAATCCGTACGCTCCTCGAACCTTCTATAGAATCTCCCATGCTGCCACCAGGCGTAAGTGTGGACGTCGCCCTCTCATCACTCGACGACGAACGGGGAGTCCGCGCAGCGATGGTGGATGTCTCTGCCGTGGTCCATCTCGCCGGAACAGGATTAGATCGCTCATTTGACGACCCGGAGATCGTTGATGCCGAAGGGACGAGGGTGCTCGTTGATGCTGCAGAAGAAGCCGGAGTTGAACGCTTTATCTATCAGAGCACTTTAGGAGCAGATCCCGCCTCGGCGTATCCTCAAATTCGGGCTAAGGCGATTGCGGAAAACTATATTCGCAATTCGAGTCTGCACTACACGATCTTGCGTTCAGCGGTTCTTTTTGGCAGCGATGACCGCTTTACAACTTCATTGGCGATGCTTATGGCTGGGTCAGTATTGTTCTTTCCCATTCCTGGTGACGGATCTACAGTCCTGCAGCCTTTATGGGTTGAAGATCTCGCCACTTGTATCGGCTGGAGTTTAGATGAAGAGGAGACAAAGGGTGGTACGTTCGAACTGGGCGGCCCTGAGTACTTTACCTTTCGACAGGTTGTTACGATGGTGATGCGTGCGGCAAGCATCATGCGCATCATCATTCCAACTCGCCCGCCGTATTTACGTGGAGTCGCCTGGTTGATGGAGAGGACTCTGCGTTATTCTCCGACATCGACAAATTTTCTGGATTATCTTGCAGTGAACAGGACGACCGATTTAGACACTTTACCGCGGTTATTCGGGCTTGCACCGACGCGTATGGAGGATCGTCTAGATTACCTCCGGGAGAAGAATTGGGGCTGGGAACTGCTGAGACGGCAATTTTCTGGGAGGTGATGCAAAGAGATGAAAGACGGGATTGAGATACGCTCGATATTCTTATACGAAGAAATGGTGCAAACGGAAGATTTACAGCGGATCGTATGGTCGGGAAGTGAGACCGACATAGTCCCTGCCCATCTTTCAATGGCAATCAGCCATAACGGTGGTATCGTGCTGGGGGCATTCGATCAAGAGAAATTGGTCGGCTATCTGTTGGGATTCCTGGGCACTGATTTGGAGAGTCCGGATCGCATTGCGATGACGCGCTTGAAGCATTGCTCGCACCAGGTGGGGGTGCACCCAGCGTACCGAGGTCGTGGTATCGGTTTCACGCTGAAGCAAGCTCAACGGGAAGAGGTTCTCAAGCAGGGAATTCGCCTGGTTACATGGACATACGATCCGCTGCTCTCGATGAACGCGCATCTGAATATTCGGCGGCTTGGTGCAGTGTGCAGTACATACATCCAGCGCGCGTACGGAGAGATGCGCGACGCATTGAACGTAGGGGTAGAATCCGATAGATTTCAAGTGGATTGGTGGGTGACATCTCCCCGCGTTTCTTCTCGTTTTGAAGATGCGAGAAAGCCACTTGATATGGCTCACTATCTCGATGCTGGCGCGGAGAAAGTGAACCCCTCCATCCTGAAGGATGAGGGTCACCTGTACCCGGGTGAGGCAATCTCAGCTCCCGACGGGATATTCGCATTGGTTGAGATCCCGCCTGATTTTCACGCACTGAAGCAAGCCGACTTAGGTCTCGCAGAGAGCTGGCGGGAGCACTCCCGGGAAATCTTCACATCGGTATTTGCCGAGGGGTATCTTGTTACTGATTTCCTGTTCCTCAAGGGTGAGGAGCAGCCTCGATCATACTATGTGCTCACTTATGGAGAAGGGAAACTAGGGTAATGCGAATCGAACGCATCGAATTACATCACATCCGCATGAGATTGAAGAACCCCTTCATCACATCCTTTGGAGAAGAGCTCGACCGAGAATGTGTGCTCGTTAGAGTTTACTCAAAAGGCCTCGACGGGTGGGGTGAATGTGTCGCCAGCAGGGAACCCGGGTTTTCTTATGAGACTGTGGAGACTTCTTGGCATGTACTGCGGGATTTCTTCATCCCGGCCATCCTCAACCGACCGATCTCACACCCGCGCGATCTAAAACAGCATTTACGGGCTTATAAAGGGCATCCGCTTGCTCGTGCTGGGCTTGAAATGGCATTATGGGACTTACGGGGCAAGCTGGATGGGAAATGCCTTAGAGCGCTCCTTGGAGGAGACAAACATAGCATAACGGTAGGCGTATCCGTTGGGATCCAGGAGAACTCGGAGGCGATGATCGAGAAGGTGGGAGAGTATCTGCATAGCGGATATGGCAGGATTAAGGTCAAGATAAAACCCGGTGCAGACCTGGAGGTTGTAAAAGCCGTCCGGGATCGTTACCCCGATATCAATCTCCAAGTCGATGCGAACGCGGCGTATGCGTTAAGTGATACGCCGCTTTTCAAGGATCTCGACTCGCTGGGGCTATCCATGATCGAACAACCTTTGGCAGAGGACGATCTGATTGATCACGCTGAGTTGCAGGCGCAAATTAAAACTCCCATATGCCTGGACGAGTCGATCCGCAATCATCGCCATGCGGGGCAGGCAATTGCCATCAAAGCCTGCGGGGTGATCAACATCAAATCCGGCCGTGTTGGTGGGCTGACGGAGGCAATCGCAATTCATGATCACTGCGTTAGGGAAGGGGTTCCTGTTTGGTGTGGGGGCATGTTGGAGACGGGAATTGGCCGTGCAGCGAATCTTGCGCTCGCCTCACTTCCTGGATTTAAGCTTCCAAGCGACATCTCGGCAACTGACCGCTATTACGACCCTGATATCGCTGAACCGCGTTTTACGCTCAATGCTGACAGCACGATTAATGTGCCGGATAAGCCCGGGCTGGGCGTGGATGTGAACCATGAGGAACTGGAGCGGGTGACCTTGAAGGTTGAGGTGATGACGTAAAGGATGGTCGCGGAGAATCCAACCATAGAAGGGTGCGCAGCATCCAGGCAGCTACCAGGATCTTACATTTAACGAAGTCAATTCAATACTTGTCATCATCTAATTGAATACCTCAATATCCTTCAATTGATCTATCCGGGGACTGGCTACAATGCTTCTGCACTATGTGGAGTGCGGAAGCTCTGCTTCCGGTCGCAGGCGCAGCCGACGCCTTGGATTTTGTGCGAATAAACGAATAGATCGACCTTTGCCAAGGTGATGAATCGCTTTTTCTGTTCTTCCCCCCTAATGTCTCTCTGACAACGATCGATGTGGTTTTTCGTTTCGAAGGGACGTCTCTAAGGGACATTAACAGCGCAAATCCGTTTGGGTGCCAACATATTATTGGGGAGAGACCTATTAAAAAGTTGCTGGGAACAGGTTCGTGATCCAATCGATCGAAGCTGCACCAGCTAATGCGAAAGCCAGCATCTTAAGCGTCTTCCCGAGCCAGGCCCAGAGAAGGAAAGAACCGATCGGCATTTTGAGCGCTCCGGCTGCAATGCCGGCGAGATCGAAGAAGGGATTCGGGATGAAAGCCAGAATCAGGATAAGCAGGGCGCCATGCTTAGCTGTCCACAACTCAAGCTTTTTATAGAGTTGACTATCATCGACGGTCCCCTGTCCACTGAAGCCGACAAGGTACCCCGTAATTTCACCGATTGCAGCGCCGGTTCCGGCAGCAAGTGCAACCCCCAAGGGGTTGAACACAGCACCAAATGCAAAAGTAAATGCAATGGCGGGTGCAGGGATGATGATCGTGGCGTTCGCCAGCAGCGACAGTAAGAAGATGCTTGGATATCCATACCCGGCTAGCTGTTCAGTCTTATCTCTTATGGAGAAGATGAAGACTGTGATTGCAATTGCGACGACAAACGCTAAGATGCGAACGGCGTGAAGTTTCCACCCCGAAAGCCATCCAGATTGCTTCACTTCTCTTCAATCAGAATAGTCTTGATAGCAACAGCAGGTGCGTGGGATTGGGCTGGATCGCGCACAGGGATTGCCATCAAGACATCCAGGCCTCCCGTCACGCGACCGAAGACGGAGTGTTTACCATCTAGGTGAGGCGTTGCAACATGGGTGATGAAGAATTGAGAGCCGTTCGTGTTAGGTCCCGCGTTAGCCATCGAAAGCACACCGGGCCCGTCATGGCTCAACTCGGGGTGGAATTCGTCTTCAAAGGAATATCCTGGCCCACCGCGTCCAGTCCCGGTCGGGTCGCCGCCTTGAACCATGAAGTTCTCAATAACTCTGTGAAAAATAACACCGTCGTAGAAACCTTCTCGCGCGAGGAATACGAAGTTATTAACCGTGTTCGGCGTCTTATCGACGAAGAGTTGAAGGACGATGTCGCCGTCACCGGTCTGTATTGTCGCTGTATAGGATTTTTGCGGATCGATGCCCATCGCCGGTGGGGATGTGTAAGATTTTTCGGTCATGAGGTCTCCTTTATAAGTAGGGCTAGTTGGAGGTTAAGAGAGCTTCGATTCTGGCGACGACCATGTCCATCGCAACGGTGTTCAACCCGCCCTCGGGGATAATCACATCGGCATGGCGTTTCGAAGGCTCTACGAATTCGAGGTGCATGGGACGGACGGTTGTCTGATATTGAAGAATGACAGATTCAACCGACCGGCCGCGTTCCTCAATGTCTCGCTTCAGCCGTCGGATGAAGCGGATATCGGGCGGCGTGTCGACGAAAATCTTCACATTGAATAGGTCACGAAGTTTCGATTCGGCAAAGATCAGAATCCCTTCCACAAGGATCACCGCTTGGGGATCGATGTGCGTGGTCTCCTCCGTTCGCGAGTGAGTTGTAAAATCGTAGATCGGTATCTCGACTGGCTCACGGCGTTGCAGGGCTTGAATATGTTCAACCAGGAGGCCCGATTCCAGCGAATCGGGGTGGTCGAAGTTGATCACATCACGCTGCGCTCGTGAGAGCTCGTCTAAATTTTTATAGTAGGCGTCATGCGGGAGAAAGGCGATGTGTTCCGTTCCGACGCGATTGAGGATGACGTTAGCGACCGTTGTCTTACCAGATCCAGTTCCACCGGCAATGCCGATCACAATCGGATTATATTTTGGCTTCATAAAACCATTATACGTGAAGCGTCATCTGAATGAAACTCACCCACTCTAGGGCCGTCGAAAAATCCACAATGTTCGTCCGTTCAATAGAGGCGCCCGGTTAAGGTCCTATCCTTATGTGGGTTCGCTCCTTAAGGTTTGAACAAATGTGATGGGGATTCTCCTGTCAAAGGATAGGAATCAAAAGAGCCAGCGAAGGGATTCGAACCCTTGACCTGTCGCTTACGAAGCGACCGCTCTGCCGACTGAGCTACGCTGGCTTGCTGTGGCTAGGAATTGTAAATATTCAGGAATTGCCTGGGTGCTAATGCGGCGAAATTATACCAGCCGCAGCGAAGGCTTGGCAAGATGGTCGGCTTGTTGGATAATGTTTCTATGCGCGTGGCGATGCTTTCATATCACACATGTCCTCATGCAACCCTGGGAGGGAAGGACACAGGAGGCATGAATGTGTATGTCCGCGACCTGACCCGTGAACTGGGTCGAAGAGGGGTCGGCGTGGATGTTTTCACTCGTTCCCAGGATGAGCACGTTCCACATGTTCTCCATGATTTGGGTTATGGCAACCGCATCGTCCACGTCCGTGCAGGCCCGGAAGTTCCCCTGGCTAGAACGGAACTGGTCGAGTATCTCCCCAAATTTGTGGACGAGATCATTCAATTTTCGCAGGCGAAAGGCTTGACCTATGATCTCATCCATTCGCATTATTGGCTCTCTGGACTTGCGGCGCTGGATCTGCGCGATCTCTGGTCAGTCCCCATTATCCAGATGTTTCATACGCTTGCGGTCATGAAAAATCGAGTAGCTCGCAGCGAGCAAGAGGCAGAATCAACGATCCGTGTTGACGCAGAGAAACGGTTGCTGCGTGAAGTCGACCGCGTCGTTGCAGCCACACAAGCCGAGGTTGCCCAAATCCAATGGCTCTACCAAATTGGGACGGAGAATGTGGCAGTTATCCCGCCCGGTGTGGATACAAGTCATTTCTACCCCATTGCGAATGATGAAGCGAAAGAGTTCGCTGGGATCGCTCAGGAGAAGCGGATCATCCTCTATGTTGGTCGGATTGAAACTCTGAAAGGCATCGATACTTTACTGCGGGCGATTGCGCAGCTCATTGAAGATGGTGTTTTCCGGAATACCTCCTTCGGTCTTTTAGTAATCGGTGGGGACGCTAATTTAAGTGCGGAGGATACCAACGCGGAGATGCTCAGGTTAAAGGAAATTTCTGAATCCTTAGGCTTGGGATCGGTCGTTTCTTTCTTGGGGAAGTGTGACCAGGATACCTTGAAATATTATTACTCCGCTGCGGATATCGTCGTCGTTCCATCTCACTATGAGTCATTCGGGCTGGTAGCCTTAGAAGCTATGGCTTGCGGAACACCTGTTGTCGCCTCGGAAACGGGAGGTTTGGTCTTCCTCATTCGGGACGGCGAGACAGGTTTCCATGTCCCCGCCGGGGATGTTGCTTCACTCGCTGACAGACTGGCCCGTCTATTACAAGATGACGTTCTACTCGCACGCCTGGGAAGCCAGGCCGCGGCCTACGCAAAGGGGTACGATTGGGCTCATATCACGGACCAAATTCTGGATCTTTACGGGACGCTGCTGCCTAAGACCGCATAGACTCTTGCCCGCAGCACACGAAGTATCGTGCGTTTCTTTAGATGTGTCGAATCTGATTGATCCTGCAGGAAGGCACACCGAATAATGAATCACGGTTTACAATAGTAGGCTGAATAAAATATATCGAGCAACACTTCGCAATGAGAAACAGGAATAGGAAATTACATGGAAGAGCGGGTGATAAAGAATTATCTCATTGACATGGACGGGGTACTCGTAAGCGGACGGAAGTTGATTCCAGGTGCGAGCGATTTCATTCACGCTCTGCACGCGAGAGAGCTTGGGTACCTTGTCCTAACCAATAACTCTGTCTATACACCCCGGGACCTCTCTCACCGTCTTCAGATGCTGGGGTTGGACATCAACGGTGAGCGGATCTTCACATCCGCTATGGCAACTGCCTGGTTTCTCGATTCCCAGCATCCGCGGGGCAAGGCATTTGTCATCGGGGAGAGTGGCCTCACAGACGCAATCTATTCAATTGGATATGTAACCACAGACATCGCACCTGATTATGTCATCCTCGGTGAGACCTTGAGCTACAACATGGTTTCGATCACACGAGCGGTCCAATTGGTAGCAGAGGGTGCCCGGTTCATCGCTACAAATCCCGATCCGGCAGGACCATCAGAGAGCGGGATAGTGCCAGCGACAGGAGCGCTAGCGGCGCTCATCGAGAAAGCGACCGGCGTAAGCCCCATGTTCATCGGAAAGCCTAACCCCTTTATGATGCGGGCGGCTTTGAACTTCCTTGGTGCACATACTGAAAATACGGCGATGATCGGGGATCGGATGGAAACGGATATCATCGCTGGTGTTGAAAGCGGTCTGGAAACGATCCTGGTACTTACCGGCATCGCTTCCCGGGATGACCTGCATCGATATCCTTACAAGCCATCGCGCGTGGTAAATTCCTTAAGTGAAATTGAGATATGAGGCTCTGCTGGTGAGGGACGCGCTTATTATCAAGTTGTGGAGGGTTTGAATATGTTGCCATATATCGTCATCATACTGGCGGTGATTTACTTCGTTGTGAAAGGTACAGGATTTCTGGACGAATTTGCCAAATCTCGTCGTACGCAGGGTGATCCTGAAGAGAAGGTGGGGTGGCGTCTGTTAGAACGAATGCGCAATGACTCTGATATGAATCGCCGCCTGGAAGTTTTCAAGGATTTTCTTGGCGACAACAATGAAGATGAAGAAGAGTGAGTGGTCCACTTGCTCCTATCTTCGAATGAGCTTGATCAATTTCCTCTGTAATCTCAGTTGAAAGTGTAACGGTGTAGTGGTCGTGCCAGATTCGATTGGTGGTCTGGCAGCGCTAGGAACATCCATCCTTTGGGCTGCCACATCCACGTTTTTTACATTCGCCAGTAGGGAGTTGGGTTCGGTAGCTGTAAACCGAGTCCGGTTGTTGCTGGCAACGATTTTCCTCGCCATCACGCATTTGGCCATCAACGGGACTCTGTTTCCAATAGATGCAAAACCGGAGGCGTGGTTTTGGTTTGTACTATCGGGTGTGATTGGGTTAGTCCTTGGTGACGCTTTCCTTTTCCAGGCGTTTGTGTGGATTGGCCCCCGGCTATCGATGCTCCTCATGAGTCTAGCCCCCGTCATCAGTATGATCTTTTCGTGGTTATTCCTTGCCGAACAGCTAACATTATTGCAGGTACTGGGGATAGGGATAACGGTTTTGGGGGTCTCAACGGTTGTCCTTGATCGGGGGAAACCCAGCGAGAAGGAGGGGCAGAATCGACACTATCTCAAAGGGCTGCTTTTCGGCCTCGGCGGTGCGGTAGGTCAAGCGTTAGGGCTGGTCACTTCAAAAGTTGGGCTTAACGCAGGATTATCCCCACTGTCCGGTAACTTGATCAGGATGTTCAGCGCAGCAGTGATCATGTGGTTTTTTGCTCTTGTAATGAATCAAGCCAAAGTGACCTTGGACAGTGTATGGCACTCGAGACGAGCGCGCAGCTTCCTCTTCTTGGGCGCCCTGGCTGGACCATTTCTTGGTGTCTGGCTTTCGCTGGTTGCCATTCAACACACATCCGTGGGCATCGCCAGCACACTGATGAGCCTGCCACCAATTATTCTTATCCCTGTAGGGATGATTATATTTAAAGAGCGCATTGGATGGCAAGCGGTAGTTGGAACGGTATTAGCGGTCGGCGGCGTGGCAATGTTGTTTTTGGTTTAAACAATGGGAGTGAAATTAGGGAGGGTGCGATCTATTCTGTCGCGGTTGATTCGAGACCAGGTTCACAAGCGCTCAATGTGCCGTCAGCGTTGATGTAGGGGCGAACGTTGCGCATGATCTCGATTTCACCTTCTACCATGACGCAAGTGCCGGATTTGAATTCGGGGTATGTTCGGGTGTGATCGATGATCTCGAAAGTGCCCATTTCCTCGCTAAAGATCGCAACATAGGGGATTGCGCCCGACTGGAACCACCGTTTGATTACGCCATATACGCACAGGATTTCACCCTCGGAATTAAGCGAAAGCTCATCCCATCTCATGCACGCTATCTCCGGTAAGGGAGTCGTCGTAGGTTCCGGGGAGGGACTCCCCTCGGGCGGCTTTGTAGCTCTGACATAGGCATCCGTTGGCTCAATGGATGGGACACTGGTCGCGATTGGAGTTCCCTCACGCGGAGTCAAGAGTGAAGATAAATCAAAGCGTTTAAAAACGACGATCACAATTGCCGCGACCGCGAGGATACCAGCAAGCATGAGAGCCCAACGGATGATAATAGACCTCGAAAAAGGTCCTTGCTCTTGGTCATCCTCAGAGATTTCTTTGTCAGCACTGGGGAGGAGATCCGCTAATGGATCGAAATCTCTATCTGAGTCGAGGCGGCGATCATGGAGAACTGCCAACCCCTCCTCGCTTTCCGCAGGCATGCGGGGCATTTTTACAATTTTCTGAGGGGATTTCGTAAAAGTTGCCTCGCCAACATCTTCACCCTCGAGATCAACCTCTTCTACGCTTTCTGGTTCCTTCTCCATGCTCGGTTTCAAACGCGCCAGGAGGCTTTCGGAGTGCTCGCTCTCTCCAATGTCAACGCTGAACGGTTGCTCAGTTGTAAGTTCCCTGCCGCATAATGGGCAGCGCTCTATGCCGCGTTCGACCCATTCCGCGCAGAACGGGCATTTGCACAAACTCGTAAGCCAGAGAGGGGGGTCGATGTCGCGCCGGCAGAAGCGGCAGAAGACCGCCTCATCTTGAATCTCTTTGTTGCAATGTGGGCAACTGCGCATGGATATTGTCCCAAAAAGTTCTTACGGCAATTGTAATCTTTCAAACGAATAGTGCAATGTCTCCTAGGTGCTATTACCCCCTCCAGCCAAGTCGCGAGGTTAGCAAGGGAGCGCATCCTGCATTCGTTCTCCATCAAAAAAAGAGGGAATGGGAATTTGAAGGTTGACGCCCGCTTAAATCGTATGCACAAAAGGTTTCAAGGCTTCTACACCTTGAAGAGAATGGGCTGTTCACAATAGGATTGGTAAGGTGCATTTTGCTGCCATCAACGCTGGGGATACAATTCCTTTTGGCGTGAATGACCCTTGTCAATGGGTCGTGATCTCCGACCATTGAAACTATGGGAAAGGACACTCTTATGAGGCCCTGGTTTCTTGTAAGATATCTGTGTGTTCATAAGAAGAGCAACCGCTCGAAGCTGATAATTGCCAGATAACAAGAAGACATGGGGAACTACGGGGTTAAGATGTTTATGAAACGCTCGACGAGGGAATTTCTCAAGGCATGGCAAGGAGTCAAGGGAGCGACGTTGTTCGACCGTCTGCATGGTTATGTGTATGCGCGGTGGCCCTACCTTTACATTCGCATCGGACTCGAGGAGCATCCTATCGGCCGAGCGTTCAATTCCATGAGTTCTATTCTGTCTAAACTGATTCCAGATAGGGATCCGGTTTCTTGGCAGTGGAGCTTCGCAGATACGTATCATGGGAAGGTAGTCACGACCGACTCCGCTCGCCAGCTCGTCCAGGTCCAGGAAGATATCAATTTGCCGGATCTCGAGCATGTGATCCCCTATCCGAAGGCGCGCGATATTATCATGACCAACCCCGATCATATCGTCATCTTGGAATGTCCTTGTCGATCTGCTTGCTCCGAGCCATGTTTACCGTTAGATGTTTGCATGATCGTCGGCGAACCGTTCGCATCATTGATTCTCGACCATCACCCGGATCGCTCACGCTGGATTACAAGCGAGGAAGCTGAAGGCATACTCGAAGCAGAGCACGCCCGTGGGCATGTTCATCACGCATTTTTTAAAGATGCGATGCTGGGACGGTTCTACGCGATCTGCAATTGCTGCTCATGTTGTTGTGGCGCGATGCGATCGATGCGCAATGGAACCCCTATGCTCACCTCCTCGGGCTTCGTCAGCGAGGTGGAGATCGACCTGTGTGTCGCTTGCGGATTATGCACCGAGCACTGTCCTTTCGGTGCGATGAGTATGGGCGATGTGCAAGTTGAAATTGACCGGGGCGTGTGTATGGGCTGTGGAGTATGTGTGAGCAAATGTCCGGAAGGGGCGCTGAGTCTTAAAGAGGATCCAGAAAAAGGTGTGCCTTTGGTGCTCAGTGAGCTCCTGAAAGCAGGAGCGGAAGTATGATCCCAGGGGGATTGAAAAAATATCGAAAAAGGTTGTCCGCAGCAGGTCACATAAGGGCTGAGCGAGGCTATAATATGCCCGGCGGCGCATTGTTATGGAATATTGTTTGACAATTATTGAGACTGATTAGATAAGACAGGAGAGCTTCATGGCGATAAGCCATCTGGCGAAGACGATCCAAGAATCCCCAACTTTAAGGTTGAGTGAGCAAGCAAGGATCCTGCGAGCCCAAGATGAACCTGTTATTCACCTCGGGATTGGGGAACCGGAGAACAAAACCCCGATTAGCGCCCTACTCAGCGCCGCAGCTCGTTTGAGTGCCGGAGATATTAAATATACACCGACGGATGGGACGCCTTCCTTGAAGAAGGCGATTATCCAGTATACAGAGAAAAACTATAACAGGCTCGCTGCACTAGAGAACATAATCGTTTCGACAGGAGCCAAGCAGTCTATCTACAACATCCTTTTTACGGTCGTCAACCCACGGGAAGAGGTTATCCTCCTGGCGCCGCACTGGGTAAGTTACCCGGAAATGATTAAAATGGTCTCGGGCGTGCCAGTCGTGGTTGCCCCCGAGGATGGAACCTTCCACCCAAGCCTGCGTGATATCGAGCAGGCGGCCAGTTCCAAAACGCGAGCGATTATCTTGAACAGCCCCAACAATCCTTCGGGAGTTCTCTACTCGGAGGATTTCATCGCCGAGATTGTTGAGTACTGTGAGAGGAAGGGGATCTATCTCATCTGTGACGATATTTACCAAAAACTTACTTTCGATGGCAAGATATCTGTTCCGGCTTATAACTACACCACGGAGGATATCGAATCCAGCCATCTGATTGTCGTCAATGGAGTATCCAAGATGTATGGGATGACCGGTTTTCGCATTGGCTGGGTCGTTGGCCCGCGAAAACTTGTCAAGGTAATGACGAACATACAGGCGCAAATGACGTCAAATCCGTCGGTTATTTCTCAAGCAGCTGCGGAAGGAGCGCTTATGGGTGATCAAAGCGTTGTGGAGAGCCTCCGTTTGACGATGCAGAACAACCGCGATGTGATGTTGAACGAGTTACTCGGTCTCAACGGGGTACACGTCACAAAGCCCGATGGAACTTTCTACTGCTTACCTGATTTCCGATCCTTCCGCATGACATCGACAGAGCTTGCAAAGTTCCTGCTCGAAAAAGCGCTAGTTGTCACGGTTCCGGGATCTGAATTTGGGATGGATGGCTACCTGCGCCTGAGTTATGCGGGTTCGGTTAAGGACATTAAGGACGGGATGGAACGCCTGAAATGGGCGCTAGACCCCGAATCTTCCGATGAAATCTACATTGGCAATCGCAAACTTACCAGGGATTGGATATGACGAACAACCCGCTGAATATCAAAACACCCGCTCAAGCAGTGGCCAATGCGCTAAAGTGTGACTACGGCTTGGAAAATCATGGGTTTACGGACCTCAATATTATCTATTGGAATCTAGCCACCGAGTCGCTTTACGAGGAGATCACGTTCCGGCGTGAAGGTCACATCACTCACCAGGGCGCGATTGCAGTGTCCTCGGGAAAACACACCGCCAGAGCGGCGAACGATAAGTTCATCGTCCGTGAGCCAACGACTGAGGAGGATATCTGGTGGGGGGAATATAATTGCCCTTATGATATGCAAAAGTTCGATGAGCTCTACAACCGGATGTTAGGGTATGTACAAGGGCGTGATATTTTTGTCCAGGACTGTTTTGTCGGCGCAGATCCCGAATACCGGATACCCATTCGAATCATCACGGAATATGCCTGGCATAGTCTTTTCGCTCGGAATATGTTTCTTCTTCCACAAAGCGCCGAGGAATATCGGCAGCACATCCCATCCTTCACCCTCGTTGCAATTCCGTCGTTTAAAGCTATCGGATCTATTGATGGGACCAATTCGGAAACCTTTATCGGTCTAAATTTCGAGAAAAACCTCGCCATCATCGGGTCTTCGGCTTACGGTGGAGAAATTAAGAAGTCGATCTTCACCGTATTAAATTACCTGCTTCCACTCCAGGGCGTTATGTCGATGCATTGTTCTGCGAATGTGGGTCAGGAGGGGGACACCGCTCTATTTTTCGGCCTCTCTGGAACAGGGAAGACAACTCTCTCTGCTGACCCAACCCGCAGGCTCATCGGCGACGATGAACACGGATGGAGCGATAAGGGAATCTTCAACTTTGAAGGCGGCTCTTATGCTAAGGTGATCCGCCTTTCCTCAAGCGCAGAACCGGAGATTTATGCAGCCACACAAAGATTTGGCACGATACTTGAGAATGTTGTGTTCGATCCGGTAACGCGAGAAATCGATCTCGACGATAATGAGCATACCGAGAATACTCGCGCCTCCTATCCCCTGGCATATTTCGAGAACTCCGTTCCGGAGAAAATGGCCGGACACCCGAAAAATATCGTACTCCTGACATTTGATGCGTCTGGTGTAATGCCGCCGATTGCCAAGCTCTCACCCAGCCAGGCTCTGTATCAGTTCGTATCAGGGTACACAGCGAAAGTAGGGGGTACTGAGGTCGGGGTGGGCGATGAACCGGAAATAACATTCAGTACTTGTTTCGGCGCACCTTTCATGGTTCATCATCCCTCTCGCTACGCTGATTTGCTGAAGGGGAAGATCGAGCGATATGGTGTCACCACCTGGCTGCTTAATACGGGTTGGGTTGGAGGTCCCTACGGCGTTGGAGAGAGGATCAGCATTAGCTACACTCGAGCTCTGTTAAACGCGGCGCTCTCCGGTGCGCTGCTTGATGTGGAGTACAAGAAGGATCCAATATTCGGTTTTGAGGTTCCGGTCTCTTGCGAGGGAGTCCCTGCAGATGTTCTCGATCCATCTTCCTCTTGGCCGAGCAAAGAGGAATATCTAGAGAAGTACCGTCTATTGGCGTCTCGCTTCATTGACAACTTCAAAAAATTCGCCCCGGATTTTCCCCCAGAAGTTCGAGAATCAGGTCCAGTGATCTGATACAATAGCCCGCCTTATCTGAGAGTGCGCTAATTCCCACGAAACCCTAGTTAAACGGACGGGAAGGGGAAAAGCGCGTAAAGATTTGGAAGCGATCTTGCACCTGGAATCAAATGGTTGTATGTTCGTTGTTCTGGACAGGATGAAATGGCATGACAAAGGGATCTTCAAAGATTGCGAATTGGGCTATAGGTCTTCTAGCAGCAGCTTTTGTTATCACATTGGTGATTGCAGGGCTTGTATCTTTTTCGGTCGTGCGTGATCTGTCGGCTTCTTACACGGGTGTGGGCTTGAACCCGTTCCAGAATAGGTCTGGAGATGAGGGGGACGGACCTGCACCTCCAGACGTGACGCCGACTGCGGTGAGGCTCGATGCGACGCCTCAGCCATGGGATGGGAAATCCCGGGTGACCGTCTTGGTGATGGGTCTGGATTACCGAGATTGGGTCGCGTCTGATGCCAGCCCCAGAAGCGATACAATGATGTTGATCACTGTCGACCCGATCACGCTGCAGGCAGGGATGCTGTCGATCCCCCGCGACCTATGGGTTGAGATCCCTGGTTTTACCTATAATCGCATTAACACTGCCTATATGTTTGGTGAGGCGTACAACCTCCCAGGCGGCGGCCCTGCTTTGGCGCTGAAGACCGTTGAAAACCTCCTGGGTGTTCCGATCACATACTATGCGGTTATCGATTTCCACACGTTTGAACGCCTGATCGATGAGATTGGCGGCATCGATGTCTTGGTGAAGGAGCGGGTTAAGATTGCGCCAATAGGCGGGATCTCGTCGTGGTTGGAGGCGAAACCCTATCATTTGGATGGTGCGGAGGCTCTTGCTTATGCAAGGGTGCGAAAAAATGCCGGCGGGGACTTCGGTCGTGCAGAGCGTCAGCAGCAGGTCATTCTTGCTGCCATGGATCGAGTTGTAGGGTTTGATATTCTTCCGGGCTTGGTTGCACGTTCGCCGGCTCTCTATCAAGAACTCGCATCGGGTATCCGCACGAATCTCAATCTCGAGCAAATTATCTCCCTGGTTTGGCTAGCATTGAAGGTCCCTAAGGAGAATATTCAATCAGGTTCCATTAGTCCCCCGAGTATGGTCGGTTTCTATACACGACCGGATGGCGCTCAAGTGCTGCGTTTTGTACCGGATCAAATCCGGATCTTGCGTGACAAAATCTTCGTCGAGACGAGCGCGTTTAGCCCAACACTCATTGAGCTGCCAGAGGGCGGCTACGCACCGTAACGGTAGGTAGTATGACTCTCACCGATCCGAACGATCTGACTCAAGAGCAATCCGTAGACGGGAAGCAGATGTCTATTAGTGACACACAACCGGTGAAAACGGTATCAGCGGCTCGGAAGCGTCCGATATCTCGACTGTGGTTTCTCGGGATCCCGGCTTCGATTTTCGCTGTGCTCGCGATCGCCACCGTGGCCGGATATCGGAGCGGTTTGTCTGCCCGCGAAATAACACAGGCCGAGACCCTGGCTTCAGCTGCCCAACAGCAGATGGACCAGGGCATTGACGATCTGCTTGCAGGGAATTACGAACTCGCTATTCAGCGCTTCGAGTATGTCCTGGGTATTGATCCCTATTTCCCTGGTGCAGCGGAGTTCCTCGGTCAAGCGCTCACCGCGCTAAACATGCCCACGCCAACAGCAAGTCCAATCGCGTCGTTGACGCCGACACCAACCCCGGACTTCAGTTCCTATGAGGGGATGTTTGTGAGCGCACAGGATGCTTTCGGTCGCGGAGATTGGACGACAACCTTAAATATCCTCATCCGGCTGCGTGGCGAAGATCCTGATTATCTCTTGGAAGAGGTGAATCGCTTGATGGCTTCCTCGCTGCGCAATCGCGGTATGGATCATCTCTTTGCAACAAGGCTGGAGCAGGGGATCTTCGATCTCACACTGGCAGAGCGATTTGGCCCCCTCGATTCGCAAGCAGCGAGTTGGAGGCAGTCCGCGGTTTTCTTCATTTTCGCCAACAGTTACTTCGGTTTAGATTGGAGCCTGGCCAGTGACTACTTCGGCCAGGTCTGTCAGGCGAACATCTGGGGGGGATGCACGAAGTATGGCTTATCTGCGAAAGAGTATGCTTCCGAACTGGCTGAGGAGGACTATTGCCTATCCTCTTACTACTTCGAACAAGCCTTTGGGTACGTAAACCCGGGTGGGGCGGAGCCAACCGCAACGCAGGTCGCAATTCTTTGTGCAACGGCGACAGCCCCGACGCCGACGTTGACAGCTACACCGACACTTGGAACTGTCACGGCTACGGCGACGTTCGATTTCACGCCAACCCCCTCGCATACGCCAACGGAAATTCTGACGTCAACGGAAACTCCTACACCAATGGAAACTCCTACACCAATGGATACTCCTACACCAACGGAAACTCCAGAATCCTAAGCTATTTTCTTGCTGTGAGCTGATTGATGGTTATCCCCGGGGTTGTGTTTCACCCCGCAGAAATCAAGCTGAATACGCCTTTTTGAGTCCCCAGCGCTGAAAATAAATCAGACAAGTCATACACGGCACATTCGCATAGACATACAATTATGCTGTGTGGACATGGGGTGTGAGGTAGGTGTAATGCCGGGAGGTTGGGATTCTTGCTAACCTTTGTGCAGGGCCGCGAGGCATAGAACCTCCACAGGTCATCTCGTGGATGGAGGAAGGGGAAAGAGAGGTAGCATGTTAGACTGGGAAAACTCACAAAGGGGACAGGGCTTATTAGAATACGGTTTGGTTATTATTCTAGTCGGTGTGCTCGTCATCGTCGTAATTGCAGTATTGGGTCCATCAACAGGGAACCTTTTCAGCGATGCTGTGACCGTATTCTGAGATGTAGCCCACGAGAACGACGACGCGCCGCAGAATTGACCGCAATTAACCCAGGGTAAATAAATTAAGAGCCTGCCAATTCGGCAGGCTCCATTTTCTTAAAGGATGGATCAGCTTTATTATTTCCCTGATCCGTGCTTTCCGTTCGTACTCAGTATTGTTTCCAGGATCACAAGGTTCAGAGGTTTCGGCAGGAAACCAGTCGCTCCGGCATCCTTTGCTTGCTCCTCAAGATAGCGATCTTGCGCCGCCGTTAGTAGAAAGATGGGCACATGCTCGCCGTTAGGAATGGCGCGCATTTCCTCGAGCGTTCGTAGACCATCCATCCCGGGCATCATGAAATCGAGCAGCACATAATCAGGCTGTACAGAGCGCAGCATTTCAACCGCATCTTCGCCTCGATATAGTTCAAGCGACTCATGCCCGAGCATGTTGACCGCCATAGAGATCATTTTTGCGGTATTAATTTGGTCGTCGACGATCATTACTTTAGCCAACTTTGGTGCTCCTTACTTGGTCCGCGGGTTTCCAATATAAAACCCGTGGGGGGTTGCGCAAAGCCAGAGTCCCACGGGATGGTGTGGTTCTAATTCGGTTCCACGATAGCATCGTGGTCGAATTTCGGTAACTGGCTGTCATAGCTCAGATGAGCCTTAGACCCTGTAGCTTTGCGTCATCACCTTTCGGTGATTTTGCCATTGTCGTTTCTGGCTACAGTATAAGGGATTTTACTTTATTTAAGCCTTACAGGTGGCTTTCGGGTTAGGCGGCGTTATTATGTGTTAAACGGCGCTCGATGACCACATCCTACGTCCCAACCTCGAACCGCAACTGCGTTGCGAGCCTACGGGACGGGTTGAGGTAGTTAGGCAGTCGGTCAATATTGACCTCGGGCGCTTCTATCTAATTCTCAACGCCTCCAGCGGTGATGGATTTGCTGCGCTCGATCGATTGCAGAGCCAAATACCGCTCACCAAACTTGTTGATATTCTCCATCTCCGTATCGTACTGATCGAAGTGTCTTTCCTCATCATCGACCAGGTCTTCAAAGACTCGCTTCGAAGCAGAATCTGCGTTTGCGCTGCATTCGTTGGCCCACAGGTTGTAATCCCTGACGCTGCCCTGCTCCATCTTGCTCCCTAGTTCAAGCATGGACTTAACTTCGAGGATCTTCTGCACTTCGCTCGATGTGACCATTTCTACTTCGCCCTTCAAGAAGAGTATCCTCTCGGCTAAGCGCTCGACATGCCCCATCTCCTCGATGGCGGTACGCATAAACAAACTGGCCAACAAGTCATACCCAAGATCGTCGCAGTGGAAATGGAAATACATGTATTGGTGAACGGCGTACAGTTCCTCCGCGACGGCTTTATTTAGCAGTTCTATACTTTTTTCGTGCATTTTCTCTCTCCTTTTTCTTGTTGAAATCGGCCCCGTTCTTTCCCGTTAAATAGCTTGTCAGGCTCCTGGCAGCATTGCCATCCCCTCGGCGTCGGGGAGCGACGAAGGTTCTCGCCCAAGCAAAGTGATCTTTTTAGCATGGCCGAGTTTCTTCACTCTATAGGGGAGCCCAGAGTGAAATAGCTAAGTAGTTACATTGTTAATTATACAACCGCCACTGCTCTTTATGCATCATCAAGCTTTGTCAAATTCCCCCCTTCAACATATTCTTGAATAATATCTATGGCTCGCGATACCCCATCCTCCGCGCGTATTCGCGCACCGATCGCCTTGGCTCGCGTGCGCATTTCCTGGTCACTCACTGCAGCGACAATGGACTTGGCCAGAGTCTGCGCTGTAAGCTTCTTTGCAGGAAGGGGTTTGGGACCTGCACCCAGAGAGTGCACGCGGTTTCCCCAGAATGGTTGATCGCTTGTAAACGGGGTGACGATATTCGGCACGCCTGCCATTAAACCCGCTCCCGTTGTGCCAGCTCCACCATGATGAACAACCGCTGACATCCTGGCGAACAACCAACCATATGGCGCGGAGTCAAGCTGAAAAACGGTGCTTGGAAGATCACTGAAGCGGTTTTCTGCACCCACGATCACCGCGCGCTGCCCACTCAGTGCCAATGCTTCCCGGATTATAGTAGCCATTCTCTCGGGGTTACGGGTCGAGGTGCTTCCAAAGGCGATCGCTACGGGTGTCGAGCCTGTATCCAGAAACTCCAGCAGCTTCTGTGGGGGGTGCCAATCCGGGTCATCCGTGAACCAATAACCAGTGACGTGCACATCCTCGCCCCAGTCAGCAGGCTGAGGAAGCACATATGGGCTGAACGCGTATAGGATTGGCGTTCGGCGATCACTTCTTGCAGCAAAAGGCCAGTCGGTAAGTGGGGGCAGGTGAGGATTGCTTCTTCGGATCCATCTATATAGAACCCGGCTACCTTGCCAGAAAGTTTGGGTGATGAACTCGTGTGTAAGCCGGCGATAAAGGTTCCCTAGAGGAAGATCAGGGAAGACGATCCCGGGGAACTCGGCAGTGGTGGAAAAAACCGGGAAAAACTGAACTGAGAAATCGTGGATACCCTTCTCTCGAGCTATCTCATAACCTGTATTCGTCAGGAGAAAAGAATGGATGATGATATCTGTGTTTTCACATGCAAATTGAACTTGGTCGAGGACGCCCACCGCAATGGGTACAATGAATTTAGACATTACACGGATCATGCGTAAATAATTCTTGCCAGCCTTGTCAACAAGATTCCGGACAAGGCTATCAGGGTCACCTGGTAAGCCAATGAAATCTATGCCATGAGAGGAGACGAGCTGCTCGAAGACTACGGGTGCAGCCAGGCGAACGCTATGACCTGCACGAATGAAACCTTTTCCGAGCGCGACGAATGGCTCCACATCCCCGCGCGATCCATAGGTTAAGAGTGTGATTCGCATTCGTTGCGTCCTGAGCGAGTCCAGGAAAGGGTCTTGGTGTTCGCTAAGTAATTTCCCTGCCGCCCTCTGGATTACAAGCTTTAGTGACGGAGTGGGGGTGTGCATGAAGTGTTGAAATAGGAGATGTTAGCTAGCGGAATGCTCGACAACTTCTCCTTTCAGTAAGCCTTCAATGGTATCCACCGGTTCGTCGGGCTTGAATCCAAAGGAAAACCGCTCTCTTGCCCAGAGTTGGATGCCGATTGTCGGGTCCTGATATCCGTTAAGGTTCGCGTACGCAGCGGTAGCCGTGCCGCGGGTTGCCCCAATCCTTTGGTTGATACTGGGGAGAAATGCTGTACTTGCCGCCGACGGTGTAGGGAAAATACCAAGCTGATTCCTCATCGAATTCGTCAGCCGACCAGTAGTAAATTGGCGGCTCATCAGGCGCCCACAATGGGGTGTCTTTATTGGGTTGGTGGAGGCATTCGCCGATCTCGGTCTCCATATTCCAGGTACAGCCAGCGTTCTCACCGCTGCCGGCCAGCGAACGGACGATTTCATCGGTGGAAGGCATGCGCCATAAACTTTGCGGTTCTGCCGATAGGCTCGTGCCGTCCTCGATCAGGTAGCGACAGAGGCCTGTCTGTTCCATCTCGTTCTGTGTTGCGTGCTGATTTTCGTTGGCGGGCTTGTCCTCGAAGCCAACCGGTGGCACACCGTAGAGGGCGAGGTTATCCCAGGAGGGATACCCGCCCCACGGTTGTTTCCAGTTCCAACCAGGAGCGCGCGGAGCCCAGACGAGAGTTATGCTGTTTCCCTCGATGAGGCGGATACCACAGTCGCCGTCGTCCACGCGCGCTAAGATGAGAGGAGCCCAATAAATTGTCGTCCCGATGGCTACAATGAGCGGTACGCCGATCACCAGGATGTACTGCAAATTGCGGCGTAGCCAGCCTGCGGGCGGACTCCATCCCTGCGCTTTGCGCTTCAGGCGTTGATGCCCTTCGATGATGAACAGCACGCCGATGATGATGGATAAACCGGTCACAGGAAAATAACCCAGCGCAACCCGCCATGTCAGGTAACCGCGGCCATAGGCAATGCTCAACATGAAGATGGAAAAAGCTCCACCAACGAGTATCATCGCCCAGCCACCGATCTTGGGCCACCTCACCATGACCAGAGTGAGGAGTAGGGAGGCAGCCCCAAAGATCAAATAGCGGAGAATCTCAAGAAACGGTAATCCCCAGCCTTCGAAATACACCTCGGATGTGCCCCATAACGTCCATAGGCAGGTTATGAGGATCGCCAGGGATAGTGCCCACATAACCGGGGAGGCGGTGTTTTAGGCTCATAGGTATAAAAGTAGACCGAGTACTGCATCCAAGCGGAAGTGATTTTTGAGTTCTACCTCCGCGTCGAACATATGGGGAACTGGTCTTGATTCTAGCTGAACTCAAAGGTTGCTGATTTCAGCTTACCCATACAAAAAGCGAGGAACCATTAAGGAATATCTTCAAATTCTGACAGAGCCCCGTAGGCGACTCCCACCATGCTCGGGCCAGTGTGGGCACCCAGTACGAGAGACATGGGATCAACCGGCAGCCATGTGCAATCGAATTGTTGATCAACAAGCTCGCGCAGCATGGCTGCTCCTTCGGGGTTGAATGAGTGGAGCACTTGTACTCTCAAAGCACTGCCGGGCTCATGTTGCTTGGTAATCAGGTCAACCAACCCCTTAACCGCGCCCTTGAACGTTCGCACTTGTCCATGCTGTGAATAGGTCCCATTCACTTTTTCCACACCGATAAGCGGCTTGATATTCAGCGCGGTGGCAATTAGCCCTTTCATATGGCTGATACGCCCGCCATGGATTAAATATTTGAGCTCTTTAAGGGTGTATAAACTATCACTTGCTTTGCCAATACGCTCCGTCAAGGCTAAAACTTTATCCATCGGCCAGCCTGCTTTAAATGCTCTGGCTGCAGCTTCAACCTGCCACCCAGCAGCAGCGGACAATGTCTTCGTATCGATCACAGTGATGTTGGCTTCGGGAACGAGGTCTACTCCCGCCGTGGCGGAGTTGAATGTCCCGCTTAGACCTGAGGACATGTGGATCGATAGGATATCCGGGTCCGTCGCTGCAATCTTCTTGTAGATATCCGCAAACTCTCCAGCAGAGGGCTGAGATGTTGTGGGAAGGTTGCCTGAAGCCTCGAGTAATTGGTAGAAAGCCTCTGGCTGGATATCCACCCGCTCTTTGTACGACTTTTCATCAAGCGTAACTGTTAATGGAACAACGTGGATGTTCAAAGATGATAGTTGTTCTTTGGTCAAACTCAGATCTGTACCGCTATCCGTCACGATTTGCATCTCTACGTCTCCTTATTCTTGGTTACTTGGGCGATATTCTAAGATCAGAAAGTTATGAGTAAGGATTCGAATCAAGGAGCCTGCGCAGAGGGCAATAGGGGTTGTAGTACGTCGGTATCCCAATTGTGACTGCTGTTCTATTTGCTCGCCACCTCCAGATGTCCCAAATTATTGAAAAATGATTTAAGTCGAGGCTGTGTGTTATTAAATCTGTTGAAGGTTCAGCTCGTCATAGTATCGATATACCCATCGGTTAGACCATCCCATCAAGGTTGTTTGTCGCATGATCTCTTGCACATCCTGGCGGGTTATCTTGACTTCATCGCGTATGACTTCGATATTGGTCCGACATACGGTTAATGTTTTTACTGCAAAGAAAAGCGGCCACATGCAAGCCAGGCGGATCCGCTGCAAGTGCCGGGGGAAGGCAGCAATGTACGCCAGGCTATGGTGTAGATGTTCTTCGGCTTTAACCGCGAGCATATTCACCACATGGAAGGCTTTATCTTCATAATAAGGAGAGAAGAACTGATCGCGTGTTATCCCAACTTGATCTAAATAGGAGCGCGGCACAAATACCCAACCGCGCTCATAATCCTTGCGTAAACCGCGGATAATGTTGACGGTTTGCAAACCAAGACCAAATTCTCTGGCCAGAGGTAACAATTCCTCTTTGTGTTGCCGGATTGGGGAGGAGTACCACGCGAAGATATCGGTAAGTAGATAACCGACCTTCCCGGCTACTTGGTGCATGTAGTCATCCATCTCCTCGACGGTCTCAATGAAGGGGCCTTGACGCTGCCAACGTGCCATTCCCATTGCCGACTGGGCGCATCGATGAGTCATGAATTCTTGGAGTTCGGGGGGCATGATTCGCAAGTAATCCATTAGGTCATCCGCATGTTGAGCAACATACACTTCGGGGTCAGTGCTGTCTAGATCGGCGATTCTCTCAACGAGCTCCTCGACCCGTGTATTACCTGCTAATATTTGAGCCCAGAGCTCAAGCAACATCACTTTTCGATCGATATCTAATTCAGCGTGGTCTTCCAAACAATCGGAGACACGAAAAAGTAAGTAGGCGAGACCAATGGAATCCCTTAATGTTCTGGGAAGGAATTTTATGGATAAGGCAAATGTTCGGCTTACCTTATCAAGCATTAGTTTGTATTGGTCCATAGACCTATCCCACTTGGTTTTACAAAGACTCTTGAGCATGTCGGGAAATAGCATTGTACCTGCACGGGAAGGCCTTACGCAAGCCCCACGGCGTAAGAAGTAGCGATACATATCTGGGTTTACGGGATGTTGCTATGCCGAAAGGCTCTTTTCTAGGAACGAAAAGGGCGCTGAGATTAGAGCTGTTCGAACTGGGCCACATCCAGCACAAATACGGTGGCGCGGGCTTGCTCCGGCTTATCTGAATCCTCCACGTTTGTGCGGATGATCTCCAGCGCG
>SDBU01000238.1_pt1 | contig 79352 bp, 121 predicted proteins | sample 2277071 | NCBI WGS metagenome assembly SDBU01 (sample SAMN10397929, study PRJNA504765) | marine sediment metagenome | isolation source: marine sediment core GS08_GC12, 126 cmbsf | place: Arctic Ocean: Gakkel Ridge, Loki's castle | collected 2008 | reverse complement strand
AAGAATTAAAAGAAGATTATAATAGATTTGATATTTTAGATTTTTAGGTTGAAAAGTGAAAGAGGATAAACTATCGTTAGTACATGGCATTAGAAGTAATTAAAAATGAGATAGTAGAATATATAGAAAATAAGTATTCAGGTAATGACAAACTATCTGAAATTATTTTAAAAGTAAATGAAGAACTTGAGATTATGGGTTCTTCTGATGGATTAGAGACTAAAAATAACCTAGAAACATTCCATAATATATGGAAGAGTCATAAGAGAGAAGAAGGCAGTAAGAACGACATTAATAGTTGGACTGCTTTTTTTCTTGGAATGACAAAAATCAAACCTACAGGGGATTTTCTTCCTATTAGGAGAGCTTTTGCAAGAGCTGGTTTTCCTGATATTGATACTGATTTTGACTATGAGGATAGGGATAAGGTCTATTCTTATATCATAGAGAAGTATGGTAGAGAAAATGTAGGGAATATAGGGACTCATGGACTATTAAAGTTTAAATCATGTGTAACTAGGGTAACAAAAGCATTGGATTTAGCAGATGCCTTTCATAAGGGCAAGGATGCTTTTATTAGTGAAAATGCAGCATTAGCCTCAGAAATTTTATCTCCATTTCCCAAAAAGGGATTAATGAAAGTTAATGATGAAGGGGGAAACAGTCATCTCATTAAGTCTTTTAAAGATGCATATGACTATTGCCCTGATTTTAGGCATTATGTAGATAAGTATAAAGATAGTAACTTTAAAGAGTACATAGAGCAGACAGAGGGGACATTTGCATCTTTTTCTCATCATGCATCAGGAATTCTTGTATCAGATATCCCTTTAAGTGACATAGCTCCTTTAAGAAATGCTAAAAAAGGAGTATTAGCGACTCAATTTCCCAATGAAGACTTAGAGTCTCTAGGTCTTATTAAATTTGATGTTCTTGCATTATCTACTTTATCAGTTATTAAAAGAGCAATAAAAATGATAAAAGAAAATTGGGGAATAGAAATAGATATAGAAAATATACCTATGGATGATGAAGCTACTTATGAACTATACAGGAGTGGTAATTTAGGTGGTGTTTTTCAATGTGAAAATTATGGTATGCAAAATACTATGAGACAAATACAACCTGATAATTTTAATGATATAATGGCTGCTATATCATTATATCGGCCAGGGCCGATGGATAGTATTCCTATATATTGTGCAAGGAAAAAGGGAGAAAGTACTGTAGATTATTTTCATAAGTCTATTGAGCCATTTGTCAAACCTTATTTAGAGGAGACTTTTGCTGTAGGGGTGTTTCAGGAGCAAATAATGCAGATTTGTAATAGTCTTGCAGGTTTTTCTATATCGGATGGCTATGTGATGATTAAAGCTATTGGTAAGAAAAAATTATATCTAATGGAGAAATTTGAGAAACAGTTTATTCAAGGATGTATAAATAACAAGGTTCCTCAAGATGTGGCTAAACAATACTGGAGTAAATTTATAGTTCCCTTTGCTTCCTACGGCTTTAATAAATGTCTTGATGGAAGAATGAGAGTAAAAGACAAGAATACAGAAAAGTATTTTTATCTTGAGGATTTAGCAGAAATTTTTTCAAAATACAATAAAAATAAATGTGATAAGCCCTGTTTTATTTTAGATAGTTATAGAAATGATATAGTTGTTGAGGATGAATTAGTTGATGTCTTTTCGACGGGAGAAAAAGAGGTTTATGAAATAGAGTTAGATAATGGATTAATTTTAAAATCTACATTAGATCATAAGTTTATGTGTAGTGATGGGAATATTTATACAGTTAAAAATATTATAAAAAATGATCTAGAAATAATTTATTTTGATAGTTAAAATAATAAAGGATATCTTTTTTAAAGAACGAATATATAAGAGATAAGGATAATAAGTAGCATGTTCTAAAGGAGATATTATGAGAACAAAATGGTATAAAATAGAATTAAGCAGAGAGAATAAAAGGTTATTGAGAAAAATGTTTTTTCAAAAACAAGAAATAAAGAAAATAAAGAAAAAAATAGGAATTGGAGAAAGTGTTTTATATAGAATAGTTAGAGAAAATAATTGGATAAAAAAGAGAGAAAGATATTTATTGTATTTAGTTAAAAAAGCATATAGGGAGTCAATGTCTGTTGAAGAAATCTCCAAGTTAGCTCAAATACGTAGCTATGCGATTTTGGGAAAAATAAAAAGAAAATATAAAATAAAAACAGAGAAATTTAATATTCATAACAAAAGGATGACAGAAGAAATAGAGAAAGAAATGATAAAAGATTATAATAATAATTTATCTTCTTATAAGATTTGTAAAAAATATAATTTCAAGACATCTAAAACTGTTTTAGATGTCTTGAAAAAATACAATATAGAGAGAAGGTCAGGAGCCCCAATTACAAATTATAATGTAAATTATTTCAAAAAAATAGATTCTCATGATAAAGCGTATATTTTAGGTCTTTTATTAGCGGATGGGTATGTAATAAGAGAATATAAAGGAATCGGGATACAACTAGTAGAGGGGGATGGATATTTATTAAAAAGAATTGCTTCAAGACTAGGAGAGTCTGCATCAGTAATTCATATCAATTGTGAAAATAAGAGAAAAAAAGCGAGAGAAACAGGGCAACGTCAATTTGTAAATACAAAGGATATGACAAGATTAGTAGCTTATAATTCAGAGATTGCAAATGATTTAAAAAAATTAGAAGTAGTCAGAAATAAGACATACATTTTGAGATTGCCTAAAATTTATAAAAAATATTTAGGATCATTATGTAGAGGGATATGGGATGGAGACGGTACAGTGGGAATTGCTAAGAGCAAAAATATATGGTGTCAGGTAGTATCTGCCTCTAAAATTTTTCTTTCTGATTTACAAAAAAATATACCTTTTCAGACGACTCTTCAAAAACCTTGTAAAAATGGTTCAGTTTATACATTGAGGGTTAGTAGTGGGAATAAAGAGACTAAGAGATTTTTAAGATGGATTTATAAGTATAAGGGAGATTTATATTTGGAGAGAAAATATGCAAAAGTGCAAAATCAAATCAGTTAAATATATTGGAAAAAGAAAAACATATAATTTGACTATGAAATCTGACCATCATAATTATAAGGTATATGGAGAAACTAAAGATAGCAGTGTGATTAGTCGTAATAGCCATAGTGGAGCCTATGGCTTTTTGTCAGTAATTTCTTGTTACCTTAAAGCTAACTATCCTGATGAGTTTATTTGCTCTTTATTAGAAGTAGTTATTAATAGTTCTGTAGGAGATAGATATGATAAAGTAAGTGCTTTTGAAAGGGAATTTAAAAGAAAAATGAATATAAAATTTCTTCCTAGAGACATCAATAAGTCAAAATCTTTTTATACTATAGAGAAAAGAAAAGATATTAAAGAGGGAGTAAAAAAGACAGAGATACGACCTAGTCTTTTATGTAAGGGGTTCGGAACTAAAGCTGCTATTAATATAGAGCAAAATCAACCATATAAAGATATGAGAGATTTTGTAGAAAAGACAGATTCTTCTTTAGTAGATACTAGATCTGTAGAGGCTTTGGCATTAGGTGGTTATTTTGGCAAGAAAAAGATAGAGACAGCCAAAGAAGTAGTAAAAGATTTTGTTACTATTAGGGAAGATATAAAAAAAACAGCTAAAAAAGGTGTTGAGTCAGTAGATATTTTTGCTTGAAAAGTGATTATATAAAAATTAGAATGTAAAAGATAATATATAGAAGTAACAGGAGAGAAAAATGTCGAAAGAAAATAGGACTACATTAAGGTTAGGAATAGATAGAACTATTCAGCCTAAGCAGTATGAACCAATTAAGATCCAAGTTTCTATAGAAGAAGACTTTATATGGGAGAATGAGAAAGATAGATCTAAAAAAATGAAAACATATAGAGATAGGATATTAGAAGATTTTGTAACTACTTTTAATGAAGTTGTTAAGAAAATAGGAGAAGAAAGTCGATGTATAGGAAGAGTAGTTACATCAGGAGATGTTAATATTCCAGAACCGATTGCTCCTACTATTGAGGAGATAGCGGAAACAGATGTATCTAAAGATGATGAGTTTGATTTTAATTTTGATTAGAGAGTTTAGAATATGACAAAAGATAGTATTAAAAAGTTTGAAAAAATGTTTGATATAACTACTGACGAAAGTCATAGTTCCTCTGAAGATATTACAGAAACTACTGAATCTTTTGATGATTTAGTAAAAGAAGTGCAAGGAGAAATAAAAGATATGACAGAAAAGGGAGAGGCTTTAAAAATAGAAGATCCTCATGATATTATTAAAGATGTTAGTTCTAAGAGTCCAGAAGATTTTAAGAAAGTAGAAAAAGAGGTAGAGACAGAGACAGAGATAGAGATAGAGACAGAGAAAGATAATGTAGAAGAAATAGATTTCGATGAATTACCAGAACAAGAAATTTCAAAAGATATAGTTGAAGATATTAAAGAAGAGATAGAGGTAGAAATAGTAGAAAAGCCTTTGGAAGTTGTTGAAGATAGGTCTATAATAGTCGATGGAAAAATTAAATGGTCTATAGAGAGTCCTTCAGATATGTATCATACATTTTATGGGCATAAGAATTTATTTTTGGAAAAATGTTTACATAATAATGGGGGGCAAGTTGAATACTCTATGTGGATGAAGGAGTTGGAAGAAGCAGAAGTTAATGTTGTTACAGAAGTCTTTGATCAACAAATAATTATGAGGCAGATGGAGAATGTTCAACAGCATAGACAAAGAGTGAAGTTTATCGGAGTAAGAGTAAATAATCAGTATTATGCATTTGAGAGATTTGTAGGGGAGAAGGGTCTATTGAAAGGTTATCTAGCAAGAATACAGTATTTAAAACCTGCTTTAAAACAGGAAGGACTTATTCTAGAGCATATGGGTGATTTGGAGTTATATTTTGAAAGGCTTAAAGCTTTACATAAATCTGTAGCTGATACTGAAAAGAATTTAGCTGCTGCTTATGAAATGCTTAGTAGAAAAGTTACTATTTGCATGGAATTGCCTCCAATTGAGAGATATGAAAAACCAGAGAAAAACCTTTATCGTTCTTCGTTTTATTCTAATAAAGAGGAGGTAGTTGATAGTTTCTCATCAAAAGAAATGGATTCATTTGACGATCTTCCTACTAATGCTAAGGCAGGACCAAAAGAGCATAAGGTAGGACAAGTTGCCTGGGGAGAAATTTAATTTTTTCAAATAAAAAGCTTCAAAAGTGATTACAAAAAGATTATAATTAAGAAATAATAAATGTTTTTAAAGATAGGAGTAGTAAAATGGCAGAACATGTTCAATGGGGTTCAATAGCAAGTAGTGGTGGTAATGGAGAAAAGGGAGAATATCTTAAGTTAAAAAGTGGAGGTACGTACAAAATACGTCCTATTTTTTATCCTGTAAAATTCTATAAATATTTTCATAAGAATAACGGCAAGTTAACAACGGCTATATGTGCTAAGCCGAATTCTTGTGAAGTTAAGGATAGACACCCAGAACTTTCTTCTCCTTCTCTTCGTTTTGCTGCTTATGTAATAGACAGGGCAGATGGTAAGGTTAAAATTCTTGAAGCTCCACAAACGGTATTTCGTCCGATAGGAGGTAGTTTTGAAGCCACAGGTAAAGAGCCTGGAAGCAGTAAGGATGGTAGTGATTTTCAGATTAAGGTTACTGGCACTGGGTTGAATACCAAGTATGAAGTAGCATATGCCGGAGCTTCCCCCCTTACGGTAGAAGAAAAAGCATCTGTAAAAGAAGCACTAGATGGGGATACAAAGAAGCTTCAAAAACTTTATAAAGTTGACACAGCTTCAGAAATTGAAGAAAAGCTTTTTGGGGATGGGAAGAAAGATAATTCTTCTGCCCCGGCTTCTGCTCCATCCGTTGATGCTGTTGATAGCGGTTTTGGAGAGTCTTCAGAGACTCCTGCTGTAGATGACGGGGACTGGGAAAATGACTTTTAATAAAGATTGAGGTATTAAATATGGCAAAAAGTAAAAATAATAATGATGATGACATCCTTAAAAGTTTAAAAGGTTTTTGTCGACTAGGAGCCAGGGAATCAAGTCCTGGCAATATCCCTACTGGTCATTTTAACTTGGATTTTATTATCCAATATGGTAACGATCCGGCAAGAGCAGATTTAAGTAAGATTGAAGGTTACGACCCTAAAACAACTCTTGGGATACCAAGAGGGTTTTTAATAGAAATATTTGGGGAAGAAGGAGGGGGGAAGTCCTCCTTAGCATATCGCATCGTCGGTTACTCTCAAAAATTAGGACTTAAATCTGCATGGATAGATGTCGAACATTCTTTTCAAGAGAATTTAGCCGCCATAAACGGTTGTGATATTGACAATCTTTATTATTCTAATATGGTTAATTATGAGAATGCTGATAAGGATTACTTCGCAGAGGATGTACTTGATTCTATGATAGTAATGATGAAAGGAGGGGTTAAGTTAATAGTTTTAGACTCAGTTGCTAATTTAATTCCTAAAGCATTATTCGAAGCATCCACAGAAAAAGAATTTATGGGACTACTGTCAAGGTTATTAAGCAAAACATTGGGAAAGCTGGTTTCTTATGCTGAAAAATATGGAGTATTGCTTGTCTTTATTAACCAGTTAAGAGAAAAAATAGGAATGACTTGGGGAGACCCTCGAACAAGTCCAGGTGGACACTCTTTGCACCACAACGCTTCTTTGCGTCTTAGGATGGATAAAAGAAATACTAAGGATGCAGATATATACGTCCCTGATCCTGAAACAGGAGAAGCTTTATTAATAGGAAGGTATTCTAAAGTTACTATTATAAAAAATAGATTTGCTAAACCATTTGGATCTTCTTTAGATGTTCCTGTTTTTTATGAGGCATATTTTCCTGAAATAGATGAAATAGCTTTTGATACAGGAAGACAGATTAAACTTATTTCAATTAGGAATAATGTATTTAATTGGAATGGTCTAAAGATTGAAGGAAGGAAGGATTTTATTGATCATATTAAAAAGGAAAATTTAATAGATAGTCTCATTGCTGATTTAATTGAGACAGCAAAAGAAAAAGAACTAATTCTTCCACCTGAAATCACTCTTTATGAGCCGAAGATAAATGTTGAAAGTAATAATGATGGACAAGAAGAAGAGCAAGTGGGTGTCGGGATTTCCGGAGCCGGAACGGCTAAAAATAGTTCAAGCGGGAAAAGTGACACTAAAAAAGCCAGAAGGAAAAGAAGCTCTTAATTATTTACTTGATGAAAGAAAGTTTTCAAAAGAGATAATAGAAAAGTTTGATATAGGATATTGCCCTATAGATGTAAATCATGAAGTAAGAGGTAGAATTATTACTCCTATTTACAGCACTTATGAAGAACTTGTAGCAATATCTACTCGTCATTTAGATAAGGATCATAGTGGAAGATTTATGCATGAGTCTTTTGACAAAGGTTCTTATCTTTATGGTCTTTGCTATGCAAAAGAAGCTATTCAAAGAACTAATAAGGTTATTATTGTTGAAGGAGAATGTGATGTGGCTTGTTTCCATACCTTTGGATTTGATATAACTATAGGACTGTGTGGTAGTGCTTTTACTTTTTTTCAAATAGCTTTATTATCTAAATATTGTACTAATTATTATCTTTTACTTGACGGAGATACAGCAGGAAGAGCATCTATAGAAAGAGCTATGAGAGATTATGAAAAATATAATTTAAGTGCCTATAAAATAAAATTTATACCAGTCTATCTCCCTGAAGGACAAGATTCTGATGATTTTCTTATAAAAAATGGAAAGAAAAATATGATAGACAAATTAAGAGCAGCAAAAGAAGATTTAGGATTTAGTATTTAAGGAAAAAAAGATGCCAAAAGAAATATATACTCCACAAGAAGTAACATCATTAATGAATTTAGTAGATACTTATATTAGGTGGAGAACAGTAGATACAAGAGGGAATAGAAGTTATGATCATTATCATCCTAGTGAAATGGGAAAAGCCCAACCTCTTGACTCTTTAATTCAAACCCCATTTGGTCCTGTTAAAATGGGAGACATTAAAAAAGGAGATAAAGTTTGTTCTCCTAATGGAGAAATAGTTGAAGTAATAGATATACATCCTCAAGGAATTAAAGATATTTACCGTATAAAGTTCTCGGATAGAGACGAAGTTGAGTGCTGTGAAGATCATCTATGGGAAGTTGATAGTCTTTATCTTGGATTTGTAAAATATAAAATTCTTACAACAAAAGATTTATTAAGTAGATATATTGCTCGATCTGGTCACAGGGTTTTTTCTATCAGATTACCTGAGCCTTTAAAAATGTTTTCATCTGCTCCTTCTTTAATTCCTCCTTATTTTATGGGGGTAATATTGGGAGATGGATGCTTAAGATGTAGTAGTCTTAATATCACATCAATTGATCATGAGATAATAGATAAAGTAGCAACTTACATAGGCGATGACTATAGGATATCTTCTTGGAGAAATGGAGTTCAACACAGAGTGGCTCTTAAGAAGCAGGAAGGGACTGTTAAAAATCGGGGTAAGTTATTAATCAAAAGAAGAAGCAAAACTAATATTTACAAAGATGAGTTAAGAAAATATGGGTTAATGGGCAAAAAATTTGGAGAACCAGGGGTAAAATCAAATGAGAGATTTATTCCAGAAGATTATCTTTACGTTAAAGAAGAAGATAGGTGGGAACTTATTAGGGGATTAATGGATACAGATGGATATATTTGTGTTAAAGGGTATGCTAGTTTTTCTACAGCCTCTCCCATTATGGCTCAACAGTTCAAATGGCTTGTGGAGTCTGTAGGTGGAGTCTGTTACATAATAGAAAAAGAAACAACTCATCTTTTATCTCATACTTGTTATATTAAGCACAAAAATGTAGAGAAATTTTTCTTTTTGAAAAGGAAAAAAGATAGGGCTAGACCATTAAAAAATACACCTAAAAAGATGATTTCAAAAATAGAAATAATAGGAAGAAAAGAAGCACAGTGTATCACTGTCTCTAATCCTGATGGTTTATACTTGACTAACCATTGCATAATTACCCATAATTGCCTAAGAAGCCAACAATACAAACACTATGCATGGAAAGGACTTATTGACGTAAGGCTTCCTGACCCAGATAGCACCAAACAAAGACTATTTGACAAGGGACATAATATGCATGATCGTTGGTCAAATTATTTTGATAAAATAGGAGGTATCTTATTGGGTAGGTGGAGATGTAAAAACCTTCTCTGTTATATGTTTGATGACAAAGGAAATGTTAAAAATAACTATCCACTAGAAGAAATATATAAAGACAAAAAGACAAGGATTATGGGAGAAAAAGAAGTAGGAGGTATTTTTAGGCCTAAAAAATGTGTTTGTGGTTGCTCTGATTTTGAGTATTTAGAAACTCATGTAAGATGTCCAGAATTTAATATTAAAGGAAATGCTGATATAGTCCTTAATTGTAAAAACCTTAATGAAGAGAGATTTAAGGGAGTTAGAATTTCTTATAATAATAAATTCCTACCCCTAAAAGACAGTAAAGTAGTAATTGATATGAAAACTTGTGGGAGTAATGCCTGGAAGAATCAAATCATGGCAAAAGGACCACATAAGGACTATCTTATACAACTTACTATTTATACTCATATCCTTGATTGTGATTATGGAATTATTGCCTATGAGAATAAGGACAACTCTAAAATGGCCTGGTTCCAAGTCCCAAGGAATGATGAGTGGTGGGAAGTTATAAAGTATCAAACTAAGACTATGATAGAGATGTCTAAAAACAGGAAACTGCCCCCACCCAAGTATTCCTCGAAATCTAATTACTCTTGCAAGTGGTGTGAGTTTAGGGAGCTTTGTCATAAGTCAAAGATATGGGACAGTCCAAACTTGAATAAAAATAGGAGAGAGTTTTATAAGTCTTTGCTTTAAAGTTTTTTCCTTAAGAAAACGATTATAATATAACATTAAGTTAATTATAATTCTATAAGGAGAAAAAGAAATGACAGAAGATGTTAAAAAACAAGAAGAGACATTAGATGAGAGTCTGCTCTTGGTAAGTGGAAATAGAGGAGATAAGGGACGAGATAAAGATTATGTTAAAAAGCTTTCTAACGCTATTTTGAAAGTTTTTGCTAAACATGAGAAAGTTAAATTACGTTGTGTAGGAGCTGCTTCTCTTAACAATGCAATAAAATCTTTTATTGTTGCTAAAGGAGAGGCCCAAAAAAATGGAGATAATCTTACGATAGATCCTAGTTTTACGACAGTTAATTTTGATGGTGAAGAAAAAACAGGCATTGTGCTAGATGTAGTATCTAGTTAAAATTTAATTTAAGAGGTGATAAAATGGAAGAATCAAGTTATGAGAATGTTTTTAGACGTAAGGAATTACAGGATATGTTTGCAGCAGGGGATGCTAAATCTCTTGATGACTTATACCTGTTAGAAGATGTAGCTTTGACTATAAAAGAATTTGATAAAAAAATAAGTTTCTACAAAGACTACAAAAAGAAAAAAGCTAAAGATGTTAGTGATGAAATTAAAGTTTTAGAAAATAAAAAAGAATTCTATAAAACTATTATGGTAACAACTCTTGTAAGTAATAAGGAAAAAAGTATTAAATTCCCTGGCTCATGTAGCATATCAACTCGTAATCAAAAAGCTACTTGGAAAGTTAAAGATGAAGAAGAGTTTATAGCTGTTCTCAAAGAGGCTCAAAAAGCAGGAGAAGATGTAGATGATGTTCTTGAAAAAGTTACTCAATATAATATTAGAAAGAGAGAGGCTAATAAATTACTTCTTATGTGGGAAGAAAGCGGTAAGTTAGAGGGTTTTCTTGAAAAAGCAAAATCTGGAGATATAATTGATAAAGAACCTGCAAAAACAACTGTTTCAATTAAATTTTTGGAACAAGAAGAAGATGAAGAAATGGAAGAAATAGATATTCCAGTAAAAGACGAAGTAACTACTTCTAATGCAGACAAATATGATGGAATATAATAGTGAAAGATTTTGAGTTTTATAAAACTATTCGCTTATCTCAGAATAAGAAAGTAAGTAGCTCTTTCTCTAAATTACATAATGTATATAATAGTATTCCTGAAACAACGGGGTGTATGGAAAATATCAACATCAAAGGAGGGGGCTGCAAAGCTCGCTGTTGTTTAATCCAAACACCCCAATTTTTATACTCTGAATTTCTTTTAATTTGGGATTATATATCAAGAAATTGGGATGATGATAAAATATGTGATTTATTTGAAAGATGTATGCTAAATGCTGTAAACACTCTACCTTCAAAAGGTTGTGTATTTTTTGATGAAAATACTTGCCTGTGCCTGTGTCATAAAAAAAGAGGATTAAATTGTAGGATCTATGGGATAACTCCAAAAGAAGAATTTGAACCAAGATACTTAAAATTAAAAGAAGAATACAAAACCATTGTCGGAGCGACAATTATGCCACAATGTGAGTTAGTATCTACTTGTGACAATAAAGAGGTGACTACAGAAGATACTAATAAGTGGTGGAATGAGATAGTAAAAATAGAAAAATTTATTGGGATTCAAGAGAGTCTAATAACAGATAAAATGGGAGGTAGTTACAGAACTCCTCATGACCATGTTTTACTATATAATATGCCAGAAAATGTTTTAAACTCACTGGCAGGAATAAGAAAATATGATGATGAATTTAAGAAAAAAAAGACTATTAAAGAATTAATACAGGTAGTTAGAAGTGTCTTCAGAAAACATAAAAGCTAAAATATTAGATATGATATATGATAGAGATAATAACCTTTTTAAGTTATTACTACAAGATATAGACAAAAATAAACAGACTAATATAGGAGTAAAAGGAACGGACTGGGGAGTTACTCCAGAAGTCCCAGATGAAGTGATAAAACAGTTTTGTAAGGATATGATAGGAAAAGAAAAAACTCTTTATATAGAAGTAGATAATTCCTCACTCGTAAATACAGAAAAAGATGAAAAAGGAATAGTCTCTAAAGAAGCAGTTGAGAAGGTTAGCGAAAATCTAAATAATTATCCAGTTGATGAAATAATGAATAGCTTGTATCAGGAAGAAAAAGAAGATGAAAATTAGGTTTTTTGGAAGTTCTGAATGTAGGGACTGTCTTGATATTTTTGTATTATTAGAGAAATACCAAGTAGATTATGAGTACTTTGATGGTCATGATATAGATAATGATGAAGTATATAATATGTGTGAAGAGCAAAATGTAGAAGAGTTACCACATCTCCAATTCTTAGATGATAAGAATAACATACTTGCCGAACATCTCGGCCCAGTGAGTGAAGAAGAATTAAGAATATATTTAACAAGTAGTTGAAAAGTGATTAGGTAGTAGTTAGTATAGATTAAATATTATTATAAATAGGAAGTAGTAAAATATGGGATTTGAGTTAAATAAGTACCAAAAAGAAGCAGTAGAGCATATGGAAGGGCCATGTCTGGTGACTAGTTGCCCAGGTTCAGGTAAGACAGCAGTACTCACCGAAAGAGTAGTGAATCTTGTTAGAAAAGGTGTAAGGCCTAAGAACATACTTTGCTTAACGTTTACTAATAAGGCCTCGAAAGAAATGAAGGAAAGAGTTTGTAAGAAGTTAGGAGTAGATAAATTAGGGTTTTTTGTAGGGACTTTTCATTCTTTCTGTGCAAAAATAATTAGGAAATTAGGACCAGGGAGAGGCTATGATGCCAATTTTAATATAATGGATGACAAAGATCAATTAGATTTAGTTATGCAGATAGCAAGAAAATTAGGGACAAACATAGAAAAAGGAGAAGGATATAAGATAATAAATAGACTTAATTTCTATAGGGATCAGATGGAAGATTTTGAGTGGGTAGAAGATTCTCTTAGGTCAAGGCCTCTTATAGAAATAGCAGAAAAATATTTAGAATATTGTAGCAAGAATAATCTATTAGATTTTAGTGGGTTGATATATGAGGCAATTAAGTTGATAGAGAAAGATGAAGTCCTAAAAAACAAGGTGACGGAGACCTTTAAGTACATTTTGGTGGACGAAGGACAAGATACTAATAAGTCTCAATTCTATTTGGTAAATTTGTTAGCGGAAAAATGGGAGAATATCATGCTAATTGCTGATCTGGACCAATCAATTTACGGATGGAGAGGAGCAAGGTTTCAAAATGTACAAGATTTTGTAGATAAATATGAAAATTGTAAAGTTGTCTCTTTATCTAAAAATTATAGATCCACGCCTCAAATAGTTTCAGTAGCAAGTAAGTTGATTAAATATAACTCAAGTCATATGGGGACTGTTTTTGAAACAGACAATAAAGATGGACAGCCAGTTAGGTGTAATTCTTTTGAGAATCAATATAGTGAAGCCAGTTATGTAGGGAGAACGATAAAAAGATTAATAGATGAAGGAGGGTGGAAACCTCACGATATAGCTGTACTATATCGTGCAAACAGGCAAAGTGAAAATATAGAATCCGCTCTTGTTAAAAATGGAGTACCTTATGAAATTTTGGGGGCGTGGAATTTTTTCGACAGAAGAGAAATAAGAGATTGTCTTGCCATGTTGAAACTATTAGCTAATCCCAGAGATGGGATAGCATTTAGTAGAGTTGGTTCTTTAATGAAGGGGTTAGGAAATATTACTATAGGAAAGATTGAGAATATTTCACAAGAAAAAGACATAACGATACCCCAGGCTTGTAAAGTTATGGCAGATCAGGCAAAAAGTGTTAGTATTACTAGGGCTTGTGAAAAACTACATAGTATATATAGTAATAAGTGGGATCAGTCTAATCCATCAGCTTGCTTAAAGGGATTAGTTAATAAATTTAATTATGATAAATATATGATAGACAAATTTGGAGATACGGCGACAGAGAGAGAAGATAATGTTTCTCAACTCGCCTTGTCAGCATCAGAGTGCAATGGTGAGCAGGATGGGGTAAGTAAATATTTACAGCAAATTTCTCTTATTACCAATGTAGATAAAGATGAAAAAGCAAAGAAAGATAAAGTATCGTTAATGACAATTCACTCAAGTAAGGGACTTGAGTTTCCTGTGGTTTTTTTGATATCGGTAGAAGAAAATTTATTACCTCACAATATGGCAATGTCTCAAGACGTAGATGGTGAGCAGTCTGAGAGGAGGCTCTGCTATGTAGCACTCAGCAGAGCAAAACAGTGCCTATTTGTTAGCTGGTGTAAAAAAAGAAAAAGATTTGGCAAGCATGGAAATGTAACTTTTAATAAATGTAAGCCAAGTAGATTTTTATATGAAGCAGGATTAATAGAAGAATAAAAAAATATTAAAATAAAAAAGGAGAACTCCGATATATATTGAATAAGTATAGTATAAGTATTAATCGGAGTATAGAAATGAGTAAAAAATTTGATAAAAAGTTGTTAGTGGCTATGCCAGGAGACCTTTTTGACAGTTATCAAAGGACTTGTGAAGAGAGGTATACAACTATGTCTCAAGAAGTTCGTACTTTTATGCTCCAGTTTATAAAGGAGCATGACAGTGGGAAAGAGAAAAACGAATAAAAAGTCTAAAATTGATGCACATAAGGAAGACAGTTTGAAAGAAGCGGTTAGAACTAAAAAATGTTCTAAATGTGGAGAGGTTAAGGAGATAAGTGAATTTAATAAAAATAAATATACTAAAGATGGGCTGAGATGTCAATGCAGAGATTGTGGAAAAGAATATTATGAAGCCAATAAAGAGCAGATAATAGAGAGAAGTAAAGAGTATTATGAAGACAATAAAGAGCAGATAAAAGAGAGAAGTAAAAAATATCAAGAAAATAATAAAGAAAAACGTAAAGAGTATATTGAAGAATATAGAAAAAACAACAAAGAAAAAATAGCAAAAACCCAAAAACGATATGATGAAGACAATAAAGAACATATACAGCAGAAAAGTAAAGAATATTATGAAGACAATAAAGAACACATACAACAGAGACATAGAGAATATTATGAAGACAACAAAGAACAGATAAAAGAGCAAAGTAAAGAATATTGTAAAAATAATAAAGAAAAAAGAAATAAATATTACAGAGATAGATGTGTCTCAGACCCGGCGTTTAGATTAAGACACAATTTTTCTTGTTTGGTGTGGCAAGCATTAAAGGCAAATGGCACATCTAAAAGAGGCATAAGTTGTATGTCTTTTTTAAGTTATACAATAGAACAACTAAAAGATCATTTAGAGAGTTTATTTACTGAAGGCATGACTTGGGAAAATTATGGTAAAAATGGTTGGCATTTAGACCATATTATACCTCAGTCTTTCTTTATATTTGTTTCTGCTGATGATGTAGAATTTAGGTATTGTTGGAGTTTATTTAATCTACAGCCTTTATGGGAAAAAGATAATCGCGAAAAAGATAATAAACTTATGCCTAAACACTTAAAAAGACAGTCTCAGATATGGGAGCAGCATCTTGCAGCAGTTCACTGAGTATGAATCATACTGCCTGGAAAACAACATCATCCTACACCGTATCAAATATGATGAGGATAAAGAAGAGAGTATAAAGAGACTATTAAAACTGCTGACTACTGCCTAATTTATTTTTCTCTTGACAACTACATCCTATTACTATATACTACAGAAAATCCAGACAGTAACTTTTTTCATATTATGACTGTTAATATTATTTTTTGGAGCAAAAACTATGAAAGCAAAGACTAATCCTATTAAGTGGAAAAAAGTTAATGAAAGTCTTTTTACTTTGAATTGTCCTATTTGTGGAGCAGTATGGCAAAAAGCAGGAGAAGGCTTTATTGATCCTTGTGATCTTTGTTCTCCTTGTGATCCTTGTAAGCATTTGAAATTTAGGTTAATAAAGGGTTGTAAACCTGCTTTTTTCGATCAATGGTATCATGATGATTTTGATATTTTCGAAGTTTTGGATGGTAAGAAAAATGATGATGTAGATATGATATTTTTATTAGAAGAGTCGGGAGTAGGTTGTGGTCCTGTTTCTAAGAATGTTTGGTATGGAGTGAAGAAATGATAGTAGAATTAACTCATCCATTTTTAATGGGATGCATCGATAGAAAAGGACTATTAGAAAATAACCCTAAGAAAAAAAATATGACATTTGGAATGTTTTCCTCAAAACTTAGAAAACAAGCAACAGTAAAAGCAACGAAGGGAGATGGGGAGATAGACACAGATAAAGAGAACAAATATAAAGGAGACGGATTTGAACTCTTTGTAGAGGTATTTATTAGAGTTTTTGGCTCTGATATGTTGGTTTCTATAGTCCCTGAGTCTTATGAAGTGGTTCTTTCTTCGGGTGGAAATGACACTGGAGTGGATGGTTTTGGAGTGGGAAATGATGGAAAGATGCATACAGTTCAAGCTAAATTTTGTATCGGAGATGTGGAATTAACAGCTAATAAACATCGTCTTACAAATTTTACATCAACATCGATGTTAAGATATAAAGTTGATATGAATAGTCCTTGTAACCTTGAGAATAGGCCAGGAATAGATGGGAAGATAAATATGACAATTATTCACACTGGTAAGGGAATTAATCATTATACAGAGGACAATATGTTATGTGGAGTTGTTAGAGCAATTGGGTTAAAAGATATTAAGAACAAAGTAGATGGGAATAATATTTTTTGGGATTGTTTTAGAAAATCATGGGAAAAATATAATAAAGAACTAATTGAAAGGCAGGAGAAAAAAGATGAGTAATAATCTTTATCCGTATCAAGAAATGCTTGTTGAGAAAAGTCTAGAACCTTCAATGAGAAAAGGAAAGATGATACTTCCTACAGCATCAGGAAAAGGAGTCATTTGTAGGGAAATAATATATAGAATGATTTCTTCTCCTGCTAATAATTTTAATCAATTTTTAGGTATTATTTTTACTCCTCGTTTACTTCTGAATAAGCAATGGGTAAATGATTTTAAGAAACATTTTAAGAATTTGGGAAGGCCTTGTAATATAGCAATAGTCGGTTCGGACAGTATGAGTAAAGAGGAAGTTATAACTATTAAAGAGGCTTTAACATACATAGAAGAGAAAGAAGGAATAGAAGGAGTAGATGATCCTATTAGCACTACAAATTATAAAGAATTAGTTAAATTTGTAGAAGATAATAAAAGGAATGGAGTTAATACAATAGTCATTTCGACATATCATTCAAATGCAGTTATTAGGAGTTCTAATCTTACTTTTGATTGTGCTGTGTATGACGAAGCACACTATCTGCCAGGTAGAGAACCTCAGGCAGGAGCTACAAGAGCTACAGATGAGTTATTTATGGCTACAGAAATTAAAGCAAATAAAAAAATATTTACAACAGCTACAGAAAAACTTGGAGATAGTGATGGAGACCCAGAAGTAGAATATAATGGTAGAGGGTTTGAGAATGAAAACATATATGGCGCAGAAATTTTAAGTTTTTGGAAAGGCAAAGAAAGAAGAACCAGTCCAAGAGATTTAATAGAATTTGGCTCTATTCTAGAACCAAGGGTTTATGTTATAACAGATAACGATATAGAAAAATATAATATTGAACGTATCCTTGATGTTGCTAAAATAACTCCTAAAAAACCTATGGGGCAAAGATATGCTAGAGAGGTAGCCAAGGTTACTTTTAAGGCTTTTCAAAGCCATAGAAGGGAACTTAAGAAAGAGTCTGATTTTCCTGACAAAATTGGAGCTAAGATGTTAGTTGTTTGTGATGGAATAAAAGAATTACATGCAATTAGGAAGTCGAAAGAGATAATAGAGTTTAAGAAAAAGAATAAAGATGTGAAAGTTTATTTTATTGATTCAACATACGGAATAGATATACATGGATGCGATAATCAAAAATACAGTAATAAATCTAAGAAGGATTTTTTAGATGCTTTGAATATATTGCGATCTGAAGAAAATGCTATAATTTATCATGTAGATATTTTAACTTGTGGGATTGATATTCCTGCTTTGACTGGTATCTTATTTTTCAGAGAATGTAAAACTATAAAATTGCTTCAAAATATAGGAAGAGCATCGAGATTACACAAAGAAGATAGGGAAAGATGGTGGGTAAAAGAAGAGATAAAACCGGGAGGAGAAGGGTATATAAAACCAAGTTTTCATATTATGTTGCCAATACTTAAAGAAAATATTGGTGATTTTGTTAATAGTTTTGTTAAGGTTATAAATAAGATAAGAAATAATTATGGTTTTAAGGCTTATGAATTTGTTCATATTGGAGCCACTAAAGAACCTGATGGAAAGGTCGGAGAAGACCCCTCCGGGATAAAAACTCCATTAAAACAACTTACAGATAAAGCAGGTCGGGTTTACTATGAATGGATAGAAGATAAAAAAAAGATAAGAGAGGAAAGAAAGATACGGGACGAGGCAGAGCAATTGATGAGATGGGAAGATAATGAAGAATGGGATAAGATAGAAGAGTGGATAGCACAGCATGATAAAATCCAGACAAGCAGTTTTTAGAAAATATGGTTGTAGAAAGATATAATTCAAAAAGGATAATGACGTGCTAATTGATAAAAGAGAAAAAGAATTTCTTAAAGACCCTAAAAAGTTGGTAATTAAGAAAAATCACAAAAAAGATAAAGGAGCTATTCAAAAAGTACATACTCCATATTGTCTTTGTGAAGAAATAGTGCAACAATTAGTTGAATATAATAATATATGGGATAATAAAGATATTTTAGTTATGTTCAATGCTGAATTTATTCCTATTCTTATAGAAGAAACAGGAGTGAATCCAGAAAATATATGGTTTATGACTTTTTCAAAAAAGAGGGCAAAAAGAGCTGAAATTTATTATAAAGTTAATACTATTGTTCTTAAAAAATCAGATTTAGAAAAGATAAAAAAAGGAAAGAATATTATGGATGAAATTAAAAAAAAGTTTAAAGTTATTGTAGGCAATCCTCCATATCAAGCTAATCAAGTAGCTAAAGGAAAAAGAGGAGGCGGTGCTTTGTTGTGGCCCCATTTTCTAAAGATGTCTTTACAGCATGTTGAAAAAGATGGGTACGTATGTCTTGTTCATCCTGCTTTATGGAGAAAACCAGAGCATTTTCTTTGGGATGAAATGAAATCAAGACAGATTGAGTATTTAGAAATTCATAATACAAAAGATGGGCAAGCTACATTTGGAGCTGGTACAAGATATGACTGGTATGTTTTGCAAAATTCCGCCAATACTAGTAAAACAATTATTGTTGATGAGAATGGAAAAGTACACAATATAGACTTGCAAAATTTGGATTTTTTGGCAAATTATTGTATTGATGATATCAATAAGATATTGGCAAAAGACGGAGAAGATACTGTAGATATACTCTACAGCAGAAGCAACTACGGAAATGATAAGGCTTGGATGAGTAGAGAAAAAGATAGAGAATACAGATATCCTTGTGTTCACGCTACAAACAAAAAAGGAATAAAATATCTGTATTCAAGCACAAACAAAAATGGCTTCTTTGGGACTTCTAAAGTTATTTTTGGTGATAGTGGAGTAAATTGTAAGTCTATTATTGATATGAAAGGTAAATATGGGTTAACCGAACACGCTTTTGGAATTACTGTTAAGAGTATGCAAGAAGCAAAAAAAGTAAAAAATGCTCTCGATAGTGAAAAATTTACAGAAATATTGAAAGCATGTATATGGAGTAATTTTGCAATAGAATGGAGAGTTTTTAAATACTTTCGTAAAGATTTTTGGAAGGATTTTGTATAATGACTACAAACGAAAAAAGAGCTAAAAGAGTAAAACAAACGGCAGAAGTTTTTACTCCTCCTAAGTTAGTAAATGAAATGTTAGATAAACTTCCTGCTGAAGTATGGGAAGAAAAAGAAGAAAATACTTTTATAGATCCTGCTTGTGGTAATGGCAATTTTCTTATTCAAGTATTGCATAGAAAACTTAACTTAGGACATGACCCTACGGAGGCATTAAAATCTATTTACGGTCTTGATATTATGGACGATAATATTAAGGAGTGCAGAATAAAATTATTAACAATTATTTCAGCTATATACGATACTCCTCTAACATTAGAGCATATCAAAACAGTTTTTACTAATATTAGGTATTTAGATCTTACGAAAAAAAATAAAAGAACAGGTAAGTTAATTCATCCTGGAGGAAGTCTTAATTATGATATGTCATTTGAACCTCCAAAAGGTGTAGTCTTAAACCATTGTAAAACATGGCTTAAACAAATAAAAAAAGGAGAAATGTTATTAGCCGATTTGCACGTAGAAGATGTAGATGAAATTTCTACCGTAGTAGAAGGTCCAAGAGAAGATGGAACAGAGAGAATTGATATGTTTGCTGAAGGAGAGTAATGAGTAAAAAATGTGACTTAATATTAAATATGTTATTAGTAATAGCAATTATTATTGATATCATAACTATTGTTTATGTAATGATTCAATGGCCTGTTTCTCTAATGACTATTATGACTATTATATTTGGAATAATGACTTTTGTGTCTGTAATTATGGGGGTAAAAGGTAATTCTATTTTAGCAAAAATGACTGAGCTAATAAATAGTTTTCAAGAAACAAATGCTAAATCCTTAAGGCACTTAAATGAGTCATCTAATAAAGAAGCAAGAATTAACCGTTATAGACATCATTTTATTAATAAAATGAGAAGCTCAGATCCAGAATATTTATTATTAGAAACTTTTGTTATTGATATTTTGCTTTGGACAGGAAGAGAGCCTGATTATCATAGTGATAATAAGCCTAACGGATATCGATTTATTTTAGCTAGACTTATGTCTGATTATGCAGATTATTATTGTTCTAATTATAGATATCAAAAAGACTTTATAATATGGTTTTTAGATGAATTAGGTATCAAGGGTCCCTTTTCGGGGAATATAGAAGAAGATGAATGGAGCAGTATGCTTTGTAAAAGTGAAGATAATAACTATGCTTTGAGACATATCGATAACAGTGATGGCAGGGAATTATTATTTAAGGATAAGGACTTGGAAGTGTATATCAGTATTGATAAAGAAGGAATCAAACTGTGGGAAGAGGTAAATTGATATGTTTGATATAATAGAATTTGGTAGGAAAGTGAATAATATAAGTAAAAGAGTGAATAATGTAAGTAAAATATGGAATATATTATTAAATATTTCGACAATAATAATGCTAATAATTGATACAGTGATTATAGGTAATTTTATAAATTGGACTATATCTTCTCTTTTTTTGATGATTATATTTTTCTGGTATGAATGTCTTTCTCAAAAGGACTTTAGAAAAATTGTAAAAGAAGATTTTGATAAGCAGACAGATAAAACAAAGAAGCAATTAAAAAAGACATTGGAAGCAATTGATAAAACATCTAACAGTCAAAAAGATGAATTTAAAGATTTCATATTAGCAAAACCTCGTAATAGAATAAATAATTTTTTAAAGTATGGGTCTCTTTCTTTTAATATCCCAGATATTAATATGAAAGGAGAAGATGTTAAAGATTTCATAGGCACGATTATCACAAAAATAGAAAGATTTAGTTTCTCTGAGGATGATAGTGATCGGGAAAATAGTTACAACACAAACGAGATTCAAGATAAAAAGTCTTCTTTTTTTGTTTCTTGTCAATTAGCGGATTCGTTTAGAAAAACTAAAATGGAAGAAGCTGTTCCTCCTCCGGCTAAAACTTTTGAGGCTTTTTTAGAAAGTTTTGATTGGTCGATTGTTAATGACCAAAAAGGAAGAGACTATTGTATACAAAGTTTTCTTACAGATGCTAAAAATGTGGAGCTATATTTTGGGACAAATGAGATATGGATAGACTCGTCTATTAAGGATAGTTTTAAAAAGATAGTGGCGGATTTTTTATTTTTAATAGAACGAGTATCAGAAGGGGCCCATGAAAGTTATGAAGCTAGGACTATTTTTAAAACATCTACAGATAAAGAGGTGAGATTTTATATAACTTCCATAGCTTATTCTTGGTTTAAAAATATAGGCATTACGACACTAACTGAGAGAGGAGATACAACTAGGGGGCTTCTTGATTATAGAAAAAAGAATCAAATTACTTTTTCAGGGCTTAGCAAATTAGAAGATTCTTGTTATGAGTATTATAAAAATTTACCTTCTTAATAACTAACCCTCTTTGCCCATATACTCACCTATTTGGCTTTTTTGTCGATATATTACTACGAACCAATCTTTGTGATATAGGAGAAAAAATATACAACTAAAAAAAGATAATAAGCCAGGCAGAAATGAGCCTTGTTCTTGTGGAAGTAATAAAAAGTATAAAAAGTGTTGCTTAAGGGGTATAGAGCTAAAATGTATTGACGATGCTAGTAACGAAGACCGTTCTGCTGCCAATACTAATAAGAACCATTATAATCCTTGTGTATTAACGGCATTATGGAATCTAGATTTTCTTTTTAATGTAAAGAACGGAATAAAACTCCCTCGGCCTGCTCAAAAAACTAGTGTCAAATGCATTGGATTAGAAAAAATGTATCTTGGAAGTAAAAAAACAAATAAGATTTTTTGTAATGATAAACAATTTAAGTTTAGAGCAGACGAATTTCCTGATGATTATAAAATTATATTTTCTGATGTAGGTATTATAAATGGGAAAACTTTAAAAGAAAAATCATTGGAAGATCCTTTTTTGTGGAATGAGTTAATTCAATCGACTTTTGAAAAAGTGCTGACCAAAAGAGATTCAACTTTTTTTGTCGAATTGAGAAAAATTATTATTAAAATAGATAAAAAAGAAGCTATAACTACGGAGGACCAGTCTTTGCTTTTAGCTATTTTGTGCTTTCAAGCTTATCGCTGCGACCAGGCACTTATCTCTAAAAAAGATATAAATTCGATGCACGACTTTTTTGAGAAGATAGAGCCTGAGAGGTTATTTAAAGATTTTAAATTTCTTACTAATTATCAATGGAAAATACATATATCAAAAGATTTTAAATTTCCTATAACAGATTACTCTGTTATTCCCTATCCTCGTGGCAAAAATCCTCAAAAGTTCTTCTGCCCTTTGTCTCCTGAATTACTACTAGAGATAGATGTCACTTTAGCAAGAACGAGTATAGATATTATTTTTGAAGAAGCATCTCAAGAGATAATAGACGAATATACTAACGAGTGTATAAAACATTCTTTTAAATATATTATATCATCTAATGATGAAGTTTTAGAACAGATAAAAAAATCAGAATCATTTTATAATAGGAGAAAAGAATTAGGATATGTAAAATAACCAATTCCTTAGTCTGATCAACACTTCTCCTATCGTCCCCATGACGAACCAGCCCCCAGTAATCTACCTACCTCCTATTCCCCACCAACTAATTATATTTCGCCAAAATAAAAATAATCCTTGAAAGTGAAAGACTATTACCATATACTACAGAAAATCCAGACAGTAACTTATAACTGTTAATATTATTTATTTGGACTAAAAACTAATGGAAGAATGGAAAAAAGACAATGAAGAGATAATTACTGACAATATTCTTATATGTCATGGGTGTCTTGATAAATGTAAAATAACTATAAAAGATCAAAATGTATTTTTTGATAAAAAATGTGCTTTAGACCATGTTGAAGAATGGGAGTAATGAAGTATAAGGTAGGAGATAAAGTAAGGATAAAAGAAGATTTCCTAGGTCCTCTAAATGCTATGAGTTCTATTAGAGGAATAAGTAATATGACTGTAACAATTAAAGAAATTAGAGGTCACTACTATACGGTGGAGGAAATAGAATGGGGTTGGAGAGATGAAGACATAGAATGTTTAGTAGAAGACTATAAAAAACCTATCCCCATTACTAGTCGATTTGACCTACTCGACATTTAGCCTATCGTCCCATGACGACCAGTCCCCAACAACTTCCTATTCCCTACCAACTACCTCTTCTTATAAATCTTACAACTACCTTATTTTTCCCCTTGTAAGTGAAAAGAAATAGTATATAATAAGCATTATGAAGTATAAACCTGGAGACAAAGTAAGAATAAAGACATGGGAGAGTATGAAGGAGGAGTATGGAATAGATAGTGATGGATATATAAAAACTTCATATCTTTTTGCACCTGAAACTGAAGAAAAGCTAAATAAAGAATTTTCTGATAGAATTTTAACAATAAAATGGATAAGAGGAGATAAATATAAAATGGAAGAGTTTGGGGATTGGTCAGAAAGCACAGTAGAATGTTCATTAAAAGAATACGAAGAAAAGACATATCATCCTATATACAGTAGATTTGACATACTTGACATTTAACCTATCGTCCCCAAGACGACCCAGTCCCCAGTAATCTAACTAATCCACTATTTTTCCTTTCAAAAGTGAAAATAAATAGTATATAATACTATAAAATTAATCCTAGGAACTACTTATGACAACTATTAAATTACTAACTAATAGAACAAACTTTTCCAAATTAAATTTATCCCTACTTGACTGGGACCTGGAGTTTGACGACAAGCCATATGACATATATAGAATAGACAAATTTTACCACTGTACAGGAGGAGAATATGGAGATAATAATTATTGGTGTTGTCCTGCTGGAGAAACTCCCGTATATGATAATTTAACTGCTTTCAATGGACAGGCCCCAATATGGGGAGTAGAGTACAAGCAGACTAATAAATATAAGATGAAGTGGGGAGATGGGAGAATAGACTATAGAGGCAAGTGTATTATAACTAGGAATGGTAAGCCATTTTATGGTTTTGGGGCTAGAGATATAGAGTATGGATTAGCAAAAGCACAAGTTTTGTTAACAGAGATTAGAGAGCATTCTATTCCTTTTCATTTTAGGAATTGGAAAGAAGAAGTGATAGACAGAAAGATATATTACTGCAATCAGCCTGCTATCATAGAAAAGATAATTGATGTGGGAGAGAATGGAATAAGTATTTTTATAAAGCCAGATACAGGGTGTATAGCCATTTTTGAGAAACCTGCTTATATGAAAGAAGACTATGAACTTGAGTATTATGAGGAATCATATAAAAATGGAGTCAAAGACGACATTTTGACTGAAAATATATATTGGTATAGAGATGAATCTAAAAAATATATGGAAGTTAAGGACAGATTTGATTTAATGGATTTACAGGAGTAACTCATGACTATCGAAATAGAAAGAAAGTTTCTTGTCGAGGATCCTACTATCCTCATAACTACCTCTCACAGCTCATATGTTATCTGTCAGTACTATATAAACGAAGATATGAGGATAAGGATGATATTTCACAGTGATGGCTCTACAAAAGCCTACATAACTATAAAGCATCCTCTAAAAGACATGATGAGAAAAGAGTGGGAGTTTGAAGTAGATATTGACTTGGCAGAGAAATACTATGGAGATTTAAAGTATGAAAAAGTAGGACTAGGGAGTATTAAAAAAACAAGGCATCTTATACCTGATCGTTTTGATCCTAGGTTCATATGGGAGATAGATGTTTTTCACAATGAGAATGAGGGATTAATATTAGCTGAGATAGAATTGCCTTATTCTGACTTTGATATAAAAGCACCAGACTATTTAGGTAAAGAAGTAACTAACGACAAAAGATATTATAATAGTTATTTAGCAAAAAATCCTTATATAACTTGGGGAGAAGAGAATAAATGAATAGAGAAGAAATTAAAAAAGAAGTAAAGACTATACTATCTAACCTATTGGCAATTGAAGAGTCAAAGATAAAAGACGACTCTAATTTTGTGAGTGATTTATATGCAGACAGTTTAGATGGGATAGAGATAATAATGGGAGTAGAGGACAAGTTTAATATAAGTATTAGAGATAAAGAAGCATATATGGCTACTACTCTTAATTCCTTAGTCAATCTTATAAGGAGCAAGTTAAGTGAACTATAAAGTAGGAGATAAAGTAAAATTAAAAGAGAGTAAAAAGCATATTATGAGTTACCGCGTTCTTATGGATGTTGAACGTTTTGCCCCAAATGGTATTTTTACAATCAAGAAAATATCAGATACCAATACCAATGGAGATTTAAGAACCACTTATCATTTAGAAGAATTTGAATGGGCTTTCCTAGAAAGTTTTTTAGAATTTGCAGAAGAATATAAAGAACCTGTCCCTATTAAAAACAGATGGGAGTTATTAGACTTATGAAGTACGCAGTAGGAGACAAAGTAAGAATAAAGAAGGATAAATATATAAATAGTGTCCAAAAGTTATTGGAAGATAAAGATTGGGTTTTTAAGATAGTCGAGGCTGATGAAAACACAATTATTGGAGATTGTTACATAATGAAAGAAGATGGAGATTATTGGTGGTCAGATGATATGATAGAATATAAAATAGAGAAGGAAGTTTATACTCCTATTAAGTCAAGATGGGAGTTATTAGATTTATGAAGTACAAAGTAGGAGACAAGGTAAGAATAAAGACTTGGGAGAGTATGGAGAAGGAGTTTGGAAAAGAAATAAATGTAGATTATATAGATTGTAGAGGGGGATTTAGAACCGAGATGGAAGACGTATTAAATAGATAAATTTCCTGATAGAATTTTAACTATTAGTGGTATCTCTAAATATTTTTATTCTGTGAAAAGAATAGGATGGTCTTGGAGTGATGATATGATAGAATGTTTAGTAGAAGATTATATAAAACCAGTTCCTATATATAGCAGATGGGAGTTGTTAGACTTATGAAATATAAAGTAGGAGATAAAGTAAAGATAAAAAGAAATACTACTTTATTAGGATATCCTGAAGTAGTTAAATCTTATCTTAATAAAAATAATTATATTCTTACTATTTATGATGTAAATGTAGAAAAGGAATGTTATGAGATGGATGGCTGGCAAGGGCCCTGGTCAGAAGGATTAATAGAATGTTTATATATAGAACCTATATACGAACCAGTAAAAAGCAGATTTGAACTACTTGACCTATAAAGTATAAATTATGAAAAATGTTAAAGTTAATGTTAGAGGAGTTTATTGGAAGACAATATCTATTGAGGATCATATGAATCATATAAGTGTTCATATATATACTCCTGGTATATCTGAGACTAAAAATAATTATGGATTTTTTTCAAATAGTACTAACTATAATTGTGTCTTTTTTGGAATAGAGACAGAGCAGACATTCAATACCCACGATGGGCCTCTTGTCTCTTCATATTCTGTCAACATAGAAGATGAGGATATTTATATTTATAATAAAGATATTCTTCATAGGATAGAAAATAAAGTTAATAGACCAACTAATAAACCTACTTGTACAAAAGACGTAGGAGTAGGTAGTAGATTTGAATTATTAGATTTGTAGAGAGTAAAGAATGAGCCTAGTCGAATATGTTCCTATAAGAGAAGCCACTTTAAGACATGGAGGCAAGGATAGGCCAGCAGTGGGAATTAAGAGTTTTACAATAGATGTAGATAGGCTAACTTCTTCCTATAATATATGGTTAAATGTAAATGATGCGTCTTCTATAGTAGCTGCTTCTGATAATGTTGTGACTAATGCTATTAGCATGGTCCCTACTGAGATGGATGAGCCAGCTACTTTCATAATAGATGATATTTCTGTTAAGTGTCATGTAAAGCATTATGTTTATCACTCTATTAAACATGCATATTTAGTAAAAATAGAATTTCCATTAGACAGGAATAAAGTAAAGACTTATATATATGAGAAAGAAGATGACAGTAGAGAGCAAACAAGATTTGACTTATTGGATTTATAGGAGAGATAAATATGCCTTGGTGTAATTGTGATAGTGGTAGTTGTTATGATATCCAAGATATTAATGCTGACTCATATACTAAAGATATTAAATGCAATAGATGCGGATCTACAAGAAGTGATAAAGATGTCATTATATTATTACTGCAAGAAATGCAGGATCTAAAAGAAAAAGTAATGGAATTAGAGAGATATAAAGAGATGAAAGAAGTTATCGAGTGGGAAGAAGAACAGAAGATATTAGAAGAAGATAAAAGAGTAATAGAAAGAGAGAATAAGAAAACAGCTAGATTTGAGATATTGGACTTATAACTATGAAAGATATACTAGGCAAAGATATAAGGTTAGGGGACCATGTAGTTTATATTCAGTGCGCTGCTAATAAAAACTTTGAAGAAGCTGTTGTTGTTGAAGAAAATGATAACTTTATAAGAATAGAATATTCAGGAATGGGCAGTGAAACTAAATCTTGGGTTAAGAAGAAAAAACATGGAGAAAAAAGTAGATTAACAGTCACTGATAAGAAAATTATTATTCTTGATTCTGATGGAGATATTTCTGCCAAGAATATATATAGTTCTACTATTCAAAGATTTGAAAAAGAAATTAAGAATATTAAGAGTCAACTAGATATATCTTTGAAGAGGGAAAGAACTCTCATGGAAAGAAATGATATATTACAAGCAGAAGTAGATAAAATACATAGCCGTTTTGATATATTGGACATATAATGGATTTATTACAAGTGATTATTCCTAATGTTAATAAATTTTTTATATTACTTGAAGATGGGGAGAAAGTCCCTATTTTGAAATATGAGAAAATAGATATAAACTTTTGTGACAGGATAGTAGTGATAAATGGAAAAAGCGAGAAGTTCCAAAATCCTGTGATTACATACAGGGTAGATATGACTGAAAAGTCTAAAAAGAAGTTAAGTAGTTTATTTAATACTTTTTCTGATTTTAATGGTGTAGTGCAGACAAAGAGATCTAGGATTGTGGTTGGAAGAGATAAATATGAATTTAATGTAGATATCACAGCCATACCAAATAATTTAACTGATCGTTGCAGTTACAGCAGGAGAGGGGGATATAATAGCGAGATAGATAGTATAAAGATATGTCTAAAGTTAGAGAATACTAAAATATCTTTATTTGATGATGCAGAAGAAGCATATGAAAAATATACTAGATTTGAATTATTGGACTTATAATTATGTTAGTGACCTGTTTAAAACAATTAGAAGAAAGAAGAACATTGGGATATATGGATAGAGTCTATTTTACTGTAGGAAAAGAGACTATAGAGTATGAAGTCGATGGTATGTTTTTACATAATTTGGAGAGTTCTGCTAAGAACGACAAAGTATTTAGATTATTAGAGATTGACAAATATGAATTGTCAGAAAAAACATATGGATATAAAGTTAAGAGGGAGGATCCAGATATCTTTTGGCCAGAATCCTTGAACGATGATTACCCTGCTTTAACTAGGTTAGTAAAAGAATTATATTTAATAATAGAGGAAGAGGTTATTCCTGTTAAGAATAGATGGGAGTTATTAGACTTATAATGGATATTAATCCTCTTGAAATTTTAAGAAGTAACAAATTTTCTATTTTTTGTGGTAGTTTTGAAGTTTTTAGGAATTTAACTATTACAGAGATAGAAGCTGCTATGCATCTTCCTCCGTTTACTCATGTTGTTTATTCTTTTAAGGCTATGAGTAGTGAAAATTATAATTATAATGAATATACAGATATAGACTTTACACAAGAATATAGAATTGTTACTAATGATTTAGATATACCAATAGAGATAGATTTTTATGAAGATGTTCATATGCCTGTTTATACCGATATGCATGGAACTATTCTTCCTTCCCCAATTAGTCATGGGGTTTTTATTCATGGCCATTTTGAGGGTGAGAATTATAGCAGTAAAGCAGTGAAAAAAGCAGACAGACCTATTTTGACTAGGTGGGAGTTATTAGACTTATAGAGGAATAACTAATGAACTTATTAAGACCATTTACAGGAACAGGAGCAATATTTTTCCCTATAGGACAGCCTCCTAATGGGACATGCGAGTTTTCTACAGAAGAATGTAGAAAATATTGTTATGCCATAAGTAGTAGTCTTTTTGATTATGAGACTAGTGTTTCAGAAGAAGATAAATGGGATATCTATAATTTCATAATAAATAGACCTATTAGTGATATTTGTGAAAAGATATTTCAAGAATTAAGTGGATTACAAACTCCTATATTGCATTGGTTTGGAACCGGAGACTGTCTTACTAAAGATACTGATATAATATCTTCTATTATTGATAGCATCTCTAAATACAAAGAAGATATAGTCCAGATGGGATTTACTAGAAATGTTGAGTTGTGGAAAAGGTATAAAGATATTTTTGCTTTGACTGTTGAGGGGGTAGAGAAAATAGAAGAAGAGGGAATATTTTCAATTTCTGATTATAAGAATGAAGTATCAGTGATATATTCTCCCAGTTATAAAGTAAAAGGAGGCTATTGTGGGCCTATTACTTGCAAGGATTTAGTAGATACTAAATTAGAGCATCAGATAAATTGTAGGGTTTGTTGTGACTTAAAAATGGGCTGTTTTGATAGAAGATAGAAATATATGAACACCTATACAAAACTAATAGGCAAACACAAAGGAGAAAATTGTATAATTCTAGGTGCAGGTACTTCTTTATATGACTTATGTATTTCTAATCATTTTAAGGAGATATTAAATCATGTAGTTATTTTTGTTAATTCTGCATTTATTCCTTTGTCTAAATTTGAATTAGATCCAGAAAAACACTTTTTTGTTTCTACAGATGTGTTAGTAAAAAGATGGAGTTATTGGAAAGATGTTAAAAAGTCTAATTGCACTAAAGTAGTTAGGGACAGTTGGTTAAAGTATAAAGATGAGTTAGATGGTTTTTTATATTTTGAGCCGAGGAGTACCCCTGAAGATGTAGTGGACTTTGAAGAAGATGATGGGCTGTGTTTTTGCTCAAGCATTTGTGCATCACTTGACTTAGCAATCAAGTTAGGAGTCAAAAATATATTTTTTTTTGGGGTAGATCACTGTAGAGATAGTAATAATAGGCATCACTACTGGCAGTTGTTATATGACAGGGAGAATTGGCCTACTGCTAATGCTAATATATATGACTCATGGGAGAAACAGGAGAAAGTATTTGAGTATAATAATATGGCATATAAAGCATTAAGTAAATTTGCTAAATATAAAAATATAAAAATATATAACTGTAGCGATATCAGTAAAGTTACTGTTTTTGATAAAATTTCAATAGATAATGTTTTTAAGATGATAGAAGAAAGTAAATGAAAACGTCTTATTATAAGTTGTATGGTGATGACGAAAATTCTGTTAGTATCGCTGCAAAATGTCCTGCCTGGTATAGTGGGAGAGAGTATAAAAAACTTGCTCCTAAATAATGGTTCTTTAAGAAATATAAAGACTTTTACTACAAAACTTATTATGAGGAAGTATTAAATAAGTTAGATCCTAAAGAGGTGTATAACGATTTAGGAAAAGATGCAATACTATTATGTTGGGAAGCATCTGGCAAATTTTGCCATAGACATATTGTCTCGGAGTGGTTGTCTTTGAGCCTTGAAAATATAAAAATAGAAGAAATTAAATAAGGAAATAAAATGACTGAAGAAATAGACAAAGGAATTAGAGAGTTAATAGAGATTTTGAATAAAAATGGATTTAATACAAATTTTTCCTGTTCTGGACTTATAGAAGACCATAAGGATTCAGATCAATGGGGAAAAGGCTATATTTCTTTTTTACCAATGACAATAGAAAAAGAAGAAAAGATGGAAGAAATAACTCTCTCTTCTCATATGGAATTTTGTGGCAGAAAAAGTGCTAAATATTTAGACAATGGAGGGTTTTGTATTAGGAATGGTTTTGATGAAGAAAATATAATAAAAAAGTCAAGTGATTTTACTATTACAAATAAAATGAAAAATGACCTTTTCAAAACTACCTGGGAACTATTTGAAGAAAAAATAATAGAAGAAATGGAGCAATTATGACAGAAAAAGAGATACTAGATCTTACTCTTAGATGGCACGAAGGAGACTATCCCTGTGAATTATATGAGTTTTTAGATATGATATTAGAAGAATATATTAAATATGTGGAGGAATTATGAAATTTAATAAATGGAGATCTTTCAAACTTTTTATATTAAAGAAATGGTATAAGTATATACTGAGAAGAGAATATAAAATAGGCTGGAAGATGAATGGTCCTAATGCAGTCATTATTAATGATGAGCATATTACTATATTAAATGTTAAGGAAAATAATGAATAAGGATAAATTAAAAGAAGAACTTACAGAAATATCTACTTATGAAGAAAATTGGGATAGCTATGGAGCATCTCCTTTTACAAAAGAAATAATTGATAAAGCAAAAGAAGTAATTGACTATTTAGATAATGAATATAAAGACCCTGACATAGTCCCTAGTGTCTGTGGAATACAGTTAGAATGGGAAAATGGAGAAAATGCTTTAGAAGTATATGTAGAGGGTAATACTGATAGCAGTATATCTTATCTAAAGGTTATTGGAAAAGATATGGAAGATTGGACAGAGACATATATCTCTGATATTAGTGAAATAGATGAGTTGTTAGAATGGTTGTATAATGAAGTATAAAGTAGGGGATAGGGTTTGGATTAAAGATATGGAAAAAATAAAATACTTTCCTACATCGAATCTAAATTATTCAAAAGGAATGGAGTTCTATCTTAATCAGACAAATAAAAAAGATGAAAGATTTATAACTATTCTTTCTATTCATATTGGGCCAGAAGAAGATATTTACTATATAGCACAAGAAGAGAAGTATGTATGGGCATGGACAGAAGATATGATAGAATGTTCAGAAAAAGATTATTATAAGAGATTTACTCCTGTAAATAGTAGATGGGAAATTTTAGACTTATGAAGTATAAAGTAGATGACGAGATAAGAATAAAGACTTGGGACAGTATGAAAGAAGAGTTTATACAAAGTACAAGTGGAAATAAAATATCTATTCATCAATATTTGTGGTTTAATCTTGAAATGGAACGAGTTCTTATAAATTTAGATACAGACAGAATAGTCACGGTAGAAGAAGTGGTGATAAATGTAAATAGAGGAATAAATGAGGTAGAGCATTATAAGATAAAAGAAAATAAAGGTGGATTTTGTTGGACAGATGAGATGATAGAAAAAGTGTTACATCCTATTCCTATTAGAAATAGATGGGAGTTATTAGACTTATAAATGGAATTAAAAGAACTACAAAATAAGTTTTTAGATAAGAGTAGGGATATAGGTTTTATCATAGGAGCAGGTCCTTCTATTTTTAGTCAAGATCTAGAACCTCTAAAAGACTACATTACTATTGCAGTCAATAGTGGCATTATGAGATATCAAGCAGATATGTTTTTAGCAGATGACATTGCGGTAGCTAGTCATCAATATTTTTATGATATAAAAGAACTTCCTTGTATTAAACTACTGTATAAACATAAATTAGGAAAATGTTCTTCTCATATAAAAGAAGAAGAACTAGTCTATTTTGACCATAAGAGTTATTATGTTCCTAGTGAGAAGAAGTACTATCCTGAAGGACTAATATTTACCAAAGAACCAGAACTACCCATCATAGGGGCCAGGACATCTGCTGGAAGTTGTGTCCATATTTTATTTATATTAGGAGTTAAGAATATTGTTTTATTAGGCATGGACTGCTGTCTCTCAAAAGATGGCAGTAAGAGATACAGTTGGGAGTATGAAGAAGGAAAGAAGACTACTAGAGTAGATAAAGGGAAGATAGAGAAAAGGATAGTAGGTAAAATTAAGGGATATCCAGTAGATTATCATTCTCGTTCTTTTTTAGACTATTGGGAGAGGTTATCTGTGCAAGCAAAAAAACAAGATATAAATATAATAAATTGTTCTGGGGGAATTTTAGACTGCTTCCCTAAAATGACGATAAAAGAAGTAATAGAAAAATATAAGGAGAAGTAAAATGGCAGTTAATTTAGAATTATTACTATTTATAGAACCAGAAAATAAACCTTCTGACAAACCAGTTATTGATGAACTTACTAAGAAGATGGCATCTTCTTTTAGAAAATCTAAAAAAGGAACTATTAAAGAATATAGTATAATAGGTCAAGGATACAAATTTATAGAAAATAATGGATATATGGGATGGCATGAGTGTTCGTGCGGCGCTCAATCTGGTGCTTATTGTTCATTGCTTCCTAATGGAGAAATGACTAATGATAACTGTGTTCACTATTTAGCATATCATAGAGACGAAGTTCCTCAAGAACAATTAGATAGAGTTGCTAAATTAGATGATGGGCAGGTTATTCCTAATGTAGAAGAGTTGGAAAGAGGCAGGCCTAAAAATACAGAAAGTGGAAATAAAATATTATTGCACAAAGAGTTTAAAGAAAGAAAAACAGATAGAGTAGATGTAGTTAAAAATAATATGAAGAAGATGGGGTTACATTTGACTAAAGATGATTCTAGGACCCAAGCAAGGCTTAAGAACGAAGAAGGGTTAAAAGTTCGTCGTGAAGAAGTAAGAAAGATGATAGAAGAGGCAGGGGGAATAGCTTCTTTTGTAGATAAAATGATTAAAGAGGACAGAAAGATAGGAGACAAAGATGCTCCTAAGTGGGAATTTAATGAAGATATTTTTATGGATAGGGAAAAGTTCAAAGAACTGTCAGAAGAAGTTAAAAAGGGTTTGATTATTGATAATTACCTTAAGTATATCGAAGAAAGAGATGGAGAGGTTTTTTCAAAAACTACTCTTAAAAAAGGAAAATATAAAGTAGGAGGGGATATAGAAGAAGTCTTTAAAGAGAGAAAAGAAAAACGAAGTAAAAATATAGAGGTACTAATGAAGAGAGGTTTTTACATGGATGATAACCCTCTAGGAGAAGTAGGAGATATAACTAATGATATTCTCAAGGCTCAGAAAGAAGACGATAAGGAGAAATAAGATGAAAGTAGATATAGAACATATTAGATATTTGCAAAAAGAGAGAGAAAAAATAAATAAAGCAGAGTTAGAAGATATAGAGTTTTTTGAAGAGGGAAAGAAAGTAGATATTTCTAAAAAAATAATAGATGACTATAAACTTTATGGCCTGAATAATATAGATTTTATTTTGACTGGGACATATTGTGATAGGGAATAAAAAAGTATTAGCAGTAATCTTGGCTCGTAAAGGCAGCAAGGGAATTCCTGGTAAAAACTATCGTGATATACTTGGCAAACCTTTGTTTATATGGAGTGTTCAAGCTGCATTAGAGTCAAAATATATTGATAAAATTGTTATATCTTCTAATTGTCCTAATTGTAAATTAGCATATTATAAATGTTTAGTAGAGAAGACAATAGATACAAATGACATGACTAAGCAGGGTAGAGTAGAATGGATAGATAGGCCTGATGAGATATCAGATGACTTATCTAAGAATGAAGAAGCTCTTATACACACTATGGATTACTTAGGATCAGACAAATTTGATGTAGTAATTAATCTCCAAGTTACTTCTCCATGTCGCTTAGAGAGGCTTGTAGATAGGTGTATCGAGGAGTATCATGAGGGAGGATATGATAGCCTACTTACTGGATCCTTAACCACTCCTTTCCTGTGGAGAAAGAAAGATAATAAGTGGATATATAATATAGATTATAATGACTGCTGCAATAGAAAGATGCGGCAGCAATTCTCGGAGGAGGAAATGTTACTACACGACAATGGTAATTTATATTTAACTAATTCTAAAATTTTACTTGACAGGGAGTGCCGAATAGGTTATAATCCTTGCATATATGAAACTACAGGTCTAAACAACTTGCAAATAGATGAGGAATTTGATTTTAAGTTAATAGAGAATATGGCAAAGGCTATGGGACTAGAAAGTTTAATATAAGAAGTGAGGATTAAGAGTAATGTTAGATAATATTCAATGGATACCGATAGAAACACCTCCTGAGGAGTATAAAGACTATTTGGTATTAACAGTATATGGGACTATTAAAACAGATAGTTGGAGGCCAGTAATAGGGGGTAGTTGGTTAGGAGTTGAGACTATTGTCCTTTGGATGCCAATACCCATTTTGCCAGAAGGTTTAGATAAGGCATTATGGAGAGACCCTTTAAGGATTTAATATAATGTTTAATAAAGAAAAAATAGACAAAATACTTAGAGACAAAGATGATAAAGGTTGGTTTCCTCCTGTTAAAAAACTCCTTCCTGATACTGTCGAGGAGTTTGAGGCTCTTAAAGTAGCAGAAGATAAAGAAATAAAAGAAGTAGAAAAAGAAGGTCTCTTTGTAGTTGAGATAGGAAAAGTCCGTTCTGCTTTTTATCCTGAATGTAGTATTTGTGACTATGATGCTAAATGGGGAATTGAATCAGAATTAGTCCATAATTGCAAGGTCTTTAGATGTACTGATGAAGGTTGTTTTGCAGATGGAGAACCTTGTAAGACATATAGGGCTTGTAGTAGACATTTGAGAGAAGTAGCTGATTTGTGTAAGAAGGAGCAATAATGGACTTATTTAAGGACTGTCTTGAAGGAATAGTAGATTTAGATGATTTAACTGTATATCCCGAAGAGTGGAGAGAAATGCCTGTTCATGATCTATTTTATAAATGTATGAGAGAGGCAGGCAGATCACTATATTATATGGACTATTTACATAGAGGTATAGAATTTGGGACACAACATGAGAGAGTAGATGTTTTATGCAAGGAATGTGCTGATATATGGCATTCTGTAAGATACCCTAATGTAGAGCCAGATAAAGAAATAAATGAGGAAGAATATCGTCTATCACTTATGAAGTGGTTATATAAGTTTGAAGACGAAGTAGAGAATCAATGTTAAGGAAGAAAATCATATGGACTTAGAATATATTCAAGATATCGAAAGGGTCTCTAAGAGCTTATCAAAGTTAAAAGAAGATTTAGAGAGATACGACACAGAAGAATATCTAAACGAAACCAAAGATAAAACCCCATGGCTCTCAGTGAAGATTAGTAATCATCCCACATATCTGAAAGATTTTACTGTTTCTATGCGTGATGATAATTTAAGGGAAAGTGTTGCAAAACTTGCAGTACAACAAATAAAGATGTCAATTAAAGAGCTGGAAAAAGAACTTAAAGAACTTTTAAAGGGAATAAAATGAAGTTAACTTTTTTAGGAGTATCATCTGCATTGTCACCTGGTTATAACTCTAATATACTAATAGAAGATGGTGAGTCTGTTATGCTTTTTGATTGTGGAGAAGATATAAAACATTCTCTTAAGGCATCAGGTAGAAAACCAGAAGAATTAACTGATGTATATATTTCGCATTTACATTTTGATCATTGTGCGGGCCTGAGCTGGCTCGGATATTATTCTTATTTTATTCTCAAAAAAAGATTAACTCTTTATATTCATGAGTCTATGGTTTCTGATTTGTGGTCTATGCTTCGTCCTGCAATGGAGAAATTGGATGGCAGGGACATGGTAACTTTGGATGAGTATTTTGATGTCATAGCTTTTAGAGATGATGGACCATGTGTTGTTGGTAGTTTTTATTTTAAGCCAGTTAAACAGGTCCATGTAGAGACAGCAAATTGTAATTATGGAAGTATGTATTCTTATGGAATATTATTGCAAAAGTCTACTCTTGAAGGAATATACTGGAAACCTATTGATAGAGGCGGTAGTAGAGCTTTTATTAGCTCTGACACCAAAAGATTAACTTTACCTAATTGTTTTTGTGATTATATATTTTGTGATTGTGATATTATGAATTTAGATGGTGTCCATCCTAATTATAATGATTTGAAGAAATTAGATGATGGAATTAAGAATAGAATGTGGTTATATCATTATCATGATTTTCACGATATAGGCCTTAAGATGCCAGATGCTGTAGCTGATGGTTTTGCAGGTTTTGTAAAAGAAGGACAAATATTTGAATTATAGGAGAAAAATTATGGATAATGAAACACTATTAAGATTAGTAATTTATGCAGATAGATTGACTTATGCTTCTAAAGCAGTAGAAAGCTCAGTTAAACAATTAATTAATGAGCAAGTGATTCATTTAGAAGATTATACTGCACAAGAAAAACTTACAGAAGCACTTATAGATACAAATCTAAATTTGCAAGATATAGAAGGTATTCTGCAAAAATTAGGAGTTATTATTAATGACTGATAAAGAGATATTAGTGTTAATTAAAAAGTCAATGGAAAAACACCATGGAAGAACTAAATGGTATCAAGTTAAAAAAGTTTATAAGTCATATAGAAGCATATCTTACTCTCGGTGGAACTCCGTAAGTGAGGTATTCTCATGGTGGTGGAGACTATTTCCCTTATCAAGATGGGGAAGAATGGGACAGCAATTAAATCGAATGGAAAGAGATATAGCCGACAATCAACTATATGAGATTAAAGAAATATTTAATCTTGATGCCCCATTATATAGTCTTGCTAAAGCATTAAAAGAATGGAAAAAGGATAATGACTAATAACTACCTAGAAACAGACAACTATATATTCTTCTATGGCTCAGATTTTTCTCAGTGGGCTATTAGAGATATAGAGATAGATGAAGAGACTTTTAACTGCAACGAGCAGTACATGATGACTAGAAAAGCAAGGCTATTTGATGATCCTATTAATGCTATTAAAATAGGAGATAGTAAATATCCTTCTGAGCAAAAACGTTATGGTAGAAAAGTCAAAAACTTTAATAAACACAAGTGGGAAGAAGTTGCAAGGGAAGTAGTTTATAATGCTAACTATGCCAAATTCACTCAACATGAAGACTTAAAGAGCTTACTACTATCTACAGGAGATAAGACTATTGTAGAAGCAAGTCCATATGACAGGATCTGGGAGTAGGGTTAAGTTCTGATGACCCTAAAATACTAAACCCTAAGAATTGGAGAGGGACTAATTGGTTAGGTGAAGCTATTATGAGAGTAAGAGAAACTATTAGAGAGGAAAAATAATATGGAAGTAAATGGAAAAAATTTAGGGCCAGGATCAATGATAGAAGAAATAGATAATATGATTAAGCTCATGACAGATCCTGATAGGGACTTTTTAACAGAAGAAACAATGACTAAACCACTACCAAGAGATACTAAAATATATTCTAATAATAATAAATTTATTCCTTTTTGTGAGGAAGGAGTAGTAGAGAGGTTAAAAGCTAAGAAACTCCTAATGGAAAAGGGGGAAGCAACTCAAGAAGAATTAGATAGAATATCGATAGAGTTAAATAAAGTTAAATTAAGAATAAAAGAAAGTGGAATTCAAAGTAGATTTGATATTTTAGATTTATAGGAATAAAAAAATGTATAAAGGTTATGACTATTTTACTCATTCTATAGACACTGTCACAGGAATGAACTGCAAAGTGTGTAGAGACATATGTGATGTTAAAAGAGGAGTTAATGACTACATTAGTAGTGTCATGGCAATGGCAAAAATAAAAACACTACATGACAGTTTCACTTGTCCTAATAGCGGCAAACTATGGCATGATAAAGCATTGGCATTACTACAAGACATAGAAAAATGCAACAGTTCATCTATTAAAAAGATAATGAGAATTGATTTAGAAAAAATAATAAGAGATAAATAATAGGAGAATAATAATGGCAAGAGCAGGTAAAGTAAATGATGAGAGATTAAGAGCATATCAAGAGTTCTGTAGAGAGAACTCTGCATGCAGATCGATATATAGTTTTGAAATAGAAGAGTATAAAAAAATAGTTAAACAAGAATCGATAAAAAGTCGATTTGAAATATTAGACATAAGATAGTTTATAAGGAGTAAAATTATGGCAAAGAATATTGAAATTCACCAAGAACAAAAACCTAAAGGAATTGAAGTAAGTGCTATTCCCACCTTAAATGGAAAAACAGTAGAGCTAGTTAGAAATGGAGAAAAGACGATAGGAGTTCTAATATCTAAAGACAAACAAGGACCATCAGACAATTTGTCTTTCCAGTGGAAAAATAAAAATGGCTCTACTTGTATTAATGATGTCTCAAAAGAAGAAATAGAGAAACTATTAAGTGGCAAATAAAAGTCTTAATATATTCATATTAGAAGATAGTCCTGAAAGAATAAAGTGGTTCAAAAATACTTTTAGTGACTGTAAGATAGTCTATACAGACGATGCTGAACAGGCTCTAAAGGATATTATAAGTAATGATTATGATATCATCTTCTTAGACAGAGACTTAGGAGCAGGGAAAGAAACTGGAGAGTATCTGACTACTCGTATGGGTGAGAAACGACTGGCAAAAGATACTACAATAGTAATCCATTCTTCTAATGTAGTAGTCAGAGAGCAAATGAAAAATAGTCTAGAAGAGTACCATACAGGAGTCTATCTAATAGACTTTACTGTATTGAGAAAAATGAAGAGAGAAGATTTTAGTTAGAAGGTGAAATAATGAAACTTGTAGTAAACGGAAACAAAGTGGACAGTAAAGACAATGTCAATATCAGCGAACTCCTTGTCGAGCAGAGTGTGAAGATGCCCGAGATGGTCTCGGTCGAGGTTAATGGGACGATAATTCCGCGTGTCGAGTTTGACGCGACTGTTTTGAAGGACAATGACAAGATCGAATACCTTTACTTTATGGGAGGTGGCCAATGCAAAAAAAGACCACTTGATAATATAGAAAAAATAACAGATGTAACAATTAGGGTGAATAGGTCTGGTCCTACTCCTAGAATGATCAAAAGAGAATTGAGAGAATACAAATTCTCCCTAGAGGAAGAAGGAAAAAATAGTGAAGAAGTAGGCAAACTACTTTGTACAAGACTAAAAGAGATAAGGGAAAAACATCCTAGTCTTTAACAAAAGGCCATATAGCAAAAAATCCAGACAGTAAGTTTTTTAATGTTATAATCTATTAAATTAATATTTTTATTAAAAATAAGATAATTAAGGGAAATAAAATGGTAATTTATATTTTATCTAAATATAGTAGTGATGATAGAAGTGAAATTCTTGGAGTTTTTTCAGAATTTCAAAAAGTATCTGATTTTGCTGATAAAGATAATGGCTCTTCTATTAAAGGAGAGTGGAATAAAGAATCTGAAGATACGATTCGGTGGAGATCGTCTGAAGAGAGTTGGTGGAAAGATGCACCCGCAGATATTCTGTATGATCATTATAAGATTGATAGTTTTGAGATTGACAAGATAAGGGAAGAACATCCTAATCTTTAATCCATTCTAAGTTTATCTCTTTGTTCTTTTTCCATATCATCTAATTCATCTGGTTTGTAGTTAAGAGCCTCTTCTACTGCTTTTAAGTTTCTAATCATTTTTTTTGTAGAAAAAAAGGAGTTATTGGGTAAAAAATGGAGAAAAAGAGAATTATGTAAAAAATAAATTTATTTCAAAATAAAAAGAGGATTTTTAATCTTCACTTAGTATATATAATATATACATTAAGTGAAGATTTTTTTTTGGAGATAAATAGTGAAAAAACAGGTAAATATGAAGTTGGATATAGAAATTTTAGAAGATTGTAAGAAAATAGCAAAGGAGAATAAAAAAACATTTACTCAGCTGGTAACAGATGTTTTATTTAGATATATTAAAAATTATAGGAAGGAGAGTAAAAATGATTAAGAAATGCGAAATATGCGAACAGGAATTTGATACTAAAGGAAGAAATATATGTTGCAGTAAAAAATGTGCTGAAGAAAATAAAAAACGTAAAGACAAAATATATCGTAAAGGTGTAGTAAAAATAGATTGGAATAATCCAGAAGAAGTAAAAGAACATAGAAAAGAATATAATGAAGAGTATAATCAAAGGATAGAAGTTATAGAAAGGAGAAAAGAATATGATCAAAAACCAGAAAATAAAGAAAAACAAAGAAATTATTATCATAAGAATAAAGAAAGGATAGCATTAAGAGCTAAAAAATATCATCAAAAACCAGAAGTAAAAGATAGAAGTAGAGAAAGAAGTTGGAAAAAAATGGGCATAAAAGATATGACAGTAGAAAGATATAATAATATGTTAAAAGAACAAAATTATAGTTGCAAAATTTGTGGGAGACATCAAAATGAATTCAAAAGAATGTTAGCAGTAGATCATAATCACAAAACAGGGGAAGTACGTGGGATATTATGTCCCAAATGCAATTCTCGTTTAGAAGTTTTAGATAATAAAGAATGGCATAATAAAGCATTAAAATATTTAGGAGAAAAAAATGAAATATAATAAATGCACTGTAATCAGTGAGTGCGGTTGTAATCATCAGGGGGACATTGATATAGCAAAAGAGATGATAAGACAGGCCAAATTTGCTGGATCTGATTACGTAAAATTCCAAAAAAGGGACATAGATAGTCATCCTGAATGGAAGACAAGACCATATAACTCAGAGAACTCATTTGGAAAAACTTATTACGATCACAGAAAATATTTAGAATTTAGTTTATCCCAACACAAAGAACTACAGAGAATTTGTATGGGTATAGGTATAGGATACAGTTCTTCTGTGTGGGATGAAGACTCTGCTTTAGAAATAATTTCTCTTAACCCTGACTTTATAAAAGTCCCTTCTGCTATGAATGAAAACTACAAACTATTAGATACTATTTTTAATAATTATCAAGGAGATGTCCATATATCACTTGGTATGATATCTAAAAAAGACAAAGAAAAATTATATGAATACTTAGAAGATAAAAAAGATAGAATAGTAATGTATCACACTACTTCTGGTTATCCCGTAAAATTTGAAGAACTTTATTTAATGGAAATTATGGAATTAAAAAATAGATTTAATAGGGTAGGATTTAGTGGTCATCATCTAGGGATTGCAGCAGACATCTCAGCAGCTACTCTCGGGGCAGAATGGATAGAAAGACATTTTACCTTGGACAGAACAGCAAAGGGAACTGATAATTCAGCGAGCCTTGAACCAACAGGTTTGCAAAAATTATGTAGGGACTTAAATGCAGTTTATAGGTCTTTGACCTATAAAAATATAGACCTTACAGAAGATGAAAAAAGAAATAGTGAGAAATTAAAAATAGTCGTTGAAAAGTGAAAGTAGAGATAGTATAATCAAAAGTATAATTAGGGAACAGTTACTCAGAGTATCTGTCTCCCGTACCTATTTTAAGAATGAGTCTCTCAGGAGTCTCACAGAGCCATTTAAAATGGCAGGAAGGAGTCCATTATGGATTCTAAAGAAAAAGTACAAAATGTACTTACAGGAGTAGAAACTGAGGTTTTTGCTGAAAAAGCATGTCTAACAAAGTCAGTATCAAAATCGGAAATGGTTATAGTCCCCACAAATGCAGGTAATTTTGTGGAAGCTTTACGCTATTCCACAACTACTCCTATAATGGCTATAGCAGATATTATAGATAATTCTGTTGACGCTGGAGCGAGTGTTATTGGACTTACTACTGACTGGATAACAGCAGAGAAGAAAAAGAAGACTAATTATGCTCAGGATGATAAAGGTCCACTTAAAATCATTCTTTCTGATAATGGATGCGGAATGGATAAAGACAGATTGATCGAAGCTTTTAAACTTGGAGCAGATTCTAATAAAGGTTCTGTTTCATATTTAGGTTGTTTTGGTATTGGATTAAAACAGTCTGCTCTTTCTTTTTGTAGAAAATTTATAGTGATAACTCGTAACGGGGGCAAGCAGATTTGGGTTGGAGTTTATAGTGTCGATCATATTAAATCTGTTAATAGATTTGAGGTCGATATTCATAAAGCCGATGCTCTTGAAGAAAGAATCTTTACAGAAGAATTAGAAAAAATGGACAAAGGAGCTAAAGATATTAAAGTAGGAACTAATTCTTCAGGCACAGTGATTATTTTTGAGGACATTGATAATTTTGTATGGAAGAATGAAAAAAGCTTTATTGATAGGGTTAAAACTCCTGTCATGGATGGATCTAGGGAACATGACCCTTGTTTTGGAGAAATTTTTAGAACTTTTATTTCTGACGAGAGTATACGAATCCTTATTAACGGAGAGATAATAAAGGCTAACGATCCTATTAGAGATTTTAAGACAGTCTGCCCAGTTGCGGAAGAGAAGATATTGACAGATAGTGGAACTTTGTATTTTTCTATCGCTGAATTAAAAACCTCAGGCATTGGGGAAAGCGGAAGGCTTGGTATCGGATACTATACAAGGGGCTTTTATGTTATGAGGAATGATCGTCAGATAATGAGAGGTAAAACTTTCGGGGTTTTACCTCAACGACAAAGCATTAATAATCTTAGGATTGAAATGAGATTTTCTTCCAATTCAAAAAACTTAAAAAGTGAAATTAAAGATATAGATCAGTTTTTGAAAGTTTCTAATAATAAGAGTCAGATTACTTTTGATGAGGAAGTTAAAAACAAAATTAAAACATTGATTACTCCTTATCATAAAAGGGCTTTCGCAAATAAACTAAAAAAGATTAAAGATAGAGATGAAAAAGAATTAGATACGAAACCTGCCGAGGATAAAATTGCTCGGACGGCCCACAGGCAGAAAAAAATTAAGGGCATGGTAAAAGAGACAAGGGGTCAAAGAGTAAAGAAAAACACAAAAAAGAAAGATGTTCTGGGGGGAACCAAAAATAGAGTTCCCAAGAAGATTCAACAAGTGCGTGTTGCCAATGAAGGGGCAGAGTTTATTATTGTAAAAATTGGAAAAATAGGCCCGTTGTTCGGAGACCCTTATATGACAAATCAGAATAAAATTGGAGTCCCGGTAAACAGAGAACATCCTTGTTTTGAATTTATTTGTGCAGCTGGAGAGATTGACAACGAGAATCCTATGCTATTGCTGATGTATGCGTTAGCCAGAGAAGAGATAATGGCAAATGATCAATATAACGACGCAACCTGTGCGGCTATTGAGCAGTTTAGATATGACGTAGGCAAGTGTTTGGCTATAGCGATGAGTTAAATACTCAGAGTATTTAGAGGGCATATAGTATTTTTCCTACTGTATGCCCTTTATTTTTTCTTCAAAAATTAAAAATAATCCTTGAAAGTGAAAGAGAATATAGTATAATCATTAATATGAGTATATTTGAAGATATTAAAATATGTATTTTTGACCTTGACGGAGTACTTACCCCTGGAACCTACCAAGTTTCTGACAAGGGAGACTTCTCAAAAACTTTCCATACAAGGGATTTTGATGGATTATCTCAACTACTAAAAAAGGACATAAGAGTAGTTATAATATCAACTTCTCATGATGATGTCATACTAAAACAAATAGAGAGAATAAAAAAACAGTCAAGTATGTCTCATCTATGGACCAAGTGGATAGAAGAAGAAAAACTAATAGTTATAAATAAATCAGGGAACAAGGTAGATAGACTTAATCCTATTCTAAATAGTTTTAATCTACTATGGGAAAATGTAGCATACATGGGAGATGCAGAAGGAGATATTGAATGTTTAGAGTTAGCATCCCTATCGGCTTGTCCTTCAGATGCTATTCCAGAAGTAAAAGAAATAGTAAATTGTCCTTCTGTTTTCCCTGGAGGACATGGGGCAGTGTATGATTTTTGTAAATATATATTAAAGAATAAGGAAGAAGAAAGGAAAATAAATGAGTTGTAATTCAAGCATAGTATTTATTAGGATGTCATTTAATGGAGATCTGACTCCAGAACAAATAGTAGAAATTATGGAAAAAGTAGAACCTACCTTAAGTGTTGATTGGTGGAAAGGTGAAGTTGAACATATGTCAGTCGATGAGGCAGAGGCAACATTTAGGCCTATAAAAATAGATAATAAGTATTATATAGATAGAATTATAGAATATAATTATGAAGAAAATGGAGACTTCTCAATAAGTCTAAATGAGACAGATATAGATGGATATATTGAAGAGATATGTAATATAGATGGAGTTGACGATCTCTCTTCATGGCAGTTAAAAGCTCACGTGTGGTATAATGGATGTGAGGAACCTGATTAAAGAAAGGAAAGATAAATGAATAGAAGAACATTTATAAAACTAACAGGAGTAACAACTGCTTTACTTGCTACTCCTTCTCTTTTTGCAGAAAAAGAAATAAAAAGAGTAAATCCTGAAGACTTTAAATTTATAGAAACTCATTTTGGACAACAGTGGATATCCTTTTTAGACAAAACGCCTAAAGTAGGACAGAAAATAATTATAACTGATAGTTGGGAAGGTATGTCTCTGAGAGACATAAGAGGTGGAGTAGTACAAGATCTTAGAAAAATAAAACTTGGAGTTTTAATGGATAGTAAGTTTAACAAAGTTTTTATTACTGTTCCCATGAAAAAAGATTTTGAATATCGTGAATATTCAGATTTTTATATATATAACATATTTTCGGAAGAAGGAGAGAAAGTAATAAATTCAAGAGAATGGCTAAAATCTAAAAAAGAGCCATTTGTTAATGATTTTAAAGAATGGGATGACAGTATTGATAAAAAAGTATGGTATAATGAAACATCTTATCGTAAAAGCTATTACTATTGGCTCCCCATAAATGGAGAATACCCCACTACCCTTCCTCCAATCCCTAAACACAAAGGACTAATATGAGAATATTACAGCCAAATACAGAAGAAGAACTTGTCCCTATTTACAAACAACATATATATGTATCAGTAACAGATTTTGGACTAATATGTTTCTTAAAAGAAATAATAGTAGGACCAGGGCAACATTCATGGGAGTGGATACCACTTAAAGCTGATAAGAGTTTAGATATTAGTGGAATAGATAATAAATATCGCTCATTTGACTATGCCATTAATAGGGCAGTTAGTGACCTATACTGTACAATTTATGAGTTTAAAGATTTTAAGGAAGTAGTTGATAAGTGGGAAGATATTAAATATGTAGATTATATTAAAACAGTTTTTAAGAGTTAGCAGAAAGCAGAGGTGTTCCATCAGTGAATATATTGAAATAGGTTTAAAATTCAAAGATAAATCAGTTCTAATCAAGTCTCTAAAAGAGATGGGTTATAAGCCTGAGGTACATGAAAAAGCACATAATTTACAGGGCTATCAAGGTAAGAAAAGAGATCAGAAAGCTCATATCATTATCCCTAGAAAACAAGTAGGTTCTGCTAGTAATGATGTGGGATTTGAAAAGACGAATAAAGGATATACTCTTCATGCTTCTCAATATGATAGAGCATGGAGGACAGGGAATAAGTTCAAAACTCTTAATCTTACTTACTCTGAGAATAAGTTAAAAAAAGAGATAAATAGACATAGTAACTACAATATTATAGGAAGAAAAGTTAAAGAAGATGGAAAAATAGAGATACAGGTGAGAGTTAGTAGATAATAAATTTTTGTAAAAATAAAATATTTTTCTTGAAAGTGAAAGATTAATATTGTATAATGCTAATATCGTTAAAGAAGAAATAATAATAGAATTTAGTTAAAAGATAAGTGAGGTGTATTACGTCAGAATTTAAAGAAGTAGAACTGACCATCAAAGATGAATCTATTCTAATTAAGTCCCTTAAGGAGATAGGTTATAATCCCGTTATTCATGAAAAAGGCATTAAACTGACTAATAGTTATAGTAAGTCTAAGCCTACTGCCCACATAGTAATCCCTAAAGGACAGTTTGGCGGGTGTTATGGAGATGCTGGTTTTGAGAGAAACAAAAAAGGTTTTAAGCTTCATATTGATGATACAGATGAGAGAAAGTTCAATATTAAAAAACTTTATAAGACTTATGGACTAAATAAGCTTAAGAAGTATGTTAGTAGCACAGCTAAATATACTATATCTTCTCAAAGAGAAAACAAAAAAGGACAAATAGAAGTAAAACTAATAGTTCGCTAACAGGAGAGATAATGACAAGGGCCAAAGGTAAAGCAAGAGCAAGAAATAGTAAGAAAAAGAAGAACCAACAGAAAAATAGTTTTTTTCTAAGGAAGAAAAAACTTATAGGAGAAATTAGAAAATATGATGATCCTATATTGACAGTCGAGTGTGAAGAAGTCTCTAATGGAGAAGATGTCAAAGATATATTTAAGAAGATGAAACAAATTCTTAATGTTACTGACAATGGAGTAGGTTTAGCTGCTTCTCAAATAGGGATAACTAAGAAGATGGTAATTATTAGACCTGATAGTAAGTCTACTAATATCACTTGTATGGTCAATCCTGAGATTATAGAGCATAGTAAAGAAATGAAGTGGGGAAGGGAGTCTTGTTTGTCTTTTCCTGGAATTTCCGGATATGTAGAGAGATATACTTCAGTTACTGTTAAGTATATGGATGAAGAGTGGAAAGAACATATAGTAAAATATGAAGAAGAGGATATACTGGGAGTAGTGGTACAACACGAAATAAGTCATATTTTGGGGCATTGTAAAATTTATAACTGGTGGAAGAATCCTAAAATGATGCAGGCCGTTCTTAAAAAGAAACTAACGCCTGTTAAACAAGAATCTTATGAAGTAGAGGAGTCAGAAGATATGAAAAGGGAAAAAGAGGAAGAAGAACCTAATAAAGAGACTACAGAGACTTTTGAGAAAACTGATAAGGGAGAAGATTTAAAGCCAGTTGAGAATGTAGAAGAGTTAGTCGAAGAACTTAATGAGCCTAATGAAGAAACTAAACGGGCATTTAAAGATGCTCATGATGGCAATGTTAAAAGCTTTGACACTGTAGATAAATTAGTCGAAGAGCTTAATGAAGATGATTATATAGAAGGTTGTGAAGATTGTGCAAGTATAGAAGGTTGTATAGGCAAAGGTGAGAAATGTAATGACTTTGTAATGGCTTCTGAGGTAGATGACAAGGAGGAGGGTATTCTTCCTAAGGAGATAGTAGAAGAGGCAAAGGAACTTCTTTCTGAGTCAGATAGTTCATATACTTCTTTAGAAGATTTAGAGAAAGAATAATATAACATTTAATATAAGGGACAGTAGGTTATGGGTAAAAAAGATGAGGGAAATAAAGAATTTAAAGAGTTTAGTGAATTAACAGATAAAGAGATTGAAGAAGAAATTATGAAGTTAGAAAATTTCTTTGATCAAATCCCTGAAGGTAAAAAGATATTGACAGCACAAAGTATTATCTTTTATTCAGTCCTTTATTCTTCTCGCTGTATGTGTCATGGACTGGAAATACTTGACAAGGCAAAAGTAGGATGGGCTGAGATTATGGGAGAGGAAATTGAAGATGATGACGAGCATCATCACCATGACCATGATGACATAATAGACGAAGAAGAAAATGACTAATAGATTATATGACTGAAAAACTATTACATTATAGTTGTAATTTATCTAAGATAGTAGGGGATAAAGTGAAGTGTTTACTTTGTCCCCATGCCTGTAGTCTAGAAGAGAATCAAGTAGGTAAGTGTAGAGTCCGTAAGAATAATGGAGAAGATATAGAATTAACTAATTATGGTGAGGTTAGTGCCATGGCAGTCCAGCCGTTATATAAAGCTCCATTTATGCACTACGGAGATAAAGACAATAAGAGCTTAAGCCTATCGTTATCTCAAAAATGTAATCTTAGTTGTCAATTTTGCTTGCCTCCAGATTCAATAATTTCGACTCAAAAAGGCCCAAAGAGGATTGATCAAATTCAGGATGGAGAAGAGATATTTGCTTTGGATAATTCGAATACCGACCCACAACTCGTATTAGCTCATGTTGGGGAGGTATTTGATAGGGAATCTGAAGAAGTGATTGTAATTGAGGTAGGAGGAGGTAGGCTGGAATTAACTCCTGAACATCCTGTAATGACAAAGAACAGAGGATGGGTAGAAGCTGGAGATCTAACATTAAACGATGAAGTTCTATGTGATAAAAGTCGTTTATAATAATTCCATTCCATTTTTTATATCTTAATCGAGAAAATAGGGAAAAACCTAGTATGTGATGTACATGAAGATTGTCAGTTCTTCCACTTAGCATACATATATTTGGTTTTTCTTTTAGTATTTTTTTTGTCCATTTACTATGAACGACACTCCTTTCTCTTAAATGTTCCATTTTCTTACCATGAACATAATTAGGATTCCCTTTCCCTTTATATTTTATAGCTAATATTTTTCCAGTCTCTGCGTGCCCTAATCCCTTTTTAGTACATTCTTCGCAATATCCTACTCTGCATTGTGCAGTTGGAGATTTTTTACCACATATTTTGCAGGTCTTCCATTTTATGTTATCATAGTCAGATTTAAGAGTTTTATCTATTTCGTATAAAATATTTTCCCATTTTTTAATAGTTCTTTTATCTCTTTGTATCTCTTTGAAAATATATAGCAGCATGTTTGTAGGAATAAAATGATCGAAACGGCTTTTTCTTCATATCTTCATATATATTTACACACCTATTGTGACAGATATGTTTGTGACTTTTAAAACAGTTAAAGCTTATTCTGCCCAAGTTTCCACATGGGCAAATATATTTCATTTTAGTGTTAGAGTTAATATATTCTGTTTCTAACAACTCGCAACCTCGTTCTTCAAAATATTTCTTGGCTGACTCAATAGTAATACTCTGTTTCTCTGCTCTTCTTTTAATTCCACATTTTCTACATCTACATCCACTTTTGAAACTACTAAAACTTATATAACTAATACTTCCACAACTACACCTATATCTCATTTTAGTCATGCAATTTACATACTCTGTTTCTAATAATTTACAACCTTCATCTTCAAAATATTGTTTAGCATATTCTATTGTAAATTTTTTACTCATTTTAATCTCCTTTATCTTTAAAATATTCTTTATATACAGATGATACTATTAAGTCATTATAAGTAATATTTATTTTTTCTTTAAATGACCTTTCTCTTGCAATGTTTTTTAATTCTTTTACTTTTTCTTCATCTATTCTAATTGTTACATTGATATTGCTCATTTTTAATTCTCCTATGACTAATTAACTATTTAACTACTTAATTAATCGACAGGTAGCTATTTTTTCTAAATTATCTCTATTTCTTCTATCTTATTTATCCAAATAGCAGCATAATTACCATTAAACCAAAATATCATATCTTTGTCAGGAACTCCTGTAGGAGCATCTTTATATCTATTAAAGAAGGTAGAGGCTATCTTTAATGACTTATTGTAGGCAGTATCCTTATTTTTTGCCTTAATAAACCTCTCATGTATATTTTCAAAATAGAAATTATCTCTTTTCTCACTTAGTATTAGTCTAAATATTTTTATTATTTCTCCTTATTTAATTACTTAATACTATATAGTTATGTAATTAAGTAAAAACTCCTTTATTTATTTTGAAAAATATTAAAAAATATCTTGAAAGTGAAAAGAAAATATGGTAGAATTATAAGATGTCTGATAAAACAGAAGAGCAATACGTTCTTAATTTATGGGAGTGGGGTTTTTGGACGATACTTGTTTTGCTCAATATTCTAATATTATTTGTTTATACTGCCATTACCTTAAAAATATGTGTTATTTTTGTCGTTATAATTTTATCAATTTCGGATTTATTTTTGCCAGATTTAGATGATAATGGAATATCAACGTGGCATCGAGATACCCCTTTAGAGAAATTTGTCAAACGTTTGGAAAAAGTTATTAGATTAGTAACGGTAGGATTTGTTGCATATTTATCTTTTTTATAAGTAGCGATTGCGTATAAGATATATATTATTATGGCAACAGTCGATATAATAGTGTAAATTATTATTTGAAAAGGAAACAAAATGAAATACGAAAATAAGATGACAAACAATTACGATAAAAAGTTTCATCCTGATATGGCCAATATGCAGAAGAGTATTGATAGGCAAACTAATTATCCTATAGATATGAGTAGTTGTCCCTCCGATGCAGACCATAATTTTTATCATGAAACTGATTTTTATCAAATCAAGGCCCCTAATAAGGTTAAAAAGAAAAGTAATAGTTCAAAGATTTTTTCTATGATAAGAAAAATATTGTCTCAAATAAAGAGATGGCTTAATAAGGTATTTAAGAGAGTAAAAAATAATATTCGTTGAGAGAATATTGAATTTCAGGTAAATTAGGGGATTTAGAGATGGGACAGGACGGTTGGAAGAAAAAAATGGCAAAAGAAGTAGAGAATATAGAAAAAAGAAAAGAGAAGAAGGAAGAGTTTCATTTAGGCAAATATATATTCGACGTATTCGAAAGTCAAGGAATAGAAAAAGAAAAATTGAATAAAAAAAAAGGAATAGAAAAAGAAAAATTGAATAAAAAAAAAGGAATAGAAAAAGAAAAATTGAATAAAAAAAAAGAACAGGAAGAACAGAAAAAGATAAGACTTAAAAAGGAGGCAGAATTAGAGGTTATAAGTGCAAAAAAACAAAAAGAGACAGATAGAGAAGAAATAATAAAAAAGTATACTACAACTACAACTACAACTACTATAATCAATAATAATATTACTACTAAAACCGACACTAGTGTTGTTATTGATTGGGAAAAATTATTTGAGACAGAAGTTTTTTCAGAAAATTTTATTAGAGAATTTAAAGATTATTTTGATTGGGAGTTTTGGGGTTTTGTATCTAAATACCAAACTCTATCAGAAGATTTTATTAGAGAGTTTGGGGAAGAGGTAGATTGGCAGAACATTTTTAAATATCAAAACATAACAGAAGATTTTGTAGAAGAGTTTAAAGAATGCTTTAAAGAATGTTTCGAAGGTCTTGGGGGTTCTACGAATTATGGTCCCGTCTCTATAGATTTTATCAGAAAATGTAAAAATTATATAAAATGGGATAAACTTGGTGTTCAGTTTCTATCTCAATCATTATCGGATGCTTTTTTTGAAGAATTTAAGGATTATATAGTCTGGTGGTACAATTGTAGTCCTATTTATGAAAGAGATTTTTTTACAGAAAATTTTATAAGGGAATTATTTACTAAAAATAAAATATCTATTTATCGTTTAGGTAGAGCTATCTATTATTCAGATGGGTGTTGGGGAATAGAGGGCTTAGAATTTTCTATAGATTTTATGGTAGAATTCAAAGATGAAATTAATTGGGATGGATTTTTTGAAAGCAATTCAAACTCCTGCAATTTTAGACATATAGGCTTTTGGGACAGATATAAAATAAGAAAATTTGTTAAGAATAGTAGTGATGATAAATTAAAAAAGATATTAATTAAGAATAAGGATAAAAAATAGAGCGATGGATATAAAAGAAATGAAAGAAGCTCAGAAGAAAATAACGACCATTGAACAAGTTCCTTTGGCATTTGCTTTTTATTTATGGTCTCAAGGAATGACTCATAAAGAAAGAAAATCATTGGCTAAGATTGCTGGAATGTCTTATGGTATTTTTGATTTTAAAAATAAAGGTAAAATGCAGTCAGAACTAGGTATTCTTTATGCCTATTTAGGCTCTAACCTATTGAGATTATGTTTATCATCTATGGTAGAATCGGGAGAAATTGACAACAATAAGACTGTCGAGTCGATGATTGAAACTTTTGAGGTTAAATTTTTTAGTTGTTTTGTTTACTCTAAAGGGATATCAACTCATATTCAGAGATACAAAGATAGAACACTAATATGGGACAAGATTGGAGTATTTGATTGTCTCAAGGAGGCAAATAATGTAGAAGAGTATTATAATAAAAATAAAGATATTTCTTTCTCTTTTTATGAGTATTTAACAGGAAGAATTATTAAAGATGCTATAGATGAACAAACTCAATTATGGGTATTTTCAGAAAGAATAAGGAATTATACAAAATTATTTATGAGCAGTCTTGAAGAAATGTTAGTATTTTAAAAAATATTCTTGACAAAACATATAATTATGCTATAATGCAACAATGAATAATAATCTTACATATAAAAAAATAAAGTCTATTAAAAGAATAAAAAAGACACAAAAAGTATATAATTTTAATGTCCCAGGATATGAGAATTATGTGGCTAATGGTTTTGTTGTTCATAATTGTGAGAACCACATACTTACTCAAAACAACAACACTTCAGGCAAGTACTTTACTATTCCTAATATCATCTCCTTGGCAAAGGAAAAAAATTGCCAATCTATCTCTATGAGTTACAATGAACCTACTTTATCATATGAGTTTCTAATAGATTTAGCAGATAAATGTAAAGAAGAAGATATTCCATTTCTCCTAAAGACTAATGCCTATGTCAACAAGGAACCATGGAAAGAAATATGCAAAGTAACAAGTGGAATCAATGTTGACTGGAAAGGTTCAGAGGATAAGTTTAAAGATATTGCAGGAGTTAGTTCCTATGTCTTACAGGACAGGATTAGAGAGGCATATGACTATGGAGTACATTTAGAGGTAAGTATTCCCTTGTACTACAAAGATGATGATATAGAAGAAGAGATGAATATAGTAGGAGAATTCTTATCGTCAATAAATAGTAGTATTCCAGTCCATATATTGAGGATATCTCCAAGTTATCGATATAGTGATTTTGTCTTTAATTTTGACAATATAGAGAAGGCAAAAAGTATATTGTCAGGTTATATGAAAAATATATATGAGGTATAGTAGGGGTTTGAGATAAGATGAAGTATAAAGTAGGAGATAGAGTAAGGTTCGATAGTTCTTTCTTATCCTATGTCTCTGAGTATAAATGTTTTTTAGAAAATAGTAACTATATAGTTACTATAAAAGAAGTATTTACTAATAATTATAAAATGGAAGGGTTCGAGGGGACATGGGGAGAAGGAAATATAGTTGAAAAGATAGAAGAAGTTTATACTCCTATAGGTAGCAGGTGGGAGTTGTTAGATATAAGATGAAGTACAAAGTAGGTGATAAAGTTGATATGATAGAATGTTTATTACAGGAATTTCGGGAATTACAGGAATTAGAAGAAAAACATATATCCCTATTAAGAATAGATTTGAACTATTAGACATAAGATAAAATAAATATACAGTATATAAAAAGGCCTTAATGTAGTAAGTAAGGCCTTTTTATTTTTTTGAAAATAAAAAAGGATATAAGACATAAAGATAGAATGTATATGTAGCATGTGTGTATAGGAGTATTAAAATGATAAGAACACAAATATATTTTACTAAGAGACAGAAAAAGTTTTTTAAGAAAGAGGCAAAAAGACTACAGACATCGTCTGCTTCTGTAATTAGAAGGGTATTGGATAGTCATATAGATAAGGAGAAAAGTGATGGAGAGTAAGGTATGTAGGATATGTGGGGAAAGTAAGTTGTTAACAGAGTATTGCTATATTAAAAAAACTCAAAAATATGAGGCAAGATGTAAGGAATGCAGGAGTGAATACGGAAAAACATATGGAAAAAAGAATAAAGAAAAAATAAAAGAGCAAAAAAAAGAATATTACATAAAAAATAAGGAAAAAATAGATAAAAGAAACAAAGAATACAGTGAGAACAATAAAGAAAAAGAAAATAAACGAAAAAGAGAATATAGAAAAAAGAGTATAAAAAGGAAAGAATATGAGAAAGAGTACTATAAAAAGAATATAGAAAAAATAAAAGAATATAGAAATAGACCAGAAGTAATATTAAAAAAGAGAGAGAGCAATAGAAAAAATGCTCCAAAAAGAAGAGAGAACGCTTCTAAAAAAAGAAGGAACAATCCATCACTTAGATTAAATCAGAATACTTCTGTGGCAATTAATCAATCCCTTAAATCTAAAAATTTATCTAAAAATGGCAGACACTGGGAAGACTTAGTAGGCTATACTATTCAAGAACTAAAAGATCATTTAGAGAAATTGTTTTTACCAGGTATGACTTGGGATAATTACGGCAGGAAAAAAGGAATTAGGTGTTGGGAAATCGATCATATCCTCCCTGTTGATTTTTTTGAATTTACTTCTACTGATGATGTAGAGTTTAAGTATTTGTGGAGTCTTGGTAACTTGCAGCCTTTGTGGAGAAAAGATAACAGAGAAAAAAGTAATAAAATTAAATGGGGCGGCGGATGATATGATTAATATTTTTCATATCATCTCAAGTTTAGGGATTGGAGGAGCCCAGTCTATGGCCTGTGAGTTATACCTAGCTATAGATAAATACTACCATCAGTATCCCCAAAAATTTATTTATACAAGTAAGGCAGGAGCAGACCAAGCTTTTATTTTTTCCTATGGAGTAGAATGCAAATTTGCCAAGAATAATAATTGGATAATAAAGAAAATAAATAAATCAGAAAATCCTGTAGTTATATATCATAAACTTGCTAGTTCTAATTACTCCCTATTAGAGTCTATAAGAAAACATACTAATGCTAAAATTATAGCTATTAATCATACTTTATATCATTCTCCTGGGTGGAGCAGGTTTAAGAAGTTAGATAGATTTATTGCGGTTTCAAAGCATATGTCAAAAAAGATGAAAAAGTGGTATCCCAATCTTAACATTTTATGTATTCGTAATGGAGTAAATCAATTTAGGTACGAGAATATAAAACCTGTTTCTGTTAATAAGAAAAAGATCATTTTGACAGGTAGGGTTAACAGAATCTGTGGCTGGAAATTCTCGCAAAATTGGATTAAGTTTTGCACAGATGTTAAGCTTCCTGTCAAAATGATCCACCAGTATATTGGCAGTGGATTAAATGGGAGAAACTCCAGAGTAAAAATAAAAAAGGGAGCGAGGAACAGAGTAGAGATGTTAGGAAGCATAAGTAATTTTAAGCAAAAAGTTTCTATAATGAAGTCATGGCAAGTGATGCTTTACGAGACTAACAGAGATGAAGGTATTTCCATGGCCATTTTAGAATCCCTTGCCTGTGGAGTGCCAGTCTTAATCAGCAATAACTATGGAAACAAGGAGGTGGTAAAGCCTGGAATTAACGGTTATGTCTTTAAGAATTACAACCATGCAAGAGAAATTCTTACTGACTTAATTAACAATCCCAAAAAATTAAAAGAATTAAAAATCACTACTAAGCAGCATTTTAAGGACAACCTAGATGCCAAGTATATGGCAGATAGTTATGTCAAAATAATTAGAGAAATTACTGGAGAGAAGAAAGAAGTAATAAAAGTAAATCCTATAAAAGAAAAACCCGTAATAATAAAAGAGAAAAAGATAGAAATAGTAAAGACTAAGAAAGACAAGAACAAATTTACTATTATCACTTCTAGTTATAACAAGGCAAAAAACCTACGTGACTGGGCCGATTCTATTATGATTCAAAATTATAGGCCATTAGAGGTTGTTATATCTAATGACTGCTCTACAGACAGCACAAGAGAAATAGTAAAAGGACTTAAACCAGAGTTTAAGAAAAAAGGTATAGAGTTTAAGTTTGTAGATAATCCAGAGAGATTATACTGCGGAGGTTCTTATTATAATATTATTAACTATATAACTGGTTCTTATACAGGAGTATTAGATGCAGATGACATGTTAGAGGATGGAGCTGTTGAGTATGTTATGAATTTATATAAAAAGAATCCTGATATCTATTGGATTTATTCCCAGTTTTTGTGGTGCAATGAGAAGATGGAGAGAGGGAGAAAGGGACTTAATAGTTGTCCTCCTAAGGGACAGTCTCTTTTAAGTTTAGGTAAAAGAGGTACTCATGGCATCGGATCCGGATGGAGAACTTTTAGCTATAAAATAGAAAGACCTGATAAACTATTTGACAGAAAATTATATTGTGCTGTCGATAAAAATTTTGGCTACCGCATAGAAGAACAAGGACCTGGCCTATATACAGATAAGAAATTATATATACATAGAGGTCATCCTATTGGGTCTAAAGACTCAGTATCTTCTACTAAAGACGCTATGGAGATGTGGAAGAGAGTTATTAAAAAAGCAGAGAATAGAAGAAAGAAATATAAGAAAAAGATTTATCCTATAAGAAAAGAGAAATGAGTAATAAGAAATTTACAATTTTAACTGCTAATTTTAATGCAGGTAGATACTTAAAAGAATGGGCTGATTCTATACTGGTCCAGAAGTATAGACCTTTAGAAGTTATTTTTGTAGAGGATAAATCTACAGATGACTCTTTGAGTATCATAAAGAATATATCTGTAGAGTTTGATAAGAAAGATATAGACTTTAAACTAATACAGCCTTCTAAAAAACTGCATTGTGGTTCTGCCTATAATTTAGCATTAAAAAATGCAACAGGAGAGTATTTTGGAGTATTGGATTCAGACGATGCTTTAGAACCTTTTGCCTGTAAGTTTATAGTTGATATATATGAGAAGAATTTAGAAGTAGCTTGGATATATACTCAGTATAATAAATATAATAGAAGAATGAACAGAGTCTTAAAAAGAGGTTTTTGTAAATATCCTGGCAAGAAAAAAACTATTTTACAAATGGAGAGAAAGCATATTAATACCTATAGTCATTGGAGGACTTTCTCTAATAGAGTAAAAAGTAATAAAAATTTATTTGGTAAGGGATTAAAATGCTGTGTTGATAAGAACTTAGGAATAAGATTAGAAGAAGAGGGAGTAGGAATGTTTGTCGATAAAGTATGTTACAGGTATAGAACAAGGAGTAAGCATGAAGACTCTATTGTCCATAAATATGACTTAAAGAAAATAAGAGAAGAAGTTTCTACAACTGCTAAAAAAAGACGTAAAGGTAAAAAAGTTTATCCTATTTTGAGATATAAAGGCTAATATGTCTATAAGAGTTTTTATACAAACAGATAAATTTAAAGGTGGTCCTGCTGTATTTAGGTCTAGACTTATTTCTGAATTAAATAAGTTTAAAGATATAAAAATAGTTAATAGTGTAAATGATAAATTTGACATTGAATTAGCTTTTATAAGAAAAGTTTATAAACATAATAAACCTTACATACTAAGAGTTGATGGGTGCTACTATCAAAAGGGTAGACAATCAGGAAATAGGGCTTTAGAGAAAGCCATTTTAGGATCTAAGCATACTATTTTTCAATCTAATTTTTCTTTTGAGTTATGTAGAAAAATTTTAAGTATAAGTGGTGCAGTAAGTAATGAAAATAATTATTCTGTTATTCATAATGGAATAGATTTAGACTATGTCAGTAAGATTAAACAAGATAAGAGTATAAAACCAGGATCTTTTGTAGCTTGTGCTAGATGGAGAGATAACAAAAGGACTTTTTCTATTATTAAGGGTTTTTTAAAAGCTAAGACAGTAAGACATTTATATATGATAGGAGATATCGGAATAGGGGAAAATTTTTCATATAAGTCTAAATTGAAAAAATATAAATCTGAGTATATCCATATATTAGGTAAGAAAAGTCAGAAAGAAACTATTTCTATATTAAAAGCATGTGATTACCAAATACATCTTTGTCACATAGATTCATGTCCCAATATTGTTATTGAGGGATTGTCTTGTGGTCTTAATGTCTTATGCTCTAATTTAGGTGGGACAAGAGAGTTAGTGAAAGATAATGGAATAGTATTAAATAGTGATAAGATGTGGAAAGGTAAGTATTTATCTTCTTCTGTAAAATTAGATAGTCTAAAAAAAGAAGTAGTGGCAAAGGGTATTAAGAAACTTATGAAAGTTAAGACTAAGCCTGATATATTAGAGTTTGATATTAAAGATGTAGCAAAAAAATATATGGAGATATTAAGAAAATGTCTATAAAAGTTTTTGTAGAAACAACTAAGTCTAGAAATGGGGGAGTTGATGTATTTAGGTCTAGACTTATCCCTAAATTAAAAAGATATGATGATATAGAGATTGTCACAGATGTTAATAAGAAATTTGATATTGGTTTTGAGTTTATTAGAAAAATAGATAAGTATGAGCAACCTTATATTTTAAGAATGAGTAGTTGTTATTATTTTAACAAATATAAGCCATGGAATAATAAGCCTATTGCTAAATCGATCAAAAGGGCTAAACATACTATTTTTCAATCTAAATTTGCCTATAAGTTATGTGATAGAGTTTTAAGATTAGAGTCAAGAGGAACAGTAAAAAATGGTTATTCTGTTATCTATAATGGAATAGATCTAGATTACATAAAAGAGATAGGGGTAGCTAAGGATATAGAACCAGGATCTTTTGTAGCCTGTGCTAGGTGGGATGGGAATAAGAGAATTAAATCAATGTTAAAAGGATTTATAAAAGCAGGATTAAAGAGGCATTTATATGTAATAGGAGGTTTGGGAATAGAAGATAGAAAAAAAAGTATAAATGCATTAGTAAAAAAATATGGGTCAAAATATATACATATTTTAGGGAAAAGATTAAATAAAGAAACTATAGGTATAATGAAAGCATGTGATTATCAAATACACTTATCTTTTATAGACATATGTCCCAATACAGTTATTGAAGGATTGGCTTGTGGATTAAATGTCTTATGTACTAATCTAGGAGGGACTTCTGAGATAGTAGGAAAAGATGGAGTTATATTAAATGTGGATAGATTTTGGAAAACTAAATATCTAAAGAAAAGAATAGATGATTTAGATAATTTGAAAGCAGATGTAGTGGCAAAGGGAATTCATAAGTTGCTGAAGATTAAAAGTAAACCAGATGTTTCTAGATTTGATATTAGAGAGACGGGTAAGCAATATTATAAAATTATAAGGAGAGCAGTATGAGTCAACCTCATCTTATATATAAAGAGTTATTAAAACTAGTTTCTTATGGGATATTTGCTATGACGTTTAAAGGGATTTCTGTAAATGATGAAAGACTTGATAAGTGTGATTCAATAACGAATGCTTTTTATAAGGGAAAGTATACGGGATCTCCAGGTAGAGATATTTATTTTATGTTGCCTTATTTAAGTGATGATCAAATGGAAGAAATTGTTGACATTATTGTAGATAAATTTCCTAATATCCCCCCTGGAAACCATGTTAATATAGGAGCGTTTATTAGGTTTATATATGGTCAATTTGAAAAAAAGGGGATATTGAGATCTAAGGAAGATTTTAAAAGAATGAAAAAGAAAAAAATAGATTGGTTGTTATCTGAAAAATTTATTAATCTATTACATGATAAGTTAAAAGAAAACAACAATTATTACGGGTTGTCTATTATATGTGAAATGAAAGCACATAGAATGGGGGATCAATCTGTATTGAATAAAGATAAAGAAAAAATTATAAAAATGGAAGAGTTGTATCTGATATCGGTAAAATATGCTCATAAATGTAAAAGCTATAAACAAATGTTTACTCCATATTATTGGTCTTTTAGGTATTTTGAAAAATATAAAGATAAAAAAAAGGCTAAGAAGTACGCTTTTTTTACTATTGAAGAAGCAAGTAAATATTGTCCTGATGCTCGCCCAGGATATGTAACTAAATTAAAAGATTGTTTAAAATATATTAAAGAACATGATAAAAAAGGGTGGAGTGATTTTGTTAAAAAGTATAAAAATAGTAAAAATAGATGTGTTAGAAAAAGTTTTTAAGAAGATAAAATGATTGATAAATCTCATATTAGTTATAATCAGTTATTAGAAATAATTTCATGGGGAGTATTTTCTATGAAGATGAAAGGAAAATCTGTTTCTGACAAAAAACTAAGCGACTACAATAGGATAGAGGGAGCTATGTATGGAGGTATCTATACGGGGTCTCCAGGAAGAGATATTTATTTTATGCTTCCTTATTTAAGTGATACCCAAATGGCTGAAGCTGCGCTTAAATTAGCTGATAAATTTTTAACTAAGCCTCCAGATAATTATGTTAATGTGGCTGCTCTTGTTCGTTTTATATATGGTCAGTTTGAAAAGCAAGGTATTTTAAGGTCTGAAAAAGATTTTGAAAGAATGAAAAAAGAGAAGTTAGAGTGGTTCTTATCAAGAAAATTTTTAGGATTGCTCAAGAAAGAGTTAAAGAATAGAAATAATAACTATGGACTATCAATGATATACGAAATGGAAGGTCATAGACTTGGTGACGAAGCTGTTATAAGTTATGACAAGAATAAGTTGAAAAAGATGGAAGATAATTATCTAAAATGTGTTAGATGTGCTATAAAATGCAAAGGGCATAAACATATGTTTTCGATATACTATTGGGCTTATAAATATTTTAAGGAATTTGGAGATATTGAGAACGCAGTTAAGTATGGAAAATTATCTATCAAAAATTCTAAAAAATACTATTATAAATATTTTCCTAATGGAGAAAACTATTATTCTTCGAGGCTTAAAAAAACTTTTTCATATATAGAACAAAATGATGTAAGAAATAAGGATAATTTTACAAATAAGTATAAGAAATATATTAATAATGAACTAAGATAGAAAGAGTTATATGAAAGATACATTAAATTTTTATAGTAAAATATATGATCCTCTTTTTAAATGCAGATATACAAAAAGCACTAATAGAGGGAAGCCAGCATTAAGAAAGTTTAAAGAATTTATGACTAACAACGATGTAAAAATAGACGGAGTGTTAGATGTTGGATGTGCTTGGGGATATACTTTAGAATATTGGATGAAAGAAAAAGTTAAGTGTACTGGTGTAGATGTTTCTAAGACTATAATAAGAAAATGTAAAAAAAGGGGTTATGATTGTTATATGTCATCAGCTACTAATTTGTCTATTTTTAAGGATAAAAAGTTTGATCTATACATGGCTACTGATGTTTATGAACATTTGAGAGAAAAAGATCTTATTCATGCTATTAATGAAGCAAAAAGAGTAACTAAAAGATACTTACTTATAAGGCCTCATCCAGTTTTAGATAAAATGGGTAGAAAGGATAGGAGTAAAGCTTTACATTTGACTGTATGGTCATTAGAGAAGTGGCAGAAGTTTTTTGAAGACAATGGGTTAAGAATGATAAATATAGGGGATAATGGAGAAGTAGTTTATAAAAATGTGTTTTTAATGTCGATAGAATAAAAGACAAGTAATAGGAGTAATAAAATGACAAAAACAATAATGGAAAAGATTGATCAACATTCTCACGTGCCAGAAGACAAGCTAGTTTTGCATCCATCTTTTCCTGATGCCATAAAAATAGAGATTACAGGCAGGTGTAATTATAACTGTTCTTTTTGTGCTCAAAAAAGTTCGTTAAGAAAAATAGGAGATATAGATAAGAATTTCTTATATAGAATCCTTTGGGAAGCAAAATCAGTTGGAGTTAAAGAGATAGGCATGTTCTTACTGGGAGAATCTTTTTTAGTTAAAGAACTTGCGGAGTATATAAAATACGCTAAAGAAGTAGTCGGTATAGAGTATGTCTTTGTGACAACTAATGGCTCTTTAAGTACTCCAAAAAGAATGATACCGATCATAGAGGCTGGACTGGATAGTATCAAGTTTTCTATAAATGCTGGGACAAGAGAAAAATATAAAGAAATGCATGCATGTGATAATTTTGGCAAAGTTATTTCAAATATCAAATGGCTTCATAAATATAAGAAGGAAAATAATATAAATAGTTTAAGAACATGTGTTAGTTCTATTCTTATTCCAGAAGACGAAGAAGATCTTAGAGCTTTTGAAAAAGAGATGAAACGATATGTAGATGATTTTTATTTTCTTCCTTTATATAACCAAGCAGGACATATAGGGGGTAAAGAATATACTAAGGTAGTAGGCAATCCTGGTAGATATGAGAATATGGTAGAGCCAATTCCTTGTTGGGCATTATTTAATGCAGCAAAAATAACATGGAATGGATGGTTAACTGCTTGTTGTTTCGATCATGATGAGAAATTTGAAATAGCTGACTTAGATAAGGTTTCTTTAATAGAAGCTTGGAATGATGCTAAATTTATAGGTATGAGGCAAGAACATTTAGATAATAAGTTTTCAAAAGAATCTCTTTGTGCTAAATGTCTAGATATCAAAGAGGAGTTATAGAGGAGTTATGGGTAGTTAATAAAAAATTCAAAACAAGGAGTAGATATATGGGTATGTATGGAAATGAAGTTAAGAAGCATAGAGGCAGGGATGGTCGTCCTTATTCAGACGCTCATAGAGGCAAATATAGGGTTATATCGGAGCTTTTAAAAGATAAACCTGCTAACATTCTAGAAATAGGAGTTGGTATAGGTTGGGGGCTGGAAAGACTTTTTGATAAAAATTGTGTAGAAAAATATTATGGTGTCGAAGCAACGATGGATTGTATTCCTTTCTTAAAAAAGAAATTTAAATCTTATGATCAAAGTAAAATTAAAATTATTAATGATGATTGGTTAAATGTTAATGCAGAGAGTGTGAGGAAGTATTTTGCTACAGATAAGGCTGATTTTTCTTTTTGCATAGAAGTGATAGAACATAATCCTCCTGAGAAGTACATGGAATTTCTCGGTAAGATTCATAGTCTTACTAAAGAAATGTTTTTTCTATCTACTCCTAATGGTGGCAAACACGGAAAGATGAATATTGAAGAATGTACAAAAGTTCTTAAAGATGCTGGTTTTAAAACTGTATCTGTTCACAGGTGGAATGGAACTCCTTTTTACATGTGTACTCCATAGAAAATTAAGTTAGGAGATTTTATGAATATTCAAGGTAAAGTATGGGGAACTACTTCCATCTTATTTAGAAAGAATAATGTTGAGATTAACAGAATAACATGTAATAAAGGAGGTTATTGTTCTAAACATAAACATGATAGTAAATATAATATGTTTTTTGTAGAAAATGGCTCCCTTGAGATAAGTGTGTGGAAGAATAATTATAACTTAATAGATAAAACCATTATTAAAACTCAGCAAAATTGTATAGTAGATCCAGGGGAATATCATATGTTTAAATGTATCGAAGAAAATACTATAGCTTTTGAAATTTATTGGGTTGAAATAAGCAGTAATGATATTGAAAGAGAAACAGTTGGAGGTGAAGGGTGAAGTATTATATAGATTTAGGTTCTAGAAAAGGAGTCTCCTTAGAGTGGGCTGTTAAGAATTTAAAAGGAGTAGATAAATATATCGGTTTCGAGCCAGTTCCTGAATTTTGTAAAAAATTGTTAAGAAAGTTTAAATCTAATTCTAAGGTAAAAATTAAGAATGCTGCTATAGGGACTAAGGATAGAAAAGATGCTACTTTTTATTTAGATAAGACCACTCTTAATAATAAAAAAATATTTATTGGCAAAGGTTCTTCTTTAATTGAAGGAATGCAAAGCGGAGAAACTATAAAAATTAAAGAGATTAGTTTATCTAATTATATTATTAATAATTTTAGGAAGTCTGATCATTTGACAGTTAAGGTAGATATCGAAGGGATGGAGTATGATGTTTTAGAAGATATAATAGATACGGGAGCTATAGATTATGTAGATAGGATGTTTTGCGAATGGCACATAGAGCAGTTAACTAGAAAGACAGATAGAGGCAAAAAGAGTATATTAGAGAGACATGATAAGTTAATAAATAAAATTAAAGAAAATGGTTTTGATTTATTAAATGTATATTTTTTATTTGGAGATATTTTTGAGAGGACCAAATAATGTTTAAGGTATCTGTTATTACAACTTTGTACAATTATAGTAGCTATATAGAAGATTGTATTAAATCTTTTTTAAATCAAGAATTTGACAATTCGGAGATGATTATCATAGATGATGCTTCTAAAGATAATCCTTATAATATTATAAAAAAATATGAATCTAATAGAGTTAAGTACATTAAGGTAGATAAGAATCAAGGATATTCACATGCTAAGAATGTCGGTATTAAGGCATGCAATTCTGATATATTAGTTATGTTAGATGCTGATGATATGTTAACCCCTAATAGTCTAAAAATTAGATATAAAAAGATAAAGAAAGGTTATGATTTTGTTCATGGTCCATGTCTTGATATGAAAGAGGGTAGGCCTTTAGCGAGAAATAGGTTGTGGGATTTATGGCTTGCAAAAAGGGGGTGGAAACACGTCCATGCTCAGGGAGTTATGTTAAAGAAAAAAATACACTGCAAAATAGGGCTTTATGATGAAACGTTGAGGTGCAAGAGTGATAGGGAGTTTTTTGCAAGAGTTTTTAATTATGGTTTTAAAATAGGGACTGTAAAAGAAGATGTAGCTTTTTACAGGAGACATAAAAAACAAATGCATAGATCTAAAGAAAAATTAAAAATAAATAATAAACTACAAAAAGAAGTAATAAAAAAGATTGAAAGAAGGAAAAAAGACCTATCGGATTTGGAGATGTTGCCTTGAAGGTAAAACCTGAAACTTATAAAAATCTTATAGCGGTTCATAAAGGTAAAATAATAAAAATACCAAATATGGTATTAAGAAAACAAGCTTCTTTGGACAAACAGAATAAGAATTTAACTAAAAATTCTGTTTGTATTGTCTGTAATTTTCGTTTTTTAGAAAATAAGATAGAGTGGTCTCCTAAAGTTAGAGCTATGTGCCATCCCTTTAGAGATGATAGTATATTTCCTAAAAATATGAATAAATATCTTTTTTCAGAATCTGATTTCTGCGATAAACTAATAACCCCTGTTGATAATATCATGGACAAATGGCCTACAGGTAAATATGATTTTGCTTATTTTACATTAAATTCTAGAGAGGGGACTAGAAGCAAGGGAATTTATACATTGCCTTTGATTGACCATGTAGCAGGAGAACTTGGATTAAAAGGCATAGTAATAGACTATTCTAAGAGAGAAACAGCCAAACATAAGGGGACAATTTATGACCAAGCATCAGTTAAGATAAAAAAGGAAATGAAGAAGTTAAAAAATCTTAAAGTGATTAAAGGCCATTTCTCTGCCTCTGAAGTCTGTACTATAATGTTGTCAGTAAGGTTTATATTTTTACCTAGTGATGCTGACGCTAGCCCTAGAATGATTGTTGAGCCTTTGGTTAGAAATAGGCCAGTTGTTGTTAGCTCCTCTATATATGGGGGGTGGAAATATATAAATGATAACAACGGTAGTTTTTTTAAAGCTCCGACAATTCAGGAATATATGGATTTTAAATATAATTCAGATCACGTTGATAGTCTTACTTCTGCTATCCAAAAAGTTTTATTTGTAAATAATAAAAATATCAGTAATGATTTTTATAAAAAATGGGGGTTTAAGAATTCTGTTAAAAAACTTGCTGATATTATATATGAAATATCAGGTAAAAGATATAAGGCAGTAGCATTTAAAGAGTGGAAATCAGCACTTAGAAAAACAGCAATACAAGAGAAATGGGTTAAATAAATGAAAATAGGATTTTGTTATAATATTAATAAAAAAGATGCAGGATCTGGTAGGTATAAATTTTTAATACGCCTTGGTAGAGAGATGAAAAAAAGGGGTATAAAAATTGGAGGTAAAGACTCTGACATTTATCTTCATGTCCCTGGGGAAAAATTTTCTTCTAATGCTAAGTTAAATGTGTTAAGACTAGATGGTTTAATTATTAATACTAGGTGGAACTATAAAAAGAAAAATAGAGTATTAGAACAAGAAATAAAGAAGAGTGATGCCCTAATATATCAAGGTGATTTTTGTCATAAATCTTATGAGAATTTTTTAAGAGTATCAAAAACTCCATTTGCTATTATACCTAATGGAGCTAGTCCTGATGAGTTTTTGCCTAGAAATCCTAAAAATTATTTCTTAGCTAATTGCAAATGGAGACCTCACAAAAGATTAAAAGATACTGTTAAGTCTTATTTAAGAGCACTAAAGTTAGGGCTAGATTCTGATTTATTAATTACAGGAGAGCCTGATTACAGATATAAACATCCCAGAATCACATATCTTTCATGGCAGTCTAGAGAGCAGATAAAAAAATTACTATCAGGAGCTATAGCTAGTCTACATCTTACTTGGTTAGACTGGTGTCCTAATTCTATGGTGGAAGCAATAGTTTCAGGATGCCCTATTATCTATACTAAATCAGGAGGACATAGTGATTTAGGAAAAAATTCAGGTATAGGTATAAAAGATACCCAATGGAATTTTAAGGTTCTTGACTTATATGACCCTCCTAAAGTAGATAGAAACGAGATAGCACAGGCAATGATTGATATGAAGAAAAACAAAGGAGAATTGTATCCTACTAGAAATGATTTGAGTATTAAGAACGTATGTGATAAGTATATTAATTTCTTTGAAAAAATATTGTAGTATGAGAATAGGTTTTAACATAGATACTAAGAATATTCATGATGCCGATACTGGTAAGCTAAAATTTATTATACGTTTATCTAAAGAGATGGAGAGCAGAGGTATAAAAATAGATAATGATAAGCCAGATATTTTTTTAGGTTTACCAAAATACTCACTGTCTTCCATGGCTAAAATTAATGTATTACGTTTAGACGGTGTTACATTTAATACGACTAAAAAAGTGTATAAGAAAAGGATTAAAAAACTTTTTAGTTTAATAAGACAGAGCGATGCTATAGTATATCAGAGTAATTTCTGCAAAGAGGCTCATAACAAATTTTTGGACATCAGAGATGATAGGAAGTATAAAATAATATTTAACGGGGTTTCTCCTGAAGAATTTTTAAGTAGGAATCTTAAAAATTATTTTTTAGCTAGTGCAAAATGGAGAGGCCGTAAAAGATTAAGATATATAGTAGAGTCATTTTTGGAGGCTTTAGATGTTGGTCTTGATTCTGATTTGGTTATAACTGGTGAGCCTGATTATATTTGTGATCATCATAGAGTGAAGTATTTGCCATGGCAAGATAGGAAACAAATGAAAGTTTTACTGTCAGAAGCTATAGCTAGTTTGCATCTGAATTGGTTAGACTGCTTTCCTAATTTCATGGTTGAGTCTATTGTTGCGGGTTGCCCTGTTATTTATACTGACTCTGGAGGACAGGCGGAATTAGCAAAAGATTCAGGGATAAAGATAAAGGATAAAGTATGGAATTTTAAACCATATGACACTAATATTCCTCCTAGTATCGATAAAAAAGAGGTAGCAACAGCTATGATAAAAATTAAAAATGATAAAAAAATAGTAGAGCATAGAGAAGATTTGCACATAGGTAAGGTTTGTGATCAATATATAGATTTTTTCGAGGAATTGTTATCAAGATGAAAGTGGGATTTTCTTTAGATATTAGTCGTTCAGATGCCGTTCCAGGTAAGCATAAATTTTTTATTCGCCTTGCCAATGAGATGAAAAAAAAAGGTATTAAAATTAGTAATAATAAGCCTGATGTTTACATACGTCTTACTGGTACTGATATTTGTCAAGAAGCTAAACTTAATATATTAAGACTTGACAATGTTATATTAGACATAAAGCCTGATAAGAAAAATAGAAACAAAAAGGCTTTGAGAGGTATAAAAGAAAGTGATGCTATAATATATCAAAGCAATTTTAGTAAATCTTTATATAATAGATTTTTAGGTGTTCAGGACGATAAAAAATATAGGATAATTTATAATGGAGCCAACCCAGATGAGTTTTTGCCTAGAAATCCTAAAAACTATTTTTTAGCTAATTGTAAGTGGAGACCGTGTAAGAGATTGAAAGAAATTGTAAAGTCTTTCATAAAATCTTTAGAAATGGGCCTTAATGCCGATTTAGTAGTTACAGGAAAACCAAAACTTAAGGATAAGATAATACACCCAAGAGTTAAATATCTTTTATGGCAGGATAAAGATAATCTTAGGTCTTTGTTAGCAGGAGCTATAGGAAGTTTGCATTTTACTTGGTTGGACTGTTGTCCTAATTCTGCTATTGAATCTATGGTAGCTGGAGTACCTATTGTATATACAAGATCTGGAGGTCTTCCTGAATTGATTGGAGATTCGGGGATAGGTATTGATGATAAAGAATGGGATTTTAAACCATTTGACGAATATTGCCCACCAAAGGTAAATAGAAAGATGGCAGCTAAAGCCATGCTAGAATTAAAAAATAATAATTTTATTTGCAAAAGAGAAGATTTGCATATTGATAATATATGTGATCAATATATTAGTTTTTTTAAAGAACTATTAGAGAAATAATATGAAAATTTTATACATATATAGAGATTATAAAGGAAGAAGAAAAAAATATGGGGAGATGATGGAGAGGCTTGGCCATACGGTTAAATATCTTCAGATATTAGAGAAGAAAATAAAAAATCAAGTTCATATAAATCATATTAAAAAACATAATCCTGATTTGGTCTGGATATTAACTCCTTTTTATATTCAGTATAGAGTTTTATCTGATGAGACTATCGACTATTTGAAGAAAAAAAATATTCCTATAGCTATGTATTGCACTTATAATCCTGATATCCCTTATGAAGAGACTATGGATACTTGGAAGAAAATAGATTATCTATTTTTGCAGCATGCAGGCATGGCAGAGTTCTTGAAAAAGGAGGGATTGAATTCTTATTATATCCCTCTTGCTTTTTATCCATCTCAGTACTCTAAGATGATAAAGCCAAGGAAGTATGATATTACTTTTATGGGGAATCCTATAACTTATAGGCCTTTGAACGAGGATAAAAGATCTATGTATTTGCAGTCTCTTAAGGATTATGATATAAGGGTTTATGGCGAGGCGTTTGTTGACCGATTAAAAGGTATAAAAGTAAAACCGTATAGAGGGCATGATACTCAAAATATAGTTTATTCTCAAACTAAAATAAATTTAGATATTCCTTATGTTAATTGCAAACATAAATATTATATAAACCATATACATTGGAAGAATAGATCATTTGAAGTTCCAGCTACAGGTAATTTTTTATTAACTTTAAGAGATCCTCAGCATTTAGAAGTCTTTGGTGAAGATTCGGTTGGTTACTATGATAAGAGTATCGATTCATTAAAAGAAAATGTTGACAGGTATTTGAAAGACAAAGATATTAGGAAGAAGATGGCTAAGAAGGCTTATAAGATAGTTCATCAAAAACATACTTTTTTGCATAGATTTAAAAAAATGTTTAAGATTATAGAAGGATAATATGAAAGATAATCCATTAATAAGTGTTATAGTTCCATTATATAATTATAGAAAATATATAGGTTACTGTATCCGATCTGTAATAAATCAAACATATGAAAATTTTGAATTAATTGTAGTAGATGATTGTTCCACCGATAATTCTTATAAAAAAGCAAAGAAATTTGAAAAAGAAGATAAGAGAGTAAAAATTATAAAGTTAGAGAAGAATAGCGGTTATTCTAAAGCAAAGAATAGAGGGATTATTAAGTCAAAAGGAAAGTATATTGTTACTCTTGATGCTGATGATATGATGACTAAAAAATCTTTAGAAATTAGATTAAAAGCTATGATTAAATATGATGTAGATTTTGTTTATGCAAATGCCTATTTCGTTAGAGATGGAATTTGTTTAGATAAATGTTATGAGACAAAAGATCATCGAATTAATAAGTCATTAGATTTATATAATATTCATGCTCAGTCTGTTATGATGAGAAGAAATGTTCATATTAAACATGGCTTATATGATGAGAATTTAAGATCTAGATCTGATAGAGAGATGTGGTGGAGGTTATTTGGGAAAAAAGAGTCAGATAAAAAAAGAGTTAAATCATATTATCTTAATGAATGTGTTGCCTATTATAGGTATCATAAACATTCGATGTGGAGGAAAAGGAAGAGGACTCCTTCTTTGGATAAAAAGGTTATAAAGATGTCAGAGAAAGCTTATGATATGAGAAAAAAAGAAGGAATAACGAAAGAGAATACTATATTCTTAGAAAGATAATTATTATGACTGTTTTTTATAGAAAATATAAAAGTTATAAAGAGTATTTAGAACATCAGGCTTCTAAATTAGACATATTACTAAAAAAGAGAAAAAGTAAATGGAATAAATGTGTTAGAAGTGAATGTTTTGATCAGAGAGTTAGAAAATTTATTAATATTTTTGAAAAATATATTCTATATATGAAAGAAGGTAAAGTATTGTGTTTGGGAGCTAGGAATGGAGCTGAGGTAAAGGCTTTGAGAAAATTAGGATTTAAGGATGCTATAGGCATAGATCTTAATCCTGGCAAAAGTAACAGATATGTTATAAAAGGTGATTTTCACGATATGCCATTTGAAGATAATTCTTTTGATAATGTATTCACTAATTCTCTAGATCATATTTTTGATATCGATAAGTTGTCAAAAGAAATTCATAGAGTTCTGATTCCTTCAGGAATATTAATACTAGAAATAGCTCATTTTTTGGATTTTGAGGAAAAGAATAGATTATCAGAATTAAGTGACTCAAAGTTATATGAATCTTTTTGTTGTGATAATTTTAAAGATATTAAGAATGCTTTTAATGATATGAGTATTGTTGCCAAGTGGAATAAAAATAATGAGAGGATGATAATTATTTTAAAGAATAAAAAATAACTATCTTTATTTGATTAAGTTTAAATATTCTTTTATATAGTAATAACTATCTTTAACACAGAAAAAACTATTTAATTCTTCCAAGTCTATATTATCATAAGTTTCTTTTAAATATCCCTCAGATTTGTTAAATAATATTGATTTTCTATTTGCTATTTCTATTATTTCTTTTACAGCAATGGGTTTTGAAGAAGCTATATTTACAGTTTTACTATTTATGTCCATTTCTATAATCTTTTTAACTATGTTAGCCACCTCTTTTATAGAAATATAATTACATATAGAGTCGTAGGTAACATATAAATCTTTATTTTTCGAGATGTCGAATACTACATTCTTTTTTAGGCCATGCCCTACCATCCCCCCTAGTCTAAGTATTACAGATTTAGGAAAATATAATTTACTACATTCTTCTGATATTAATTTAGATATAGTATAATTATTATTGGGAGTTTTAGATGCGTCTATAGAGGATATATGGATAAACTTTTTCATTTTCATTTGAAGAATAGTATTGAATATATTTGTATTTATGAAAAAATCTTTGGCAGGATTTCTAGTTGCTAAATATTTTTTAGCGTTTCCGGCACAATTAATAACAACATCGAATTCTTCTGTTGGAATATAGTTTGTTTTACTATTTATCCCACAGACTTTGTGTTTTTTAGATAAAAGACTATAAATAGTCTGTCCAACAAATCCAGTATGTCCTAATACACATATTTTCATGTTATGGAAAATTCCTACACATGCTATCTTTTATAAATACTTTTTCTATTATCTCATTATAAGGCCCGAAAGTACATCTAGGGCATTTAGTTACATCAATACATTTTAGCATTTCTTTGTGCCTATCTGTGTTCCAGTGTTTTAGAACTTCTCTTGGATCAGGATCGTGTTTGCAAAGGATCATATCTTCTTTTCCTCTTACGTCGAAACATAGGTGACAGTTTCCATCTGCCCCAAACGTTAAAACTAGAGGAGCTGCCCAGCATCTTGAGAAGTTTACTTTTCTTTGAAAATTAGGTCTGAATTTATGTCTTATTCCGAAGAAACGGAAATTTTCATCTTCTAATTTCATAGATTCTTCTATCTGTTTGTCAATATCCTCAAGCATAGGAGTGAAGTCTATAGGGTCTTTCTTCATAGTTTTCATAATGTTATCCCACCCTACTGGTCTTAAGTGGAAGTCTTTTACTCCTATAGATTTTGATAGTTGAGCCGCTATAAATATCTCTTTAGCATTTACAGGATGAAGTAAATATTTATAGGCTACATCGCAATTAGTGCCTTTATTTTTTACTATAGATACTAACGCTTCTATGTTGTCTATAACTCTTCTAAATGCCTTGTCATTAGAGATTCCTTTCATCTCCATATATGTTTTATTAGTCCCAGCATCCATAGATACACCTATCCACCTACATGTATCAGCTATGGTCTCACTTAGTTCTTCAGTGAGAAGAAAGCCGTTAGTAATTACTCCAGCTTCAACTCCGTTCTCCTTAAGTCTAAGTAAGAATTTTTTCATTCCTTTATTTATTAGAGGCTCTCCACCACCTGCGATACATGTCGATTTTACTCCCCACTCAGCATAGAAATCGGCTAATCTTAAAAGGTGGTCTTCAGACATAACTCCATCAGAATTTTTCATATTTAAAGCGGCATTGCAAAAAAAGCAATCATAGTTGCATCGGTTAGAAGGATCTGTATCTACTTGAACTGGAGGTAAAAAATCTTGATTCATCATCCCATCTAAATGGTCAGGCCACATTAATACTTTCATAGAATTAAATGGGTTATAAGGGTCTTTCCATTCTTTCATGTCTATTTCTCCTTGTTATTATTTGCAATATTTATCGATATATAGGTGTATCGTCATATCGACAAATTGTTAATAACATAAAGAATAAGGATTTTTTATGGAAAAAGTTACAGTTATTGGAATAGGAAGAATGGGTTTGTGCTTTTCTTTAGTCTTAGAAAAAGCCGGTTTTAATGTTCTTGGATTAGATATAGATAAGGATTATGTGGCAAAAATTAATTCTAAAAAGTTATATTCTCCAGAACCTGGTGTAAATAATTATCTTAATAATTCGAGTAATTTTAAGGCGACTACAAATATAAAAAAAGCTGTTAAATTTTCAGATACTATTTTTATAATGTTAAGAACTGGTAATCTTTCAAATGGTAAGTATGATCATTGTCATATAGAAAAATTACTGGAAGGTTTAGAGAAGCTAGGAAAAAATACCTACCAAAAAGATATTATTATGTGCAGCAATGTTTCTCCTGGATATTCCGATGAAATTCAAGAAAGATTTAAAGATTTTGGATATACTGTTAGTTTTAATCCAGAGTGGATTGCTCAAGGCAGAATTATACATGATTTTGAAAATCCTGATATGGTTGTTATAGGTGAGGCGAATGTAGATAGTGGGAATAAGATTGAAAGAATACATAAGAATATATGTAATTCTAACCCTAAGATATGTAAAATGAATAGAATAAGTGCAGAGCTTGTCAAGATAGGGCTTAATTCTTTTTTAACTGTTAAAATAGCTTATGCTAATTTGTTAGGAGACATGGCTATACAGTCAGGTGTAAATCCAGCTCCTATTCTAGAAGCATTAGGAAGTGATAGTAGGATATGTGATAAGTACATGAAATATGGATTTGGTTATGGGGGGCCATGTTTTTATAGGGACACCCAGGCATTTGTTTATTATGGGAAGAAGATAGGATTAGAGCCTAATATAATAGAGGCAATTATGGAAGCCAATAAAAATCATACCGAATTTCAGGTTGAAACTTTTATGAAAATGCATGATAAATCTAAGCCTTTAATAATTAATTCTGTTACCTATAAAAAAGGGACAGTTATTATTGAGGAGTCTCAACAATTGAAAGTGGCTGTCAAATTAGCACAAGGAGGATATGAAGTTAAGATTAATGATAGCCTGATAGTGATTAAACAAGTAAAAGAAATATATGGGGATTTATTTAAATATAAAGAAGATTGATATATGCAAAAAGGTACAATTAAAATAAAATTTTCTAATGGTTTTGGCAATAATTTATTCCAATATTGTTTTGGTAGGTTGTTAGCGGAATATCATGATCTAAATTATTCTCATCCTTCTATTCCAGAACTTGGGATAAAGAAAGAAGAATATAAGTTTAATAAGAATTTAAGAACAATTAAATTTAAAGCTAAAAGTAATTTAGAGGCTAAAAAATATGATAAAAACCATTTAAAATGGTTTTCTAAAGGATATGAAAATTGTAATTTTGATTTTCATTCGTTTATGTTTTATTTTGAAGATTATAATATATATAAATTATATTTAGAGGAAATTCGTTCTTTTTTCCCAAAAATAAAGAAAAGAAATATTAAAGATTTAGTGTTGCATTTTAGATTAGAAAATAGGATAGTACAAGAGACACATTATAAAAATATAATTAAACCAGAGATTTATAAAAAAGTTATTCTTAAAAATTTTAATTTTAATAAATTATATATAGTAACTGATTCTGATAGATGGGATTATGTTGACGAACGGTATATAAAAAAATTACATAAAAAATATGATAAAAGATTAACTCCTTTTGTTTCTATTAAAAAATCTATTAAATATATGAATAATTTGGTAAGTACTTTTGAAGAGTTAAAACCAGAGATAGTTCATCATGATAATATTATGGATGATTTTAATTTTATAAGATCTTTTGATAAAATAATGTTTAAAAATAGCACCTTTTCATGGTGGGCTTCTGTTTTAAGTAGTGCTTCTAAGGTAGGGGTATTTGGCCCATGGAAACCTAATAAAGATAAAAGAAATAAGAATTTAGGAAAAGCAGATTTTCCAGGGTGGTTTTCTTGGGGATTAGAAAAGGATTTGATGGTTAGTTCATGAGAATAAAACAATGCAAAATGTTAAATGATGCTATGTATAATAGGTTTTCTTATTTTTTTAAGAAATATTCGTTTAAAAAATATTACGATCCAAATAAGCCAAGTGTGTTTTTTAGCCTGTGGGGGTATGGGGCAATAAAAAACCACAAATCTTTAGCTGTGATCGTGTGGAGAGGGACAGATATCTTAAAGATGGAAGGAAGGTTAAAAAGTATAAAAAAAAGAAAAAATACTTATCATATCTCTATCTCTTCGTATATAGCTAAAGATATGGAAAAATATGGAATAAGATATAAGTTTATACCGATTGTGGGGGTGGACAATAAGTATTTTAAACCTACTGTTATGGGGAATGAAATTTATATTTATATCCCTCATGATAATAAAAAATATAATGATAGATATGGTAGAAATATCGTAGAAAAAATAAAGAAAAATTGTGATTATAAAATAAACATAGTAGCTTCTGATCAATATAAAAGAAAAGATTTAGTAAAAATTTATAGTAGATGCTTTTGCGGGCTAAGATTAACAAAACATGATGGTTTGCCAAGTCAAGTTATAGAAATGGGGCTTATGGGGAGAAGATCTTTTTATAATGGAGATATTCCTGGGTCTATACCGTGGAGTAAAAATGTCGATAATATCATAGAGAATATAGAGGAAGAAGCTAAAAAAATAGGAACAGTTAATTACAGCTACTCTAAACGAATAAGTAATTTTATAAATATAAAAGATAATTGGTTAGATACTAAGTTTTGGGAAAAATAATATGAGAATACTGTATGTATACAAGGATTATTTTGGCAGAAGAAAGCAATACGGAAAGTATTTAAGTCAATTAGGTCATAAGGTTATATTTCTTGAAAAAAAACACAAAACAGATAAAAATTGTATAACTATTGATGAGATAAAGAAGGCAAAGCCTGATTTAGTTTGGTTTTTAAGCCCTTTTTATGTTAAATATAACCCTATTGCGATGGAGTATATTCATAGCAGGGGTATCTCAACTACTTTTTATCATGGAGTTGGAGGTAGATTCCATTACTCGGAATGGGTGGACGTTTGGAGGCAATTCACTATCGCTTTTCCAGTCGTGCGTGAACTTCATGAATATTTATTAGATAATGGAATTAATTCTTATCATATTCCGTTTGGTTTTCATCCGGATCAATATTATAAGTGTATTAAAAAGAAAAAATATAATGTAAGTTTTGCAGGAACGGTTGTTAATGAAGCAACTTTAAAGAATGATGATAGATGTATATATCTAAATTCTTTGAGAAAATATGATAAAGTATGTGCTTTCGGAGAAAGCTTTAAGGGCAAAATTGATAAAAGAATACTTGTAGTTAAATGCAAGTCTCATAAAGATCAGAGAGAGGCTTATGGTATGACTAAGATTAATTTAGAACTTCCATTCTTTTCGGGAGCATGTGAGTCTATGAAAAAAAGATATCATTTTAAAAATAGATTTTTTGAGATACCTGCGACTGGTAATTTTTTATTATCCTTAAGGACAAAAGAGTTTTTGGACATATTTCCTGAAGACACGGTAGGATATTTTGATGATAATATAGATTCTTTAAAGGAATCGATTGATAGATATTTAAAAGATAAATCATTGAGGAAGAAAAAGGCAGAAAAATCTTATAAGTTGATTCATGATAAACATACTTTTCTACATAGATTTAAAAAAATGAGTGATATCATTAAAAGAGATATATAAGGAATGAAATGGGATATTTACAAAGTGATTTGAAGAAATTTTATGATAAGGTAGTAAAGAATCGTAAAATGTTACATAGGCTTTATATGAAACAAAGATATTATAATAACCTTTATAATGATAAAGATTATTATAATATCAATAAAGTTTTTGAAAAATTTAAAAATAAAACGGTTTTAGACATAGGCTGTCATCTTGGATTTTATTCAATATTGATATCTTCTTTTGCTGATTTTATTTTTGGTATGGATAAAAACAGAGTATCTATTAAAGATGCTAATTATTTTAAAAAAGTTACACGTGCTAAAAATACAAAATTTATTCAAAAATCTGCATTTGATTTAGATGATAATTTTATGAAAGATAATAAAATTAATGCAATTTTTATTCATAAAACCTATGGATACTGGAGCATAGAAGATTTCGAAAAAGTTTTTTCATTATTAGAAAAATATTGTGATATTATAGTCTGCAATAAAGAAGAAAGAGTTATAAAATTTTTTAATAGATCAGAGTTTATTGTAAAAGAATACCTGTTTTATAAAGATAATTATGTATGCGTTATAGAGAAATTAGGTGAAGGTAATTTAGATTAATGGGACAAGAATATACACAAAAAAAATTAAGAAAATCTTTAGATAAATTAAGAGAAAAGTTAGGAAGATTTAATTTAAGTCAAAGATATTATAGAGATACTTCCAATAGCAAAGAGCATAATCAGATTAATAAGGTATTTAAGAAATTCAAAGGAAAGGTGGTCTTAGATGTAGGTTGTCACCTTGGTTATTATTCTGTTTTGATATCATCATTTGCTGATAAGGTAATAGGTATAGATATTAGCGAAGCTGAGATTGGAAGGGCCAATTATTTTAAGAAGGTTGTTGGGTCCCAAAATACGGAATTTAAACTTTACTCTGCTTTTTATCTTGATGATAAATTTATGGAAGAAAATAAGATTGATGCTATTTTTTTTCACAAGATGTCGGAGCCAAGAATAAGTAAGCAACAAGGTTTACCAGAAACATGGAATGATAAAAAGTTTAAAGAGACCTTTTTATTATTTGAGAAGCATTGTAAAGTTATAATTACTAATGACAGAAATAGGATAGAAAAGCTTTTTAAAAATTCAAGATTTTCTGTTAAAAAATATCCATCTTATCGTCATAATCATCTATATGTTATAAAAAATAAGGAGACAAAAGAATGAAGATAGGCATATTTGGGATGGGATATGTCGGAGTGACAACCGCTGCTTGTCTCCTTGATGATGGGCATGAGGTTATTGGTACTGATATAGATATAAGCAAAATAGATAGCTTAAATTCGGGCAATAGTCCTTTTATGAAAGAGAGTGGGGTTGAGGGGTCGTTATATAGAGCATATTGTAGTGGATCTTTAAGTGCAACCATTGATCCTGCTGAAGCTATTTCTAAAAGTGATATAATTTTTATATGTGTTGGGACTCCTTCTAATTTTGATGGAAGTATAAATTTATTAGATGTAGAGAATGCTGTACGGGATATAGGAGCGTCTTTGCAGAGGGCAGATAACCGTCCACTTATAGT
>SDBU01000237.1_pt1 | contig 79456 bp, 43 predicted proteins | sample 2277071 | NCBI WGS metagenome assembly SDBU01 (sample SAMN10397929, study PRJNA504765) | marine sediment metagenome | isolation source: marine sediment core GS08_GC12, 126 cmbsf | place: Arctic Ocean: Gakkel Ridge, Loki's castle | collected 2008 | reverse complement strand
TTAAGCTGGTTGGGGCAACGCTTAATGAGGGTTGATCCGGCTCAGTTATGTTTAGAGTTACGCTTACATTTTGGTTTCCACCGTTTGATGTAATGCTGATTGTGCCAGTGTAAGGAGAGCTGGCAGCAGTCAGTTCAGTGGTATTGATTGATACAGCTATGGTGCCAGTATCAGATCCAGATGTTGGGTTGATACTTATCCATGCTCTGTTATCGCTTGCATTCCAGCTAAGTGTTCCAGTACCAGCGTTGCTGATGCTTATCGTTTGATTTGATGGATTGGCTCCACCTTCAACCGCGTTAAAAGTCAAGCTGGTTGGAGTTGCGCTGAGTACAGGAGTGGGGGCTGCAGTTATGTTAAAGGTAGCCGAACCCTGTGCTCCATCTACAGTTACGGTGCGAGCGCTGGTGGCAGCGCCGGCAGAAATATTAATGCTGGCTGAGATACTGTTTTCATTTCCAGTAGCGGAGTTGATGGTGATCCCAGTTCCGCTGAAATGTACAGCAGATGCCATATTTCCGCTCCAGGTGGTGTCTGAACCACTGATCGTGACATTTAATGTTTGTCCCTGTTGCCCGCTGGGTGGATTAATGCCAGTGACAGTAGGTTGAGGAACAGCATTAACAGTTACGCTAACTGCAATAGTTTGCGGGCTGTTAGAGGCATTTCCACCTGTATCTGTAATAGTAATATTGGTGTTGTGTGTACCAACAGTTAAACTAGTAGTTGCAAAAGTAATAGTATGAGAATTATTACCTGCTCCAGCGTTAACGGTTCCACTATCTGGGTTAATAGATGCTATCCAAGGAACTGATTCAGAAACATCGTAAGTTAATGTAGCATCGCCAGAGTTGCCTACAGTAAAAGAAGCGGAAGAGGCATTTGAGCCTTCTTGTACGCTTCTGCTGATTGTAGTAGGTGAACGAGTGATGGTGGCTTGAGGAACTGCTGTTTGTTTATTAGTTGAAAAACCAGCTGCATCATAGACATAAACGAAACCAGCTCCAACATTTTCTGCGGCAGAATCGCCGTAATAGGTGCCTGCGGTTGGACTGCCTGTGCCGTCCCAGCTTTCCCAAGCACGGATGTAAATGTAATTACCAGAAGAAATAGAAGCGCCACCAGCAAAAGTCCCATCAGGATTGATAGTTGAAGTTGTAACTACTGTATCACCAGCAGGTGCGCCATTGCTGCCTGGGGCTCCTTTGGTCGCATCACTTGATTGAACAACCTGGACATAAGCGCCAGCTGATAGTGAACTTCCAGAGTGGTTAGTAATACCACTGATGGAAATAGTTACAGCTGCGGCGTGAGCCATAGTGCTAAACGGCGCCAGGTTTAGCAGCATAGCTACAAGCACCAGTCCTCCTAAAAACTTCATTATTTGCTTTCTCATAAAATTCGTCCTCCTTATCTCTATCTTATTATCGGTTAATTTTTACCTTAATTTCAGGTAATTTAGGGTCTGTCCAAAGTCCAGTCAAAAGACGCTTGAACCGGCTCGGTCAACATGTTGCCGCGTCCTGGTTCAAGGACCATGGGCGAAGGGTTCGATAATGTCCCTTCTTTCCATTCTGTTGCTGCAGTATGGAAAGCAAGGCCATCTGTGCCGTTGATTAACTCGGCATTGGCATCGAAGTTATAAACTGTACCAACCATCATTGGGTTAGCATTGTGAGATGAGGCATTTAAGCCTGCATCACCAATTGCTACAGAGGTGGGATAGGGGTTAGCTATCCATTGAGCTGTCAGGTCTGCTCCACCGTTTAAGGTTCTTGAGTAGTTACTCTCTTTAACTTTGCCAATTACGGTTATATATTTATCAACTGAAGTTATATAGCCGTAAGTGTAACCTGCTTCTAGGTTTGTAATCTGGACAGGTATGCCTGGGAATTCTACCCAGCTGCCGCCTGTGTACATGGTGCCGGAAGTTACGTTCTTGTTAATGTCAAAAGTGATCACCATGTCCATCTCTGTAACCTGGTCGCCAATTAAAGTAGGCAGACTGTTGTCGGCAACTTCCAAAGGTAGTGAGATGAAGAATTTATTAGGATCAACTTCTCCAGGTGCCACATCAAGATCAAATTTGCCGAAAATGTTGGTGCTGAAATCAATTTCAGCTTTATCTGTTCCAGCTACAACAATCTTGTAGTATTTATGGATGCCGTTGCCAACTACGCCAGTTTCAGTTACAGTGCCGCTATTGTTATCAGCGTATTCTGGGGTAGCTGGCCAATCTGCTGGATTTTGTGAGTAATAGCCGGTTTTTGTCCAGATATCAACTCCTGATCCTACGGGGTCTGTTGTCCAGCTAATTGTAATATCACTGCCGTTTAACTCGAGTGCTTCATCAGATATTTCTGGTGGGGCAGTGCTGAACTCTATCCAGTCAGTTTGGGCCGTGCTTGGCAGATAGGTGTAGACGAAAAAGGTGCCAACATTTTCTAGTGCTGTTGTAGCATAGAAACCAGTTGGTGTGCCAGTGCCGTTCCATCCATCCCAGACCCGGAGGTAAATAAATCTTGAGCTGTTAATAGAAATACCGCTGTTATATGTACCATCAGGGTTAACAGAGGTAATATCGCCTTCAAGAATATCTCCTTCAGGATCACCTGTGTCTACGTTGGGCGGTCCAGCAATATCATTGTCAGATGAGATTACCTGAACGTATGATCCCGTGGCTGTCTGACCTCCATCTTTGTTTATCAAGGTGCCATTAGCAGATATTGTAACAACAACTGCTAAAACTTGTGTGCTCAGTAGCGCTACAGCTAAAAGTGCCAGTCCAAACTTTTTTGGATCCATCCTTTTCACCTTTTAAATATATATTATCGACTTATAGTCCAGTCTACTGCTGTCTCACCTGGTTCAAGAAGCATATAGCCTCTGCCAGGGGCAATGATTAATGGTGAAGGACCCTGCAGGTTGCCTTCTCTCCATTCTGTTTCAGCATAGTGGAAAGCTATGCCGTTTGTTCCGCCGATCGCGTTAGCATCTGCGTCAAAGTGAACTGCCATGGCTGCCATGATTACTGCTGGATCAAATGATGCAGCGTTTAATCCCGCTTCAGCAACATTTACTCCATAAGGGTAGGGATTCGCAATCCAGTTAGCAGCGCTGTTGCCTGTAAGTGTTCTGGTCAGGTCTGTTTCCCTTACGTTACCTACAACAGTAATATAACGGGCTGTTATGGTAAAGTAGCCATAAGAATAACCAATTTCAAGGTTTTCAACTGCGCTTGGAGCGCCGCCAAAAATTTCCCAGTTACCAGCCATTCTCATTGAACCTGCCTCAACGTTCTTTTCAATATCAAAGACCGCGATAAAGTCTAAATCCATTGCCTGTCCGCCGATCACGGCATCAAGTGCAGTATCTGCCACCGCCAGCGGTATTGACAGGAAGAATTTTTCAGGTTCAGGACCGACTGTTAGGTCAAACTTTGCAACGACATTGGTTGTCAGATCAGTGTCTGTCAATTCAACTCCTTCGTTTTGAGGAATGATTGCGTAGTATTTTTGGGTCCCAGTGCCTACTTGATTTGCGTCAGTAAACCTATCTAGATCACCACTTTCAATTATAGCAGGATCAGTGATTTCTGTCCAGTTGCCGGCGGTATTAAACTCTTCCGCCGTCAGGACATAGTCAGCAGCCCTTTCTAATGTATAGATTCTGACTGGTGAGTGAACAGGGTCAGTCTGCCAGGAGATAGTGATTGAATCATTAACATTGTCACCATCGCGGCCAATAGTTGGGTTAGTGATAACTACGTCACCAGCGCCTTGACCCGTAGTAAAGCTAAATGGGTTAGCTACTGGGCCGGCAATTAAAGCATCACCAGTTAAATCAGTGCCCCCAACAGTTACCTGGTAGCTGGTTTCTGCGGCCAATTCATCATGGCTAATAGTCAACTCAGTTTGAGTTGAGTTCCAGCTGTAGGTTAGGTTAGCAGCTTCTGGCGCAATCTGCAGAGAGCTTTCGACTGATTCTTTTATCATTGATTCAGAGAAAGTTAAGACAATTGTTGCTGTAGTATCAACATCTGCCGCGCTGTCCACGGGAGAAGTGATGGTTAACTGCGGCGGATTAGGATCAATCACACCGTCAATGTAAGTGAATGTCCATTTATTATCTTCCGCGCCGTCAGCCCAAACAACATTGTTGCCGTCTGTGGCAGAAACATTCCATTCATAAACCTGGCCAGGAGTTAAGTTGTCTCCCAGAGCAATGGTGTAGCTGTTGGTATCAACAGTAGTATCTATTACATTTGCTCCTCCAACCTCATTAACAATTACATGATAGGTTAGAGAATCATTAACATCCGGATCTCCATTGTTTTCCCATTCTAGTCTGACTTCACAGCAAGCTTCTCCATTGTTTAGTGGAGCAATCTTACTAAAGTCATTAGGCAGTTGGTTTGCAACGGTGAAAGTAAATGGATTAGGAACTGGGCCATCAACCAGGCCGTTTCCGGTTAGATCGGTTCCGCCTACGGTTACCTCGTAATCAGCACTTGGCATAAAAGCATCATGAGTAATAGTTAGTTCGGTTTGAATTGGGTTCCAGCTGAAGCTTAATCCAGTAACAGGCACATTGGGATTGGTTATGTTTACGATTTGTAACACACTTTCTACTGATTCTTTGAGCATGGATTCTGAGAAAGTGATCACAATTGGAGTATCAGATGCTACTAGGGTGTCATCGTTTGGAGAAGTGCTGATAATCTGCGGATTATCTGGATTGACAATTCCTTCGATATAGGTAAATGTCCAAGTGTTTCCTTCTGCGCCATCTGCCCAGACAGTGCTTGATCCGTCAGAAGCAGAGACATTCCATTCATAAGTTTCGTCAGCAATAAAGGTTACACCATCGTTAGGTACGGTGTAAGTGGTAGACATAGTGTCCACATCAACAATTATGTTGCCACTGCCAAGTTCGCGAACCACGATATAATAGGTGGGTAGAGTTCCATCTGGGTCAACACTCTCGTTCCATTTAAATCTAACTTCGCAGCAATCCTGGCCACCGTTTATGGGAGCAACTTTTCCGAACGCGGAAGGTGGATTGTCAACTGCGGGAAGCGCAACTCCAGTATCTGAGTTTGCAGTGTCAACATTTTCATTCCAGTTTCCACTAGAATCTTTGCTGAAGATTGCATAACCGTAGGTTAGATCGGTTTGATTTGGCCCTACCATGTCTGTTTTCTGTTGGTTTATTGCGCCAGGTACAGGTGAAGGAATTGTGAAGAACAGCCCTCCATCGTTGCGATTTTGGGGAATGCTTCCAGGGTTTTTAATAATTATCAATTCATCCAGGTCGCCATCAGATGGGTTATCCCAGGTTAATACGATTTTATTTGTTTCGTCATCTGAAGCATCGAAATTAGTAACAGCCTCGGGTGGAGTAGTGTCACCCCCAGGATTGAGTACGGTAAAGCGAGCTTCGGGCACCGGTTTGCTTGCTCCGTAATTGGTGAAAACAGTTATATAATAATCTCCTGATTCCAGATCTAAGTCTGCGGGATTGATAGAAGCAGTAATGATGTTCTTTCCTTCAATAAGCGTATAGTCTAAAGGTGAAAGAAACACCTCTCCCAGCTTGACTCCGCAAAGACCAGCGAAGTTGTCTCCTTGAATAACCACATCCGTAGTTTCATTTACCAATCCGCTGTTAGGATAGATAAGGGTTATAATGGGCTGATCCCCTCCGGATTCAGCAACCATAAAGGTCCAGGTATAATCTTGCGCAAGAGGATTTCCAGCTAGGTCTGTTATTCCGTCTTGCCCGGTAAGAGTACAGGTGACAAATTCTGGGGCAGTCAATAAGTGGATATAGTTAAATTGTACTCGGGTGCCGGCATCCGAGATACTGAAACCGGTTACAGGATGGTGACCGCTTTGGCTTCCAACGAGGCTAAAGTTTCCTTCAATGCTGTTTTCATCGATTGCCTCATCAAAGACAGCCGCGATTTTTGGATTTGTCAACTCAGTGGAATCGTTGTTTTCAGGTATAGTTGAGATAACTTGCGGCGGAGTTGTGTCTCCTGCGCCGGCAATGGTAAAAGTGAAGCGATATTGTTTTACATCTCCATCTTCCCAGTCCCCATTGCTGACCAGATTTCCAGCTAAGTCTTTTACGCCTTCATATCCGTTTGCAGGTCGATCATAGCAGTTGACCACAATTGTCACTTCATCTCCTTCAAGGAGTAAGTTTTCGAAATAATTCAAAGTGACGGTCTTTGTGGATGCATTATATTCAGTGCTGGCACCATATACAAGGCCTCTTGCAAGAACAACCACAAGGAAGTTATCATTGTCATTTAAAAGAGTTTGATCTATCTGGTAATTATCCGAAAAAGTTATAGTGATTTCCGGATGAAGGCCCATTACCTGTTCTCCTTCTGCGGGAGAGTGTGAAGCAATCTCCGGTGAAGTGATGTCTACCACAAAACCATCTTGGCTGGCAGGGAACTCCTCCCATGTGGAATAAAGCGGGACAGAATCTTTAACCCTTGCCTTCCAATCATGTCCTCCTTCAGCTATTCCTTCAACGATAACTTCTCCAGCAAAGGGATGAGTGTCATTTGCGTCGTAGGAAACCTGATCTCCCGAGTGTGATACTTTTAGTGCGTCTATTTTGACCATCGGAGTCAGTGTGTCAGATTCATTTTGATCATCCATATCAAAGCGGAAGACCATGGTGCTTGAATTTGTAAATCCGCCGGAAGGAATTTCAGTTCCGTCAGGTTTATACAGCTGAAGCGGGGTAACAACTACTGGAGCATAGGCTTCCTCAGGAGTGACTGGATCAGATTCGATCCAATCGGTTGGAACACCATCGTGGTTTTCAGCTTGAACACGATAGGTATAAGTTGTTCCAGATTCAGCAGTGTCGTCAGTAAAAGTAGTTTCGATTGTGCCCTCTTGAGTTTGCCAGCTTCCATTTCCTTCTTTTCTTTGGACTATATAGTCAGTGTTGCTCGGATTTCCATTTTTATCCCAGCTGAGCGCCACCGGCAGACTTGAGCCTGAAGTGATCTCTAAGTTCGCTGGTTTTGCCGCGGTAGTGTAAACAGGCTCAGGTATGTCTGAAACTTTGTAAAGATGGCTGTTATAAACTTTAATGGCTCCGATATTGAACGGATTATTTTTTGCCAGATTGCTTATGACTGCCTCATCGTTGGGGTCATTAGTAACTTTTATATCTGGGTCGTCTACCCAAAGGGTGTTAAGTGGAACAAAGGTATCTGCTGCACGTATACCGACTATGTAGCCTTCTTCTTCTTGGTCCAGCAGATCCCAATGATAGCGAATCTGTCCACCCTCAGGAAGCGGATCACCAGCATCGTCTCTGGCAGAGAGGTTAAGGACGGGCTTGCTGAAATTGATGGTAAGGGTATTTGGACAAACAACGCCTTGTCCGGCTTCGTTTTCAACGATTACTTCAAAGGTTGCGGGAATAACAAGATCTTCTTCATAAGTATCCCCATTTATAATTGCGCCGATTGCGACTGGGGAAGGATTACCCCATCTATCAAGAAGGACCTGATTGGAATTTCTTGCCAGATAGATCTGGGTTTGGGCGGTAAAATATTTGCCTCCAATAAATAAATGTGCAGTTGTGCCATAAGTTGCTGTTCCTGGAGCATTTACTTCTACAATTGGAGCGATAACTCCGAGATTGGTATTATCATAATAGTTGAGACCTCCCCAGCTGTAAGTTGCGGCATATTTTTCCCGATCAGAAGAGATGACCAGGGCATCAGTAGTATCAATGGTTTGATCTACGATTTCTACATTATTGAAGTTTGCAACTTCTACTCTGTATAAGTTTGTAGTATATTCATTTGCATCTAGCGCGTGAGAAAAATAGATGTATTCCCCATCCGGAGTGATGTCAAATCCAATAAAACCAAAATAGGTTCCAGGATTATTAACTGCAGCGGCAGAATCTATGAAGCTGTCATTGCTGGTGTTAAACTTTAAAATATCAGCATTAGCTGATCCAATATCAGCCACAAAGAGCCGGCTTCCATCTTGTGAGACCTTTAAATAGGTAGGGCAGACAAGGTTTGCAGTAATATTATCCTCAGAGGTGAGAGACGCATCTGAGTTATGGTATTTGAAAACATATATTTTTCCGTTATTAGGCGGCAATCCCATCTGGGATACGTAAATTTTGCGATAGGTACCCAGGTTCGTAGTTACGGCTACATCGTAGACAAGATTCCCCACGGATTTATAGCTAGTATGATTAAAACCATTGGAGTCGTCCTTAAAGATATGTAATCTTCCATTCATGTCTGCCACATAGATGCGGCTGCCAATGACTGCCATGCCTGCGGGTGATGGAGGAACCGTATAATTTGGAATCTCGGCGTCGCTGTAATTACTCTGACTGGGGATGCCGTTGCTTAAGATATACTTTCTAAGTTTGGACGAATTACCATCATTTATGGAGACGTATAACTTAGTGCCATTGATTGCCATCCCATAAATTTTGGCAGTGTCGCTTTCACCTGCGAGGGAAATATTAACGGGATTTCCCCAACCATTGGCAGTGCGAGAATAAGCCTTGATATGCGCCGGGCTTTGGCTGTTATCCGGCACCAGTAAAGTCTGATGATAAGGATGGATCACACTTCGAGACGGAGTAGTTACTGCAAACGCAACGCTTCCTGCCAGAAGCAGGATTAAACCTCCCAGGATAAATTTCCTTACATTATTTAATATACTCATTTATTCATCACCCTCGCTTTTTTAATTTCCCAAGTCTTTAAGGATAAACCTTAGAGTGGCTTGATTTTCGTTTCCCGCAGCCATAATTGCCGGTCCAAATTTTAAGGCAACTTCTAAATCTACATAATATTTCTCATTATCAGAATCGTAATAAATAGCTTCATAATCAATCGGTATTTTTAGCGCATTTTTGGTAACTACCACCTCACCATCCGGGGTATAAAAAGAACAGGAAGCGGCTTCTTCTGCTTCTGAAGTCTCAGCAGCAACATCTTCACCAACTGCGACATCCGCATCTGCTGCATCCAGAACTTCTTCGCCAACTGCTACATCAGCTGTGGCTTCAGTAACATCTGCTTGATCTTCTGGACATGTTGCTCTTACTGGAATGGGTTGCTCAAATTCAACTGCAGGTTTTGCTCCTTCTCCCATTACATCAATTGCGTCAGCGGAAACTACATCCCGGTCAGCTACAGCGCCTGGATCTGACAAAGTGTATCCAAGGGCTTCGATGGGAATCGCAACGTCATTGGCCGGATTAGTTCTGTCAACCAGTCCATCCCGACATGGAATGGCGCAAGTATCAATTAAGATATGCAGATTTTCAATATGCTCGGGATCTGGAACATTGATTCTCTTGAATGTTACGGTGCGGGTTGCTTCCTGATTTAAAGGACCGGCAGGATCAAAAATCTCGCTTGCCTTAAGCAGGTGGGTGCCAACAATTATTCCTTTTTGTAATTCTTGGACCGATTCAGAAGGTCTAACTGTGCCTGCACCAGGCACGCAGGACATGGTGGATAGGAGTGCTACTGCGGCTGCTGTTAGAGACGGATTTTTTGGGGCTCCGGCTTTGTTGGGGCGGACATCAGCCAAACCAGCAAGCCAGGAACGCGCTTCTGCCTTTGCCTGTTGTTTTGCTTGTAATGCCTCAAAGGCCTTCTCCGTTGCATAGTTAACTCCGCGAGTGATTGCTCCAATTGGTATACCCATTTTTGTCCTCCTTTAACTTTCTCCTATGTATATATCGTCACCTTTTCTGGGAAATTTCACTATTTTTGAAAATAATTTAAATTATTTTTGCTCCTCGCTTCACGTGCCACAGTTATCCACAGTTAGCTATTGCGAAGAGCTCTATGACTGCTGTAAGTATCTGAATGCGGGTAAACCTCAAAGGGTGGGGTTTTTCTACATTATATATTATACACTAAAATCCGGTTTTTTTCAAGGTACAGGGTAGATTAGCTACCGTTTTTTTTACCTGTTACAGCAGCAACGGCCCTTCCAAGAAAGCCCTTACCCTTACGCGCAGGTTGCTGTTGAGCGGGTGTTGCTGCTGGAATCAACTTAAGGAGTTTAAGAGCAGTCTCCTCCATAGCACCTTTTTCTGTTTTATGAAATATTATTTGCACATATGCAGAACAATGCTGGCTAAGAAATGCAATAAGTTCGTTGTCATTGTTTCTGGATTGATCTATTTCTGGGTTCTCGGTGGCTAAATACTCAACCGCGTTTTTCACCCACTGGGTCCAGAAGCTTGCTCCAAGTTGAAATTTGTATTGATGCGTTAATCTAAGCTGTTGAAGAGGCGGCATTTCAGAAAATTGCTGAGCAGTCAGGCTAGTTTGCCGGATTTGCTCTTTGTCCGCCGGTTCCAGGGTAATGGACTGTGGCCGAACATGCGGTCGTGGTGCCGCAGCTGGTTGTGCAGCAGCGGCTCTTTCTTCAGCTTTGATTCTTTGTACATCTTCTAAGCTGATGGCTGTGGTTTTTTCACCTACCGGTTGATCAGTCGGGCTTTTGAATTGTTGCAGGAATTCTGCGACTCTGGCTCTTCCCTCATCATCAAGTTCATAGATTGTTTTGACCAAGAAGGCCACGGGAGGCAGAACACTCTGCTTGTGTTCATAGATATCTGGGAAGCCTTTTCTTAAATAATGGTCAACTGCAGCAAGGACATTAAAAAATGCCTTTTCTCTTTCTACCTGGGAGTCAATTTTGGCAATCATGCCAAGTATAAATAACAACCAGTGACGGGCTTCATGATCCATCTCTTCGAGAGATTGTACAAACCTTCTTATTGTTCCTTTTGCACCTGCTAAGGCCCGTTCTAATTTTCTTTTGGCTTTTTTAAAAGCGTCTCTCTCTGATATTAAATCTTTGTTCTCTAATCTTAAACTTGAATTTTCTCTTCTTAAAACTGCGAGTTGTCGAGGCATCTGCCCGGCTTCTTCTTTTGCTTTAAGAGCTTCATCGCGTTCTGTGGTTAGTTGTGCAACTTGTTTCTTTAGTTTCTGCGATTCTCTTACACTTAATCTTCCTGCAAGCTGTGCGCGTAAGCGCTGAACTTCTCTTTCTGCTGGCATTTCAAGAGCGACCTGAGGGGTTTTGGCTGGTTTTCCCGCTAACATGCTCTCTCTTAGTTGGACTAAACTGGATTCTGCGCCTCTCTGTGCTTTTTCTGCTTCTTCCTTTGCTCGAACGAGGGGAGCAAGTTCTTTTTCCCACATATGAAAAGCAAGCGAAACGAGATCAATTCTTCCTTCTTCGACCAGGGAAGCGACAAATCTGGTGAGGTCGAGGGCGACTTGACGAAATTCAGTTGATAAAGTTCTGCTGTGAATTGCGCGAGTTACATTATTTAGTCTATATAACTGAGGATCCCGTCCTGCGGATCTAAATATTGCTCTTACGCTCTTTAGGCCTCTGATGGTTAATGGCATTTTTGATCATCCTTGTTCGTCTGGTTCATCCGAGATAGTTTTCTGTAAAAATGCTTGTGTGGCGATGGCGGCTAACCTGGCAACCGGGCTACCCTCGCTCATCGGCTCTGAAAGTTTTACAGTAATTGCTTCCCGCAGGGCGCGGATTCGTTCCTGAGGGCCCTGACTTTCTGTGTCAAGTAGTGACCGTTTAGCAACTCTTGCCACATCCGGACCGATGAATTTAACACCTTGAAAATGGGCATCAAAATCTAATTGATCAAGGGCGGCACTCATTCCATCTTCACGAGCATCGGTTTCAATGGAGTCGATTTGGCTTTTCAGTAACCCGAAAGCGGATTGAATAGGTCCGCGGAATGTAACCAGTACGGCTGAACCACCTGTTAGGAGAGCAGTAGTTGTTTTGACCTCTCTGGAGAGCTGCTCCATTCTCTGTTGGGCTTGTTCAAGTTGGCGCGACAGTCCCTCTTTTGCCTCTTGTTCTTGTGCCAATCGTTTTCCAAGCTCTTCCAGCTCCTCTCTTGCCTGTTCTAAAGATTCGTTCAAACCTGCAACTTGTTCCTCCAAAGCCACAGCGCTTGCCTCTGCTGCTTCTTTAGCTCGGTCACTTTCTGTTTTTGCATGCTGCAATTGATCAAATTTTCTTTGGAGATTTGAAAGTTCTCTTTCTTTTGCTTCTAAATCAGATCTTAACGCATTCAATTCATCCGGACTTGTGGCTTGTGCGAGTTGTTCTTTTAAATCAGCTATCTCTTGCCCCAGGTCTTGTCTAATTTTATCTACTGCTTTTTCAGCGTCCCGTGCTCTTTGCTCTGCTTGCTGGAGTGTTTGTTGGAGATCTTCAAGATTTTGTGCTGCAGTATCCAGCTTAGCTGCTATATCGTTGCGTTCATTGGTAAGATGTGTAATTTCTTCACCACTGGATTTTTTTAAATCTTCAAGCGCTTGATCCAGCATGTTTTTTTCTTGTTTTAAGTCAGTTATCGTGCTCAGCGCAGTATTAAGCTCTCTAGTTGCTTCTTCTAATTTTTCACCAGATTTTTCCATTTCTCTAAGTGCGAAGTCCGCAATGGTGATCTGGTCGATCTTTTGTCCAACAAGGTCGGCGGAAAGCAAAGTAAGTTCACGCGCAGCTGCGCTCACTTTTGCCGGTATTCCCGGCCCAAAGATATGTCTGGCCACGTCAGCCAATCTCACTTTTCCCGGATGCTGACGGGCAAGGGATAAAAGGGAATGAATACCCCTTAAACGATTTGCGCTCATTACTGCTGATCCTACTCTTGGTGTTGTTGCCATTTTAAATTTACCTCCTTATGAATCTTGCTCGGGTGACGAACTGAAAGCGTGGAGCGCTTCCCTGGCTCCTTCTTTGCGGGCCAGTCCTACGAGTTTTACAGGAATTCCGGTTATCAAATCTTCTAATCTATCTTCGGGAGAACTTTGCGAAGAGCGAAGGTCATGGATGGTATCTCTTAACTCGGGTCCGAATGAAAACCCTTCTATAACGGTAAGGTCTAAAGCTTCAAGTCCCCGCCTGATTTCATCAGTGGATTTTCCGCGAAGTCCTAACAAAGTTTGCCGAACCGTGGTAAAAGTTGTTTCAATATCTGCTGGCGCCTGAGCAGCTGCTGCACCTGGTCGTAGTATTTTACTTTCCATGGTTGGCTGCTGTGGCAGATCTGTGTGTGTGCCCGCTCCAGATTCCTTCGCAGCTCTTCGTTTGGCAGTCGCTGGAGTTACTGCGGTTTTCCCATTATCTTCATCTGCTGGCTTAGCTTTTTCTCTTTCTGTTGGTGGAGATTCTCCTCTTTCATAGCGTACCAGCTCGTCGAATAATTCTCGATAGCTCTGCTGTCTTTCCTTAGGATCAGGTTGCAGGGCTTTCATGATGATTTCAATAAGTTGCGGTGGAATATGTTTTTCTTTAAGGACTTTCTCTTGTTTAGCGACATAGAAACCCCATTTTCTAGCTTGAGCTCGATTTGCTGCGTTTTCTACGTCTTTTATTACATAACCTGCCTTGGCGGTGAGGGTGGTGAGAAGGATTCGTCCCAGCGAATATATATCGGATCTGCGATCAGCTACTTCAGATCCCAGAAACATTTCAGGAGCTGCATAATTGGGGGTTCCTATAAATGTACCGGTTGAGGTGGCAGAGCTTTTAGGGGTTCTGGCAATTCCCCAGTCAAGTATGGCTGCTCTTTTCACGGTTCGTGTGCCGGGTACAAGATCCAGCATAATGTTTGCAGGTTTAAGATCACGATGCGCGGAATTTTCTTTTTTACCTTCTTCATCATCGATTTCTTCAAGATCCTCGCTGAACGCGTTTTCATAAGCTATGAGTCCTTCGATAATTTGCTTTACGATGCGCAGGGTTGCTGGAATCTCAAGAGAGACCCTTCTTTTTTTCTCTTCTCCGTCTTTTACTTCTATACGAGTCAAGTAACCTGAAAGATCCTCTCCCTCTATGTGTTCCATGACATAGAATTCAGGGAACCTAGCATTTTGCACATCAACAATCGTGACAACATTGGGGTCTTCTGCTAATGCCTGCAGAATACGGATTTCTCTTTGGAATCTAAAAATTCGTTTTTGGTAAGAAATATCGGACTCTTCGTCCTCTTGGGGTTTAGGCCGTTTAAGCGCATATTTTGTTCCACCTTCATTCTCGACGATGAAAATATCTCCCATTGCTCCTTTTTCTCCAATTTTTACTATTTCGCAATATTTTCCTGCTTTGCCTATGTTATCGAAGACACGAGGTACAGGTGGCGGTTCCGCTGCCCCAGCTCCAGGAGCAGGAGGAGGTCCGGCATCAGCCGCGGTGGCATCATCTGCACCAGCCTTGCGGGTTTTGGGAGCTGGTCTTTGAGCTTTGGCTCTGAGTCGAATAATTAAAGGACCTAATGCTCTTTTGGCAGCATCGCCAGGAAATTTTTGAAGAAGCAGATCATGAATGGTTTGAGCTCTTTTCGGATCGAGAGATATGTTGATTGCCGCCTGCTTAGCAATTTTTAGTGTCTTTAATTGATCAAGTTTTGCGGCAAGCTCTTGGATTTCAGGGTATTGATTTTTGATATCTTCAAGACTTTTTAGGACCGGTTCGATCCTATCAATATCCCGCTGCGGATTTTTTAGTGGATCGGGAGCTATAGTTTGAAATTCCTGATTCAGAGCAAAGGCCGCGGCTAAGTTTTTCAATTGTTCTGCTCTTTGCTCAAGATTGGCGATAATTGGGTGACTGTCAGAAACGTTATCTTTTATTATTCGAATGTGCCCTTCAATTTCGGTTTGAGCGCTTTGAGCCCCGTCTCTATCTTTAATATCTGGCAGTGGACTTTCATAGGCAGTTAAAACGCCATGTAAAGATTGAAGCTGCTCCAGTTTCTTATCTAATTCTTTTTTTACATCGGGAGCATTAGATACTTGATGAGAAAAATCCCAAGGGGGCTCCTTATCCAATAATTCTTTCGCTTGAGCAGCAGATATAACCGTGTCGATGTCTGTGTTATTTAGCTCCATTGCCCAGGTAAATTTGGTGGTGAGGCTGATATAAACGGGAAGATTTTTACCATTTCTGGCCTTTAAATTTTTTAATATTTTTTCCAGCCTTTCCTTTGCTTTGTACGCTGTATCTGCAGTTTTTATTGCATCGTCTTCTCCAATAGCATCTTGTATTAATTTAACAGTTCCAACCACTTTTTCGTGGTATCCTTCTTTGTGCAAAATAAGACGCAGAACATAATTTGTTTTTGTCCAAAACTTTTTGCGAAAAACTTTTTCAAGATTTTTCCCTTCTAAAATTTCTGCTAGTTTTTGCGCTTTCTCTGCATTGGTAATTTGTCCGGTCTTACGATCAATGCCCTGTTTGGCGAGCCCTCTGATCCGTGCGGCTTCCCAAAGTTTAATTGAACCGTGGAGAGCGTGAAGGGCCAATGCGGGTACCAAGTTAAGGAGTTGGGGCCAGGCCATCTGTAGCGCCCAACCGAAAAATACTTTAGCCGGGAGAGTAAGGGGGCTAACGAAGAACATAGTGATTCCGGCAGCATAGGTTATTGGAACAGCAATTTTTAGAAGAAACTTACCCGCTCTGCCAACTTTTCTTGCAGCATAGTTTATCTTTCCCCAGGGGTCTTTGGTTTCGGGTAAAATAACTTTGTAAGCAGTCCTTTCAACTTGCTGCGTTGGAGTCAGATCTTTTGTTCTGACTGGAAAAGATATAAGAACGCAACCACGGCTGTTCAAAACAGCACTTCTTAAAGTGGGCCTGAGCAGAGTGCTTCCCGGTCGACTGGTTAGACGTCGACGTTGAATTGTCTTTGGGGGCCGAGCGGCTGCCGGCCTTTTTCCCGTTAGATTGATTTGTGACAAAAAAGACATACTTATTCTCCTAATATTTATCGTGAGGTTTTCTGGGAAATTTCACTTTTTTTGTAAAATGTTAGGAAATTTTCCCGATTTCCGCCGAAGGCGGAAATCGGGATCCCGACTTTACATAATTATATATATATATTAATGTCGTCGGGACACTTTTTTTGAAGATATTTTAAAAATCGATAAAATCCGCGAGGAATAAGGAATAAAGAAATTTAAAAGAAAAGACCCCCACTTACATTATATATATAAGTAGAGGCCGACAGGCCAACAATCATTCGTTTACAAAAAAGCCGTAAGAAGCGGGAACAATTTCTCCGCTGTAGGTTGTGACATTGAGATCTAAAGTGTATGATCCTTGTTGATTTGGGGTATAGGTAAAGGTAGTAGACAACTGGTTAAAAATTTCCTGTGTGTCGTCTGGTTTGTTAACTATAAATTGATAATTGGTAGCACCAGGGACTGCGGTGAGCAAGTAGAAATCGACCTGTTCATTTTGCTGGATGTGGCTATCGGGTGTTTCAATTTCTAAGGGATCGATTTGCGGCAGGTAAAGGCTGACAACTTTAGGATTACCAAAGCTGTCTTCAAAAGTGACTTTTATGGTTCCACCGTCAACGCTGGGCAGGATTTGTCCGGCAACTGTCAGGGTATTTCCGTTATAATTGATAGAAGAATTATAAAGCATCTCATTCAGATTATCTGAGATGAGAGTTAATGGATTACCAAGGCAGTCGGTGAGATCATTGTAGGTCCAGGTAAAGAGGATGTCAGCTCCTTGCGGCATATGTGAAATATTCGGAGTCCGATTGTATGCGCCTGGATCAGGAACGATGTAGCAAGCTGCTCCGCCCGTAGGATCATGAACTCCAAAAGAGTAAGAAGTCGAAACAACTTCTCCGCTGTAGGTTGTGACATAAAGGTCTATATGATATGGCCCCAGTTGGGTTGGGGTATAAGAAAAGGATGAGGAAGGCTGATTGAAAGTTTGCTGTGTGTCGTCTGGTCTGGTAACTACAAATTGGTAATTAGTAGCACCAGATACTTCCTCTTCAAGGAAAAAGGCAACGTTTTCATTTTGCTGAATGTGGTCATCACTGGTTTTAATTTTTAACGGTTTGAGTTCGGGCAGATAAAGATTAATGACCACAGGATTTCCATAGCTATCTTCAAAAGTAAGTTTTATGGTGCCGCCGTCAACGCCGGGCAGGATCTGACCGGTAACCGTGAGATTGCCTCCATTATAGTTCAAGGTAGGGTTATTGAGCATCTCATTTACATTGTCTGAAACCGGGGTTAAAGGCTCGCCGAAGCAGTCGGTGAGATCGTTATAAGTCCAGCTAAAGAGAATGTCAGCCCCTTTTGGCATTTCTGAAATGTCTGGAATACGATTATATGAACCAGGTTCGGGGATAGAAAAACAAGTTGGTGCCCCGGTGGCTTCGTAGACGAAAAAGTCATAAGAAGCTGGAATGATGTCTCCGTTATAAGCTGTGACTTCAAGATTTAGGGTATGTGGTCCAGTTTGGGTTGGAGTGTAGGTAAAGTTAGGAGATATCTGATCAAAAGTTTCGGTTGTGTCGTCTGGTCTGGTAACCACAAAATGGTAGTTAGTAGCGCCGATTACTTCTTGAGCAAGCGAAAAAGTAACCTCTTCATTTTGTTGGATGGAGAAATCAGGTGTTTCAATTTTTAACGGTTTGATTTCGGGCAGATAAAGATTAATGGATTTAGGATTTCCATAGCTGTCTACGAAATCGAACTTTATGGTGCTGCCACCGTCAACCGTGGGCAGAATTTGCCCGGTAACTGTCAGAGTGCCTCCATTGTAATTGATGGTGGGATTGTAAAGAACTTCGTTCAAGTTATCTGATACCGGAATTAAGTCTTCGCCAAAGCAATCATCGAGATCGTTATAGGTCCAGATGAAAGTAATGTTGCCACCTTTTGCCATTTCAGAAATATCTGGAGTGAGATCGTAAGTGCCGGGCTGAGGGATAGAATAGCAGACTCCGGCTGCTCCTTCTCCTTCGACTGAAAAGGTTTCCTGGACTGAATAAGTTGATCCAAACTCAGTTGTAATTTCTGCAACGGCAGTGTATAAGCCAGGTTGAGTAGGAACATAATTCCAGTATGGGCTGGAGAGAGAAAGGGATTCTGTAAGCGGATTATCATACATAGATATTTTATATTTATAGGTGGCTCCTGAGACCGGGGTATCCAACGAGAGAGAAATTTCTTCACTTACCTGCACATAATTATTGTCGTCGGTTACGACAACTTTTGGATCAACTGGATAAGGAACAGGCAATTCAATGGTGTCGGGCAATCCGCTTACATCTACAGAAGTTATTGGAATGGTTCCACCATAGACGGCGGGTAAAACTCTGCCGGTAACAATTAAGGTGCGCGTATCTTCATCATAATTGAAGGAATAATCGTATAGGTATGAATCTAAGTCATAGGCGAATTCTTCTATTGGGTTACCATAACAATCAGCAACGTTAGGAACTGTCCAGGTGTAATAGGTATTAGCTCCGCGCGGCATATTTGAAGCAAAGGGGTCCATGACCGGTGCGCCGTGGTGAGGATCTTCGTAACAAACAGATGCTTGCGCAGGATAAACTTCTATATCTTTTTCAATCTCAGCTAATACAGCAAGAGTATTAATATCGCGAGCGATAAATCTAATGGTGTGTGTACCAGCTTCATCAAAGACGTATGTTTGGGGATTTTCATTCCCCATAGGGATGGGTGGATCAAAAAGGGTGATGTCCCTTCTTACTATTTCCCATGAAAAAGAAGCATCTTCTGGCAGATTATGGGCAGAAAATGTAAAAACATCGCCAACTTTTCCTCCATAGGGAGGTGTCCAGTCAAAATCAGTTGTGGATGGTTCAATGGGCCCGGTTGACATAGGATAAACTTCAATACGATCTGACTCTATTACATCAGTTTCATAGGATCCCTCATCCCCATAGATTTTGACCTGTATTCTGAAATCTGTTTTATTTAGACGATCACTTGGGAAGTTAACTTCGAGCCCCTCACTACACAGAGGCAAATCTTCTGGGTTATCAGGATTTTGAAATTCATATCCAGGATAAATAACACTCGGGTTTTGATTAGGTAATGGATCTGAGTTGGTATAATAGACTTGCCAATCACATCTTGCGGCTAGATCTTCAGGGCGATCAACTTCATTGGCGGTAAAATGCACGTGGTAGACAAAATTATATCCGGCAGAGGGAGACGCGGCGGTTGGCCCGTCGATCGTCACCTGCGGGAGTGAAAATGGACTGACATAAAATCTTCCTGAAACAGGAGAAACGGGTACGGGTTCATTAAGCAGCCCTCCAGAAAGGATTAGGGTTGCCCTGTACCAGCCTTCTTCCATAGGCTTAAAGGTGGCTTCCATTCCATTGGGAACCACATCGGTTACGTTTGGTCCTGTAATTTCCCAGGCGATATCAACATCGTCTGGAACATTGGGGGCAATGACCTTAACTTCCCTTCTAGCCTCTGTCTTTCCCTGCGGCCAAATTTCAATTTGACTCAGATCAATTCCAGCGCTGGTGCTAATCTCATTTACATTTATCTTTATGGATTTATCAAGAGAGCAAACATCTATTCCAGAAGGGTATTCGGCGGGATACATTTCTTCAATGGTCCCAGAAGGAACAACTGGTTCGGAGAGAGTGGTGTCAATAATCCTGCATCTGACTGTTCTTTCTCCAATCTGTGTGTTTTCTTCATCAAAGGTATGGCGATAAGAAAAATCTATGGTAGAAGTAGCTTCATCTGCTACTCCGGGCACTCTTTCCCAATCACTATTAATTTTGCCATCAGTTTTACAATAAAGAATTAGATCATCTGGGTTTTCAATACCATAGGATTCTGCTTCTACTCTAAATAAAATCTCATCTCCAACAAATATGTCTTGCCAGGGATTATGGACAAGGGTTGGTTCTTCACCTTCAGAAGCAGGGGCAAAATAGGCAATGATCTCGCTGAGAAAGAGAACCCCACAAGATCGGTTGTCGATCCAGGGGAGTATTTTTGCTTCTACTACTACACTTTCTCCATTTTTTGATATAACTTCAACCGTGACCCCGGTAGAGTTATTGACAAAGATGTGGCTTACTTCACGGTCAGTTGTTTCGACAGGTTCGCTTCCATCTCCGAAGTTCCAGACAAAAGTCATACCATCGCTGGTACTATCACAATTTCGAATCTCATTGGGAAGTCTCCAGAGGACTTCGGTTCCCCCCACATATTGGCCGCTTTCCTCGTCATACTGAGCCATATAAGCAACGCCGTTTTCTGTGGATGATTCATCATAAGTGGGACTGCCTTTTATAGTTGGTTTAGTGCCGTATTGGCAGGTATTTTCTGCGGAAGTTGCGCGCTCTACACCGCAGGCCATGGTGGATAGGAGCGCTACTGCGGCTGCGGTTAGAGACGGATTTTTTGGGGTCCCGGCTTTGGGGCGAACATCGGCCAATTCGGCAAGCCAGTTGCCCTCTTCTTTTTCTTCTTTGGGCTTAGGCTTGCTTTCCGGCGCTTTTTTTGAAGCCGCATATTTAAAAGCGCTTTGTATTAAGCCGGCTGCTAATCCTAAAAATAATGGATCACTCATGATTTTATCGCCTCATTTCTTAAAGTTCGACCGATTAGCCATCTTCCACCCGGTTTTTGGTTCAGAGTGGCTAGAACTTCATTAAATTTCGATCTATCCACATTTTTTAATTCTCTAAGAAAGGATCTTATTAAATGTTTTCTTCCGCGCCTGGAATAACCAAACCAACGACTCAAAAATCGAGGTTTCTTTAAAAGATCCTTGGCAATAGTATTTGGATTTTCATCAATTGCTGCTTGGGCTAACTTTGGAATGATTTCTTCTTCGCTATCTTTATTTGCTCGGGCTGAAAGCGAAGAACGGAGCATAGCTGAAAAGGAGACCAAAGCAAAAGTTGAAATTACGTACCCTTCTAGAAATGCGCTGGTAAAAAGAGCAGGCGCAGTGTATAGAGCCAGAAAGGGGGTAGCGAAGGATGCAATACCTAAGGTTCTAAACATGATTTTGCCGAACCAGGATTTGGCTCCTTTGCCAAATTCAAATTGTAATGCCATTGCAGAAGTTAGAAAGATTGCCGCTTTCAAAGGTGTGGTATGAAGATAGGATAAAGCTTCATAAAAGACGAATCCACGCCGAACGGTACGTCCCAGGCTAAAGCGTCTATTAAAGACATTTTTAGCAGCTGACATGGCAGCCGGGTAGGGCATGGGCGGTTTCCCAAGAGCAGCTTTGGCAGCTGCGATGTTAGCTTGATAAGGCATTAATGGTTGGGCAAGAGTTATCTCTCTCCTTATTGCAGCCGCGATATTGGCTTGATAGCGCATTAATGGTTGTTGCGGCGGGGTTGTAATAATTCCACTTTGCGCAGCTGCTTTGTTAGCTTGATGACCTGGCAGCGGCCTAACGCGAACAGCAGCAAATCTTCCAATTCTTTGTGCAATAGCAACCATAATTTTTGTCCTCCACTTTCCTGATATTCTGGTATTCTGATACTCTGATATTCCTTCCTATATATATATCGTCACTTTTTAGCGAAAATTTCAGGTAATTTTTATCTGCGATACCTATACAAATAAACTCTATACTTTTGATAAGTATCTGGCCCTTCTGTTTCGGCTCTTTTGATGAGTTTTGCAAGAGTAATATCTTCGATTAATCCCTCATCGATGATTTCGACCAGGACTTCGTATGCTTTATCCGCATTTTCTCCGGCGTTATTGGCAATGGCAGCGATGAGGCTCTTAATCTGGTCAGGGCCGTATTTTAGAATGAGTTTTTTCTTGGCAAGTGCTTCCAGCACAGCATAGGCATCTCGAGTATATTTTCCAGCAATACTTGCGACTTTAAGCAGGAGATTTCCAATGTCCCCAAGATCGAATCCATTTTTTATGAGCTGGGCAAAGACAGCCAATGCAGCATCGGTATTTTTGCCAACGGTATTGGAGATTTTGATTAAGGTATCTTTGATCTTTGTAATGCCGTGTTTTTCAATATCTGGTAAGGTAAGGAGAGAGAAGGCCTCTGCAGTATCTAGTTTGGCGAATTGAGCGATTTCAATTAAGTTAGGAATGCCGATTTTATCAATTAATCCTTTTTTCTCCAGTAAGACAAGAACCGGGAAGGTTTTTCCAGTAAAGGATTTGGCGGATTGAGCAATTGCAAATAAGTTAGAAAAACCGATTTTATCAATTAAGCCCTTTGCCTCCAGTTTGAGAAGGGAATTGAAGGCTTCGTCTATTTGCCATTCAACTGTGTTGGCAAATGCAACCAGGTTATCAGCGCCAATCTTATCGACCAGGCCTTTTTCCTCTAGTTTGACCAGGGTGTAATAGACTTCATGGGTTTGCTTTTGAGCCAATTTAGCAATTCCAACTAAATTAGGAGCGCCTATTTTATCAATTAAACCTTTTTCATGCAGTTTGAGAAGGGCAAAGTAGGCCGGGCCAGTATTCAATCGAGTAAATTTGGCAATTTCAAGTAAGTTGGGGATACCGATCTTGTCAATTAGGCTTTGTGCGGCTAGTTTTTCAAGGGCAGCATAGGCCTTATCTGTTTGCCAGGCCGCCGCTTTAGAGATTTCTACCAGGAAATTTACAATCTTTTCAATCCCGTATTTTTCGAATAAGCCATTATCAACTAATTTAATTAAAGTGGAATAAGCACCCCTGGTATGCCATCGCGCGGCTTTGGCGATTACAACCAGGTTTGAAACACCGATTTTATCAATTAAGTCTTTTTCTTTAAGTGTTAAGAGGAGGGCAAAGACATTTCCCGTATCTGATAGTGAGACTTTAGCAATTTCAACTAAATTAGTGATGCCAATTTTATCAATTAAACCATTTTCCTCCAGTTTGATAAGGGCAAGGTAGGCCTCGTCCGTTTTTTCTGTAGCTGCTTTAGTAATCTTGATTAGATTCGGAATTCCGATTTTTTCAAATAATCCTTGGGCGATCAGCTTTTCCAGGGCGGCAAAAGCGAGATCCGTCTGTTCTTCAACCGCATGAGAAATTTCAATCACCAGATTAATAATCTGTTCTAAATTATTATTTGCAATATATTTATCGATTAAGCCATGTTCATCCATTTTTCCCAGGAAGGCAAAGGCGCAATCTGCAAAGGATTCGGCGGCCCTGGCGGCTTTAATTACATTCGGGATGCCAATTTTCGTGATCAGACCTTTATCCGCCAGTTTTTTAAGCGCAGCATAAGCGGTATCGGTCCCTACTCCCGCGATATTGGAAATTTCAACCAAGAAATCCACGATCTTTTCCACACCATATTTTTTGAATAAACCGTTTTCAACCAGTTTGGCTAAGGCAGAATAGGCATTACCAGTATCCCATCCTGCAGTCATTGCAATTTTAATCAGGTTAGGCACGCCAATTTGCTCAATCAGCCCCTTTATCGCGAGTTTGCCCAGGGCGAAGAAAGCGTCAGCGGCATGTCCCCCGGCGGATTTAGCAATATCAAGTAAGTTATCAAGACCGATTTTCTCAATTAAACCTTTAGCTGCCAGATTTTCCAGAGCGGAAAAAGCTTCATCCGCATGCTCTTCGGCGGCTTTGGCAATTCCCAGCATGAGATTTTTAATCTTTTGTGTGCCGTATTTTGTAATTAAACCTTTTTCAGCCAGTCCTTTAAGAGTGGTATAAACATTGGGGACCTGATGTCTGCGAGATATTTCTGCGGCAGATTTTAGGAGATCTAAGAGTAAAGAGGTAGAGGGAATCTTGCCTGTTTTTTTAAAAATTTGCAGGAAATTATTTAAATTAGTGTAGGCAGTTTTCAAATCAGCAATCTCTTCAGCTTTAAAGACTTCTCTTTTCTTCTGCTCATTTACTTTTTGCATGTACTCCCATAGCTCAACCGTTCTTTCAGGATCATGGGTATCATAGGCTTTAACTGCTGGCTTTGATTCATCCGCAGAAATTCTTCCATCCTGATTTGCATCAAGCCTCCAAAAGTGTTTTATAGAGCATATTTCAAATGTCATTTTAAATCTCCTTTCAAATTACCAGCTAACCCCTAATTGTCCGCCCAGGGTTCTGGAATATATTGCGCCGTCTACGAATTGATAATTTAGGAAGAATGAACCGGTAAGATGTGCTCCCCAAATTGCCGGATCAAATTGTAGGCTGAGGCCAAAACCAATTGGGGCATCTGCCTCTACAGTATCCAGTTCGCCCGGATTTAATACTCCTTGGATATACTGTCCATGAACTGGAATAGTAACGTTTGTTGAGACTCCCAGCCATTCCAGGAATAATTTTTGTTCCCAACCGACGTTGAGATTGACTAAATATCCATGACGATCGTTTGCGTAGTCAGCAAAGAATACATTGCCTACTCCAAAGCTTAATCCCTTAAGCACTGGCCAGTACATGGGTGAGGGCATGATATACCAGTGGTCACGTGAGATAAGACCAAGGAGCAAGGCGGGTCTGATTGAGGCTCCCACGTAGCCGGCATGCATTTCTCTTCCGGCTGCCTCTAGGTAGCGCCAGGAACCGGTGACTGATAACATGTTTCTGAAATTGTAAGTTGCATCAAGTTTGATATCCTTTCTGAAAAAGGATTCCGCATCAGTAGCGTCTCCTAACGCCCATCCCAGACCAACGTCCAGGGACCCATATTCATATTGACCAATATGTCCGGCAGTTGCCAGAATAGGCTGATAAGCCCAGTTATCCATTACTTTCTTGATTTCGTTTTCAAAAATAAAGCGGAGATGGCCCTTTAAAATCGGGTATTCAAATTTTATATTGAATACATCGGCACTGTAATCATCAGCAGTTCGAGTAGAAGAAAAAGTGAGACTGATTCTAGGACCATAGATATCGTTAAATTTATCGATGCTTCTCATAAGCATTCTTTCGATCTGCTTGTGCTCGGCCGTCCAGGAACCGTGAGCTTTGATATCCTCCAAGGCTTTTTGGGCGAGTTTAAAGTATTTCTCAGCTTGATCTGGATTACACTTTTTCCAATCCTGCAAACTGTGTAGATTTGCCAGTCCAACATAGGCTTTGGCTTTTAAGGTTCGAATGGAGAAAGCAACCGCGGTTTGGCCGCCATTTTCTATGGTTAGATACTTAAGGGCTTCCAGATAATAATGTTCAGAAAGGTTAAAGTCGATATCGATAAAGTCTTTATAGCGATACATTTCGCCTAATCCGTTATATGCCCGGGCCAATTTCTGGCGGAGTTTGCTGGAAATCTTCTTTCCTTTTTCGCGGTAGCTCTTAATTACACCCTCTAAGATTTCAGCTGATTTCTTGTAGTATTCCAAGGCTTGCTGCATATCCCATCTGCCCCAGGAAGAGACTTCAGCAATCTCAGTTATGATATCTGCCAGTTTTTTTAGGTTTTCTTTTGGAATCTTGCCCTCGACCAAGCTTACAAAATTAGTAAGATTACCCAAAGATTCTTTGATGGCTTTCTTCTGAGCTTTAGTAAGGCGACCCTTGCGGCCGATAAGGGCCAGTGAACTCTTGAGATGCGCAATAGCTCGCGGCGCGTAATAGAAAAATACCTCAGTAGGCCAGACAAAGAGAGCTTCGTTCTTAATACCCGCCTTACGACTTAGGATTTTTCCAATACCAATGTGGGCGTCAATTAACTGAATTCCGCGCAGTTCGTCAGAATCATAAGAAGCTTCCAGATATTCGCTTGCCAGATCGAGAATGGTGGTATTGTCTTCAGCAAAAACGGATAGGATCTGTCCCATCCAGAAGTCACCCACCGCACCCAGATCCGCCCGACCAGAGGTTAAAACGTCCATGAGATTGATGAGAGTGTCTGCAACCAGATGGTTGGCGACATTGTTGTTGTCTCCCCGGAGGCTTTCTTCCAGAGCTCTCAATTTTTTAACTATTCTTTCTTTTATAACCTGTTGCTTCTTTAAGATTGCGTCAATTTCGGGTTTTGCGGTTCGATAAGAGAGTTTTCTTCGGTCGCTTTCCAGATCTCGATAGTCAGAAAGCTCATCATCCATTTCTTCGATTAAGCGGTAAAGTTTGGCAATCACCGTGCGATCACCAATTCGGTCCAGGTCTCGGATAAGGAATGCTTTTCGACCAAAGGCTTCGATCTTTAAAAGTATAAGGTCAATACGGGCGCGGCTTGAGAGATTCGCCAACATTTTGGCTCTTTCAAGCATGGGCAGGGTTTCTTCTATTCTGTCGAGCTCGATCTGATCATCTTCTTCATCAGAGGCAAAAACTAATTTAATCCTGATCTCAAGCAGATCGGTTTCATCCTGAAATTCTTTTATTTCAGAGGATCTTACGATTTCAATTATATCCCGGGCTCCCAGCTTGCTGATCTTGCGCATTAAGAGTTCAAGTCCGTCTTTAGTTCCCAGGATTTTGGCAAGCTCTTCTTTTGGTATGGAAGAGAGAATAAAGGCATTGGCTTTGGGATCGTCTTTTCCAAAAATTTCTCTCATGATCATTCCAATCCGAGCCTGGTTATCGCCAAAAAGTTTTATAGCGTTAAATAAAGTTCTTCCGGTCAGTCTGCGGGCGGCCAGAACTTTTAGAACTGCGGGAGTAACTTCGGATTTTAAAATTTCAAGCTCAACATCCTGATCTCGACCGTCATGTTTTGCAATCTTCCCATCGGGCATGAGAATTTCTTGGTCTTTATCCGCAGCTTCGACATAGCGCATATAGGCCAGATTGAGGATACTTTCAATGACCAAATCACCCCTGCGGCTGCCAAGAAGAGCGTAGTATTTATCTCGGGCTGCAGCTAATTTCTCTCGACCTAATTCAGAGGTGCGGCCTTCGATCTGTCTCCAGAGGAAGCCTTCTCGCATGGTGATATCTGCAAGTTGCTTTTCCGCCAGAACCCTCATCCTTCCTTTAAGGAGCGGAATCGTGAGATCTCGGTAGGTAGCAGAGACTCCTTTAGAAATAAGGCCGAAGGCTTTACTTAAGAGCTGCATTTCATCCCAGGGATCCATCTTATCTCCGGCAACAATACCAACCAGGTCACCAACCATGACCAGGGTTTCGGCTTTGAGGTCCACCCGGGCAGAATTCATAATCTGGCTGCTGACTATTTTTAGAACTTCTTTAAACAGGGGGGAGGCTGCATCACATAATCTTTGTCTTCCGTCGTCAGACCATTTGTAGCCAGTAATGTCTTTGGTAATCGAAGCCAGGGTTTTTAGATTTTCTGCCAGGACTTTCCAGGCTGAGATATAACCCCTGCCTCTTAAAAGCAGATCTTTTTTTGCCAGGAGTTTTTGCAGGGGCGCCACGACCTGATTGGCGATGATCTCTTTCTCAAGCGTGAGATTTCCTAGATCAGAGGAGGCGACCGCAATGCTCTGGGCAAGAAGGACCTCGGCTTCTTCAGTTAAATCTCCTCGCTCGGATGGAATAACTTCTTCTTTTAAGGCCTTTTGGGTAGCTTCAAACATCTGGCTGTATTCAGCTATTTTCTGTTGAATGAGCTGGCGAAGTTTACCGGAATTGCCCGAGGCAATCATCTGACCGATCTGCTGCGCTTCAGGTGGACTTACAAAGATTTTAAGATTTTCAGCGGCAGTCTTGAGCGCGTTGCCTTGCGGAACATATTTTTTAGCCACCAGATCGCGGAAGAGATAAACTGTTCTCAAATCGATGGCAGAGCGTCTGCTTATTGCAGAAACCTTGGTTCTTCCGGTCAGCCATCCAGAATTTAGAGCAGTTTCTAATATCTCTCTTGATTTCTTAAGCAGGTAATGCTCCAGGACCACCTCGTGTTGGTTTGGATTGTAGTTAATCTTAAATTGCGGGAAATACTTTTGAAATAGAGAGAGCGCATATTTGGTTTCAACCTTATTTCCAGCAATGGCTGACAAGAAATTTGCAATAGCCAGATAGGAGCTGTAGACTTCCGGGACTCCGGCCACAAAAGGCTCTGCGTTAGAAACAGGTTTAACAGACTCACCCAGGAGTTTAAATGCCTCTTCTATGTTTTCCCGGAACTTGGCAAGGCTGCCTCTGTCTTTATGGAGATATGCCAGCATGAGAGAAACTTCGGAGCGTGAGATATTTAAAGCCGCCCGGGCTTTACCCAGGAGGTATTTTTCCGCCTGATCGATATAAGGCTTGGCCTCAACGATCTTTTTCAACTGCATAGCGACCAGCTGGGCATCGCTGGTAATTCTTACTTTGATTTCTCTGCCATCTACTTTGTCCGCGACTTCATCGCCCACTTTCATATCGCCAACCTGGACAATAAGCACTTTTGCCAGCCAGTGACCAGCTTCACCCTTAGTAATTCTTCTGCCGCCAGCGGAAGCTGCCCTGAGGTCTGTCCGGGCCTCCTCCAGGAGGGCCACATATTTTTCATTACGCAGGTCTCTTAAGATAAACGCTTTTCGGGCCAGGCATTCACCACGCATTCTTTTGCCTTCGTAGATTGATTCGTATTTAACCCGCGCAATACCGGGAGCAATAAACTTTTTCTGAACGGCGTTCAGCGCCAGCATTTCTCCTCGTATTCCGGTCAGCTGATTTCTATCAATTCCAACAATTCCAAGCTGTCTGGCAAGAAAATCTCGGATTTGGGGCCGATCGAGTTCTCCTGCCATAGCCAGGAGGATTTTTCCTTTCCAGAGTTGAGACTCACCCACGGTTTCTTTTCTTCCATTGCCAATGGCGGCATCGAGGTAGTCCATGGCCTTTCCGGAGAGGGCCATATAGCCTGCAAAATTACCCAAACTCTTTTCAATAAAAGCCCTGCGCGCGTAATTCTCACCCAGGGCGCGATTTACTTCTTCCAGGTCAAAATTTCCAACCGCCGCCAATATGGCACGGGCAGGTTGCAGAAATTTTGTTTCAATTAATTCTAAAGCCCTGCGCTCACCCAGGGTATTACCAAGCTGTCCGGCTGGAATTCCGAGTTGTTCAGCAACGAATGCCCTGAGATCGCCAAAGGCTTTCATATCTCCAGCCATATCCATTAAGATTTTTGCGACCCAGGCATTGGCGTTGGCAATGGCTGGTTTATTACCCAGTTTTGCAACAACCTCTCGGGTCAAATTTCTCTGTTCTACAACTTTTCTGGCTAAAGGAATCAATTCAGGGTCTCGGTGTTTTTTGAGTTTTTTCACAAAATATAATCTGGCGTAAGCGCCGGCTTTGGCAGCAAAGACTTCTGGAATCTTTAGCACTTCTCCCAAAGCCTTTTCCAACCAGGCTATTATTTTTTCAAGAAAGGGTTCATCTTGTTCTGCAACTGAAGCATGACCGTTTCCGATAGAGAGATAGGAATCTCTCATAGCTTCCAGTCTGGCTCTGGGGTTTAGAGCGGCAAGGGTCAATGCTCTTTCTTTGAAACTGGTATTAAAACAGCGCTCCCTTAGCTTCTTAGACCTTGTCATTAATTTTTTAAGCAGACCTCTAGCTCGTTCTAATTTTGCTCTGCTTAATCTTTCTTTCCCTTCGTCCAGCAGCCACTTGAGTAAGAATACCTGTCTTACCGTAGCCTTTCGGGCACTATCCAAGGCTTCTACCCGCAATTCAGAAAAGATAGCTTCAGGAGGATCTGAAAGATTTAATCCTTTTCCTTCGAGAGTTGTTACATAGCCATGGACTTTCATGGCTTGGTTATATTTATTCTCGAGTTGACTGATTAAGCCGGAAATAGAACCTAGGGAGACTGCCGGCTGACCAAATCTGGCCCGCATTTTGGGTGAAAGCATGGGATTGCTGTAGCGTTTTGAAGAGACTTCAATTTTTAGACGGGCGAGTTTTATGCGTTGTTCTCTAACCCGGTCATATCCGGCATTGGACTGATGGCAGAACTTTAAAGATTTACTGTAATTGCTTTGGGCCTGTTTTTTATAGCCCTCAGCCATGCCGAAATATTTCTTTTGTCCGGTATGCTGCCAGAGTTCATCCGCGGCCCAGGCAGCGTAAGCGTAGGCATTTCCCCGTTCAAAATAAATGCGAGCCATGATGGATCTTGGTTCGAATTCCGGAATTTTTTGCTGCATTTCTTTAGTCATTCTGACATTTTTAAGGTTTTTCTCTCCATATTTGATGGCCTCTTTAATATAATTCAATGCTGATCCATAAGCGGCGATTCTGGCTTTGGCTCCTTTTTGGGTCCTTTGTACCTTCCAGATAGTGGCTTCTGCCAGGCCAACATAGGCAAGTGCTAGATATTTGAAAACTGCCGGCGCTTCGATCTCAGGATTAGGAATGATTTTTAAAGTATCAATGATTGATTTTAATTTTCCGATTGCCCAGCTGTGGTTGCCGCGCTCGTTTAAAGCAAGGACGAATCTTAAAGAAGCATCCAAACTGTCGGTGTTTCTGGAGAAGAGCTTTATTTTGGGTATCCAGGGATCTTTTAAGGCTTTTTCTAAACGATTGAAGACTGGATCAACTTCCAGATCATTCGCGCTTCTTTGAGTGGCATAACAACCTTTCTTGGCCTGCAGCCAGGCATGAATTGTTGGAAATTTTGCTCCAATTGCGCACTCGGCTTTGACATCAGGGTGTTGCAGGATTGGGATTTCAGTTGAAACCCGGGGGCGGGATACCATAGGCCAGCCTTTTTTAGCCGAAAGTTCAGCTTTAAAAGCCTCTAATGAAGATTGTTTTACACATCTATCTGTTTTGGTTGGATTTAAAGAAAACCATACCTTTTGTCTTTTTTTACCAGTGGGGCTGGTATCGTCAGCTACGGTTTCATATTTATCAGCATTAAAATAGATAAAGGCAGAAATCTTATGGTCCCGGATAAATTTAAATACTTTACGCAACCAGATATCTTTTCCATCCATTAGTTCGTCCATACCAAACTCTGCGATCATGATCGGCTTTCCATATTTTTTAACTTTTGCGTAAGCCAACCCAAAGAATTTTTTTACGTTTATGGCTCTTCCAGCAGTGGGCTTAAAGTTATACCCGTCTATTCCGATCCAATCAAAGGTACTTGCTTTAGGAATATATTTAGGGATAGCAGCAGAAGAGCTTTCGTTCAGAACTAAAACCCAGGTGACATTATCTGCTCCTTCTTCCTTGAAAATACGAACCATGTTTTCATGATACTTTTTAAATATTTTAGGCTTCCCTGCCCAGGAATATTGGGTTCGGGGATCAGAGGTGTTCATTTCATGAGCAGAAGAAAGCATGACCGGGAATCCCAGGTCGCGGATTTGTCGGGCAAGCTTTCTTACCACCTCTTCGGCAGCTTTGTCTCCTCGAGCAAGGGCTTCAAAAATAGCTCCTTTGGGTTCTAACTTAACAAAAGGGATGCGGCGATTCTTACCAACCTTTTCCAGGAAGGGTTTGAGTTGAGCAAAGTTTGCCTTTAAGTCATGGAAACCCAGAACTATTCCGCTTCTGCTCCCAATAGATCTTTCAAAATTCACCACATCCGAAAGCCGTGGATAACCCATGCCGGATTTAACCGGGTAGACCCCAATCAATGCGCCCTTTTTAGGAGGCAACACTTTTTTGGCCTGCGACGGTGGAGGAGGGGGCGGCGCTGCTGGTTTTGGCGGTGCAGCTTTGGCAACAACTATGCCGCCTGGAGACGCAATAATATTAGCTCCGGGACTTCGAGGCCGGCTTGTGCTTGTTTGCGGGTTTGCTTGTTTTGGAACGTCTTCTTTTTTAGGTTCCGGCCTTTGCTCTGGACCGTATTTTACGCTTCCAGAATTTAAACCGCTTAAATTTATACCGCTGCCATCAATGGCCATGAATTCTCACCTCCTTTTATTCGCACCATAACATGTTTTTCTTGGCCCATTTTCTGATTAATTTAAACTCATCCGAATGATCCAGGGATATTCCGTATTCCAGTAAAATTGAGCAAAGTTCCCCTAACGTATTTTTATCGGGCAAAACAGCCAAAATTTCATCAGAAATATTTAAATAGTGTTCAGTAACTTCTTTCTGGATCATTCGTTTCAAGGTTTTAACAAAGCCTTTTTGTATTCTTCTGAGGTTTTCAGAGCCGCCTCTCATTTCTCGGAATTTGCTAAGCTGCATGCGAACTTCTCTCTTTAGATAATTGTCCTGCGGATAGGTTTTTAATAGTTTTTCAATTTTTTCAAATTTATCAACAGCTTTTTGAACAAATCCGTTATTGCCGGTGATGGTAGCCAGGAGAATTCTTATTCCGATTTTGGTGGCGTCCAGCTCTGGTTTTCCTTTCAGCATCTTCCGGGCTTTTTCGCAAAGCTGCTGAGCTTTGATACGGTCTTCAAATTTGAGGGCGATGCGCGCTTGCAGATAATAGGCTCGGGCGCGCTGGGATAAAACTGGAGAATTTTGCAGAACCCTTCCGCAAATTTCTGAAGCTGATTTTAATTGGTTTACATTTTCAGTTCTGGAGCGTAAATCAGCTTCAACCAGATCAGCGCCGGCTACGAGATAAATAGGATAATGCAGCTCTTCCTCTTTTCCTCGCTTTTCAGTCCACCAGCGCTCAAAGTCCCCTCTCTCTTCGAAATAAGGTTTATATTCCCGTATCCGATCGCAGAGGTTCATGGGATCATGCTCGTCTTCTCCCAAATTCAGGTTTTTATCCATGCCGAATACTTCATCTTTATAAATGGCCCAGAGCTGACCAATGGTTAACCAGACGGTTGGTTCTATAGGGAGCATGCGGTAGGGGCGTTTCCCCACGGTATGCCATATTCTTAGAGCTTCTTTAAGATGGGGGAGAGAGCGCTTGCGGGCTTCTGGCCAATCTGCCAGGTAACTATATCTGGCACCCAGTCCTGCTTGGACCATGGCCATAAGCAGCATGTCATCTGCATATTTCCAGCTGGCATGCGCCATAGTATCAGGAAGAGGAAGGAGGTGCTTTTTTCTTCTCTTGATGGTGGCATCTGCAGTTAGTTCTTCTTCATACCCTGCCAGTCTTTCCAGCTCCATTAATTCTTCAACTTCAGGCGCAGTAGCTAGAGTATCCTCAAGCCATAAACTTCCGGCAACACCTGGAAAAATGAATCCAGGATGTACTTTTCCAGGAAGATCATAGCTTCCCCAGTTGTCATCCAAGAGATGGCGGGCGTAATTGAAAAGCCCGATTGATCGGCTGGCGTCTCCTTCGTAATCTCTAAAAGTGATTGCGTTGGCTTCGCCAATAACTGCCATTCTGCGAAAAGCAAAAACCGAAGAATGTTTGGGGACCAGGCTGTAGACTAAAATTGCTTCCCGATATTTTTCAAGGGCGGTCAGGGCGTTTGCGAGCTGCAGTAGAGATTGACTTACCCTTTGCAGCCTTGGAGAACCAACATATCTTTCCGGCTGCAGGACTACTTCGCTCTCATCCTGCATGTGTTTAATGCTCTTTAAGATTTGACCATAGATTTTTCTTCGAAGATCATATTCGGATCTGTTATAATCAGGGGTCCCGATAAAATCTTCTGCCTCCTGATCAAAGTCCCATTTTCCCAAGAGTCTTTCCAAGAAAGACAGAATCTGTTCTTGTTCAGAGCGTGTGTCAATTACAGGATGCAGGGTGTTTACAAAAGGATCGGGCTGATCAGGATCTTGAGTTTGAGTAGAATCTCTAAAAGCAAGCTTTGCATCATCGCTGTTTAATGCCCAGAATCTAAAAGTATAATCTTCTCCTTCTTTTTCTAATTTATTCTGATTAAAATAAACTGAAAGACGGATACCTTTTTTTACCATCCAGGCATAGGCCTCGGTCAGCCAGGCGGCTTTACTATAAATTTTTTGGTCATTTATTCTTTGTCCCTCATCGTCACAGCCAAATTCAAAAATAGCAATGGGCTTGTTTGGACTCCCGATGCTTCTTAGCCGATCAACGGCAGGGCCAACAATTTTCGGAAAGTTTTGCCATTGCCCGCGAGTTTCGGTTTTATATTCATATTCCTGAGCACCAGCAGCTTCTTCCCCTTCAACCACTCCGGTTTCTTCTCTCTGTTCCTGTTCCAGTATTTCTCGTTCTTCGGGAGTAAGCTCTATGCCTGAATCTTCTTCCGCAGGTTTTGGCTGGCTGGAAGAGAGCCCTTTATATAGATTTGAAAATGCTAGTGCGGCTAGTGTTATTCTTCCTATCATTTTCCTCTCCCTCCTGGGGTCTTGCGGTGTATGGTCCTTTTTTGGCGAATGCCCCGGTTATAACCAGAAAGTCCTTTTACGTTTACACATCTGTCTTTCGGATAAAAATCTTCAATTCTATAGCTATTTCCATCTGCGCCGGCAATATTATCTAAAGGTTCAAAGTTGGGAGACCAGGCGAGTAAGACATTGGTAGCTCCCGCTCTGTCTCGGATGCTACACATACGGTTATAAGCGTCTACAAATTCTTTAGGCATTCCTGCGTAGGGATTTATTCTGTTGGGAAGGTTAAACTCATGAGCCCAGCGCAGAATAAGTTCTCCTTTCCACTCGGCAGCTTTTGTAAACCACTGTGTCATATAGTCATCAAGTTCGCCTCGATTTATTTCTTTTAAAACATTGTTATGACTGCTGGCACGGGGGCCGCTGGGATCTGGTTCCCAGCTTATAATGGAGTAAGATCCATTGCCGGCAATCTCGTCCAGGGTTTCGCTGGGAAAAGGATAATCTTTATCAAAGGGATAAAAGAAATTCACAGTAATTACTCTTCGACCGGTTCCAAGCTGAAATTCACTTATTTCTCGTTGACTTGGAATTTTACTTCCCAAAGTTATTCCAACATGATGTCCATGGCTTAGATCGATCTTTACCGGCCCTTTATATTTGCCAAGGGGTTGTGGCGGTGTGACTGGGTTTCTGGCTTTTGCCAGATACCAGATTCCGCCTGCCATGGCGGCAACGCTTAACCATTTGCCAGTATGTCTTGCAATCTTACCGATCATCTTTCCCCCTCCTTGTCTCGTCGGACCTAAAAATAGCTGCTATTCCAGATGGCACCTGTCGCACACTCCAGAATAGATCTTCCACGGTTTCAACCGCAGTTTTTGGCAACAACAGCATTCTTTTCCATAGATCCTGAATTTCAGCATGTTTTTCCACATACAATCTGCGGGTTTCGGCTTCGGTAGTGTTAATCAGTTTTGCAAACTCCGAAGCGCCAAAATTTCTACGGGTTAAGAAAGGCTTGTCTTCCCAGCTTCGTATTTCACCAATATAGGCTTCTTCTAGAGCAGCCACATTATCGGCTGAGAAATTAGGAACAGCCGCCAGCTGTTTTATTTGCTGCAGCAGTTTGCGTCTGGTTTTTCTGGCTAGGCGATTGTCTGTGGAAACCCGGTTTCGAAGACTGGTTAATCTAGCCTGCGCAGGAGCCTCGATATCACGTAAGTGCTTAAGCTTTTCTTCGGTCCTGGTGTAATACAGGCCATCACTCTTTACCAGCTCGCCTCTTCTGCTCGCGCGTTTTTTGTGGAAGCGATTTGCCAATTTAAAGAGTTTCGCCTGGATCTTATCCAGTTCTGCCAGGCTCCGGGCATCGTCTAATTTTGCTCCATTGATTTTCTTTTTCATTTTTTCCAGACGGTTCTTCTTTCTCAAATAAGGCCTTACTCCAATAAGCGGCAGAACAGTATGGCCGATCTTTTTCTCAAAGATTTTATAAGGGCGGATAAACCGCCAATCTTTGGGTCGATTTAATCCTGGGATGCGATTAAAAGTTAAAGTATTCGCAAAGCGTCTTGCAAAATTCAGGGTGATCTCTGGCAGATTAAAAGCTAAATCAAAGAGACGCAAGGTGTTGTCAGCGAGCTTTGAGACATCTGCGGAATGACGGAAGCCCAAGGTTGTTTGCATGTTGTCTGCCATCTCTGCCAGCGAGGCCTTTCTTTCTTTGAGGGTTAAAGCAGCTTCATCATTACTGAGTCTGTCTCTTTCCTGCATAAGGGTCTGTTCCGCGGAGCGGAGTTTTAATTGGTTACCAATGTCGCGGTACATCTTGAACTGCTCTTTTTCAATATAGTGGAAATTCGTATAAATCAGGAGAGCATTATAGAATGGCCAGAAGGTATTCATTAGATTACCAAAGTCATACCAGCCTTCCAGGGATTGCGATCCTTTTATCATCTTGTTTACACCAATTGCTACCGCGACCGCGTTCAGGGCCATGATATAAATGGCTCTTCTCACAAATTTCTTGTCTACTTCACCGCTGGCGAGTGAAGTAACTGCAAAAGGACCCACATCTTCCATCTGGATATATTTGAGCATCTCGATGTAGTTGGGATCGAGCCCCATCTTGATGGCCGGGCCGCGCACGAGTCCATCCCGAATACGCCAGTTGGTTTTGGCCAGGGAATAGAGATAGCCAAAATAGCCGGTAAAGAAATAGGCAGACCAGATGGGCGGGAAGAGGTTTTCATCCGCGCGAAAGACGTTCATGTCAAAAACCTGATAGAGGAAAGGAGCAAGGTATCTTCCCAGATTGGCGGTACCAGTGTAGTACCAGGTACAGCCTGCCAGTTCATGATACATCTGACTCCAGCCAAAAATATCCGGGACCAAGGGATTTAAACCAAAGAGTTTGGGAAGTTTGGCTTTTAAGAAGTTGCTGAGCATAAGCGGGCGCAGTCTGCGTTTTCCAATGCTTACTGAAGCAGACCATCTTCGGCGCTGCACATAAACCTGAACAATAGTTACGTCTCCGCCAACGGCTACGATAAGGGGCTCATAAGTGGTTTCGTATCCGTCCAGGACGCGGCCGGTTCTTGATTCTAAATAGTCTTCGGTGATAGAGCCGGGTTCTTCGTTAGCAGAGACAAAAAGCTGACCTGGAAATTCCGCTCTTTCTTTGCTAACCAGAATTTCCATGAGTTTTTTGCCGTCGCGAGTAACCGGCGTTCCGCTGTTGATAACGGCCAGGATTCTTGAGTTACCGGATTGAATGTTTCCGCCGCTGCCTCGCATTCTTTCCATAAGCCAGCTTGGGGGCCGGCCGCCAAAGTAATAGCCGCCCCAGACTTCTTCAGAATAGAAGATCGCCTGGTCAAATCGTCCGTAAGAATTTGGAAATTGATAACCTTCTTTCCAGCGTTTCCGATCATACCATTGGCCAGAAGGGATATGCTGCGGGCTGATTACCAGAAGCATATTTCCATCTTCAAAGGTTGGGGGGTGATGTTCAAAATCAATCAAATGAGTGGCGTCGATCCGCTCCCAAACCGGCACATCAAATTCCCTGCCATCTGATTTTCTTCTGACGTGGACATAGGATTGAGGATTGACGTGGGAGATATAGACTTTGCCCTGAGTTTTTTCCAGTACTTCTCTAAGATTTGGTGGAACAGCTCTTCGAGTTGCGCTGCTGTGGGTAATGATAAAGTGGGGGCGCCTTACCATTTCAAATTTTTGGGGATCTTCTTTACCTGACCAGTGCTTGCCCCACAAGGCGCCATCCGCTTTATGATGTTCAGCCATATCAAAGGTGGCGATTTTTAGATGATGGGGATTAAGGCCTTCTTTAAACGCGTCTAATTCTGCTGCCTGGTCTTCGCTGGCGATATATCCTTCAGATTCATCGCGGTAAATAGAAAGCAGTTGTTCCATCTCATCCTGAATAGCATGATCCTGGAAAGCATCTCGGGTTACCTTTTCGAATTCGCCTTTGAGCTCAATGTCCCGGTGCCAGCACTCTCGGCTGTCTTGATTTCTAAAGAAAACCCGCAGGATCGCTCTTCCATTGCTATCTCTAAAGCGGTAGGAAAAATCGATCCAGTCGTATTCATGGGGTTGGATTTCGCATTCCAGAATATTTTCGCGAATGCGTTCATCAAATCGTCTGAGGGAATTGCTTCCCTGAATTAGCTGATCTCTGGCATCTTGATCAAGGGTTAAATAAAATTTAAGGAGCTGATATTCAGTGTAGTGGGCTACCGTTTCCCCATATTCTTCCCGGATACGTTTCTGGAGTTTTTTGGGAAGATCATTAAATTTAGTGGCTTTAGCCTCAAGCGCCCCAACGGTTAAGTCATAGTTATCAGGTGTATAATTTTCTTCTTTTTTCTTGCCGTAGTGTACCAATCGATTATTTCTTCGATCATACCAGGTGCCAAGATAATTTTCGTGATCTTTAATTGGATTTGTACCCCGGCTATGGACAACTTCTAAGACTTGGTTGCCTTCACCATCTCTTCCAGAAACAGTGTAGCTGCTTCTTCCTTTGTGCACAGAGCGAGGTTTCTTTACCCCCAGGATTTCCATGGATCGATCTTCTTCTTCTCCAATGGGCAGGAAGTTGTGATCCCAGCCAAAGTGTCGGGTCTGCTTTTCAAAGGCTTTGATTCTAAGCAGGCCGTCTGTGCCCAGCCGCATTTTTACATCCGGTCGCAGGCGAGTGGTAGTCCAGGTCCTTCCGCCTTCTTCCATCTCTACTTCTTCAAACATAACCTCGCGGTTAAAGGATGCCCAGTGGAGATCGTCTTCCACGCGCATGAAGCGGTAATATTCGTACTCAACTACATCGCCGTTTTGGTCTTTTATTTCTCTGACATAGGGTTCGTTTTTGACTTTTTCCGGATCGCGGGTTCTAAAACCGTATTTAACAAAGGGGATGGTTCCCTGTTTTTCAGGAAAGACCTCTATTTTGACTTCGGCCATGCTTGCGAGCTGAAGCTGAGCAGGATTTTGGTAAAGATCCAAGATGAAATCTTTTAATTCTTGTTTGTTAATTTTTCCAAGATATTCTTCTGCCATCTGCTCTGCCTTAAAGCCCATTTTTTTGCCAAGTGCGTCCGCAGCTGCGGGATTTCCATCAATAAATCTGGTGGCAGCCTCAACTATTTGTCTTGGGTTTTGAGACAAAATCCTGTCCAGCTCTTCCTCAAACCGAATGTTAAACGGGAACTGCACTGGATCAAAGCCAAAAGCTTCAGCCAGGGAGGCTAATATCTCAGAATCTATTTTTTCATCCTCAAATAGTTTTACCAGACCATCTTTTAGTTTTTTGGTGTTTTCTAATCTTTCTTTTTTCTGCTCAGCATCGTCAACTCTTTCCCGGACCTCTAATTCATCAATTAAGTCTGGAAACATATCTCTGAGTTTACGATTGGCAAGGTTATATCTTTCAGCCAGAAGGGCAGGAAGTCCATATCGATCAATTTTCAAAAGTGACTGTACAGCTTCAACCAGTTTTTTGGGATGGTTTCTGGCAAGCCTTTCCAAGCGAGCTTCAAAATTTCTTGGACTAAGGCCCAAAGTCTCTGCGAGGATGGTCTGCGCGTCTACTTGATCTCTTATATTTTCTGGTTCGGGCAGGTGGGCAGCATAGCTTGGAAGTCCTTTTCCTTCGTCTCCACCTTTGAAAGCCGATTTGTCGTAGAAGGTGTGAACTTTGCGGTTTCCGTCTTTGTCTTCGGCAATGATGTGCAGCCATTTTCTTCCTTCCGCATCTTTTATCGCATAAGCTTTTACAACTCCCAGGGTTCCTTGCTTTCCTTCTGTTTTAAATCCATCCCAACCATCAAAAAACATCTTTTCCAGGCCATAGGGGATCTCGTATTTGTTACCATCGCTTCCCACAAAGCCGACCTGGAAGTTAGAACGCATGACATAGAGATCGGTCATATTCTTGGGGTTTCCGAACCTGCGTCGGTAGCGGAGTTTAAGGTTTACCGGAACGCGATAAATAAACTTGGTAAATTTCTTCATTCTATTTTTCATGATGCGGGTAGCGTGTTCCCAGGTGGTTCGGGTATCCAGGAACTCTTCGTCAAAGTTGTGTTCAATATCCGGCTCCTCAACTGCCATGACCTGAAGTTTATCGAAAAACGCTTCGAGGGGTTCGTGTTCCATAAGTTCGATAAAGGTGCAAGGCATTCCGCCCCGATTTGAGATCTTAATTCTTGAATTCTCATTGAATTCTTCAAGGCTTTGCAGAGGGCAGCCTGGGAATTGAGCAGCAAGATCGTCTCTTCTGTCTTCATCCAGGTAAAGCACTCGCCCGTCTCTTAGCCTCAATCCATAAACCTCTGCTTTTTCATCTGAGCTTATAATTGGTCTATCAACCAAAGTGGGGACCGCAATTCTCAGGAGTTTAATCTGCGCGGCTTGATTATATTCATCAATAGAAATAACTCTTCTCTCTGGATTTTCTTGCTGCAACTCATCCATTCTGGAAGGATCCAAACAAATGAGGTCATCTTCTTCAAGCCTTAGTCCATTTTGATCAATGTCTGCACGGACAACCAGGGCATACGGAGTTCCTTCTTGGTCGTTGAGCACTATCTTGATCAGACGAGAATGGCTTTCGTTATCCCTTACGTACTCCGGGGCCTGCTCTCTAGGAATCCAGCCATATTTTGCATTGGGATCAAGATGGTCCCATTGTTTGTTCCTGCGCCGAATATACTTTGGAATGAGCCAACTGTAGGAAGTAAATTGCTTTTGAGTATCGTGAGTTACGATATCGTATACCGTGTCTCCAAAGTATTCACGAGATGCGCCCTGGTTAGGATCTTTAGAAGGCTCATTCGCATTTTCATTGGATTCTTTACGAGCCACCACTACTACCTCCATGCTGAAAAGACTAAGCAGGTTTAAATAGCGGGTTCGAAGGTCTTCGGGCCTGAGATGGCCTCGGTCTGCTCCCTGCGCCAGCCGTCTTTCCAGTTCGTGTTTTTCTTCTAAGAATTTCCTGGCTTTTCTTTCAAGCAGCGCGCATTGCACCTCACAGACCTCATCCCATTCCAGTGCCTTAGGATCGCGACCAAATTCATCTTTTGCTTTTTTTACGATCTTGGCATTCATGATTTCCAGCATTTCTTTGGGCTTGCCTCGGGCTTGACCAATGGGGGCTTCTCCATGTCCTGCCATTTCCATATAGACATTGTGCAGTTCTTGAAGAAGATCGATCTGTCTCTGGTATTCGTATTCTACGGCATCACCGTTATTCGCGAATTCAGAATAGGGTTCGTGAACTCGGTCATAAAGCTCATTAAACCAGGCCTCGATAATGGGGCGGAAGCTTCGGTTTTTAATGATGGCATCTCTGCGGCCCTTGTGTTGATAAGCGATTAAATCATTTTCAGTAATATACTGAGCCACATTGTGAGAATCGGTAACAATTTTTAAGAAGACAGAAGTAAAATAATTTGGCTCGGGCACGTGCGCTTTTTCGTTGATAACCGTTGGTCCATCCCATCGACAGGTTTGTATTTTTTCTTCAGCCGTGGTTTGAGGAGCATTTTTATCTTTAAGTAAAACCCTGAGCTGATGGTTGTGCAGGGAGCGGGAGTGGATGAAAGAATGGATATCTGCCCAGAGCACCCAGATGGAGGTGGGCAAGCTCAAGGCAGTTGCAATATTACCGCTGATTCCTTCGATTAAGCTGCCGATGGTTAAACCCGCGGAGCCCAGGATGAGACCGGTTTTACTAAGCCTGAAAATTTTTCCATACTGCATTTTGTTTCCTAAAGCCAAACCTGCCAGCATAAGTTTAAATCCCAATCCACTTTGCAAAAGAGCGGGGGAACCGGTTGGTCCCTGGATTAAAGCGATAAATAAGCGATAATAGGTATAGAGATCGTTGGTAGCTAAGGCAGTTCCTGAAAAAACAGCGCTGAAAAGGATGTCTGAGAATTTTTTAGGAACCTGCTGTTCTTTTCTTTTTGAAATAGCTTTATGCAGGTAGTATCCAATTTTTATTGCGTTATACCCAATGGTTCCGGATATCATGGCATAAGGCAAAAAGGGCAGGGCAGGAAAGCTTGCCACAGAAAGTAATGCGGTCAGACCGCCTACATTCACGGTTGCGGCGGTAGTGCGAGCAAGAAATCTTACTTTGCTGGAAGGGTGATTGGCGAATTTTTTAGCAAGCAGGTTAGAAGTAAAATATCCCAGGGATGCCAAAGGAATAATTGGGGAGAGTGCAATGGTGCCGGCAAGGGAAAGGGCCGCGGCTGCTCCAAGCCCCAGCGCAACAGTTACCCCCATGAGGATAGGGGTGGTTCTGCCGGATTGAGAAATAAGGGCGGCTTGGGGAGCGTTGACTGCCATTTGCATTTCCTGGAGAAGTTGATCTGCAACCTCTTGTGGATTTTCACCGCTTAAGTCAGCTCTTTTGGCAGCCGATTGGATAGCATAGGTTCTGGCGATTTCAATATCTTGCTCCAGCTCTGCGGCTAATCTTTTTTCCATCATCAGAAGGGCGGCAGGGTTGATATCCGCAGAAAGATGGTGTTCTTGAAGGGTTGAGAGGGAATCTATTCTTCCGTGGAAGCGCGGTTTTAATATGCCGGCTTCTTGTAAGGCAGAGATTATGCTGTCCTGGCTTTCAAAGTCGCCATATTGTTGAAGCGCACTTTGAAGCACTCCCCGGTCTAACCGGCCTCTGAATCGACCAAGCCGGGTAGCTGCGGGAGTCACATATTTTTTAATAAATCCTATATGAGTTCCGGATGTCATTAATAATAAGCTCCTCTCTTGTCTTCTATATATATATCGACACTTTTTGGTGAAAATTTCAGTTAAATTAAAGAGGGTTACATGAGGTTATTTGAAGGTAATCGGCAGCGTTTTCTTAATATCGGGCGGCAGTTCTATTTTCCCTAAATAGGTTAAGAGTATTTTCTTTGCTTCCTCTGGTTTAATTGTGGGATCTTCATCTTCTCTAGCAATGTCTTTTCGTTCAGTATCCATATAGAATTTTTCGCTCTTAAAATTCTTGACTGTGATTTTTCCACCCTTGATATATAAAGTAGCGGTAGCTCTCCCATGATAATTTAATGCATACGTTTTTGAGAGATGAGTCAAGACTTTCTTTAAATCTAACAGGGACTTAATTCTTGTGGGTCTCATTTTTCTGATAGTATAGAGAATTTTTCCGCCAGGAGATTGATTATCGTACCACTTCTTAAGTTCGGCTTCCGCTCGGGTTAACAGATTATTATATTCAGTTAATTTTTTTGCATCGGGATGCAGTTTAAAGTCTCGTATTTGCTCTGCAAGTTTTTTAAGATTTTTATTCTCCGCGGCCCAAAATTGCCTTAGAAACGAAGGTCTTTCAGCCTCATATTTTCTAACCATCTCTTCTGCCTGAGCAAGTTTTGCATTCTGGGCGTGTAAATCAGCCAATTTAGCCTGAAGTTTTCTAACTTTTCTCTCGATTACAGGAATTAATACGCCAAATTTTTTGTAATTAGTTAATCCCTCTTCTTCATAAATTTTCCAAATCTTTGCTGATTTCTTGCCTTGCGCTTGTTTTTCCGCCCGCACAGCCGCTTGCGCTTGTAAATGATGGGACCTCAAAGTTTTTGCTAGAAGATCGTCTGTGTAGGCATGAATCCCTTTTTTAGCGCAAGCATCCTTTAAATAATTGATAGCGGATTTCAGTACAGCCTCGACCGTGCCCCTAATAATTTCATTGTCTGAACTGTTATGGTTTTCGATAAAACCAATGGCTGCATTTACAATACCCTGGGCCGCGGCAACCCCCTTAAAAATATCGAGTGTTTTACTGGGAATTTTTGCCAGAATATCCATAGCGGCTTTGAGGTCGGTCAGAGTGGTGGCAGATGCCAATTTTTCATAAGCTTGATCAAATTCCTTTGGCGGCTCAACCGGTGGGGGAAGGGGAGCAAAAGTAGACGAAACCGCATTTTCCTCAATAAGTTTTGTGACTTTTTCATAGTTTTTTGCCTTTAATGCCGCTATGAAATTTCGTCTTATCTTCGGACTCAGAAGAATCCTTCGTACCCCAGCTTTCAACTCTTCTAACTGCTTATCGTCTCTAAAAAAGGATGAAAGATGTGGAATTGCCTTGCCTAAAAGGCCTCCCTCATAGAATCCCAAAAGCTCCTTTCTTTCCCCCACAAATTTAACATATTCATTTTGGTTTGAAGGTCTTTGTTTATTTGTTTTATCAATCAGCCATTCTTTAATTTTCACGTATTTGCGAAAATCCTCTGCAATTAATATAAGCTTTGAAGCTTCGATCGATCTAAATTCTAGAGCGAAGGAAAGAAGGGAATCTACAATTCCAGATCGGCAGTTGACGCAGTTTTTTGTGTATTTATCGGCATTAAATGCTTTTAAAAGGGTCTTAAAGGCCGGTTCGACCTGCATTATATCCCCCTTTTTTTGAACTTTTTCCGCAGTGAAACTGCCTCCAATCCAATTTGCGATATCGGCGTAGAGTTTTGGGGTTTTTCGTAAAACTCCCTCTTCTTTTGGAAAAAATTCTGCCGTCAAGGCTGGATTATTCAATTCTTTTGCAATTTGGATTGAGTTACAAGGTCTCGCAGCTACACAGTTCAGAGGTTTTCTTGATGATCGATTTATTAAACCAGCAAAATTCTCAACATTGACTTCCGGTGTTAAACGAAGTTTTCCATCGAATGAAATGAGCGCAAAATCAAATCTCCCGGTATAGTTGTAATTTTTTCGTAGATTCTTTGCTGCCCCGGCTGCGGCATAAATATCTAGATCCGAAGGGATATTCGAATTTCCATAGACAGGATGAAGGTGATAGAAAGTTATATGGCTGATTTTTGCATTTTTTAGTTTGAGCAATTTGGGGATTATATAATAATTTATTTTTGAATACTTATCTGTTTGATCTGTTCCACATTCGTACCAACGCTTAAATTTTTGGGCGCCTATTTTGTATTCGACATATACCCAATTTTCTTCTACTCTTGCAGTCCTTACAAGATTGTAGAGCTGTTTTTCTCCTTTCTCTCTGCTTAAATCCGCAAAATAGTGCTGATCTGTGGTTCGGATGGACAGGGCATCTTCTTTCTTATAAACGAAATATTTCTCTCTATATTTTTTGGCCGCTTTTAATATGCTTTCGGGATCCTTTTCAGCAATTTTAAAAAGTTTGCCTAATCGTCCTACCAGTTGTGTAAAATTGCGAGGCGATCCCAGATCTTCCCACTGTTCATCTCTAAGGACTTCTTTTGCTTTTTCAAAGATTGCTTTTTCATCCATCGCTGGAGGAGCAATAGCTGGCGCAGGAACAGGAATAGGAGCAGTTGCGACTTCTTCTTCTAAAATTATAAATTTAATTCTCTCGTTAAGAATGTTTTCCTCTTTAGGAGCAACTAGGAAATGGCCTTTTTTTGCTCCAAGGACATAAGGGATTCTTTCTCCCGCAATGCCTTGCTTAATCAAATAATTTTTTATTGCTACTCCGCGATCAACAATAGTTGGACCATCAACAATATTGCTATAGCAATTGATTTGAATTGCTTTGATATTTGGATTATCTTTTAAAAACGTAACGATCTCATCGAGAAGTTTTTTTTCGGCTTCATTGAGTTCAGTTGATTTTCTAGATCCAAAAAAATAAAAATCAGTAGTTGATCCCCCAAAAGTTAAGTATTTCCCCACCCTTTTGATATTTGGTTTTAGGAGATGATAGATGTCGCTGTAATGACCCTTGGCTTCGGTTTTGAGGTTTTCCAACTCTTTAGGGTCTTTAGCGGTTTTTACTTTATTCAGACAATCCCTTAGTTTTGATATGATAAGCGGAACGTGCTCATAGCTTCTTAATTTGGGAAGCAATTTTTTCTCGATGACATCTGCGGCTCTAAGTAAATTTGGTTCGGTTAATAGCTTCATTGCTTCCAGGTGCTCTTTTGGGTTTTGCTTTATAAGCTGCATTGCTTTTTGGTGATCGATTGGATTTTTAGAGGAGAGATAACGAATTATATTATAATAACGTTTGGCTTGATTACGAAAGGCCCCAATTTCAGATGGGGCAGCGGATTTTGCTCGCGCACGGATCTCTTTGAGTTTTTGAAGGAATTTTTGAGCCAGGGATTTATATTTATTTCCAACTTTTGGAAGGATTTTCTTTTCGCAAACCTCAATTGCTTGAGATAATTGTTTCTTGAGAACGGAGCTGGTTCCGCCTGACGAGGGTGATGCAGATATATCTGGATTTACTGCTCCAATCGCCATTCATCTTTTCTCCTTATTCCTACACCATATCCATTTGTGTGCAGGATTTATTAATTATGAACCAGGTTATTCTGTATCCGATGGTCCAAATAAATCACCGCCTGACGGGATGTCTCCATCGTCAGATGGCGGTGGTGGTGGCGGGTCCGGATCCGGCAGTCCATCATCTGGTTCGTCTGCCGATGGTACTGGTGGTTCATCTGCTGGTGGTTCTTCAGTTCTTGAATGGGTTGCTGGCTCTTCGCTTCCTTTTGCAACCAACCCACGAATGTGGTCCAAAAGACGGTTGCCATTGAGAGCGACAGATGTGATAACATGAGGCCTACCATTTTCTTCGCCACCCCTTATTATGAAATCAAGCGGAGCATGCGCCATTTTATAGGATACTCCAAAGGACCACATTGAACCTGGATCAACTAAACCCTGCTCGCGTTTTTCAAAATCTATCCAACCGCCAGTGAGATCAGCTCTTCCAAGATATTTTTTGTGTTCTACGCCTATACCGGCACTCACGAAATGTTTGACAACATCATATCCAAGTCTTCTATGTAAGGAATTCTCAGGGGAGGCCTTGCTATCGAGCAAGCCGAGCATTCCTTGTCCATATTTATAATATGCGTATAAGTTCCAATCTTCTGGAAGATTGAATTCCAATTCGAGTCCCTGGGTAAAGGTGTAAATGGATTTGTGGCCAACCATTTGTTTGTATTTTGCAACGGTCGGACTATCTTCAGGATAGGGCAAGACATCCGGGACTTCATGGTAGCCATTTAATATGGCTGAACTATCGAGACTAATTCTGCCTGGATATTTCCACCGGTGTCCTATTTTGATGTTGACCTCTGCCCTGGATCTCCAAAATATGTCTAGGCCATCAAAGCCTTTTAAGGTATCTGGATCTGCATAGAGTCGGAGGCTTTCCTCATGAAGTTCAAACCAGTTATGGGCATTTTCAAAGGCAAACGCCATGGATAAGAAACCCAGATCAGAACTTACTTCTAACCCCCAGGTTAAAATTCTGTCGGTGACAGAGGGCAGGGCTTTGGACGGAGAATTTTCATCGGTTATTCTGCCGTCGATTCCAACATAAGCTCGACCTGAAAGTAGTGCAAGACTTCCCCAACGGCTTAGCAATTGATTGGTGACATCTAATCTGACCCCACCATCAAAAAGATTGGTCCCACTGGGTACAAGATATCTGTTGCGTAAATATGATGGCGCTTCGATGATCAGGCCATAATTAACATCGTATCCTTTTGTTTTTACAAGATCGAGGGTAGAAGGATTTAATTTCAGTTCAAAACCTGGCAATGGTCCATTATCAACGTCCTCTTTTGAATAGGCGACCTGAGGCCAATTTCCATCGAGGCCTAACCATTTTTGAACCCATTTAATGCGTTCAGCATGAGGGGAGGGTGGTTCTGGACCAGCAGGCGCACTTACCGGGATAGATGTTCTCTGAAGTTCAGTACCTCCATCACCAAGCAGCACAATTTGTAAATTTCCTTCACCCCTTGGAGTTATGCTTTCTGTGATGACTATTTTCCCTGAATCATGTGTTGGAGTTTTATATTCTTCGCCTCCGTTAGGATGGATTAGTTTAACTCTTTGTGCTTTACTCAAATTTTTCCCAGCTTCTATTACAAGACCAGAAACTGCTTGCCCTGCGGTTAATCTGCCAGGATTGATCTTGCCAATTTCCACGGCTGCTTGGTCTCTTAGCAATCCGTTGAGTTCTATTTCTTTTGCGGCAGAATCTTGTACCAGTCCTTCTTTTTCCTCATTGAGGTCGGTTATTTTTGTTCGAATTGCATCTGGTTCTCCATCTAAAAGATCTGTGTGTCTGGTAAGTTGCGGATTGGTTTTCAGTTCGTTGATAACCGTGTCAACAATTGGCATTAACTCAAAAATTGCATCGTATATTTGATATTTTTCGTATGTTTGGGTTAAATTGGGTTTAAACGTTTTTAGAAAAGTTAAAGCCATATTAAGTTTTGCCATATGCTGTTCTGTGACCGCTGCCTCAATGGCTTTTTGCTCTGCAAGTGTTTCTGCCTCAGCTTTTTTCTCACTATTCCTTCTTTTATTTATCCATTTCCTTGCTTTTCTTATATCTCTGTCAGTTATAGGATGAGGGACATCTCTGTTACGAGACTCAGAATGTTTCTCTACTATTATTCTACCGTAGATCCCATCTTGGACTTGCATCTGCTTTGTTTCAATAGCGGATATTGCCGTCTCAAGAGCAGCTATAAGGGTTCTAGCTTCAACTGCAGAATGCGCCTTTTGCAAAGCTTCAGCTTCAGGTCCTATTTCTTCTATCCTCCTCTGCGTTTCCGCTCTTTCTTCTTTAATCTGATTTATTTGCCCCTGAATTTCATCTGTCCCATCGGTATCAGGAGAGGGTGGGGCTAAGGCTACTTGCGCTTGCACCATCCTTTCCCCTGCTTTTGCTGCGGCTAATAATGTTACGGGTAATAATCCACTCATTTTTCTTCCTCCTTTATTTTATTTTGGTATCCACTTTGGTTTTCCACCAATTACCATACATTTATAATTTCCGCTCTTTGGCTTTGAGCGTATAATTTTAACCATTTGTGATGGTCTACACTTTTCCCGTTTAGGTTTTTTTCTTCCGTTTCCGCCATTGCTGACGCGGATTCCCTTTTTTACAGGTATAGGTAAGGTTGTTTTAGCTAATGGATTCAATGAGAAAATTGTAAATTCAAATGGTTTTCCTACTAGGCTCTGATCGTTGGGAATTCTAACTTTGAGAGTACTGCCGCTTATTTTCTTGGGTCCATTTTTAGGATCAATTAGATATAGCTCTCTGCTTACATCACTACCAGTTAATGTGAGCCGAACAGTTGTGTTTGGATAGGCATTCTCTACTGTTCCTTGGATAGCTACATTTAGCCCTGCTTGACCTGACTTTGCTTCAGCAGTAGCAACAGCAGCTGCGACTTGTGTCGAACAGTCAACCGCTTCTGAAGTTTGACCAGCCGCATCTCCCCCAATATTTAAACCATATGGAGTTGAACCAATAGTGATGGTTAAAGGACCTTTAGGCGTATCAGCAGGAACCGTTATATCTGCTCTGATGAATTCTTCGCCGGTTTCCTGATCCTTAGAAAGTATTGGGTTCTTTAGAACTATATTATTTAGAACTGTATCACCTTGATTAAAAGCAATGTCGCTCCCCCTGACCCTGGGCACATTCTGCCCATAAATTTCAAATCTTCCATTATATCCAGCGGGTAATGGATTTGGATAGACCTCTGTAATCTTAAAAGCATGATCTTTCTTCACCTGCTCAACTATTTCCTTTAATTCATTTACAGAGATAATATGTATAGATTCTATATCTGGCATGTTTTCAATAAGTCTTTTTTCCTCAGGAAGACCACAGAAACCTAGATAAGGCTCAATATCCTCCTTGCGCAGCAAGTCATCAAGGAATAAAGAATCTCCTTTATTTTCATCTTCGAATTTCTTTACGATTGCATCTGCAATAGCTTTTTTTTGCGCAGAACTAAGGTTTTTAAAACCATAACTCTCGATATTTTTTACTATTAATTTTGCAATTTCTCCCATCGGAATTTGGGTATTTTCGCCGCAAGCGGTTTCCAGATTTATGAGTTGGAATAATTCTTGTCTGCTGAATTTAACAGGTCGATCCCCTGCGCTGATGAGGGCTCTGGCTCCGGAGGCCTTGCAGCCTGCTATGGATAAAAATATAGCAGTTAGGGGTGGATTTAATGAAGCGCCGGATGGGCGGACATCAGCCAAATCAGCAAGCCAAGAACGCGCTTCTTTTAGTTTGCTCGGCTTCTCTTCCGCAGTCTTTTTCGCAGCTTCATTTAGCACACGGCACACCATAGAATTTCCGCTAACAAGGGGAATTGGTATTCCATTTACAGAGCATCCTCCACTCATATTTTCTCCTTTTAGGCCTTTGGGCCTTATCCATCTAGTATATTATCGGCACCTTTTTTCAATAATTTCACCTTTTTTGAAAATAATTTAGGAAATTTTCCCGACGTTCCGACTTCGTCGAATCGGGATCCCGACTTTTATCCCGATGTCGGCTTCGCCGAATCGGGATCCCGACTTTACATAATTATATATATTATGAATCTAATAATTTTTGTATGAAAAAAGCACCCGGGTTAATCCAGGCGCTTTTTGTTTTTAATTAAATTATTAACCCACGTTTAAAGGCAAATAACTGTAACCATTAGCATGGAGTTGCTCTGCAATCGCTGGATCGCCGGCAATTAACCTCTCCATAATAACTGGAAAGGTTTGAGCAGCTTCATTTACATAATGCAGATATGTTCTGTAGCCCAAGGCTTCAACTGGTGTGGCCCCAGTTGTAAAACTACCATCTTTAATGCCTAGGAAATTCGATCTAGGAAATTGAAGAAAGGCAGGGTTAAGAACTGCGGCAAAAACGTCACCAGCCCAACTATCAACCCCAAATATTTGTTCTGTGTCGCCGTTTCGTCCAGGAATCTCTTTGACAACTAAAGATTTTTCAACTGCTAGCATATCAGCTTCGTGTGCTGCCATGTACTCAACATCACAAATATAGAAGGTTGTATTTAAGGCAATTGGCGCCTGGCCTGCTTTCAAAACTTCCCAGGGTAGGCGAGGTGTTTCAACTAGAGATTGAGTGCCGTCTGCTTTTTTCACAAAACCTCCACCGAATTGATTATTGATATTTTCGACCCCAATAATTACCATATGGTGTCTTTTATCAAACATTTCCTGGGCAATGGAGATCATAACAGGGTCTGCCTGCCACAGATATTCGTCAGCATTAGAAAAGACAAAATATTTGATCCCCATATTTCTAAGCGTTTTAGCCATATTGTACATAGCAAATAAATAAGGATAATCACCATGGCCAGCTGGATAAAGTTTGCCTTCAATAGTTTGTTGATCTGCCACATACATTCGAGGTAGGACAACCTGGTTAAAAATAGCTGTGTTTTCTAGCTCTGCTGCTTGATAATTGCCAAATTCCCTTTGCATAATGCTAGTAAAGAGTTCGACGTTTTCAGAATTTGACATCATAACATTAGGAAAAATTCTGCCCAGTTTTCTGGCGATGTGCTGAGACAGGTCCAGGGTGTGCTGGAATAGCGTTTTTTGTCCAACCCGATAAAGTGGTCTGGGGGTTTGTGCATCAAAGCCAAACTGCTGGGCAACTGCTTCATTGGCTGCTGCCCATTTGGCTGCACGGGATGAAGCGCCGCCGCCAGGAATTCCACGGGCGGCTGTGCCAATTATGTCATCAACTTGATTACTTTTTAACAATTCAACGCCTTGCCTGGCGCGGTCAAGAATGTCTTGAGGGGAAACGCATAAATCTGGCATTTGATGGAGTTCTTCTAAGGAAATTGGTCTCATACTGCCATCTTCGTAGCGATTAGCCATTTCTAGGCTTGCTTGAATTTCTGTTCGGGTTAATCCTGAAGTGAGTTGACTCAGACGTTGGGCAGCTTCCTGCTTGAACCATTGCTGAAGCTGCGGGCTGCGGATTGGACTTCTTAAGGCTTGAGGTAAACCCCTCCGGGTTCTCATTACTTCTGCAGCAGTAGCCACTTTGCTTCTAAATTGTGCTGGGATTGCCTTTCCTAAGCTTAGTGCCATTTTGTTTCTCCTTTCAATTGTAAGAATATTATTCTTCTATACTATTATCGAAAAAAAATAAAAAAAATTTCAGGTAAATTTAAAATTAATGCAACAATTGCTTCAAAATGATTATTTATAATCATTGGAAAGTATGATAAAATATTGAACATGAAGAAAGTTCAACCCTTATTAGGCGGCTTTGGTAAGCCCGGAGAAAAGATCTCTGAGCAGGATGGTATTTATACCATGGAGGGTGAGGGGACAGACATTGGCTTTAACTTGATCATTCTAGAAGAAATTACAAGGCCGTCTTTGCTTGAGTTTGAAATCCGAGGGAAGATTGAAAAAAAAGAAGCCTGGACCAGATTGCGCATTGAGATTTTTGATCGAGACAAACTGGAAGAACCTGCTACCTCTTTTGAAGACGAATATTTAACCGTTGAACTGGAGGCTGAAAATTTTAAGCATTTATCTTTGCCTATTTTAGGTATTGTCAAAAACCCCCACCGCGTGCAATTCATGATCGTGGGCCCGGCTAAATCAAAGATCGAAATCAGTAATGTTATCCTCAGGTAAGATATCCGGCTGCGCTACCGGGGCTTTTGTTAATGGTTTAAGAAACCTGCCCGCTTTCCAAAAAATGACTGGCAAAAAACTTGCTCTTATCCTCTTTTATGTGCACTGGTTAGATGCTTTTCCTTTGGCGGATGTTGAAATTATGCATAAAAATGGCAGTGTTCCTTTGCTTACCTGGGAGCCCTGGGTTAGTCATGCCAGAGGCACACTTGAGGCAATTTCAACACACGAGTATGATGGTTACGTTAGACAATTTATCCAGGCTGCCAAGGATTGGGGCAAACCCCTGCTGCTGCGTTTTGCCCATGAAATGAATGGAGACTGGTATCCCTGGGATGGTTTTCATAATGGACGGGAGGCAGCTCCTGATCGATATAAGAAAACTTGGTTATATATATATAATGTTAGGCAAGAGCTTAAGGCAGACAATGTTGAACTTGTCTGGTCACCCAATAACAATGACCAACCAGCCGCAGGCTGGAACAGAATGAGCAATTATTTCCCAGGGGACCAGTATGTTGATTGGCTGGCCATTGACGGCTATAACTGGGGTTTTGGCAAATGGGAACCTTTTGATTCTCTATTTGGTCAAATATACCAGCAGGCAACACGATTAAGTACTAAGCCAATAATGATTGGCGAATTTGGTTCAGCTGAGCAGGGTGGAGATAAGGCAGACTGGATCAAGGAGGCCTTTCATATGATTAAAGCTCAATATCCGAGGATAAAGGCTTTTTGCTGGTTTGATATTAATAAGGAGCGGGACTGGCGCGTAAAATCATCTGAAATTTCTCTTAAAGCTTATCGACAAGCAATTAGCAATAGTTATTTCACTGAAATTTTGTTATAATTTTTTAATACCATGAAAAACCTTTGGTCACAAATAAAAAAATATAGAGTAGCATATTACTTTATACTGCCAACTGCGTTGGCTATGCTATTTCTTCATCTATCTCCAATTCTCCAGGGCATTTACATGTCCTTTCTTAAGCTTAACCAGTTCACCTTGCAACAATATCTTTTAGCCCCTTTTGTTGGTTTTGAAAACTATTACAAAGTCCTGATCGATCCAGCCAGCCCTACCCGCATCGGGCTTTTTGAGGCCGTACGTAATACGGTGATTTACACGATTGTGGTTACTATCGGGACCCTTGGGATTGGCATGGTGGTTGCTTTAATGATGAACCGCCGGTTTTTTGGCCGCCCTCTGGTAAGGACACTTTTCTTGTTTCCCTGGATTGTGCCGACTTATGTTACAGGCTTGCTCTGGGGAATTATCTGGCTCAAACAAGGCGGCCTGGTCAATGTTATGCTGGTTGACTGGCTTAGGATCTTGCCTTTTAAACCTTCGTGGCTGTCCGGTCCCAACACAATCTGGGCTATCATAATCCCAACCATCTGGCGTTATTGGCCGCTGTCCATGTTAATGCTTTTGGCAGGGCTGCAAACCATTCCTGAAGCGCTCTATGAAGCTGCGGATATTGATGGGGCGGGTCCCTGGCGCAAATTTTGGATGATTACCTGGCCCATGCTGCGGCCGGTCTGGTTTATCCTGATCCTTTTTGGTTTAATCTACAACACGTATTCATTTAACATCGTTATCATGATGTTTGGTTTTGGCGCGGGCTTCCCGGGTGAGTGGGGCGACTTGATGATGACTAATATCTTTCGCAACACCTTTCAGCTTTGGAACTTTGGTACTGGGGCCGCAACATCTGTGCTGCTGTTAATCGTTATGATAATTATTGTCAATATTTGGTTCACTTATTTTAAAAAGAGCGAAGAGTTAAGATAAATGAAGATACCGTATTATTTAAAAAAGCGAATAACTGATATCATTATCAACATTTTTATGCTGGCCTTTTTAGCGTTAACGCTTTTGCCGATCGGCTGGATGGTTTATTCATCGCTTAAAGATTCAACGGATATTGCTATTGGCAAGGTTGGCATGCGCCGGGCCGGGATTGATATTTTACAAATTATTCCTGAAAATAATAAGCTCTTGGCCCTCACTGCTGACGGCGGGATTAATTATTACCAGCCAGGTGACCTGAAAAAACTTAAGCATTTCTCATACAAGACGGCTGCCTCATCCTTTGTGGTTGATGACAGCTATATTTGGCTGGCTTCTGCCAACAAAGGCTTAATTCGCATCTCCAAGAAAAACTTTATGGAGAGCAAAAAATTTGATTTTGATACCAAGGGGATTGAGCTGCACAAAGTAGTTAGCACTTATATCAAGAAAGTTGGCCAATACGTTTATATTTCCTTAGAATATAAAACCTTTAGCGGGGTGTGGCAGTTTGATACTAGTTCATTAACCTTTGTTAAACAATTAAAGCGGGCCAAGCAGGAATATTTTCCAGAAGCTGGACAGATTATAAGAAAAGAATTTCCAGGCATTAATGGTGAAGTAATTTCTGAAGCTAGTTATAATGGCTCAATCTTTATGGGCACAAGCGGGGGCAGGCTTTATAAGATTGACGCTATTACCAAGGGTATCACAACGATGACCAGGCTACCCCAAGGACATCTTTTAATCAGGTTCCGTAATTATGTTGATATGTGGAAAAATGTTAATTTTGGACTTTATTTGAGGAACTCAATGATCATTTGCGGCTTTACCATGTTTTTTGCCATGATTTTAGCAACCCTGGCCGCTTATGCCTTGTCTCGTTTTCGTTTCCCAGGTTCAGATCTGTTTAGCAACGCGATCCTGGCTACACAAATGATCCCAGCTATTATGTATTTAATTCCTATTTTTATTATGTTTGTAAGGTTTACTACGTTGACTGGGATAGCGGTTAAAGGGACCTTCCCCGGGATGATCATGATTTATACGGCTTTTTTCCTCCCTTTTTCTATTTGGATCCTGCGCGGTTTTTTCGCGGCAATCCCAAGGGAGCTGGAAGAAGCAGCGCTGATCGACGGTTGTTCCAGGCTTAAGGTTTTCTTTTATGTGGCGCTGCCGCTGGCCCTTCCTGGCATTATTGCCACTGGTATTTATATCTTTTTAACGGCCTGGGATGAGCTGATGTTTGCCTGGGTAATGACCAATGCTAATACCCAAACTATCCCGGTTGGCATCCGTCTTTTTGTTGGAAATTACCAGAACCGTTTTGACCTGATGATGGCTGCTGCTGTGGTTGCGACGATTCCAGTGGTTGTGTTATTCTTTCTGCTGCAAAGACATATTGTAAGAGGCCTAACCGCTGGTGCGGTGAAAGGATAATTAATATGAAAATCCGAAAAACCAAGTCCGAATGCCAAAGGAAATCACAATTGTCAATTCCCAAGTTGATGGTTGGAACATTGATTATTATTTTGGCATTGATTATTAGTCATTCGTCATTTGTTGGGGCAATGTCTAAGGTTGGTGGGGAGAATCACGACAAGCAGACCGTTTATTTTGGACTATTTCGAGAAGGAGCCCCTGGTAATATTAACCACATTAAGAAGTTCGAAGAACAGCTTGGTTTTAAGCCTGCCATGATAATGTGGTATCAAGATTGGGACCAGAATTTCCCCTGGGATGATGCTATGAATGTTATTAAGTATGGGGCAGTGCCGCATATTGTTTGGGAACCATGGTATTGGAGCGACCATAGTAAGATTGAGTTAAATGACATAATTGATGGCAAATGGGACAAATATATCCGCACCTGGGCGCGCGAAATAAAAACCTTTCGCCACCCTGTTTTTCTCCGTGTAGCCCACGAATTTAATATTGAAGGCTATCCTTGGGGCGTAGTTAATAATGATAAAGATCCAGAGCAATACATTAAGGCCTACCGCCATGTGGTGGATATTTTTAAGAAAGAAAAAGTTAAAAATGTCAAATGGGTCTGGTGCTTCATGAATTTTTCACACCCCAATGAAACCTGGAATGATTGGGCAGCTGCTTATCCTGGCGATGAATACGTTGATTGGATAGGCATTGACGGTTATAACTGGGGCTCAGTCCAGGATTGGAGTGACTGGCAGTCCTTTAAAGTGCTGTTCCGTGACCAGGTCCGCCGCGCCAAAAAGCTGTGGCCAAATAAGCCAATTATGGTGGCGGAGTTTGCCTCAGCAGAAAAAGGGGGAGATAAGGGCGCCTGGATTAAAGAGATTCCAGATCATTTAAAGAGCAGCATGCGTGATATTGACCTCATTATTTGGTTTGATTTAAGGAAAGAAGCCAACTGGCAGATTAAATCAAGCAAACAATCTGCAGCTGCTTTTGAAAAAATAATGAAAGATCCAATATTTTCAAGTTCTGGCGAAGCCCTGGCAAAACTGGAAGTCAAGCCAAAGAAACTTGTGCGCAAAAAAGCTATTGCCCAGAAGGCTTCAACTCCAGTTGTTATAGATGGAAAACTTACAGAATGGAAAAAGGCAAGTCCTATTAAACTGGAGGGCGCTTCCTTTTTTAAAGAAGGTATTGGCTGGCAGGGACCTGACGACCTCTCAGGTGATATCTATCTGATGTGGGATGAAGAAAATTTTTACCTGGCAGCAGTGGTTGATGATGATTATCCCATGATTAATAACCAAACTAAGCGTAATATCTGGAATGGCGATTCAATTGAAATTGTCATGGGCGTTGACCCCAAAGCTGACAGTCGCAGGACATCTTTTAAGGGTGGTGATTATCAGATTGGTTTTGGCACAGGTAATGGCAAGGATAATCCACCTACCATTTGGAATTGGCAAAGACGACGAACACCTAAGGGCAGTGAGATTGTGGTAAAGAAAAAAGAAAAACCATTTGGTTATGTGCTTGAGGCCAAGATCCCTTGGGAATTTTTTAGGATAAAAGAAACGCTAGGCCGCGGCACAAAAATCGGTTTTGATGTGGCGATTGACGACGCTGATGCTACTGGAAAAAGAGAAAAGCAGTTAATATGGAATGGTGATTTCTTCTTTTATAAAGATCCAAGCGTTTGGGGTGTTTTGGAATTAAAGTGAAATTATTAGTGGTTTTGCCCGATAAAAAACTGAAGGGGGATGAGTAAAATGAAAAAATTAGTTTATGGTGCTTTAGTTTTATTGCTTTGTTCCAGTATTGTCTTTGCTATGGGTGGTCCAGCCCCAAGTCCAACTGATGATTCAGGGCCAGTAATTGAACTTGGACAAGAGTATGTTTTAGATGATTTTGAATCTGGCAGCCTCAGGTCGCCCCGGGAATGGTGGACGTTTGATATCAAAACTGCTGATATTGCTGCTAATGATGCTTTAACTGCCGGAGAAAAAGAAACAGCTGCCAGGGTTGGCAAATATTCTCTAGCGCTCAAGGGCTTGGCCAAGGATTGGTATGTTGGCGGCTGCGGCACTTATGTGGCAGAAGAAGGCAAAGACCTTTCCGGCTACAATGCTTTTCAGATAGATGTCTATGGAGCAGGGCCTGGTTCCGGCACCCTAAAAATTGAATTGCTTGATGACGATAACAATAATTGGCAGGTAGAACAGGATCCTGGCAGGGCCTATGCACCTATTTATGACGACAAATTAGTTTATGACGTTAACGTTGATTGGACTGGCTGGAAGAGAATCACTATCCTTTTAGACGACTTTGTAGATGACAATGATGGTGTAGGGGATGATATCTGGAATCCCTCTCAAAGGGATGGCTCAGGTGGATTTTTACAAATCCAATTTGTTTGTTTGGCCACCAAAGATACTGGCAGTGTTAATTTCAACGTTGATAATATTTCCTTAACCACAGAGGAAGAATAAACCGGGATGTTTTCTCGGTCATTAATTCTTTGTTTCTTAATAGGGATATTCCTGTCTTCGGCTTCACTAGCTCAACACGGTCCTCCCGCTCAGGAGAGGTCCTTGATGTTCATTGAAGTGTGGAATAATCTTTCTTATTATGATACCAACCTCGAAAAAAAAGGATTTGCTTCGTTTTTGGCAAGATACGAAGGTAAAATTGGTTTAAACCTCTTTCGTTCCCCTTTGCAGCTTTATGGCGTTTATTATGGAATGCTGTCACAAGCAGATGCTTATTGGGATAATTCATTATTTTCTGGACTGGGGTTGCGCTATAAGCCTTTTGAGGGTTTTGCTGGCACTAGTTGGGCAAATGAGTGGATAAGTGGAGTCAAAATATTTGCTGAAAAACTTAATTCATCTTATCTTAAAGGTGGGGCCTCTGCTGAGGCAGATGATTTAGCCACAGAAGATACGCGTTATGGTATTGATGTCTGGTACGAGTGGAACTTGGATGAACCGGATGAGAGAGTGCCGTGGGGAGAACTTTGGCTGAATTTGTCTTCTCGTCAGACAAATTTTGGCTGGGAACCAGATGGCTTTAATGATTGGGTTTTGTATTTTCAGCCAAAATTTGGCTGTCATTTGGGCAATGGCATAGGCCTTTATTTGCGCTCCTCAGTTGCTGCTTCTGGCAAAGAAGGCCCCAGTTATTCTTTCTTAAACATAGCTGATTATGGTGTTGGCATACGCTTTGAACCATGGCGTGAAAGCAAGGTTGTTAATGACTTCCTGCGTAAATTTAAAATGTTTGCTGAAGTGGTAGGCGTAACTTATTTAAAGGATAAACCATCTGGTTCCAATAATGAGGTTTCAAGTGACGTCAGGTTTGGTGTAGAATTATCATACGGAAGGTAAAATGTATCTAATTGTTGGGCTTGGTAATCCTGGCAAAGAATACGAAAACACCCGCCATAATCTTGGCTTTAGGGTCGTTGACTCCTTGTTAAATGATTTGCATATATCCTCGCTTAAATCTAAACATGATAGTTTGTTGGCCCAGGCGGAAATAGACGGGCATAAATTATTAATAGCCAAACCCCAGACATTTATGAACAATTCAGGTATAGCTGTGGGCCAGATTCTTAACTGGTATAAGATTAATCCAGAGAAGTTGATTCTTATTTATGATGATGTTGACCTCGAAGTCGGGCAACTGCGCCTTCGGGAAAAAGGTGGGACCGGCGGGCATAATGGGGTGGAATCAGTTATTCAGCATGTGGGCACAACTGAATTTCCTCGCGTTCGCGTAGGCATTGGCCGTGATGATTTGCTAAGTGATATAAGCGATTATGTGTTAACTCAAATTCCCGATGGCCAGACCCAGGTACTTAACGAAGCTGTTATCAAGGCAGCTGAGGCAGTAAAATTAATTGTGTCTCATGGCATAAATCACGCCATGAATCAATTTAATATTAGTGAATAAATTAACTGATTTAATCAGTCAGGCCCCTGATTTTCAAAAAGCTTTGGCCGTACTTGATAGAACAGGCTCAGCCAGTTTTTGCGGTATAGTTGGCTCATCTGCTTCGGCGCTTATTTCAACCTTAAAGCAAACCCATCCTAATATTTTAGTGCTTGCTGGCAGCAGCCAGGAAGTCCAAGCATTAAAAAGTGAAATTGAGTTTTTCTCCAAGAGCAAAGTGTGGGTTTTTCCTGCGCCAGATACAGTGGCGGGCGAGGAATTTGCCCCAGCCAAAGAAATAATTGGTGAAAGGCTTACTATACTGTCCAACTGGCAGCAGGGAGCGACAGGTGTGGTTGTTGCGCCGATTAAAGCCGTAATGTGGAGGACGGGGCGGGAGATCAAGAATATCCGGTTATCCGGAAATCAGGCAATCCGGATTGATGAACTAATTGAAAAACTTATAAATTTTGGTTACCGCCGGTTTGATGTGGTGGGTGAACGGGGCGAGTTTTCTGTGCGCGGCGGCATTGTAGATATTTTTCCGCTAAACAAAGAAAACCCCATTCGGCTTGAATTATTTGGTGATGAAATTGAATCCCTGCGTTTATTTGATGTTTATTCTCAGCGTTCAATTAAAAAGCTGGATAAAGCCACGATTCTACCTGCACACGAGGCTTATGAAGTCCCGGTTTTTGACCTTTTACCCAAAGACTGCCTTGTTATCTTGCTTGAAAGGATGGAGCTGGCCAGGGCGGCTGACCGGCACATGGAGGAACAGGCTTCTTTTTCTTTATCTGTTAAATACTTAAATCTTGAGCAAATAGTAAAACTAGCCAAGAAGAAACAGCTGGTTGAGTTAAGTGCCTTTGTTCAGCCAAAGAGTGAAGCCTTATTTGCTGCCCCACAAAATTATTTACACAAAATATCAGAAATTCCTGCAGCAGCAATAGTTATAAGCAAGCACGCGGCAAGAATAAAAGATGAAATTGCGGCACAGGTTTTTGAGGGTAGTTTAAGGGGCGGCTTTGTTATTGGCGGGCAGGAAGTTTTAACAGACAAGGAGATTTTTGGCGAAGAAGTTATTATTAGGCACAAGAAAACCGCGGTTAATGAGGGTGTGGCAGATGAGTTGCTGGCAGATTTAAAAGTTGGGGATTATGTAGTTCACGAAAATTATGGGATTGGCATCTACCGCGGCATGGAAACCTTAGAAATCGAGGGGGTGATGCGCGAATACCTCTTAATTGAGTTTGCTAAAGGTGACAAGGTTTATGTGCCGCCGAGTTTGGCCGGCATGGTTGAAAAATTCTCAAGCGGTGGTGGTTACCAGCCAAAGCTGAGCCGTTTGGGCACCAAGCAGTGGATAAAGACCAAAGGGCGGGTTAAGAAAGCCCTGCGTGATATGACCCAGGAATTGCTTTCACTCTACGCTACTCGACAAAAACTGCCTGGGTTTAGCTTTTTTAAAGATGATGTCTGGCAGCGAGAACTTGAGGCAACGTTTCCCTTTGAAGAGACTGTTGATCAAAGAAAAGCAATTGCCGAAAGTAAGCAGGATATGGAATCACCACGCAGTATGGACCGTTTGGTCTGCGGCGATGTTGGCTATGGCAAAACCGAGGTAGCTATCAGGGTAGCGGCCAAGGCTGTTTCGTCCGGCAAACAGGTGGCTATTTTGGTGCCGACCACCATCCTGGCTGAGCAGCATTATAATAATTTTAAAAATCGCTTCCGTTCATCACCTTTTATTATTGAGATGCTGTCGCGCTTCCGCTCCAAAAAGGAGCAAACTGAGGTAGTCAAGGCACTGGCCACAGGCGGAGTAGATATTGTTATTGGTACCCATCGTTTATTTTCAAAAGATATTAAATTCCATGAGCTGGGACTATTAATTGTTGATGAGGAACAAAGATTTGGCGTAGCGCATAAGGAAAAATTGAAAAAGCTCAAGAAAAATGTTGATGTGCTGACGCTGTCAGCCACGCCTATTCCCAGGACGCTTTATTTGTCGTTGTCCGGCGCGCGCGATCTAAGTGTTATCAATACCCCGCCAGTTGACCGGTCGCCCATCAGAACTTATGTTTTGCCCTGGAGTGAAAAGGTTATACGCGAAGCTATCTTGCGTGAGCTTGATCGCGGGGGCCAGGTATATTTTGTCCATAATATTGTTGAAACAATTGAGGGGGTGGCTTCAAAAATTAAGAAACTGGTGCCAGAGGCCAAGGTAGCCGTTGGCCACGGCCAGCTGCCGGAGAAGAAGCTGGAGAAAACCATGTTTGATTTCTTGGGCCGTAAATTCGATGTCCTGGTTTGCACTTCAATTATTGAATCAGGCCTGGATATTACCAATGTAAACACTATTTTGATTGATTACGCAGACCGGTTTGGCTTATCCCAGCTTTATCAAATTCGCGGCAGGGTAGGCAGGTCTGCTATGCGCGCGTATGCTTATTTGTTTTATTATCCAGAAAAATCTATGTCAGATCAGGCGCTTGATAGGTTGAAAGCTATCCAGGAATTTACTGCTTTGGGCTCCGGCTACAAACTGGCGATGCGGGATTTAGAAATTAGGGGCGCAGGCAATCTTTTGGGCGCAGAGCAATCGGGCCATGTAATAGAAGTTGGGTTTGACCTTTACTGTGAGCTGCTCCAGGAAGCAGTGCGCGAAGTTAAAGGAATAAAGGAAGTAACACCGCGGGAAGTTGTGGTTGATTTAAAAGTCGAGGCCTATATTCCAGAAGATTATATTACTGATGAACGACAGCGGATTGCGATTTACCGCAGGATGAATCTTTTGGGCACAATGAAAGAAGTCTCTGAAATGAAGCAGGAACTAATTGACCGCTTTGGCAAGATTCCTCTCAAGCTGGATAAACTGCTAGCTTTGCTTGTATTAAAGGTTAAGGCAATAGAAAAGAAGATCATGAGCGTTAAGGAAGAAAACAATAAGATAATTATTGAATGGCTATCGGGCAGGCGAAGGAAATTAGAGATTAAGGGGCAGGATAAGATTAAGCTCGTTGAGCAATATATTGCTGTATGATGTTTTTATCGCGGATCACCACCAACTCTTTGCCCTTTGGGCTTTTGATAACTAATTTTTCTGGAGAAATGTCGATGTTGCCTGTGCCGGAATCCTGCCTTGAAGTATTAGCCAGGTAAGCCAGGGTTAAAAGCTTCAAGATTTCCGGGTTTAGCTTATCTCCCAAAAATATCTTTGGCTCAATCACAAATTCACTGTGTTTAGCAGCAATTACATGGCCTTGACCGCGCTTGCGCCAAAATTTCTTCAGTATTTTTTCTAACTTATCTAATGCACTCATGCTGCCATTGCTCCTTGCATAATTCGTTGTTCGTTTCTAAAAGCACCAAAAGCCTCACGAAGCTCATTAAATTCAGGTGTGCCTTTTAAACCTTTAATTAATGCTGCTAGCACCTGCGGGGTAGAAGCTCCAGGAGCTTGTTCAAATGAAGGAATATATTCCTCAGCTTGGACTGGATCAGGATGAAGTTTAAGAACTTCTGGCGTAACAGTTTGGGCCGCAACTTGTGGAGTTGTTTCTTCTTTTAATGGTCGTCTGGTTTCTGATTTAAAAGGTGAATGGGCATCTTCTTTAAGATTGGGAATTTGCTCTAGGTAATTAGCGATTTTTGCGGGAGAAATGTTAATATATGGGCCAGCAGCTAGATTACCAGTTTGTTGAGTAACTGGTTTAGCTGTTGGTCTGACAATATTCTGATTTGCTACTGCGTTGCCCAAACTCACTTTATTTCCTCCAGCCTAATTTGCCGTGTTTTAAATCGTGTTTAATCAATGAAGCTAGATACGGTAAATCATTAGGGCTGACATTGAATCTCTTGGCAAAATATTCCATAACTGATCTGGCTTTTTCTTTGGGGTTAAGTAAAACTTTGTCGTCAATAATAATTGGTTCTCCGTCAACTTTTAAGAGGGCGAGTAAATCAATAACTTCCATGGGTGATTTGAGCCCAAGGGCTTTGAAGTTAGGTCCTTTAGTTTGCGTATTTTGTGCCATTACACTATATATATCGGTGTTTTATGCCTAAAACTTGCACGCCTTCGCCATGTTTTTGGCTTCGGCGTGCAGGCACAATTTTTTGGCTTCGGCGTGCAGGCACAATTTTTTGGCTTCGGCGTGCAGGCACAATTATGCTATAATAAATGCATGGCAAAAACAGGCAATTTGTTTGAAAGTTTTGTAAAGATAGTCAAAAAACTGCGCAATAAATGTCCCTGGGATAGGGAGCAAACCTTTGACAGTCTAAAGCCTTATCTGGTTGAAGAAGTTTACGAAGCGCTTCAGGCTATCGACGACAAAGACTTTGCCAAGCTGTCTGAAGAACTGGGCGATATGCTGCTTCATGTGGTTATGCTGGCAAATATGGCAGAGGAGAAAAAGCGCTTTTCTATTAAGGATGTTATCAAGACAATTGAGGAGAAAATGATCCGACGCCATCCCCATGTTTTCGGCGATATAAGGGCAAAAAATGCAGATGAGGTCTTAATGCGTTGGGAGAGGATTAAGCAGAAAGAGGCCAAAGAGAAAGCAGCCAAACACAAGGGAATTTTTGAAAGCATTCCCCGCACTTTGCCGGCGCTTTACCGGGCGCAAAAAGTCCAAAAGCGGGCAGCCAGATTTGGGTTTGATTGGGACAAAGTGGCTGGGGCTTGGGAGAAAGTGTATGAGGAGTTGGAGGAAGTGCACGATCTTTTAAGTTTAAAAGTTAAAACTTCCCTCGACTCCGCTCGGGACAAGAAAAAGTTAAAACCAAAGCTTAAAACTAAAAAAATTAAAGAAGAGATTGGAGATTTATTATTCGCGATTGTCAATGTTGCTAGAAAATTAGAGATAGACGCAGAAGATGCTATGCAGCAGGCTAGTTCAAAATTTACGCGCCGCTTTTCTAAGATAGAGAAAAAACTTCACAACAAGAAAATGACCCTCAAGCAAATGGATGACCTTTGGAATAAGGTTAAAGCCTCGGAAACCTAGCAACCATACGGAAAAAATGGTATAATTGACGACATGAAAGCCAATTGGAAGAATATTTTTATATATTTGTTAATTGTCTTAGCTGCCGTGGCTATTATAACTCCATTTTTTCAAACTGAAACCGGGTCAAAAGAAATTGCTTTTTCTAGTTTTTTGGATTTAGTTGATCAGGGACGAGTTAGACAAGTTACTATTGCTGGAGATAGGCTAAGTGGTGAGCTGGATGACAGCAGCAAGTTTCGCACCCGCGCGGTTGACTATCCAAACCTGGTCCCAATTTTAAGGGAAAAAGGTGTGTCAATAAAGGTTGACTCGCCGGTTGAATCCAACTGGCTCTGGAACCTGGCGATACAATTATTAATCCCAATTGCTTTTTTTGGATTGCTTTGGTGGTTGTTAATCCGCCAAGCGCAAGGCGCAAATCAACAAGCCATGGCTTTTGGCAAATCCAAGGTTAAACCATTGGTTGGTAAGGTAAATGTAACCTTTGCAGATGTTGCTGGAGTAGATGAAGCAAAAGAAGAATTAGTAGAGATTGTTGATTTCTTGAAAAACCCGGAAAAGTTTCAGGCCCTGGGTGCAAAAATGCCTAAAGGGTTGCTTCTTATGGGGGCCCCTGGAACAGGTAAAACCCTCCTGGCTCGTGCGATTGCTGGTGAGGCTGATGTGCCCTTCTTTTCCATGTCTGGTTCTGATTTTGTGGAAATGTTTGTTGGTGTTGGAGCTTCTCGGGTGAGAAGTTTATTTACCGAGGCGAAAAAGAATCCGCCCGCAATTATTTTTATGGATGAAATTGATGCAGTTGGCCGCCATCGTGGTGCTGGCCTGGGTGGCGGACATGATGAAAGGGAACAAACCTTAAATCAGCTGCTGGTTGAAATGGATGGTTTTGATCCCAAGACTAATGTTATAGTAATTGCCTCAACTAACAGACCTGATATTTTAGACCCAGCCTTGCTGCGGCCTGGTCGTTTTGATCGACAGGTTGTTTTAGATAAACCCGATTTAAGAGGCCGTGAGGCAATTCTTAAAATCCACGGCAAAGATAAACCCTTTGCAAGTGATGTTGATTATAATATTGTAGCTCGTCGCACGCCTGGCTTTACTGGAGCTGATTTAGAGAACGTGCTTAATGAAGCGGCAATTTTAGCGGCTCGAGCTGATAAAAAAGAAATTAATATGGACGAAGTAGAAGAGGCGATTGACCGTGTTATTGCAGGGCCGGAGAAAAAGAGCCGTATTATTTCTGATAATGAACGCGACATTGTGGCTCATCATGAAGTAGGACATGCTATTCTTTCTAAGGTTTTGCCTCACGCAGATCCTGTTCATAAAGTTTCAATTTTACCCAGGGGCATGGCGCTTGGTTATACCCTTCAATTACCAGAGCAGGACCGTCATTTAATGAGTAGGGGTGAAGCCATTGATCAAATTACAGTTATGATGGGGGGGCGAGTGGCAGAGGAAATAATTTTTCATGAAATTACTTCTGGGGCTCAAAATGATTTGCAGCGGGCCACAGAAACAGCGAAAAAGATGGTTTGTGAGTTTGGCATGAGTGAACTTGGGCCACGAACCTTTGGCAGGAAGGATCGGCAGATTTTTTTGGGTCGAGATATTGGAGAAATGAAGGATTATAGCGAAGAGACCGCAGATAAAATTGATGCTGAGATTAGTGCCATAATTAAATCATCTCATGATCGAGCCAAGAAAATTCTTTCTCGAAATAAGGGTAAACTATTAGATATTGCCAAATTACTAAAGGAAAAGGAAAGCTTGGATAATTCTGAGCTTGCAGAAGCACTTAAAGGCCTTAAGGGTCCTGAGGACAATGACTAAAACAGTTGAGTGCGTTCCTAACTTTTCTGAAGGATCTGACCTCGCATTAGTTGACGATATTGTTTCTGCTATCAAAACAGCCAAGGTTCTTGACGTTCACTCTGATGCTGATCATAACCGCTCTGTTGTTACTATTTTAGGTGAACCTGCCGCAGTTTCTCAGGCTGCTTTTGACTTGACCCAGCGGGCTATGCAGTTGTTAGACATTAAAGAGCATCAAGGCGAACATCCATTCATCGGAATTGTTGATGTGGTGCCTTTTGTGCCGATTGAAAATGTTTCTGTTAAAGAAACAGTTAAACTAGCTCATGATTTTGGCAAAAACGTTTTTTCAAAGCTTGCTTTGCCGGTTTATTTCTACGGCGAAGCAGCCAAGAAAAAAGAGCACAGAGAGCTGCCTGATGTTAGACGAGGTGGATATGCGATCCTTAAACAAGAAATTAATAAACCTGAACGGAAACCAGATATTGGAGATGGTTTGCATCCAACAGCTGGAGCGGTTGCAGTTGGAGTCAGAGACTTTCTCATAGCTTATAATGTTAATTTAGATACTCGAGATCTAGATATTGCTAAATCGATTGCCAAAAATATTCGTGAAAAGAGTGGGGGCTTAAAAGGTGTGAGGGCTTTGGGAATTGATCTGACAAGCAAAGGCTTGACTCAGGTTTCAATTAATTTGACTGACCACAGAATGACATCTTTAAAAAAAGTTTTTGATGAAGTTGAAAAATGGTCAAATGAGTATAAAGTTGGGATTGTTAACTCTGAAGTTGTCGGCATGCTGCCCAAAGACGCGATCTTTCCGGAAATGAACGATTATCTCAAGCTAAATGTAGTGCCCAAGACTATTTGATGCCCTCACCCTATCCCTCGATGAGCTCGGGATAAAAGGGAGAGGGATAAATCTTTCTCTGTGCTATTTTTTATGATAATATTGAAATAGATATGATAAATGAAATTCCAAAAGTTTATAACCCGTCTGAATTAGAGCTGAAGTGGTATAAGTTCTGGGAGGAAAATAAGCTCTTTACTCCTAACCACCAATCCACCTCGTCCCGAGCGAAGTCGAGGGGCCAACCACCTTTCACCATTGTCATTCCTCCACCAAATATTACAGGTAATCTCCATATGGGCCATGCTTTAGATAATTCTATCCAGGATATTCTCATTCGCTATAAGAAATTACGAGGATTTAACACTTTGTGGCTGCCTGGAACGGACCACGCTGGGATTGCTACACAAAATGTGGTGGCTAAGGCTTTGCGCAAAGAAGGAAAAACCAAAGAAGATTTAGGAAGAGAAGAATTTATTAAACGGGTATGGAAGTGGAAAGAAGAATATGGTAGCAATATTACTCGTCAGCTGCGACGACTTGGTTGTGCACTGGATTGGACGCGTGAACGTTTTACCATGGATGAGGGCTTGTCCAAAGCAGTTACCAAGGAATTTGTCACCTTATATAATGAAGGCTTAATTTATCGTGGCAAACGATTAGTTAACTGGTGTCCTAAATGCGGCACTGCTATTTCTGATATAGAAGTTGAGCATGAAACTAAAAAAGGCAGCCTCTGGTATATTAATTATCCAATTGATGGCCAGGATAGTTATATAACAGTTGCCACAACAAGGCCAGAAACCATGCTGGGCGATACTGCAGTGGCTGTTAATCCCAAAGATAAGCGTTATAAAAAACTGATTGGCAAAATGTTAGTTTTACCATTGGTTAACCGCAAGATTCCAATCATCAAAGACGATTTTGTTGACGCAGAATTCGGGACTGGCGCAGTCAAAGTGACCCCGGCTCACGATCCTAATGACTTTGAGATGGGCGAACGTCATGATTTGCCACGAGTTAATATTTTAACGCCTGAAGCAAAAATAACTTTTGCAGAATTTGAAGAGGCCGACAAACAGGGTGTTAAGGAGCTTGAGGGCCTGGATCGTTACAAAGCCAGGGAAAAATTGGTTGAGATGTTAGACGAAGGCGAGTTTTTAGAGAAAACTGAGGATTATGAGAATTCGGTGGGAGAGTGTTACCGTTGTAAATCAGTGATTGAGCCTTATCTATCTGACCAATGGTATGTAAAAACTAAAGATCTGGCTCGCGATGCCATCAAAGCGGTTGAAGACGGCAAGATCAAGTACGTGCCAGAACGCTGGACCAAAATTTACATCAACTGGATGGTGAATCTCAGAGATTGGTGTATTTCAAGGCAGCTTTGGTGGGGGCATAGGATACCGGTTTATTATTGTAAATCCGAAGTCTCCCTCGATTTCTCTCGGGACAAGCGAGATCCGAAATCCGAACAATGTGATGAAATTATTGTATCGGAGACGGTGCCGAAAAAGTGTCCAAAATGTGGCGGGACAAAATTAGAACAAGATCCTGATGTGTTTGATACCTGGTTTTCATCTGCCTTATGGCCGTTTTCAACATTAGGATGGCCCGACTCCGTTAAAACTTCGTCGGGTAAACCAGAACAAGGATCAGACTTAGCTACTTTTTATCCAACTGATGTTTTAGTTACAGGTTATGACATCATAACCTTCTGGGTCTCGCGCATGATAATGATGGGCGTGCATTTTATGAAAAAGGAACCGTTTCATACGGTTTTTATCCATGGCCTGGTACGTGATGCCCATGGCAAGAAGATGAGCAAATCGTTTGGCAATGTTATTGATCCTTTGGAAATCGTCGATAAGGTAGGGGCAGATGCCTTGCGCTTTGCTTTAATCTCTTTAATTACTGGTCAGGGCCAAGATATTAAGTTAACTCAGGATAAAATAACTGAGGCGCGCAACTTTTCCAATAAAATATGGAACGTAAGCAGATTTGTGCTTATGAATCTGGAAAAGAAAGTTAAGCTTGGCTTACCTGATAAGCTTGAACTAGCAGATCAATGGATTGTTAGCCGATATCAGACCACAATTGATACTGTTGCCAAAATGCTTGATAACTATGAGTTTGGCAGTGCTGCGCGAGCGCTTTATGAATTCATTTGGGGAGATTTATGTGACTGGTACGTTGAGATATCAAAGAACGACCTATATTCTGAAGATGCGAGCAAAAAAGAAAAGACGCAACAGGTTCTAATCTATGTTTTAGAGGGAACCTTGAGGTTGCTCCATCCAGTTATGCCCTTTATTACTGAAGAAATATGGTACTTGCTAAAAGATCGGGTAGAAGGAATGTCTGATGCCAAGAGCATTTTCTTAAGCCAGTGGCCAGCTTTTGACGATAAGCTGCAAAATCTAGGCGTTGAATCTGACATGTCTTTGCTCAAAGACATTATTGTTAAAATCAGGAACATCAAGGCTGAGATGGGAGTTCAAACTAAAGACATTGAAGTTCTTTTTGTTGTACCTAATAAAAATGAGTCTAAAGTTGTTTCCAGTGGGGAAGCTTTTATTAAATCTTTGGCTAAGGCAATTAAAATAGATGTTGTTCAAGCCATAAAAACGAAACCTGAACAATCAGCTACAGGGGTTGTAGGGGATGTTCAGTTTTTTATTCCGCTCAAAGGCCTGGTTGATATAGAAAAAGAAGTTGAACGTTTAAAGAAGGAGCAGGGGAAGATAGATGGAGAGATGGGGAGATTGAGAGGGTTGTTAGCTAATAAAAGTTTTACTTCTAAAGCTCCGCCAGAGGCAGTGGCTAAACAGAGAATGCGAGAAAAGGAACTGGCTGAAATGAAGAAGATTATTTCTGCGCGAATTAAGGATTTAGCTGGATAATTCTTTGATAACCTGATAAATCCTCTCTATTTTTTTAGCCTTGCCTGTTTTTGAGTCAATTTCAAGCATAACCGCGTTAAATAAACCAGGCCCTTCATCTGTTGGTTCAAATCTTTCGGGCATTTGGGTTACAAACCGCTTTAATATTTGTTCTTTATTCATGCCGATAATTGAGTGGTATGCCCCAACCATACCGATATCAGAAATTAAGGCTGTTCCACCAGGCAAAATCCTTTCATCAGCAGTCATTACATGGGTGTGAGTGCCCAAGACTGCTGAGACCCGGCTGTCAAGAAACCAGCCCATGGCGCATTTTTCTGAGGTTGCTTCAGCGTGCATGTCAACGATGATGATGTTGGTCTGTTTTTTAATAAGAGGGACAAGTTTTTCTGCAGCCTGAAAAGGGCAATCAAGCTCTTTCATAAATACCCTGCCAGCCAAGTTAATCAGGCCAATCTTTATGCCTGATTTTTCAATGATCAAATGGTCCTTACCAGGTGTTCCTGGCGGGTAATTGGCAGGCCTCAGCACTAGAGGAAGATTATCAATACTTTTGATAAGTTCTTTTTTGTCCCAAACATGGTTGCCCATGGTAACGGCATCAATGCCCATCTCAATTAATTCGTTGTAAACCTTTTCAGTTATGCCGTACCCATGGGCCGAGTTCTCTCCATTGGCAATGATTACGTCTGGCGAGAACTTTTTCTTTATTTCCGGCAGTACTTCCAGGCAAACCTGTCGACCAAGCTTGCCTATGATGTCCCCTATAAATAATACTTTTAAACTTTTCACTTTAAACTTTAAATTTACTTTGCTGTATCGCTGGCCCTGGTTTCACGGATAACAGTTACTTTTACTTCTCCTGGATATTCCAATTCCGCTTCTATTTTTTTGGCAATATCGTGGGCCATTTTGGCTGCGCCTGCGTCATTTATTTTGTTGGGTTCAACAATTACGCGCACTTCCCGGCCAGCTTGGATAGCGTAGCATTTTTCTACACCAGGGAAACTTTTGGCAACTGTTTCCAGTTTTTCCAGGCGTTTAATATAGGCTTCCAGGGTATCGCGGCGGGCGCCTGGCCGGGCTGCTGAAACAGCATCACAGACTTGGACAATAATTGCTTCAATGGTTTGCGTTTCTACGTCGCCATGATGCGCTTCCATAGCATGCAGCACCTCATCAGATTCGCCGGCTTTTTTGGCAAACATTACGCCAAGTTTAACGTGGGTGCCTTCAACATCCTGGTCAATGGCTTTACCAATATCATGCAGCAGGGCTGCGCGCTTGGCCAGGTTAACGTTTACTCCGAGTTCAGCAGCTAATATGCCTGCCAGATGAGCCATCTCGGTAGAGTGTCTCAACACATTTTGGCCGTAACTGGTGCGATAATGCAGTCGGCCCAATAATTGAATTAAGACAGCTGGTAGGCCGCGAACACCAGTTTCAATTGCTGCCTGCTCTCCATACTCCATCATAGTGGCCTTGACTTCCTCGGTAGATTTATTAAAGGTTTCTTCCACTCGCGCAGGGTGGATTCTGCCGTCAGCAATTAGTTTCTGAAGCGCAAGTCGGGCAATTTCGCGTCGCAGCGGGTTAAAGCTGGAAAGGATAACCGCCTCAGGAGTATCATCAACAATGAGGTCAACACCTGTTAAGGTTTCAAAAGCCCGGATGTTTCTTCCTTCACGGCCGATGATGCGTCCTTTCATATCATCAGAGGGCAGCTCAACAACACTGGTGGTAGTTTCTGCTACATGGTCACCAGCGCAACGCTGGATAGCTGTGGCCAGGATTTCACGCCCCCGTTTATCTGATTCCTGCTTAATCTTTTCTTCATTAGCCTTAATTCTTTTGCCTGCTTCTTCTTCCAGCTCTTTGTCCAGTTTGCTCAAAAGTTCTTTCTTGGCCTCTTCTTTGGACAAGGCAGCTGATTTTTCCAGGGTCTTAATGAGTTGATCGCGGACTGCCACCAGCTTGTCTTTTAAATTGATCATCTCATTTTCGGCTTTTTTCAGGATGCGGTTGCGCTCTTCAATTTCTTTTTCTTTATTCTGCAGCCTGTCCTCCCGGGAATCCAGCCTTCTTTCAATTGCCGAAAGTTCTGTCTTTCTTTCTTTGGCCTCTTTTTCAAAGTCTGAACGCAGTTTAATGGCCTGGTCTTTGGCTTCCAGCACGGCTTCTTTACGCGTGCGTTCTGCCTCTTTTTTGGCGTCTTCTAAGATTCTCTTAGCCGTTTCTTCGGCAATGCGAATCTTTTGTTCAGACAGCCGGCGCTTGATTAACAGATAAAGTACTCCCAGGACAAACAGTGCGACTATTACCAGTAAAACATATACAAAAACATTGAGTTCCATTTTAATCTCCTCCTTTAAGCGATAATACTAAATCCCAAATGATTTGCGAATTTCAGCTTCCAGCTTATTGGCCAGCTTCTTGTTTTCCTTTAGATACTTTGCTGTGGCGTCAAAACCCTGACCAAGTTTGTTGTTATCATACGAGTACCAGGAGCCACTTTTTTGCACTAGCTCAAGCTTAACTGCCTGGTCAAGTATATCTGCCTCGTGCAGGATGCCCTGGCCATGAATGTTAACAAAATAACCTTCACGAAAGGGTGGGGCAACTTTATTTTTAACCACCTTGCACCTTACGCGCGTGCCGATGATTTTCTCAGCATCTTTAAGCTTTTCAGCTGCCCTAACTTCCAGCCTGATAGATGAGTAGAATTTTAATGCTCTGCCTCCAGGGGTTACTTCTGGGTTGCCAAACATAATTCCGATTTTTTCACGCAGCTGATTAATGAAAATCATGACAGTTTTTGATTTCCCAATCACTGAAGTTAGTTTGCGCAGGGCCTGTGACATCAGGCGGGCTTGCAAGCCAATTGTAGCTTGGCCCATTTCCCCTTCAACTTCTGCCTTAGGCACCAGGGCAGCAACAGAATCAATAACAATAATGTCAATTGCTCCAGACCTAATCAATGTTTCGGCTATTTCTAAGGCTTGCTCTCCAAAATCTGGTTGGGAAATTAGCAGGTTGTTTATATCAACGCCTATTTTTTTGGCGTAAACTGGGTCCAGCGCATGCTCTGCGTCAATAAAGGCAGCAATGCCGCCTCTTTTTTGGGCTTCGGCAATCACGTGGAGAGAAACAGTGGTTTTACCTCCGCCTTCTGGGCCATAAATCTCAACCACCCGTCCGCGGGGTAGGCCGCCAACACCTAGGGCTACATCGATAGCCAAAGAACCAGTGGGAATTACTTCAATGTTTAACTTTTTGTTATCACCCATCTTCATGATGGAGCCTTTACCAAAATTTTTCTCAATTTGGGCAATCGCAATATCCAGGGCTTTATTTTTCTCAGCAGTTTTTTCAGCAGTCATAATTTTATCTCCTTTAAAATTTTGTAAATCGGACCTTTTGGAGTAAGTGTACTTTTCATAATGTTTATACTATTTACAATTACTTCTCCAAAATCAGTGCTTTTTAAGGCACCTATTTTTTCTATCAACTTATTAACCCCCTTGTCCTCCTTAACACGTCCAATGGTTATGTGAGACTTGAAACCCCGAGCCTCACTGCGATAACCAACTTTGGCTAATGCCCCTTCAAGGGCTTGGGCCATACTGCATAATACATCCCCTCCTTCGGCGGTCCCCACCCAGACCACTTTTGGCTTTCTTCCTTTAGGGAAGCTGCCAATTCCTGCAAATTTAGCTTTAAAGCTTTTGATTTGTGCAACAGCTTTTGTTGTTAAATCGATTATTTCATCAATTTTGCTGTCTTTTACCCAACCCAAAAACTTTAAAGTTATATGTAAATTTTTCGGTTCAATCCATTTAACCTTAGCGTCCGTCTTCTTTAACTCAGTAATTATCTTGGCGACATTTTTCTTTATATCTTCAGGTAACTCAACTGAGATGAATAATCTCATTTAAATATCTCATCTCCGCCCATATGGAGCCAGAGCAAACCCAACGCTGCCTGGGCTGCTTTTTCTTTGATCTCAATCCTTGTACCCTGCAGATTTAACTCTTTGTACTCTGTGCCTTTGCTTGAAGCTAAAGCTACAAATATTCTGCCAACTGGGGCAGGGGGCACGGGCTTAGGTCCAGCCACTCCGGTTGAAGCAATACCAATGTCAGTTCTAAACTTTTTGCGTATTTCTTCAGCCAGGGCAATCGCCACTTCTTTGCTGACTTGGCCGTATTTGTTGATGAGTGCGGCTGAAACACCAGCCTGGATGACTTTAACCCTGGGATGATAACAGACAAGTCCGCCAATGTAGTATTCCGAGCTGCCTGCGGTGTTGGTCAAACGGTGGCCAATTAATCCGCCAGTTACTGATTCCGCTGTGGCAACTGTTTGTTTGTTCTTTTTCAGCAGATCAGCAATCTGTTGGTCGGTAACTTTGCCGATCATTGAGAGAATCTTTGAAAAAAAATTCTCCAGCTTTACTTCGACAGTTTTAGGATTTTGCTCTGCCATAGGTATATACCGCCTGACAAAATTGTTAAGACAGTCGCCAGCCAGAGTACCCAGGTGTCATAGGGGAGATTCAAAATCAACATGGCTACAGCCACAATTTGCGTGGCGGTTTTCCATTTGGCAATCGGGCTAGCTGCCATAATTCCTTTTGATGCAGCCGCACTTATCCGAATGCCCTGGACCATCAGTTCGCGGGCAACAATGATGATAACAGGAATTGAATCTGCCTTTCCCAGGCCTACCAGTACTATTAGGACACTTATAACAAGGATCTTATCCGCTAAAGGATCTAAAAATTTTCCCAAATCAGAGACTTGATCAAAGCGACGGGCAATATAGCCGTCGATTGCGTCAGAGAAAGACAAAATCAGAAAAGCAATAACAGCCAGACCATTTAGGCCATATAACAAAAGGCTAATTATGAGGGGGATGAAAACAATTCTTAATAGGGTAACCCAATTAGCTACAGTCAAGTTAAACAACCGTTGAGATCATAGGTTCTAGCTGAAATGATTTTAGCTGAAACGATCTCACCCGGTGTTAAGGATTTGCTGGTTGAAATAAAAACTGAGCCATCAATATCAGGGGCGTCCATGTAGCTGCGGCCACTAAAGCCGCCTTTGGCGCTCCTTTCAATTATAATGCTCAAATTTTTACCAACCATTTTTTTATTGAGTTCCCTAGAAATACAGGACTGGGTCCGCATCAGTTTGTTCAATCTGTATTTTTTGTTCTTTTCGGAAACCTGCCCCCTCATTTTGCTTGCAGGTGTTCCTTTTTCTCTGGCGTAGGTAAAGGCCCCCAAACGGTTAAACTTTACCTTTTTAACAAAATCGATTAGCTCTTTAAATTCAGCTTCGCCTTCACCGGGAAAACCGACGATAACCGAAGTTCTCAGGGCTATTCTGGGAATTTCCCTCCTAATTTTCTTAATTAAGTTTTCAAGATCTTGACGCTGATAGCGCCTGTTCATCTTTGCTAAAATTTTATCATGGCAGTGCTGGATTGGCAAGTCCAAATACTTAACAATCTTGTTTTGGCGGGCAATGGTGTTAATTAGCTTGTCAGTTATATGGGCGGGGTGGGCATACATTAGCCTAATCCATCTGATCCCTTTGATCTTACACGTTTTTTCTAAAAGAACAGTTAATTTTGGGTATACAGTTGTATCCTGGGCTATATAAATAACCTCTTTTACCCCGGCTTTGGCCAGTAATTTAACTTCATTTAAGATGTCTTTCATGGGTCTTATCTTTAAGGGACCACGAATTTGCGGAATAGTGCAGTATGAGCATTTATTGCTACATCCTTCGGCTATTTTTACATAGGCAAACCAGGGTGGGGTGGCTTTCACAACCATCAGCTTGCCCCGAGCCTGTCGAGGGGCCTTTGCCTCAAACCGTCTTGGTGTGCCAATGAAGGCATCTACTTGCGGCAGAAGTTTTGGTAATTCATGCTTATATCTTTGCGGCAAGCAGCCAGCTGCGATCAGATACTTACATCGACCTTTCTTTTTCCATTTAGCCAATTCTTTGATTGTTTGAACTGACTCGTCAGTAGCTGATTGGATAAAGGCACAGGTATTGATAAGGATTAAGTCTGCCTCTTTTGGTGAGTTGGTGAAAGAATAACCTTCTAAAGCGAGTTTGCTCATTATTGTTTCAGTGTCAGTTAAATTCTTTGGGCAGCCCAATGACACGATATATGCTTTCATAATATTTATTTTACCTTATTAGTAGTGTAGTAGTACAGTAGTGCAGTAGTACAGTAGGGTAGTGAGATGAGTAGTGCAGTGTGCTGATCATGGCTTATTGCTTATAAATGTTATTAATCCACGTAATAATCGAATTACGTCTTTCCTTAATGATTCTATTTCCTTCCACTGTGGTTCAGTAATGTATTTTAGATCTTTAGAAAGCAATAAATGAGTTTCCAATTCTCCTAAAGAACCTTTTGCTATGTTTAAAAAATATAAATATTGTTTTTTACTTTTCCTCTCATAGCCTTCTGATATATTTGCAGGAACGGATATTGCGCAGGATCTTATTTGTGACCGTAAACCATATGTTTCTGACTTGGGAAATTCTTTTGTTACCTGATAAACTAATAATGATAACTTGTATCCCTTTTGCCAGACAATTAGATCTTTGGACCCGCGTTGCATTCCTCCCCTCCTGTACTACTGAACTACTAAAGAAGTATAGCAATCTTATTACCAGGGGAGGGATTACAGTGATGGGAAGGGATTGCGATGATAGTTTTATTGTTAGAATAGGAAAAATCTCCCAATCGCCGCCATCACTGTCCTATCACCGTAATCACCGCAGGCATCACGCAGTGTCGAGATTACGACAGTTCAGCGATAATTCTCAAACTGCAGAACAAGCGGCAGGTTAGCGGCTTTTAGGTTTTGCATCACGGCCTGGAGATCGTCGATTTTTTTGGCAGAAACCCTGATTTGTTCGCCTTGAATACTGGCCTGGACCTTTAGGCCGGAAGCTTTTATTAGTTTTACAATTTCCTTGGCTTTCTCCTGGGGAATGCCGGATTTAATTGTGACAACTTGTTTAACTGTTCCGCCGAGGGCTTCTTCAATTTTGCCGTAGTCAAAGAATTTTAAAGAAACCTGGCGTTTAACCAGTTTATCCTGCAGCACATTGTTGACATTTTTTAATTTAAACTCGTCCTCTGAGACAAGCTTAATATTATCTGCTTCTTTTTCAATTTTGCTGATACTGCCTTTAAAATCAAAGCGCGTAGAAATCTCTTTCATGGCCATTTGCATGGCATTATCAATTTCTTGCAGGTTTGGTTTGCTGACGATATCAAATGAATTTTCTTTTGCCATAATATTAATCATACCATATTTTCTATAATTTATCGTCTCAAAGGCTCGAAGACTCCAAGTGTGTTTTTTTGAGCCTTTGAGTCTTTGAGGCAAAATTGGTAAGATTAAGGCCAATGAAGCAAATAATCGCGAATCAATCAAGAATTATTTTTATTAAAGGCGACATCACCAAACAGACAACTGATGCTATTGTTAATGCTGCTAATTCCTCGCTCATGGGTGGTGGTGGAGTTGACGGAGCGATCCATCGTGCTGGCGGACCTAAGATTCTTGAGGAATGCAAGGAAGTTGTTAAAAAGCAGGGCAGGCTGCCGACTGGCCACGCCGTTATTACTTCAGGAGGAAAACTTCCAGCTAAGTTTGTGATACATACTGTGGGGCCGATTTATGGGAAAAATAAAGACATTAGAAAGTTGAGCGTAGGACTTAAGAGTTGTTATACTGAATCGCTTAAGCTGGCGGCAGAGAAAGGGTTAGAATCAATATCTTTTCCGTCAATTTCAACCGGGGCTTATCGTTATCCGCTTGATGAAGCCGCGCCGATTGCTATTTCTGCTGTAAAAGATTTTCTTGAGCAAGAATCTTCTATTAAAGAAGTCTATTTTGTTCTCTTTAATGATCAGACTTATGAAGCTTATGTGAATGCGAAATCAGTAGGAGAAAGCGCCTCAAGCATAGCTTGAGCTTTATGCAGAGTCTCGTGATATTCCTGCTCAGGATCTGAATCTGCGACGATTCCTGCACCAACCTGGATGTAGGCCATATTTTTTTTCATCAGGATCGTCCTAATCACGATATTAAAATCCATTATATTATTGATTGGATCAATATAGCCGATGCTGCCTGTATATATGCCTCGTTTAACAGGTTCAAGTTCTTCAATAATCTCCATGGAGCGCACTTTGGGGCAGCCAGTAATTGTTCCGCCTGGAAACATGGCGCAGAGTAGATCAAACCAGTTTTTATTCTTTTGCAGTTTGCCAACTACGTTTGAAACAATATGCATGACATGGGAGTAGCGTTCAATAACCATATTTTCATTAACATGAACTGAACCATACTCACACGCCTTGCCCAGGTCGTTTCTTTCCAGATCAAGCAGCATAATGTGTTCTGCGCGTTCTTTTTCGTTTAAAATCAAGTCATCTTCTTTGGCCCAAATTGGCCGAGTGCCGGCAATGGGGCGGGTTTGGGCAATCCCGTTTTCCAGTTTTATTAAGCGCTCAGGCGAGCAGCTGACGATCTTAAAATCGCCTAAATCAAAATATGAAGCAAAAGGGGAGGGGTTGATATCTCTCAGGCGTTGATAGAGGTTGAGGGGATCGCAGTTTGTTTCGGTTTCCAGTCTTTGAGAGAGATTAGCTTGGTAAATATCTCCAGCTTTGATATACTCTTTGGCTTTTAGGACAATATCCATGAATTCTTCTTTTTTGAGGTTGGAAGTTAGATTTTTAGAAGAGATATGAGATATGTGAGACGAGATATGAGAGTTTTTTATTGCAGGCTTATTGATGATTGATATTTCTTCTGGGATAAAGAATAGAAAATCTGCCACGAGAAGATCATTTTTGGCGAGATTAGGTAATTTTTCAATAAAGCGGGCGCAGTCGTAGGAAATATAACCAAAGGCTGGTTGATCAATAACCTTTGGCAGATCCTCAAAGCGTGTGTTTTCTGAACTGATGATCTTTTTTGGGGAACCACCTATAATTTGTTTATCTTCAAAATCTAGAATAAAGTCGCCGTACATAATTGAAACACCCTTAGAATATATAATCTTCATTCGCCGAAGTCCTGATGAAAATCAGGACGAAGGCGAAAAAAAGCCACCCTTTGGGTCTGGGTGGCCTATGGCCTATAGCATGACCTGCTAAAATATTTCCTACTATCTGATTTCTATTAAAATGGGCCCAGATGGATTCGAACCAACAACCAATCGGTTATGAGCCGATTGCTCTGCCATTGAGCTATGGGCCCGAGTAGAAAATACAAAATCCAGTTTAGCCTAACTTGCGGCTCTCGTCAAGGCGTGCTAATATTAGATTTGAGGGCGGTTAGTTCAGCTGGTTAGAACGCCTGCTTCACACGCAGGAGGTCACTGGTTCGAGTCCAGTATCGCCCATTTTGATGTAATGTCAAATGACCAATGACAAATGTCAAATGATGGTGTCGCTTTGCGACATTATTTTAATAGTTATACATTCATTTGTCATTTTTAATTTATCATTTGTCATTACCGCAAAGCGGTCGGGCAGTTAGTTCAGTTGGTTAGAACGCCTCGCTTACACCGAGGAGGTCGTAGGTTCGACTCCTACACTGCCCATTCTCCTGCGCTCGCCGGAGGCGAGCTTCGGAGAATAAGGTTGGTGGGGTGAGGTCGTAGGTATGTCCCCCGTAGTTTG
>SDBU01000236.1_pt1 | contig 79503 bp, 67 predicted proteins | sample 2277071 | NCBI WGS metagenome assembly SDBU01 (sample SAMN10397929, study PRJNA504765) | marine sediment metagenome | isolation source: marine sediment core GS08_GC12, 126 cmbsf | place: Arctic Ocean: Gakkel Ridge, Loki's castle | collected 2008 | reverse complement strand
AAGATGATTGGTCGCAATCTCATCACGCCATCAAACACCATCAATCAGTGGTTTCGAGAACGAATGGCGGAATTCCCATGCGCCTTTGGGTCCAATTACGCCACAACAATGACCGGGGCAATATGGAACCACGAAGACACTGCAGGGAACTTTCTACATACCGGGCTCGTTGGTTTCTCGTTAGTGTTGCTTGGTCTTCAGTATCATGACGCTCGGAAACGATATGTGATTACGTATGCTTTAATGAGCCTTATCGGTTATTTATTACTCCCGGTTATCATCGGCAATGGTTCCAGTCTGGTAAGTCTGCGTTTTCAACTGCCTTTTTTTGTAATGTGGGGACCCATATTCGGTTCGGTGCTAGAGGGGTCTACGAAACTATGGCTCGGGTGGCTGGCTGCCATAGGGCTACTTATTGCGGCCATGCCATGGGTATTCTTTAACAATACGAGACCTCTCATCGGGGCTCAGCCCTGGACGACACGTCTCCCCAGTGTTCTGGGAACCCCCTCTGGAGAGATTTTGTTCGCCATGAATCTTGGGGCTTATGATGAATACCTTGAGGTTGCTAAAACTATTAGGCAGTCCGATTGCAAGGATATTGGTTTAGTACTCGATTCGCATGACTTCGAGTATCAGTTATGGTGGTTGCTCGATGCACCCCAGAGTGGGCGTAAAATGAAGTCCATTGAAACGTTTTCCAGTTTAGCCCGTTATCTTGATCTCACCTATGAGCCCTGTGCAATAATCTGTACACTATGCGGTGATAGATCTGAGTACGCGGGGATTCCTTTGGCTGAGCGCTATGGATCCCTAAGTCTCTACCTGGAGAATTGATGGGCTGTTGTTTCTAGTAATTGCTTCCGATTCCTTGCGGTATTGTAAGGAGTTATCTTGACACAATTGTTATTCATGAATGTAACTTTTTCAAATCCCACGGAGTCAATCACTGGGCAAGCTCGATGTGAGCTGATACAAAGTGAAGGCGTTTGAGATGCTGGTCTTTCTGCCGCTCCTGAGCTTCGTCGCCATATTTATCTATCTCGGACAGGTTCGCCCAACTTGGGGATGGCGGCTGACTTTCTTACGGGCTGCGATAATTTCAGGCGCATATAGTGTTTTGTCTCTTGAGACTCTCAGCCTTCTCGATGCTGTTATGCAAGTTGCTCTTACGATAGTCTGGTCGCTGCCACTCCTGGGTCTATGTTTTGCGCTTGGTTTCTTATGGCGTCGCGATCGAGGATTACGCCTCCCTGCGTTCACCTTTCCTGAAGGCTGGTTTGATCGCGCCCTGGTACTTGGCATCGTCCTCGTCTTACTTATCACCGCATTGGTTGCTTGGGTTACTCCCCCACAGACATGGGATTCCCTGAACTACCATATGAGTAAGGTGGCTCATTGGGCGCAGAATAACTCTGTGAAACCTTACGCATCAGGCGTAATCGTCCAAAACAGTCTTCCGCCTGGCGCGGAGTTCAACATCCTGCATTTGTATATCCTCACAGGCGGAGATCGGCTCTCAAATTTTGTGGAATGGTTTGCCATGATTGGGAGTCTCGTCGTAGTTTCACTCGCGGCGAAAAAGTTGGGGGCTGGAGAGAGTGAGCAGATCCTATCCGTCGTATTCGCTGTGACGTTACCGATGGGGATCGTCCAAGCGTCGAGCACTATGAACGATTACGTCGTAGCCTTCTGGGTAGTCTGTGCTGCCGTTGAAACGCTCATCTTGATGCAAGATCGTCTTAATGTTACGAACATCCTTATGTTGAGCGGGGCAGCTGGTTTGGCAATCTTTACCAAGCCGACCGCCTATCCATATCTTTTTCCATTTGCATTGCTCGCTGCTTATGTGATCTTCAAAAAAGGTGGGTGGAAGAAGTTTCTTGCATACGCATCCCTGGCGATTGGTTTGGTGGTTTTTATAAACGCGGGGCACTTCCTTCGGATCGTGGATCTCTATGGGACACCTTTCCCTGAGGATCAAATCGCCAGGCATGCTAATCAGATGCGGAACCTTAAGGGGTTGACATCTAACACAATTAGGAACGCCTCACTTCACCTAGGGACACCTTCGCCGCATTTGAATAAAGCCATGGCAATCTCCATTAATCAGATCCATGCGTGGCTGAATATCGATGTTAATGATCCTGGAACAACAGCCTTTACTAGTTTTCGATTAAAGAAACCTTCTACAAATGAGATAACTGCCGGAAACTCAGCCCATATGTGGCTGCTGATAGTTGCATTTGGTCTTCTATTGTTCCGACGACGGAGAATTCCAGAATCTGTAGCTCTATACAGCATTGTTGTCATGCTGACATTCCTGACCTTCGCTTTCCTGTTCAAATGGGAGCCATTCGCCAGTCGTTTCCACCTGCCATTCTTCATTCTGGTGGCTCCTGTTGTGGGGCTCATCCTATTCAGAACCTTGCCAAGCTGCATCGCTCAAATAATTGGGTTAGCACTGTTGGTTTTGTCTTTGCCCTGGCTATTGAGCATTCAATCCCGGCCGTTGGTTCCTAATGCATTATCTACCGTAGGAAGTATCCTTAATGAATCACGTGAGGTTTTATATTTCGCAGTTGAACCTGGTTATCGAGCGCCTTATGTTGACATCACGGAAAGGATTACAACTGAAGGGTGTACATCGGTCGCATTAGCAATCTCTGGAGCGGGGGCGGAATATCCTTTTTGGGTTTTGTTGGGCGCGCCGCGAGATGAATTGCAAATTGAATGGCTCGTATCAGGCACGCCGTCCGCAGCCTATAAAGACGCTGACTTTAAAGCTTGCGCAGTTATCTGCGACAAGACTTGCCCATCTGAGTGGGAAGAGGTGAATGGTTTACCGCTTGCGCACAACACTGCGGGATTCCGTCTCTATATGGACAGCAAGGTAGAATGAGACTTGGTACGCAAACAATCATCTATGAGTGCACCGAGAGATCTAGTCTACGCTATAAAGAAGCACATCCCCTTTCCGCTTTGGCGGAAGATGACGGCGCCTTATTGGTGGTGGTATAACCGCGCGAACCATCAACTAGCGGCATTCTTAAGCACGCGACGTCGGAAAAGTGCAGCGAGGATCGAAGCCTTTCGAAACAAACACAAAGGCGAACGCTGTTTCATCCTCGGGAATGGTCCAAGTTTGAAGCACACTGATCTGAGTCTGTTAAAGAATGAGATTACCTTTGGGATGAATCGGATTTATCTGCTCTTCCCAGAGATTGGATTTCCTACAAGCTACTATCTCGCAATCAACACATTGGTTATCGAACAGTGCGCAAACGAGATCATGGCTTTGGAAATCCCTCGTTTCGTGAGCTGGCGCGGTCGAAAATGGCTCAGCCACGGTCCCGATGTTATCTACTTGGATACGGACTATACAGACCCCGCTGATTTTTCGCGGGATGTATCTGGACGGGTTTTCGAAGGGTCAACCGTGACTTACGTTGCACTGCAGCTTGCTTTTCATATGGGTTTCGAAGAGGTGAATCTCGTTGGGGTGGACCATAGCTTCACGACCAAAGGAAAACCGAATGTAACCGTCGTTTCCGATGGGGAAGATCCCAACCATTTCTCCGCCGAATATTTCGGGAAAGGGTACCGCTGGCAGCTCCCAGATCTGGAGGCCTCGGAAAGGGCATATCGAATGGCGCATGAAGCGTTTACAGCGTCCAACCGAAGGATCCTAGACGCAACGATTGGCGGGAAGCTTGATGTCTTCCCTAAGGTCAACTACATAGATTTGTTCTAGGAGGTAGGTTCAGCAATATTATTTGATCGATGACCGTGCATTACTTCGTAGTGCTCCATGGGGCATAAGAGCATAAGGAAGGAAATGAATTTTGCTCCAATAACCTAGATTAGGTAGATGAATGAAGAGTGCAGAAGCAACATCGAAAATGCCTTCCAGGATAATGATGTGGGCGGGGATCGTCCTCGGCGCCTTAATGATGATCCCACTTGGTGTGCATGCATACTTGGGTGGGTTCGCGCGCTACATCGCCGACGATTTCTGTACGCTGGGCACATTGCGTAGATTGGGATTTTTCGGTAGTCAGGTGAATTGGTATGAAAATTGGTCGGGTCGATTTTCTTTCACCCTCATAGTGAATCTGACACAGTTGGCAGGTCCAAAACTCACACCGATCCTACCCGCGCTCGCTTTAGTTTTATGGCTTCTCGCGGTCACATGCTTGATCCTCCGCTGGCAGCGTTGGTTGCGGACAACCGCTTCCATCATTCTAGCGTTCGCACTTTCTGGACTAGTGATCTTCGCGACGCTTGAAGGGTCTCCGAATGTCTACCAGTCGTTGTACTGGCAAACCGGGATGCTGACATACACGCTTCCACTCATCCTGCTCACAGCGTATCTCGGGTGGTTTCTCTTCTTTGCAGATGCGCATCCAGACAAAGTCCGACACTTCTGGGCAATCCCAGCCAGTGGAGTTGCAGCTTTTGTGTTCGGGGGTTTTTCGGAGACCTATGTAAGCGTACAGACTGCTCTCCTCCTTGCACTATTCATCCTATCGACGATCATGCTTAAGGGGAAGAAGCGACGTCAGGTTAATGCTTTCTTAGGGGCAGGGATTGTTGGTTCGATTCTGGCAATGCTTGTAATCGTGATCGCTCCAGGTAATTTGATCAGACGCGGCTTGATGCCCCCATCGCCAGACCCCTTAGAGCTTATCAAGAAATCCCTCTTTGATGTTTATATCTTTTCAGTCATAAGCTTTCGACGACAGCCGTATATTGTTACGTTATCTGTAATCCTGCCAGCCCTCGTTGGTTTCCTCACATATCAAGGGGGCATCCTTAATAAACCTTTACGCTTGGGTGATTGGGCTCGGTGGCTTTGTCCGCTTGTTGTGATCCCGGTTTTGACCGCGGGGTTGATCCTGGCTTCTATTATGCCTTCAGAGTATGCCATCTCCTCCTATCCGGATGGCCGCGTATTGATCATGCCAGCTTACTTTCTTTTTCTCGGAATGACGCTCTGGGGATTATCACTGGGTTCTCGCTTGCGGTCGCTAATTGCTATTAAACGGGAGTGGATCTTGTCGATTGCCAGCCTGGTTTTCGGCCTATCTGTTTGTGCCTTGTTGGTATTTGGATTTGTTTCGGCGAGGACTCTCACCGACCAGGCTCCGATTGCGCGCCAATATGCCCAAGCCTGGGATAAACGCGACCGTACGCTGAAGGATATCGCCGAAGATCAGGATGAGCCCATTGCTGTGCCATCATTGAGACACATGGGATTTCTGGCTGAGATTGGGTATGACCCAGACGAGTGGATAAACAGGTGCGTGGCTCAGGCGTATGGGGTCCATGCAGTTGTGGCAAAATAGGACGTCGGAACCATGATGTCAATTTCGGGGAGAATGGCTATCTTTCGGTCTCGGCGGGACGATTTGCGAGCCAACTCTGCGATTAACTCTCGGGTACACGTATAATACCTATTCCTATGAACACTGAATTACCATTGGTTTCTATTGTCATGCCCTCCTTCAACCAGGTACGCTTCCTGGAGGATGCAATCCGCAGCGTGCTCGAGCAGGACTATCCGCGGCTTGAGCTAATTGTCATTGACGGGGGGTCAACGGATGGCAGCCAGGAGATCCTGCAGCGATATCGGGATCGAATGGCGCACTGCATCTCAGAGCCGGATCAGGGTCAAGCGGACGCTATTAATAAAGGGTTTCAACTTGCTCAGGGGGAAATCGTCGCCTGGCTGAACTCCGATGATGTCTACATGCCTGGGGTTGTGGCAGAAGCCGTAAATGCATTGAAAGAAAATCCAGATGCAGGGATGGTGTACGCCGATGGGCTGATGGTTGATGCTGACCTCGTATTGTTGGATCGTCATTATTACCAGTCACTCAGCATTGTGGACCTTCTTTCTTTTGAGGTGCTGCTTCAACCGACCGTATTCATGCGCAGAGCAGCACTTGAAGAAGTGGGCTGGTTGAACGATGATTATCATTTGATCTTAGACCATGAGCTTTGGGTCCGTATCGCCAGCCGCTACCCATTAGTTCATATTAAAGGTTTTTGGGCTCTTGAGCGAACGCACGCTGAGGCCAAGACAATTTCCCAGGCGAAAGGGTTTGTTGAAGAAGCTCAGCGGTTGGTAGCATGGGCTGGTCAGACGGAGGAACTTGGAGATTTAGTCCATAGAGAGCGCAGGCGGATCAAGGCTGGTTTGCATGTCTTTGCTGGGCGCCGCCTGATCGATTCCGGCGAGTACAGACGTGCATTTCGGTATCTGATGCAAGCCGCGACAGAGCATCCTCCAACTGTGATGAAGTACTGGTATAAGGTGGTCCAGGCTGGACTGAGCGCAATTGGTCTTTCAGGTGTATTCGAATGGTATCGGACTATACGCCGCAGGATAACCTATGGCACGCAGCGCGTTGAGCCGTTATGATAAGCCAAGTTCAGTATTGAACTCAGCCGAACGAACCATGCCGGCCAATTCCATGCGGGCAGCAAGAATCGAAACTCATTATTCGAGGCGACATTGAAAACCGACAAACCATTGGTTACTATCGTAACTCCTTCCTTCAATCAGGGATTGTATCTTGAGGAAACCATCAAATCGGTCCTGACCCAGGATTATCCAAACTTGGAATACATCATCATCGATGGCGGCTCAACGGATGGAAGCGTTGAAATCATTAAACGTTATGATGATCGCATTGATTACTGGGTGTCTGAACCCGATCTTGGACAAACCGATGCGATTAATAAAGGTTTCGCCCACGCCAAGGGGGAAATCCTTGCATGGCTGAATTCTGATGACACCTATCGTCCCGGGGCGATACAGGAGGCAGTCGAGTACCTTAATGATCATCCTGAATTGGGAATGGTCTATGGACATGCTTTCTATATTGATGAAGAGGGTAAAAGCATTGCCCAATTTCCCACGGACAAAACTGATTATCATAAGTTGCGGCGAGGAAACTCGACGATCCCGCAGCAAGCTGCGTTCTTCCGATCTTCTCTCTGGAAGATGGTCGGACCGCTGGACCCTTCGTTCTACTACGCCATGGACTATGACCTTTGGGTCCGCATATCTAGTGTCTCTCCGATCGATTACTATCCACGACTCTGGGCCAACTTCCGGCTGCAGAACTCATCAAAATCGATGCAGGAGGCGCATCGTTGCTGGCCAGAGATTATCCGCATCCATTTCCGGGAGGGAGGTAGCGTGTTCTCGATCCTGTATATGAAGTATCTTCTGCGTCGAGTCCTTGAACCGATTATGCCAGTGCGGATGACGCTCTGGAAATGGAAGTTTGCAATAGAGAACAGATTGAAGCGGACTTCCTAGCGGATGAAGAATGCTACATATCGATCCTGGAAACTCTCCTTCAACTTCGCGGGATGAATATGTCTGGAATTGGATTATCGTATGAAATACTATTCGTGTATGTTTCCATAGCGCGAAACGGCAAATTTCGCAATTAGGATGAGTGAATTGCTAAAAGAAGACATTGATATCGCCGCTATACTCCGTAAGGCAGTTACCGCGTGGTATGTAGTTCTTCTCACTGGTTTAGTGGGCGCGGTTATCGGGTGGCTGATTACATTCGCAAGACCACCGGTATATCAGGCATCAGTGTTTATTGAGTACGCTGTCGACTATTCACGCACTGCTCATATGGATGACATTACCGTCCACCAAGCCTACGAGCAAGTCCGAAGGATGTTGCTCGCTGATGAGACACTCCAGGCTACGCTGGATGCCGCCAACGAGAGGGTCGGAGAGGAATTAATCTTCACGAATGCTGCAGCCCTCCGATCTCAGATACAACTTTCACGTTACCCGGGGGGGTTCGAACTCATCGTGTACGATCAAGATCCGGAGCAGTCCGCAGCTTTTGTGAACGCATGGGCTGAGATTGCGTTGGAAGAGACGGAGAAGGCGATCGGACACGCAATCCGAGCAGCAGAACTTCAATCAAAGATATATAAAGGCGGGTGTAAATTATCACCAGACCCTGGAAACTCGGAGAGGGTGGTCTGGTTGTGCGTCTCGGGGCATCCAGATATCGACCCTGATGAGCTGGCCGATGATTTGCTCCGTGAAATTCAACAAACACGCGGCATCCTTCCGATCTTCACTTTCTCACTGCTTCAGGAAGCTCAGGTTCCCACAGATCCAATTGCCTGGAGTCGAGGCACCATCGTCCTGGCCAGTGCGATGGCCGGTCTGTTGCTTGGGTTCATTGGGGTTAATCTTTTCAAGAGTGAAAAATAGGATTATCTCCATCCCGAGTTTTCCTTCTCAACTTGGTTTGCTTGTTGAGGATTATCCATCGGTTGGACTGCTTTTTCAGATGGGGCAAACCAGGGACTTTCATGAGGATTGATCCAGATCTATCGCATGTGTAGGTGTGGTTTGCATTATTGATCGAGGCTGGTTAGCATCAGCTCATTCAAACGCATTCAAAGCAGGGTAGATTGATTTGAAAACTTCTCTTTCTCGATGGAGTGAATTGAGACAGAAAACCTCCTGGTACCTCTGGCTGCTGCTGTTGGTCACGATTCCGGTAACGAGTTCCCCGCTTATCGCGCGGTTCTCCGGAGGGGAGACGCCGGTCAGCCCGCTCTCGATTTACCCCTTATTAGGGTTGCTGCTCCTATGGTTTGTCCCTTACCTTTTGCGAGGGGGTAAATTGTCGGCGATTTCGTGGCCTTTGCTTGCCTTCTTTCTTTTCGCGCTTCTCTCTGCAGTAATTGCAATAATGCTCCCTATCCTACCCTTTAAAGGGCAGACACCAATTACACGCGGGATCCGAGCGCTCCTGACGCTCACGATTGGAATCGGCTTTTATCTATCCGCTTCAGTCTTGCCGAGCACCGAGCGCAAGGTCATCTGGAGCATCAGAGCGCTATATTTCGGACTCTTCCTGATGTTGATCTGGTCAACGGTGCAAGCATGGTTGGTATTAGATGGCTCAGAGCGAGTTCCATTGGTAGTAACTCAAATCCATCACCTATTCTCTGTTAGGGATCCTTTTCCAGACCGAGTGACGGGTATGTCCTTTGAACCATCTTGGCTCGGTGGACAATTAACTGTCCTTTATCTTCCATTGCTTTTCGCCAGCGTAGTTCAAAAACGCTCTGTTTTTACATCGAAGCGTATATTTTTAACCATTGAGCTGGCACTCTTTTCATGGACAATCTTTATCCTTCTCTTAACACAATCACGGATCAGCTTTCTGGCTTTACTGGTGGTAGTCGGGGCCGCATTCCTTTTTGTGGGCCCGCGTTTCTCTGAAAGGATGCAAGTGTGGGTAGGCAACAGGAGTCGTTTGGACACTCGCCTCCTTCAGAAGCTCATTCCATTACTTACACTAATTGTTTTGCTGGGCAGCATAGCTGCGGTTGCGCTCGGGTTTGGGTGGATGATGGGTCAAGTGGATGAAAGAATGCAGAACTTTCTTTCTATCCCTGCGAGGATTACCGAGATCCATTACTTCTTTCCAAATGAAGAAGTTTATGAAGCTGCTAATCGCCTCGCTTTCGCGGAGCGAACCGTTTATTGGACGACTGCCTTTCGAACCTTCGGTGAACACCCAATCCTGGGAGTTGGACCGGGTAATGCGGGGTTTTACTTTGAAAGCAACTTACCAGCTTATGGACGAAGCCTCACCGAGATCCAGAACGTCCTCAACCTTCAGCAATACGGTTTCCCAAACCCTAAAAATTTCTGGGTACGCCTTTTAGCTGAGAATGGGATCTTAGGGTTCTTATGTTTCACGATCTGGATTAGTTTAATTGGAATTGCCTCAGGATTTCTTTGGAGAAAAGGAAGTGGATATTCCCGGCTTGTAGGTCTCGCAGGATTGATCGGTATAATCACGTTCTTTGTGGAGGGATTCAGCCTGGATACCTATGCTCTTCCTCATAATTGGATCTTGTTTGGCTTTGCGACATCCGGAATTTTATGGGGAAACCAGCTATCCTCTAATATGGACATCCATTAACAAGCCAAGGTCAGCATCGTTCTGATCTTGCTGGATAATGAGAAATTATAGAGATTACAGCTCCAATATGGATTATGATTCGATCATCAATAATCCAGGCGAGAAAACAATAAATGGTTATTAACCTTTCAAATGTCTTCATCGTCATTCTTACTGCGACGATCACCGCGATTGTTGCAGGTCCAATGATGATTCGCTTGGCTCTGCGAATTCATTTGATCGATATACCCGGCACTGCGGCTCATAAGAGACATCAAGTGGAGACCCCTATCGCAGGTGGTTTAGTCATATTGGTTACACTGATAATCACACTGGGGATTCTCCGAAGGCATTTCTCAAACGAAGTAAGCGGAATACTCTTGGGCACCTCGGTAATGATGCTATGGGGCTTGGTTGATGACCGCTTCAACATCCGAGTTTCTCATAAGATTTTCGGCCAAGTACTTGCTGCGCTCATCGTTGTTGGCTTCGGTGTGCAAGTGCACATCACGAAAATTGACTGGCTTGATCTCTTGATAACACTCTTATGGTTTATCGGGTTAACCAACGCGTTTAATTTTGTGGATAGTATGGATGGGCTTGCAGTGGGCTTAGCGGGAATTGCATCGGCTTTCTTTATGCTGGTAACAATCGATTCCGCTCAACCAGAGTTGGCATTTCTGTCCGCTGCATTCCTGGGGACGATGATTGGTTGCTTTTTCTACAACGCCCCTCCAGCGCGCATGTTCTTGGGGGATTCAGGATCACTCACGTTGGGGTTCGCCTTGGCTGCGATAGGTATTATTTACACTCCTGCGCAAGCTGGACTGCCGCAAGGGGTTTCATGGTTTATCCCGATCCTCGTTCTTGGTGTACCGATTTTTGATATGGTGTTGGTGGTTTTATCACGCATTCGGCATCACAGACCGATCTATCTTGCCGGCACGGACCATGTCTATCATCGCCTAGAGCGACTAGGGTTTACCCAAAATCGAGCCGTCGCGGCTATGCAAATCGCGGCAATTTTATTGAGCCTGGTTGCCTTTATTTCGTTAACTACGAACGTTCTTATTGCGAATCTCATCTTCGGAGGAATCGTCCTGTTGGCACTCTTTGCCCTTCTTTACTTGGAAAAGAGGATACAGTTCGAATAACGTGTTTAGCGGTATGATGGATCGATATGGTGACGCAACTATAGGTGTATTTGAGGCATTGAATTCGCCAAGCCCACTGTTGCTACAATTGCCAAGTGGGACGCCGATCGAAGTTCAACAAAGGGCTATTAAGGAAAAGAGCTCAAGATGAGACCTGTTTAGAATTAATCTGGCAAGAAGATACAGGAGTATCTCCAAATGTATAGAAGGTCAAGGCATAAACGAAATGAATGACCTACAAGAACCTGGACAGTCGTCATTGAGAAGGTACGTTTATTGGGTGTTTCAAGTCCTTTTCGTAATTGTCGTAATCGTTCAATCTCGGAATTTAGCGTATGACTATGTGATACGCAAAAGCAAGGTAGTTTGGGATTTAAAGGGTTTCTCGGCAATAGAGCGGTCGGCCATACTTGCCAAAGGTTTGGAATTTGCTGAATACATGTCATTTCTCAGAGAGACAGTTCCCGAGAATGCAAAAGTAGTCATGCCGCCGCATGAGCCAGTTCAGCCTTTATCGAACAGGGGCTTTGCAGAGTACTTTCTTATGCCGAGGACGATAATAAACTGTGGGAGTGATGAAGTTAGAGAATGTGTCCTTCGAATGACGGGTGAGCATTCTTATATTGTAACCGCTTGGAAATTTCCTCCGAAGGATGCAGCTGAATCTGTGAAGAAGTTTATTCCCTTCAGGAATGAATTAGGTGTATATGCGCCGAAGTAAAAGGTTTTCGAGGAGCGTAAAGAAGTGATTGGAGCAATTGTCATTGATGTAGCTGTAGTCTTGGCTATTTGTACTCTCGGTGCTTTGATCTCGTTTCTAGTGATAAACAATCCATCTCGTCTCGAATTGTTGAGCCTGAGCTTTCCTCTTGGAGCTGGTGCTTTCACGTGGATCCTTTTCATACTCGGATGGATAGGTATTCCCTTCCGTCTGGAAATCGTGTTCTTTGTATGGTTATTATTATTCTGCATTTTAGCCTTTCTTGTCTGGCGAGGCAAAAAAGGGGGTCATTTAAAAAATATCTCAGAGAATTCCTCATATATGAGGCAGACTACGGGGCTGGAAAAAGCCTTCGTCGCCATTTTGTTGATCGTGTTTTTCACCTCAATATATATATCAATTGGTCGATCTTATTCAGCATACGATGCTGTCGCGATGTGGGCTCCTAAGGGGTACGGAATTGCTTTAGAAGAATCCTTGTGGGGCGCGAGCTGGGGGAACCATGGATTTTCTTATCCCTTGAACATGCATTTCCTCATCGGATTATTCAAGCTTGCCTCAGGGGATATTCTCCCTGGGTCAAAGGTTATCTTCCCATTATTTTTTATTTCATTAATCGCAGGAATTGTTGCATTTCTAACCAAACGCGGAGTTGATCCGAGGATAACTGCGCTCTCAGCAGTGATTCTTGCCACAGTCCCAATTATTTTTCAACATTCAACAATTGGATATGCAAATCTTCCTATGGGGGTTTATCTCGTTCTTGGTGTTCTCTGGGGAATAGAGGGCATTTATCGTGAGAATACTTCAAGCCAAGTGTTGGGCGGTCTGCTTCTTGGCTTCACAGCATGGACGATCGTGGAAGGTGGGTTATTTGTATTTGTAGCGGCATCAGCAATTGTTTGTGCAAAAATAATATCGAGAAGGGGGAGAATTTACTTTATCCATGGGCTGCTACCAATTATTGTTATCGGAGGAAGTTGGCTATTTTTTTATAAGCTCTATGCTGCATCCGGCAGCTCTGCCATGGGTGCCGCCAGACTCCTGTTTGATTCAATACTCCAAGGCCAATGGGATTTTCCGGCGATACGCTTGATCCTTGGCTATGCCCGAAGGAATATCTTTGATCCCCACACCTGGGGTTTTATCTATCCCTTGGGCTTTTTTATCACCCTGCTAGGATGGAAGCATTTGCTTCCGAAGAAAAATCACTACGTGTTCTCTATTTTTCTTGTAATGATCAGTACTGGCTTACTTGCTCTAGGCTTGATCTACTTGCGTTCATTTGTAATTCCGGGTCTTTATGATCTATTGAAGCGCGGTTTCCCCCGTAGTTTCATTAGCCCATCAATATTTTTCTTTCTAGTAGCTGTATTAATCGGGGGAAACTTGATACCGGATTTTTCCAAGAATGCTTTTGACGAAGCTGATAAATAATGGATTGTACGTGTTCTTGTATTCGTTATAAGAACACGGTAGGTCAATATGGTACAAAGAAGTAGATGGTGCTTATCAAGGGTTCATATGCCTTTAGGTTGTCGAATTGTCTATGGATTTCTTAGATGTGCTCTGTTCGATTAAATCCAGGTGAGCAGGTGTTTGTAATCTGAGACACGTGAAGGATGATAGTCTATGACGAAACTCATCATTCAAATCCCATGCTATAACGAAGCGGACACATTGCCGGTGACGGTGAGAGATCTGCCACGATCTATTGATGGCATTGATGTTATTGAGATTTTAATCATCGATGATGGTAGCACCGATGGAACCATTGATGTCGCACGGGAACTGGGTGTGGACCACATTATCCGCCTTACGAAAAATCAAGGGCTTGCGGTCGCATTTGCACGCGGTCTTGAAGCGAGTCTCCAGATGGGCGCGGATGTAATTGTTAATACAGATGGGGACAATCAATACCGCGGGAAGTGCATTACGGATCTAGTCCGACCGATCCTGGAAAATGGGGCCGATATTGTTGTAGGCGACCGACAGGTTGCGACAATCCCACATTTTTCACGGGTGAAGAAGTGGCTTCAGAAGATTGGCAGCCAGGTTGTGCGCTGGAGCTCTGGCACTGATGTTCCAGATGCGACAAGTGGTTTCCGGGCTATATCTCGCGAAGCTGCAATGCGCTTGGTTATATACTCGAATTACACATACACACTCGAAACCATTATTCAAGCTGGTAAGATGGGGATGAGTGTCACCTCAGTACCTGTCGAGACCAACGAAAAACTGAGGGAATCGCGATTGATTAGAAGCATCCCCTCCTATGTTGCACAATCAGCGATCACGATTCTTCGAATCTTCCTCATGTATGAGGCGCTCAGGTCGTTCCTGATATTGGGGGCTGTTCCTCTCGCTGGCGGATTTCTGCTCCTTCTACGATTTGGATATTTCTACATTATTGGACAGGGACAAGGGCACGTACAATCCTTAATTATCTCATCAATCCTGATACTTATAGCTTTCCTCATTTTCCTGTTAGGCTTCCTCGCCGACCTGATCGCAAGGAATCGAAGGATAAACGAGGAGATTGTCTATCGCATGCGGAAGATAGATAGTGCACAGGTTGATTCGGAAACTCGCTAATGTGAAATTTTCAGAGTTGGTTTAAAATTGTTTGGTCATATATATGATCCTTTGCTCCGGTGTGGGATCTATCAGTAATTTACACTTTTTCTTTATCAGGTTTTCCTCGCCCCTGTATCGCTGACCTTTATCGCACCAATACGTGCGTGTGGTTATAATCATCCCCGTCACTTGCACGGAATCTAAATTTCTTTTGTTCGATGGCTGCGCATCCTGTTCTAAACTGTTGTTGAACCGTGTTCTGTTAGGCTAGGGTTTGGAGATTCGGTGAACAGACTCAAATCACCACCTGCTTGTAAGACGGCCAACGGAGATGCGGGGAGCGATAACCTGGTGGTATATATGGCTCAAGAGAATTAATGATGCAAACATTATTTACGGTATCAATGACGCCTGGAATGAGGGTGTCCCGATGAACAATTTCCCTTTCTTTATCGTGGGTTGTGGCAGGAGCGGAACGACGCTCCTGCGCACATTGTTGATCCGTCACCCGGAAATTGCTATACCGCTCGAGTCGCTCTTCATCATTGATTACTTGAGAGTGCAGGATAGGCATGAGCTGAAATACCTGAATTCCCTTGTAATTAGGGAACCGGAGCTCGAAGAGTGGGGCATTTCGGTGTCGGCTGAGGATCTTCTGGATAGTGATTCCGTTCCTAGAATGATCTCGAGGCTGCACGAGATCTACGCAGAATCGAAAGGGAAAGCACGCTGGGGGCAGAAAACACCCAGGTTTGTTCGGCACCTTGATCTTCTAAGGGAAAATTTTCCAAGCTCGAAAGTAATCCATATGGTTCGTGATCCGCGCGCGGTCGTTAGTTCACTGATCCAATCAAATGTCCACCAAAGTAACGCCTATCATGGTTCACACAGGTGGAAGATGGATGTAAGAGCGGGTTTGACTTACGAATTGACGCATAGCAGCCGTGTATTACGCGTTTTCTACGAGGATCTCGTTAAGGATCCAGAAGAAGTATTGAAGGCGATATCTGAATTCCTTGAATTGGATCCTTCGGGCATGATGATAAGCGGTGAAAAGAAATCGCAGGAGTACTCGGTTTTTTATGAAAATATTCATGCGAACATCGAACGATCTCCTACACCTGCGTTCGTCGATAAATGGAAACAGCATTTATCGCCAGAGGAAGTGAATATTGTTGAGGGGATTTGTGGAGAGCTGATGGGGGATCTGGGGTACGAATGTTCATCCACGAGCGATTCCCCGCCAGCTTTTTCTTCACGCAAAGCGCGATCTCAACGGGTCAAGGGTATTTTGAAACAAATGGGCAGGTACTTAAGGTATCGCAGGTCCTATTTGTTCCACCTGATCTGGAGGAAGTGGAAACTCGGATTGCTTAAGGACTTTCTGTGGACCGTCAATTACTAAAGCGGCTGTCAAAAGGACTTCAATTCGTTTTTACCTTTGTTGTAGTGTATGCAGTGGGTAAATTCATCTATAACCAATGGCAGGAGATCAGTCGTATTGAATTTACCTTGGTCCCATTATTGTTCATATTCGCAATAGCGGTTTTGCTTCTCTTTTATTTGCTATACGTTTTCTCTTGGGTTCGCCTTATCGGATGGTTTAATGAGAGTCCTCCCGATTTTTCAGCGATAAGGTTGGCCAGGATCTTTTTTGTATCCTTGATCACTCGTTATCTTCCTGCGGGCAAGATTGTGAATGTTGGTAGTCGGATCGAACTCTTTAAGCGAGAAGGCGGTCGAAGGTTGATCGCTGCGAAAAGTATCATCGTTGAGCAGTTTTATCTTATCGGGGGAGTTTTGGTGTTTGCGTGGATCACGATCCTTTTCATGCCAGATATTCATCTCCCGCAAGAAATCATTCCTTATCGGATTCTGATACTCCTGGGGGGTGGTGCGCTCCTGGTTGTTTTAATTAATGCAGACTTTTTCTATACGAAGATCGTAGAAAAAATCAACATCGAGAGTATGCGCGAGTTGGACATAAGTATTACCTGGCTTCAACGGTTGGAGTTGTTATTCCGCTATTTGGTCATCAATTTTTTTCAGGGTTCAGCTGCCTTCTTATTCTTAACCTCCGTTTACCATGATTCGGTTATGAGCCCTGATTTATTTCTTTATACTGCCGCGGCCTATCCGGTGAGTAGATTCATTGGACAGATGGTTGTGTTTATCCCTGGTGGCATCGGTGTTCGCGAAGGGTTGTTCGCGCTCGCTTTAAGCCCTTATTTCCCTGTCCCCGCTGTCCTGCTTGCTGGCGCGGTAATGCGGCTTTCCTCTGTTCTGTTAGAGAGCTTAATCATCCTGGCTACGTATCTTGTTGACCGAAGTGAAAGAGTTTGGGAATCGCATTCTGGATAAAGGCTGATGTTATGAAGAGCTTGATAATTCGGCCCAGCATCTTTTCATCCGAATCCATTATGGAACTGCGGGTGATTATAAGGTAACTAACATGATTATCGGATTTATGAGTTGGATTTTAAATCTTACTTTCACTCTGGCGGCCACATATTTAGTGTCTCGCCGAATGCGATCGGGACGAGTGATTATCGACTTGATCAATTATGTGTTCCTTTGGATATTTTTCGTTACGCTTCAACTGTTGCTTATGGGTTTGGCCGGGTTTCTAGCTGCCGGACCCATAGGGCTGCTTTCCGTCATCGGATTAATAACCATTTTTACCCTTTCATCTTTACGGAAAGAACTCCTCCTGATTCGAGAGGATCTTGATCGATTTCGAGACCACCTTGGTTGTTGGTGGCGGGAATTACCGAGGTGGGTTAAAAACATCACCATTGGTTTCCTGATCGTAACAGTCGTTAGGGTTATCTTTCTCACCTGGGCATTGCCTCCATTCGTCTGGGACTCGCTGACTTATCATCTAACGAATGTCGCTCAATGGATCCAGGATGGACGAATTGCTGTCTTCAGCACGCCGGTCCAGCGCATATTCACAGCTGCCAATTATGAAGTCCTCGCCTCGTGGTTCGGTGTTTTTATTCATCATGATGTGATCATAGAGTTGTCCGGACTCCCTGCATATCTCCTTGCCGGTCTTTCTGTCTATGCTATTGGGCGCAGCCTGGAAATCCCCGCTTGGGCTTCTTGGGTTGCCGTGATTGGCTATCTGTCCACTCCAGCCCTAACGTTAGCTACTACCGGGACGAAGAATGACCCCATGATAGCAGGAATTTACCTCATGTCCTTCGCGCTGGTCATCCATATATCACAAAGGGCATTAAAACCTCAGTTAAAAATGGATTTTGGACCTTTGGTTGTACTAGTAATCGCGTTGCTCTATGCTGTTGGGACAAAGGCATACATCATTCATCTAATCCCAGGGTTAATGCTTACCGCCGTTGTGATTTCTTTCCTTGCGGGAGACGGTTGGTTATGGCTCCGAGTTCCGGGAAGGGCATTTTCTGAGCTTCGTCGACGAGGCCCTACAGTCGCCAGCCTGACAGGAGTGCTCCTTGCCGGAGCAATCTTCCTGGGCTCCTATTGGTACATCCGCAACTGGGCTCTAATGGGAAATCCCTTTTACCCTTACGGTGTTGAAATCGGTAACCGTGTGGTGTTAGAGGCTCAAAAGAGTAGTATGCGGCTTGGGGCCGAGAACTTCCTGGAAAATCTCAGGCTGTTTTCTCAAAAAGTCGGCGATAAGCAATACAGGATCACACCGGACTTGACGGACACTACCGGTTGGGGTTGGACCGCATATGGCTTGGGTATTCCAGCAGCTTTCTGGGCAATGATCCGCCGACAACGATACCGCATTCTCTCTGGCGGCTTCCTGCTGTCTTTCTTGGGTCTAATGTTATCAAGCCCGACAAGTCCGTGGAATATGCGCTATGCGATCTGGTTCCCGGCGATTCTCTCTCTGGCTTTAGGGTCTGTATTTTCTTGGATGGGGGAGGCTCCCTCGGCAGTTCGCAGGTTGGTGCGAGGTATGTTTATGCTTACGCTCAGCCTGGATCTCCTCATGGTGATGAATTACAACCTGGTAACGCTAAGCGATTTTGGACGGATGCTATCCCTCCCCACATTGGAGCGACATTCAGCTCTGCTCCATGTTCATGTGCCAGAGGAGTATGAGAGTGTAATCAAATATGTTCCAGCAGACAGAGTTTTAGGCTACAACGTACATGAGAATGGGTTTGTGTATCCTCTATATCGCGCTGATTTCAACCAGGAGATCGTTTATATACCCATCGAACCTTCGGATACATGCGAGCAGATTGCACTGACGATGGAGTTAAGTGGGACACGTTACCTTCTCGTGGCACCGGAGCATACTAGCGATTTGATCATCTCTAAACTACGGAGTTGTGCAAGTTCTGAGTCGGTTCTACGAGAAAGATCGGGAGGGTTGTATGTTATCAAACAATAAGAGGAGGCTTCTCGAAGCGTATTTCGTGCTGCTGGGTATGATGGTGATGACGATCTGGTACGCCTGGCCGCAGTTGGTCTATTCTTTGTTTATCGTCTATGACATCATCCGGACTTATTTTCCGCAGTTCTTGCCTGCGATCAGCGTAATTACCCCGAGACTTTAAACAAGGAAAAGGGATTACCTTTATGTTTCCAGGGTGAAAGCGATGGATTTCTCAACAATAGTTGTTACTGATAAGTGGATTCTATGATTAAGGCACACATCAGCTTCGTGCCGGAAGATTGCCCGAATCATCTTGGATGCTATGCTACGACAATGGTTCTACTGTCAGGATGGCGACCTCCAAGTCCAATCTGGGAAGCGGCTTGTGAAGAAATCTCGCTTTAATTTACCCAAGCGCCTGCGTGTTTTTATCCCAACCGGATTTGAATAGACGGTAGGCGGATATAGAGGCTCGTCTTCGGATTGAGCTAACAAGGTGATGTATAGCTTGAGGATGGGAGAGCGGAAACTTCCATGAGCCTTAGACCAGAGGATTCGAAATCCTGCCTGCCGGACAATTGCCTTTAGGGTTGATATCGCAAATGCGTAGAGATGGGAGAGTTCGAGGCTTTCGTGCTCGATTAAATTGGGCACTTCGAGCAGCAGGTAGCCACCCGGCCGCATCTTGGACTCCCGCAAAGAGCGAAGCGTGTGAACAGGGTCTTCAACGTGTTCAATCACGTGCAGCATCGAGATCAAATCGAATGGGTCCTCATCCGCTTCCGCAAGAGTTTCAAGCGATGGATATATTTTTAATCCCAGAGATTGACTGAAGCGCCGATATGAATCCCCGGGCTCAACCCCAACGCTAGCGCATTCGTACTGTTCATGGAAGCGCTGTAGAAGCGCGCCGCTTGAACTTCCAACGTCGAGGTGACGGGTAACAGCAGACAGGTGCGGTTGCACCACAACAAGAACTGCCCTCGCCCGGGCATCCTGCATCAGAAGGTCTTTCTCGATGGGATTTTCCGTCTCCTGGCGCTGGATGCGATACTCGTGTGCATAGAATCGTTCTAGTTCAACCTCATCCATGCGAGGGGATTGGTAGACTAATCCACAACGACTGCAAATATGGAAAGCAATGATCTGACCATCCTCTTCAATTGTTTCGAAGGGGCGTTTTTTAGCAGAACTGCATAGGGGACACTCAGCCACATCTTTCATAGGAGTCGCTTCATATTAGTAATAGGCATGGTTAACGCAGCGTATATAAAAATCCGAAGGAACATACCACCTCTATGCAAATGTCAATGATGCTCGACAACCAGCTTCGACTTTAAATATGATTAGGTTTATTAATGGAGCTCAGCATCGACCAATTATACGAGTATATCCACATGGTGTAACTATTCATATAAATTCAAGTTCTTGCAATGGTCGGTTTTCCGACTTCAGAGGTCGTACGGCATGGTGGAGTTACTGCCTGAGCGGCTGTGCCTCCCTTTCGGCCGACACGCATTAATATGCGTAATAATGTTGGGGGACCATTATATCGAAATCCTTGTAAATATTTCGGTGGAAGAGAGTGAAGAGCGTGATGATAAAGGAATAAATCACAAGGTGAGAAGCGTTGAGATCAAGGTTTCATCGGGATTGACGATCCTTATGAGACGCCTGATAATGCTGGGATTGTATTGAAATCTGCCAGATATACGGCTGATGATAACGTGAGAAGAATCGATATTTTCGGGCTGGATTTAGCGATATGGTATATGGCTGTGTTATACAGCATGGTTATGGATTAATCTATCCTGTAAAAGGAGAGTTAGATGTATGACGAGATAGAAATCGCATTTGCTGATGCACCGCGTTTACTCAGGTATAAGTTAGATGATGTCTTCGGTGTTGAATTTAGTCTCAAGGGTTTTGATTATCCATGGATACTACAATCGCGTAAGTGGAAGAATTCTGACAAGGTATTAGACGTAGGAGCAGGGTATTCAATGTTGCCTGCCCACATAGCTGATAATTATGGGTGTGAAGTTTGGGCATTAGATGATTTTGGAGAGTCAAGTGATGAGCAGTTTTGGAAGCGAAATAAAGAGCCTAACGAGCACATTGCAAAATACCCCCAAATCAAATATGTCCTCGAACGACTTGGAAACGTTGATCAGTCAAGCCTCCCAATAAATTATTTCGATTGTATATACAGTGCATCTACTCTTGAACATGTTCCTCCATCAATGGCTTTACAAGTATGGAGCCATATGGATAAGCTTCTCAAACCGGGTGGGGTAATGTTACATGCGGTGGATTTGAAGTTACCCTCTCACAGAGGTTTAATTTCATTGTTGAAGGCAACGTTGATTGATGTCTTCGGAATTCTAGTTCCGAAATCCTATATGACTGCGAACTTATACTATACCCCAAGCGCTTACCTATCAATTGTAAGTAGTGCCATTGATACTCACATATCTACTCGAAAATGGCGCGTCGGATTTCTAAGAATGGTGTTAGATCCCGAGATTGTTTTCGAGCCTCTGGATTGGGCATATAATCGAATTGTAAAGGACGATCTGACAGAGATCCCATTCCTTAGAGTTACCTCCCTATTAATTCATATTAAGAAAGTTGTGTAGTCTTGTTCGAAGATTAAATCAGTCACACTCACCCTAAATGAGGGTTCAATATGTCGACTTCTTATTGTAGGATTTAGATGCGTATAGCAACAAACCAAACCGTGTGAAAAGCAGCCGAAAGGCTAAGAAAGCTCAGCTTTTGGGGCAAGTATCCACGTATTCCATTCGATTGACCACCGAGACTGATGAAAGACAACAAAAACTCTGGATCACATCAGAGCTTCGATCATTTTAAGTACTCCTAGGATATTAATCGCTTTTTAAATGTTATGCGAAAGAAACGAGAGGCTAATCTCGGTACAGGTTTTTGGTATTCCTTTCATCAAGACAATACCCTGGTCCATGCTAAATTTGATGGGTCAAGAGGGGTGTGACGTAATTTGTAAACTCATTTGTATGATGTGGATGCTTGGATTGTCGGCGATGGACCGAACCCCGGCGCCTCAACTCAAATCCGTTAGGCGGCCAACCATACAATTAAGTTGTTGAAAAATTTTTGTTTACACGGGGTCAGCCTCATATCCCGCCCGATATTCATGAGAAGTTGGGTGGTCAAGCGCAAGAGGTGTAAGCACCCTCGCTGAGTCCCCTATTGTGCGGATCTTCACTGGTGCGCAGGGTGAGCAATATGGCTATCGTGATGGTTGGATCGAAGATGGCGTCTTCTTATCTATAGGAGAATTTCAATCTGGCCGGTGCAGGCGCCGGGGCGGTGGGCGCTTATTTCGGCGGACCGATCGCCGATATAAGCTGTTTCATGCTACCGATGGCCATTTACGGTGGGGTGATGCTGCTTTCAATCTTCGCTCTGGCAGGGGTGACACCACAGGCTTTCATCAGAAGAACCCGATCATCGGGTACAATCTCTCTCGAGATAAATACTCATTGAGAGATCAAACCCTCCCGTGCGGGATGGTCATTGAACTTTCTCGGAGGGAGTGGTTCAAGTCAGAGTATGGGGAAACGGCTCATAACTTACCAAACCTTATAAGACTTGTCTATAACGAATATTGATGCCCCCAATTAAACGTCTATGAAGGAAGCACTTCCTTTTTTGGTGACCAACCACTCACTACCTCGAAGAAGAATGCACAAATCTGAAATTAAATATTTGCCAATCCATATTCTTTTTTTCTCCTGCTTCCCATCGTTGGCTTTGCTTGTCAACAACTTCAGGGAAGCAGAACCGTCAAATGTCCTTCGGCCTCTTGGTGTCTCCGTTCTGATCGCTATTGCATCGCTTCTCGTTGTTCAATGGTTGGTGAAAGATTGGAGGAAAGCTGGCTTATGTGTTGCTTGGGCTCTAGTGCTCTTCTTCTCATACGGACATATATACCAGGTGAGCAAGGGCACCTACATCTTTGGATTCTTGATCATCCGGCATAGATTCTTGTTAAGTGTCTGGGCGATTCTGTTCACCTTGGGGACACTTTACATTCTCAAAAGAATGGATCACTTTAAGGAGTTAACCCTCCTATTAAATGTTCTAAGCTTTGTTCTCTTGTTTATCCAGATCGGTCAAATTGGGATCTATGAAATACAAAGCGGGATCTCCTACCGTCAGGCTCAATCCGCCGCGCCAGCTACCCTCCTAGCGCCTGACGCTCCAGACAATTTGCCCGATGTTTACCTCATCATCTTAGACATGTATGGTCGCGAGGATGCCTTATTGGCTCATTACAACTACGACAATCATGAGTTCGTATCTCAACTTGAGGCGTTGGGTTTCTATGTCGCAAAATGCGGGCGCTCAAATTATACGAATACCATATTGTCGCTCCCGTCACAATTGAATATGGATTACATCGCTAATCTACTTGACGATATTGACCACGAGAAGTTGGCGTACTTGTTTAAAAACAGTGTTGCGCAGAAGGCATTTGAAGAAATTGGATACACATCAATCGCGTTTGACACGGGTGCCGGCTGGGCGAATCTGGACAAATCTGACATATTCATCGATAGGCCTCCGGAAATCCTCGGTCGGTCACTAGATGAATTCGAGGAGCTCTTTCTTAAGACAACTCTTGCGCGACCATTGCTAGACTATGCCGTAAGCCTTGATACAGCAGGCTTCATCTTTTTCGAGACTGGCGTCGAAATGAAAGCCCAACGCATCAGGATCGTACTTGACCATCTTATGTTGCTTCCTGAAATGGAAGGGCCAAAGTTCGTTTACGCACATATCTTGGCTCCACACCCACCACATGTCTTCAATCCCGATGGTAGTGTTAATTTACGCGCTGAGACCATTGATGGCCAAGTTGGCCTGCCCATTCAACTTGATTACCTCAACCCCCGGATACTCGAGCTTGTTAAGAACATAATCGAGCATTCCAGCACCGATCCAATCATTATTCTTGAGGGAGACCATGGATTCGGTAATCTACAACGCACGTCAATCCTAAATGCGATCTATATGCCAGGCGATGGCCAGAAGAACCTTTATCCAAGCATATCGCTCGTCAATACCTTCCGAGTCATCTTTAACACCTACTTCGGCACACATCTTTCATTGCTCAAGGACCTTAGCTACAAACAATTGAATGACGGCTCCTTAGAGTATGCTCCTCATGATGAATGGAACCCTAGCTGCAAACCGTAATTTTTAAAGCGCACACCTGAAGGTAATCGATGTTGGCTTCTCCATCGGCGGGGTTATGCTGCTCTCGATCTTCGCTCTGGAGAGGGTGAAACCGAAGGCCTTCGCGGGAGCCACCTGAGCCACTGGTACAAGGCTCTCCAGAACATTTTAGGAGAGAAGAACAATGGACTCTTTAAAAAATAAATCTGCTGGTCCAACTTTCGGGCGACTCGCTCGGCGCGATCACCGATCAGCTCGGCATCGATGAAGACATCGCCCAGGAGGCGATCGATCTGGCATTGCCGCTCTTGATCGGCAGCCTGAATCGCAATAGCTCCAGCGCCGACGGCGACGTGACTGAGAAATGATCAACCTCGGCGGCAGCCCGCATCAGCAGATCTTTCTCGATAGGGTTTTCGCTCTCCTGCCGTTGAATGCGATACTCGCGTGTATAGAATTGTTCCAGTTCTTCCTCATCCATGCGAGGGGATTGGTAGCCTAACCCACAGCGACGGCAAATGAGGAACTTCAATTGCTGGCCAGCGTCATGAATGTCTTTGAAGAAAACCTCTTTAGGGCTTTCACAAAGTGGACAGCTTGAGATTTCTTCCATACATGGATTCTAATTCATTTGATTGATGTTTCTCACTTCTCCTTAAAACCAGGCAATATGCATTTATAATCTACTATTTGAAACCCAGTTTCCGTGTACACTTGATTAGTTGATTTACAAATACATAATTTAGAGAATGAGAGGCATCCGCAACAGTGAGTAAAGATAAACTAGTAGCACCCTACGGCGGTGATCTGATTAACTTGATCGAGCCAGAAGAAAAACAGGATGAATTAAAAGCCTATGCGAGTACGCTTCCCTCGATCCAGATAACAGCTCGAACAGAAAATGACCTGGAGCTTCTTGCTCCGGGAGGATTTTCTCCCTTGGAACGCTTCATGGGTGAAGAGAGCCACAAGCGTGTCTTGGATGAGATGAGGCTAACAGACGGGTCGATTTTCCCGATTCCAATAACGTTACCTGTAACGAAAAATGACCCTATAGAAATTGGCGGCGATATCGCTCTAAGGAACTCGAAAAACGAACTTCTAGCGGTGATGACCGTGGAAGAGGCTTACCCTTGGGACCGGGATGAGGTTGCCACCAAAGTCTTCGGCACAACTGACTTACGGCACCCTCTAGTCGCGGAGATGCACCGCTGGGGGGAAGTAAACATCTCGGGGAAACTGCGCGTTCTCCAATTGCCCAAACATTTTGATTTCAAGGATTTGCGCCTAACACCCGCAGAAACTCGGGAAGCGTTGCGTTCCATAGGTCGTGAGAATGTTGTGGCGTTTCAGACCCGCAACCCACTGCACCGAGTTCACGAGGAACTCACAAAGCGGGCGATCGAAAAAGTAGATGGAGTGCTCCTGCTCCACCCGGTCGTGGGTATGACCAAGCCGGGTGATGTGGATCATTTCACCCGTGTACGCACATATCGAACGTTGGCCTCGCAATACTATGATCGGGATAGGATCCTTCTTGCCCTGCTACCGCTGGCGATGCGTTTAGCAGGTCCCCGAGAGGCTTTGTGGCACGCTATCATCCGGCGCAACTACGGCGCCAATCACATTATCGTCGGTCGTGACCACGCCGGCCCAGGGGTGGATTCCAAGGGCAAACCGTTTTACGGACCCTACGACGCCCAGGAGCTGGTTGCGAAGTACGAGGACGAAATAGGCGTGAAGATGATCCCCTTTAAGATGCTGGTCTACCTCCCGGAGGAAGATCGCTATGAAGAAATCAACAAGGTACCGGAGGGTGTGGAAACGAGTTCCATATCCGGCACAGAAGTGCGTGAGGACTATCTCAGCTACGGTCGCATTCTCCCCGATTGGTTTACCCGTCCGGAGGTAGCTCAAATCTTGGCTGAGAGCTATCCGCCTCGCCATATGCAGGGCGTGTGCGCCTGGTTCACAGGCTTGAGTGGCGCCGGAAAATCAACTATTGCGTCGGTGCTCACGGTAATGCTTCAGGAGTACGGTCGGCAAGTGACGGTGCTGGACGGCGATGTTGTGCGCACACATCTCTCTAAGGGCTTGGGGTTCAGTAAAGAGGGACGCGACACAAACATCCGGCGTATTGGCTATGTCGCCTCGGAGATCGTTCGCCATGGCGGTGTCGCAATTTGCGCTGCGGTCAGCCCGTACCGGGCAACACGCAACGATGTGCGCAACATGGTTGGGGGAGATCATTACGTGGAGGTCTTCGTGGATACACCGCTGGAAGTGTGCGAGCAGCGGGACGTGAAAGGTCTCTACGCCAAAGCCCGCAGCGGTGAGATCAAAGGTTTCACTGGTATTGATGACCCATATGAAGCGCCCAATAATGCGGAGATCGTATTGGATACTGTAAATCATACCCCGGAGGAAAATGCCCATCGGATTGTCGAATACCTGGCGCAGAAGGGATTAATTCGCCCTGTCTGACACCGCAGGATTTGCCTTCCTTCAATTCGCCGATGGATACTATAGGCGACGGTAGCCTAATTTAGCTTCATCCTGTTGAATAATAAACTAATCCGTCTCGCTCTGGACTGAAGCGCAGGCGGTGAGAGCGAGAGGATATAAATGAAGTTCCTCAGGCTTAACACGGGGAAGCCGCGATGATTGTGCTCAGTGTGGGGATGCAGAAAGCAGGGACGGCGTGGTATTTCAATATCACGAATGATCTGCTTCAAGCGGCTGGTCATCAAGATATCCGTGAATTGAGGCACCGGTATCGCCTTCAACGTTTTATGACCGAGAGGAATTGTAATATCGGTCGACCCAGATTGTTGAAATTACTCATTGTGAGCCTTCCGCACTGGTTGGGGAACTCTTACGTTATAAAAACGCATGAAGGACCTACACAGGCATTACTTGGGTTAATTGACCGGGGTGTGGTCAAAGTCACGTATATGTACCGCGATCCACGGGATGTTGCTTTATCGGCTTTCGAGCATGGGGAGAAGATCCGCCGGAGTGGGTCTGTGTCGAAAACCGGATTCGATCGTTTGACGACCATGGAGGAAGCAATCGAATTCGCGAGCGGTCTTTTACCCGTGTGGCGGAACTGGGCGGTAAGTGGGCGGGCACTCCTTGTCAGGTACGAGGATATGCGCCAAAATCCTTATCGCGAGGGGGATCGGCTAGCTAAACACTTGAGTATCGATGTCCCGCAGGAAATTCTTCGATCGATTATTGAGCAGTATGAAATAAAGAATGGTTCGACCGAGTCACTCCCTCACCCCTTGCATTTCAACAAAGGTATAACTGGGCGCTGGAAAGAGATGATGACCGATGAGCAAGTTGAACTTTGTCGAACCCTTTATGGGGATTCCATCGGTAAGATGGGCTACGAGGAATGACGCCTAGCCTGATTAAGATTATTCAGTTACCCATCTACGGTTAATGAATTGGGTTCCTCATGCTGTAGAATCTTATAAGGGATATTCATGCTCACACTGCTTCCAATATTTGCGTTATTGTTTTTTGCCATAGTCCTCTTGGGAAAATCACAGCTGGGAGATGTGAAGTACCTGCCCTGGCAGGGGGTCTTTCTTGTCTCAGTCTCGATTTGGGGCGCTTATTTAATCCTTCTCACAGAAGGCTTGAGTCTCTTTAAAGGGCTCTCACGTTGGCCGATTGCCGCAGGCTGGTCGCTCGCGCTAATAGCGATCTTGGCGATGGGCATACGCTCTGGATATCTCCGGCGCGGTTTTTCTGCAATGCTTCATGGTTTCCGCTCCTTAAGCTGGTTCGAGATTGGTTTGCTCAGCGTGATGGGGATTCTGGTTTTGATGCTCTTCGCAGTCGCAGTGGTTACGCCAACTAACAATGTCGATGCGATGGACTACCATATGCCGCGTGTTTTGCAGTGGGCTCAGAATCGAACGCTGGAACACTTCCCGGCCATGCATGCGAGCCAGAACCTGAGACCGTATTGGGCGGAAGCCGCGATCCTGCATTTGCGTGTGTTATGGGGTAATGATCAACCGGCCGGCCTGGTGCAGTGGTCTATCATGCTCGCCTCTTTGATTGCTACGAGTGGGATTGCCGCTTTGTTCGGTGGGGATCGTAAAGCTCAGTGGCTTACGGCGGTGCTCACTTTCAGCATCCCGATAGGACTGCTGCAAGCGACGACGACTCAGAATGACTATGTATCGGCTTTCTGGGTGGTCTGTTTGGCGTATTTTGTCCTCCTGAGTAGAAAGCGTGATCTGTCCTATTTGGAGTTCTTGGGTTTCGGTCTTACGGTAGGTTTGGGCATGTTGACCAAAGGCACTTTCTTCCCCTTCGCCGGTCCGCTGATACTGTGGTTCTTCCTTGGGCGATTGCAGGATAAGCGCTGGAAACAGGGGGCTGCGGAGGGGCTCGTTTTGCTGTTCTTAATTGTTGCTACGAATGGACTTTTCTGGTCGCGCAATATACAGTCGACCGGTGGGTTATACGGTTCGGATAATCCCCTAGACAGAATTTTACGACTGCTGCCAAGTCATTCGGAAGTATTTGACGAGAGCCCATTTGCGAACGATGTCATCGGGATAAGCAAAGGGGCAGATCAATTAGAGCTCGAGGCGAGCGGCAATTCCCCCATTCGAACTTTGGGGTTGTCGCTACCAATCAACTTGGAACTATCACAGGAAAGATCCGCAGATCCGCGCCTGGTCCAATTAGCTCGCATGGTGGCGATGAACTTTGTCAGCCCTTTTTCAGCTTTCAACCAGGCTTATTTCAAGGTCTTACGGTTGCAGCCGGAACTTTTTCCGGAGCACTGGGTGCGTAACCTTGAAGCAGCGGCCTGGAACCATGAGGATACGGCTGGAAGTCCCGTCCAAATGGTCTTAGTACTGCTTTCGATGGGTATTGGAGGTTATAGAGCCATTCGTGGTCAATTCCGGTACGGGTTGATCTACTCCTTAATCTTGGCGGCATCATTCATTCTGGTCTCTCTTGTTAGCTCTGGGGGTGATATTTTCGGGATTCGCTATCAATTGGGTTTCTTCCTCCTGGGTGCCCCTCTCGTCGGGGTGCTATTCTCTCGTTGGAACCGACTCTGGCTTGTCATGATCATAAGTATGATGCTCTATTCGGTCCCTTATATCCTGATAAGCAATATGCGACCTGTGATCGGCCATACCCCTTGGCCAACTCGAGTGGAAAGTGTCTTCACTGCGGAGAAGGAAGATCTCCTCTTCGCCATTAATCTGGAAGTACACGATGAATATAAACAAATTGCCCAAAGGATTTCTGCGGGAGAGTGCAAGAAGGTTGGACTGTCGTTCAATCAACGAAATCTTGAGTATCAGTTATGGTACTTGTTGGATGCTCCCCAGAGCGGCATCGTAATCCAGCACCTGGTTTCGATGTCAGATTTCGATCGGTTTAAGGATCCCGATTTTGCACCATGTGCAGTAGTTTGTACGAATTGTGATTCATTACCCGAAAAATATAAATTTCCAAAATCATATGACTATGGGTCGATCCGTCTATTTCTGATTGGTGATGGCTAATATAATCATTGATGTTTGAGATTGAAATCTTCAAGCGTTCTCCATGGTAAAGAGGCATCTGAGATCGAGCGATGACCCTATCGAATATCGTATTTGAAGTGTTTATTCTTTAATCCAATGGTGAAACTCCTATTGGACTCTCTGCCCAAACACTGGAAGCGACGGTGCCTGTGGTGGCAGTTGCAGGGGCTTTGACAGATAGCTGGTCAGCCCTTGTTCCATATTTGCGGCTCAGAAGCGTTGGCTTAAATAAATTGTTCATTTTGAAGTTCTAACGAAGGATTCACTCAATAATAATGGGTGAAATTCCTTGAAGGAAGAGGCAACGAGCGAATACAAGTCCAATGGCAGGCATTATTGTTGCTAAGAGCGATTTGGTCTTAAATGAACATCAACAGATCATCAGCTTGGTGGTGACTAATTGTGACAGAAACGAATGAGCTGTGTATTCCTGAAAATTCAATTGAGATTAAACCACTGTGCCGCACTGATAAATCCAAAACGTATGATCCAGTGGATAGCTTATGATTCTTGATCCCTAGCCTAAGTTTGGCTTTGCTGATAATCTCAAACGATGCATATGATCAATGATACATTCTCACTTGAACCCGAAGACCTAAATTATTTACTATTCAGTAGCGAGGACACCTTCCGATGGCTAGAAGAATTCGCTTCTGCAATCATGCCGAGGCGAGGAGTTCTGATCCGAATCCTATCTTTTTTTAGGCGAGGTCTTTTGGGTTTAAAGGATCGCCATCAATCCAGGATCAGGCCAGGACACGTGGGCAAGCGCTTATATTTCATAAGTACACGAAACCAGATCGAGGCCCTTGCTCCGCTCTTTACGAAAGATTCTCAATCACTCTTAGTTGGCATAGGGGAAGATGTTCAACTGAGATTTCCTAATGAATTTAGAGCACATTTACTATCGCTACTTTTTCTTCCGATTGTAGTATTAAGGTTTATAGGTGCACGGGGATACAGGCGAGAGGCCTATGCCTATTCATTCGATCGTATCTGGCTTGCTTATGGGTATTATATGGCTGCGCGCCTAGGCCTACGCCAATTGGTCCCGAAGTGCGTGATTCTTGCAAATGATCACACGTTTGAACATCGCACAATACGATTGGCGGCCATTGCTGAAAAGATCCCTACTATCTACTTGCAGCATGCTTCCGTTACAGCTCATTTTCCTCCACTTGAATTCGACTTTGCCTTTTTACAGGGACGTCAATCCATGAAGATATACGAGGCAATTGGACCCTCAAGTACGCGTGTTTATCTCCTGGGATCGCCAAAATATGACACTTACCATCGGCAGATCAATGAGAAATTGGAAGCAGAAAGGTTCGGAATTTGCCTAAATCTATTGGATCATATCGATCAAGTAGAAGAGTTGTGTGTGCACATCCTTACACGGTTCCCCGAGCTCTCAATAGTCATACGCCCGCATCCAGCTGATGAGCGTAAGGACCTATGGTGCGAAATTGCTGAGAAATTCCAGATTGAAAGATCAGATTCATCCGAAGTTACAAGCTATGAATTTCTAGCGGATGTGGACGCGATCATCGCAGGTAATTCAAACATCCTTCTTGAAGCAGTCCTCATGAATGTCTACCCCATGTTTTACCCATTCGAGCACCAAAAGCGAATGAGACCATATAACTTCATCGAGGAAGGATTAGTGGATTGTTTTTCGACAACAGATGCCATCTGCGATGAGATCGAGAGGCTGATGAATTCCAAGCCGACTGTCCGCATGAGAGCAGCATCTTATGAGAGCGTTCTAGGATCTCAAAATGAAGGAAAGTCTTCTGACCTCGCGATCGACCTACTGGAGAGGATCACAACTGCTCCGTTCATCCAGCCTGAAATCTGGAAACCGATTACTGACAGCAATCTAACTGCATTCACACCATATTCAGGATAGATTATGCGGCTACGTGAACTGGCAATCAGGGTGTTAAAGAATCCATATTTACTGTTCACGGGCAACCGCTATTTCGGTTTCTTTATTCAGTTCATTCGGGGGATCTTAGTCGCCAAATTTCTTGGCCCGGAATTGTTCGGAATATGGGGATTCCTGTCTTTGATGAACCACTATCTCGTCTATGCAAACCTCGGCCTTGAGAGCGCAGTAAACGTAGAACTCGCAACTACCGATGATGTTGAATCAAGCCATACGAAAAACACGATTGCCCCAGCTTTAAGCATCACTACACTCATTGGGGTGGTTCTTGTCATGGCCGGGACGTGGATCCAATTCGGCGATGTGCAGATCTTTGATAAATATGAATTCAGCCGGTATGCATTCTTGTTGTCCATAAGCGTGGCATTTTTCAACGTCCAGCAAATCTTGATCAATGTTTATCGTGTACGAGGAGAGTTTCTCAGGATAGCAATTGTCGATCTTCTTAGAGCCGCATTGCCATTGGCTGCGGTGTTCCTTTTTCCCCATGAGTTCCTCATTCAAGGATTGCTTCTATCCATGGTGACCTCTGGTGTTATCGGCACTGTGGTCCTTCTTTTTCGCTCTCCATTTCCACTTGCCTGGTCATCTCAAAAATGGGGAAAGATGCTAGGGATAGGTCTCCCCCTGATGGTTTACAGTCTAAGCTTTTATCTAATTCAAATGGCTGCGCATACTATTGTGGGTTATTACTATTCGGTCAAGACGATGGGACTCTTTTCTCTTGCCGTCTCGATAACCAATGCTTTCATGCTTGGTATAAACACCATCGTTTGGGTAGCCCTTCCTGAAATGATTTCGAGATTGCGAGAGGGGATAGAGCCGGCAATTGCTAGAAGTTTGATTGAGGAAATTAATAGGATCTATGGAAGCCTGGTCTTCTTGTTCGTTTTCGCGATTGGCTGCTCACTGCCGATTTTCTTCGTTATTCTTCCGCAATATGAACCCGCTCATGCAATCCTATTAATTTTGCTCCTATCTAAGGCTGTCCTGCTTGCATCATTCGGATTCAACGCGTTCTCGTTGGCCAGAAAGGAGCAGGTTAGAATGGCCACGAACAGCTTCGTATCTTTTACCACAGTCGTGATCTTATCATTTCTGGTGGTGTTTTTTAAACTAGATTCGGTTTGGATAGCATTGGCCATATTCCTCGGCTCAATCTTGTTTACCTATCTGCAGGGGAGGGTCACATCGGAACTTATTGGAGAAACAGTCTCGTCTACCTCCTATTTCTTTCAGGCGATTCCACTATCAACACTGCTTATCTCAATATTCGCTTTAGCAGTCACGTTGTTTGGAAATCCCTTCGTAGGAGCATTAATTGGGTTTTTACTATACATTATTCTCAGTCGGGAGCGGTTAGCCCATGTCGTTAGATATGCAAAAGAGAAGCTTTCGATAAGCTCCTGATTCATGGCAAGGGTTGAGCCGCGATCCCACAACCCGGCAGTCGGTAACTCAAGCGCATCCGGCTGTCGAGATTCACACCGATCAGTAGTGTCAGATTTTCCCTTATGACGAAAGCGATACAGACAAGTGCGCGGCTTGAGGGGAAAAGCAAGTCCAGCCATCTGGTTAAAGGCTCAAGGCGAACCAAGTTTGCAGACAGCTTTTTTTGTTATCCCATTGCATATCCATGGTGCGGTCAATCGAACAGCAAAAGAACCGCATGGTACATGATCATCAATGACAGGAAATAAGCGATTTCATATTTGGGTTTTACGGATCCTGTTCATATTGTTTATCGGGCAGGGGATTCTACTTCTCTCCGGGATCGAGAATCCTTTGAGCTTAAGTGATTCGAAAAGCTACTGGTACACTGCCGGCAAACTTCTCGATACGTGTAGATTTGAAGAAAGGTTCTCTACCGGCAGCACTCCCACATCGTGGCGACCTCCGATGACAAGTATCTTGTTGGCACTCTTCAGGTGGGTCGGCTTTCAGCCAACAGGTGTAGTCTATTTGAACATGGGGCTGGTAATTGTGACGCTACTCGGTATCGCTTATTTCTTGGGAAAGCTAGGGATTGGTCTCACGCTTGCCTTGATCGGAAGCTTGATTTATATCCTCCATCCCGCAGTCAGACAAATGACTTTGGTCATTATGTCGGAAACTTATTTTATGGCTTTCCTGATGGTCGGTTTCGGGATGATCGCACGTGCGGGCAGTGCAAAAAGGAAGCGTGACACTTGTTTATGTATTTTTCTGGGTGGGCTATGCGCGGGAGCGGCTCTCCTGACGCGCACGATACTTATCGCATTCTTTCCTGCGCTGGTATATTCTGTTATTGAATTTACCAAGAATTCCAATTTAGGTAGGAGCAATGTTCAAAGCGCAATGAAAGGCACGCTATTTTTCTTTCTCGGTTTTTGCGTCTTGGTTGGTATTTGGCAGATTCGCAATGCTCGTGTTCATGACAGATTTGTTTTCATTAGCACTAACTCATCTTACAATTTCTATATAGGCACGGTTTTCGGCACCTCAGTCCTCAATGATCCTAATGCGCTCTCGGATCTCCAAGAAATGCGATCCGAGCTTTCAGAAGCTGAAGTGGCTTCTGTGCTCTCTCGTCGAACATTGGATCATATATCTGCGAACCCAGGTATCTTCATTAGAGGAGTTCTTCGCAAGTCCATTTCTTTCTGGTTTGAATCTTACAACTCACTGGGGACAGCAATTCAATTGCTGATCTTGGGTTTTGCGATATTTTCATTTATTCGATCACCTGGTGATGGTATGAATCTCGCCATGGTCCTTACGCTGGTGCTCATTACGCTGGCTCATGCTCTGACATTCCATTCTCCTCGGTTCTTCATTCCAGCGCTGATCCCCGGTGTCACATTGCTCAGTCGTACATTTTCAAATCTTAGGGACCGGGCATCGATTGGCGGATAGATGTCACCGATGATATTCGGAGTCATATATGGATGAGCGTGTAGTCATTATCGACGACCAGATCACCCCTTACCGTATTCCATTATTTCAGAAGCTTGGCCAGCGGATACCTGGACTTCGAGTGCTATACTGCTCGAGGCAATTCCAAGAGAGGAACTGGATCATTCCGAATGATTTGGGATATCAATACCAGATCCTCTCAAGTAAGCATATCCGCTCAACGAAACCTCCCTATGATCAGCCGCGCACGATACTGATCCCCCATGGGCTTCTTCCTGCACTCAGACGCATTAATCCTGATATTGTTGTTGGTTACGCTTTTTCAATCCCCACCTGGATCGCCTTCCTCTATACGCGGCTATTCCGGAAGCGGTTCGTCTCTTGGTCTACGGACACATTGCACACTGAACGTCACTACGGACCCATACAGAGGGCTTCAAGACGCCTGATCATCCCACGTGCTGACGCATGCATTACGCCTAGCCGAAAGGGTGCGGAAAAATTCATTTCATACGGCGCGGATCCTGCCAACGTAAAAGTGGTTGTACAATCACCGGATGTCGATTTCTTCGCGAGGGAGGCTGGTAAAGCTCGCAGGAAAAAAATATATCATCCTTCGAGGACGAGCAGAGAAGGATATTGGATGCTCTATGTAGGATTTTTATCAGAGCATAAGGGTGTAATTCACCTACTAAATGCTTATCGTCATGTAATTAAGTCCAATCCTGATACTTATTTGATCCTTGCGGGTGAGGGTCCGCTTAAAGATGCAATTGAAGAATACATTGAGATGCATGGGCTTGATGATAGAGTCCATTTCGCAGGGTATGTTCAGCAAGAGGAAATGCCCTTACTCTATGCTAGCGCAGATATTTTTATATTCCCTTCCCTCGAAGACACATTTGGTGTTGTTATAGCTGAAGCGGCAGCTTCTGGCTTGCCAATCGTATGTTCGAAATTCGCTGGCGCGGCTAGTGAATACGTTGTTGATGGTGAGAATGGGTTTATAGTAGATCCAAAAGATGAATCCTTGATGGCGGCAAGAGCATCAGAGATTATTCAAAATGAGACAAGAAGGAAAGAGATGGGCCTTGCGAGCGCATCGATTGCTCGCGCTAAAACTGTATCTCATGCTGCTCAGAGCTTTATCGACGCGCTAACTATAGCCTGTAGTGAGAAGCGGTAGAGCGGTCCTGGGCGATCAACCTGAATCTTGGACTTCACAATATCCAGGTATGATTTGAAAGGCCGAATCGAACCTTGTATGAGTCGCCCTTGCACATTCGGTTATAGGTGTGTACACAATATGGATTTTCAGCGCATTCTGAATACCAGCGGCTTGATTATATTCGAATGGGATATCTCGCGAATGATCCCAATATCATTTCTTCCAGAATCAACTTTCCCTGTCAGAGGGAAGGCGTGAAGGAGTCGCGGACTTGATCGACTGCGGAAGGAAAAACGTCCTCGGCGTAAAAGTGAACGCAATCGATTACGAGGCTGCAGTCTTAATAATTATCTCATCTGCTAAGGCCCGCACAGGTCTCGGTGTTTCAGCGCTAGCTGTTCACGGAATCATGACCGGCGCCACGGACCTTGTTCATCGATACAGACTGAATAACTTGGATCTGATAACCCCCGACGGGCAGCCAGTTCGCTGGGCATTAAACTGGCTGCATAACACTAATCTACCGGACCGTGTCTATGGCCCTCAACTGATGTTAAAAGTCTGCGAGAAAGCTCAGGAGCAATCTCTTCCCATCTACCTTTTTGGCAGCGAGCGTTCTGTATTAAACGCCCTTCAAGTAAACCTCAGAAGGTGGTTCCCTAATTTATCCATCGCTGGTGCCGAGCCTTCCCAATTTCAGCAGGTTACCGAGAAGGAGAAACGTGCGACGGTTGAAAGGATACGCGCCAGCGGAGCTGCCATCGTTTTCGTAGCGTTGGGTTGCCCGAGGCAAGAAGTGTGGGCTTATGAATACCGCGAAGCTTTATCGATGCCCGTAATTGCGGTGGGAGCAGCATTTGATTTCCATGCGGGAACCCTGCGTCAGGCACCCCGAGTGATGCAACGAACTGGACTAGAATGGCTCTTCCGGCTGTTATGTGAGCCGAGGCGGTTATGGCGGCGATACCTCCTTCTAAATCCGCATTTCCTGTGGCTGCTTGTTCTACAGAAGATTGGGGTTAGGTCATTCGATCCCGAGGAAACCACGCCACCCGTCGATGAACTGCGCTACGGTTAAAGTGTCAGCAATTAATAAAAAAAGTAAAGCAACCTTGTCATCCCTTCAGAATTCGAATGACTTACGGGTCTTAGTGACTATAGCCGAGGTAACGCCAAGAACATCGTTTCACGTTACTTATGCAGCTCCAGGTGGTCGGTGGGGATATTTCCACGAGCGAATGAGGTCGATCGAATCTCGCATGACCACGATCATCCTTCATAGCAGTCAATTGTCCATTCTGGATTGACCTGCTATTCTTAATCGTTTGATCGTCTCGTCGATCCAATCAGAAAAACTATGGGACCTCGTCGCATACCACGCCTGAGCTTGCAACTCTTCATCACGGATGTTCTCATCATCCCCGCCGGGGTGGCGGTCGCCTCCTGGCTGCGGTGGGAGCTTCCGCTTGGACAGGACCTTTCCCTCGCGGCGGTCAATCTCCCTTTGCTCGTTTATCTGTTGATCACGTTTTGCTGGTCAATCGCGCTTATGCTCAGTGGAGCCTATGACCATCAGCAGGTATTGCGCTGGTATAACGAAGTATCGAGAGTCGTCGCCGCCGGGCTCTTGGCAACGGTCATTACTGCTGGCGCACTGTATATGACCTACCGTGAATTATCACGCCTTCAATTTATATACATCTTTGTTGTTACCTTGAGCCTCCTCCTTGCACATCGGGCAATCCTTCGTATTTCTTATCGTCTAGTGGGGAAAATTAGACCAGGTAGTCAGGCGAGAGTGATTATCCTGGGGGCGGGGACACTTGGCCGGCGTGTTGCCGAAGTTGTCGTTGAGCATCATCGCTGGGGTTACAGCCTGGTTGGATATCTGGATGATGATAATGAGAAGCAGGGCGAGACTTACGAAGGGGGGAAGGTGCTGGGGAAGATCTACGAGGTGCGGGAGATCGTTGAAAGCCATCTTGTTGATGAGGTGTGGATTGCTCTTCCGGTCTGGGCATTGGATCGTATCAATCTGACCATCGATGAATTGGAGAAGTTACCGATCCGGATAAAAGTTGTACCCGATTACTTCTCGTATGCGATGGTCCAGGCAAAGACGGAGGTATTGAACGGTATTCCAATCATCGGACTTCGTGAGCCGGTGATCGAAGGTCTGCCGCGTCTGATAAAACGTGGTTTCGACCTTGTTGTCGGATCGCTGCTTCTGCTTCTTATCGCTCCACCGATGCTGCTCATCTCTATCGCCATCAAGCTTGATACCCAAGGTCCTTTAATCTTCCGACAAAAGAGGGTCGGCGAGAATGGACGAATATTCGAAATGCTTAAATATCGAACGATGATAGCTGGTGCTGAGTTGCAGCAAGTAGGAGTTAACATCGAGACTGAAGAAGGGGAGTTGATCCACAAACGGGTCGACGATCCGCGGGTGACGCGTGTCGGACGATTTCTGAGGCGCTATAGTTTTGATGAGCTGCCGCAATTGATCAACGTTATTAAAGGTGATATGAGCCTGGTCGGTCCCCGTCCTGAAATGCCCTGGCTGGTCGACCGCTACGAATCATGGCAGCGGAAGCGCTTCGCCGTACCGCAGGGGATCACCGGCTGGTGGCAGATCAACGGCCGCAGTGAAAAGCCGATGCATCTCAATACAGATGACGATCTTTACTATGTGTACAATTACTCCCTCTGGTTGGATATCCAGATCTTACTCCGCACTCCGTTGGCTGTGCTACAGGGCAAAGGCGCATTCTGATCCTCATTTCTTGACCCGTTTTATAGACTCCTTTGGATCGCATTTTAAGGAATGACCCATGGCCAGTCTCGGCTCATCTACTCAGACCGCAGTGGTCATCTTGGGCACTATTGCCTTCATCACTGGCTGGCGGCGGTCTTTGTTGTGTTAACAGGATTGGTATTGTTGAACCTTTCCGGGACTTGAGCATCCGCTGGATGAATGTATCAATGGACCTGTCTCCTGAATGGGTCTTTGCGATCTCAAGCTGGTAGTTTGTGCTCATTACCCCCTACTGGCGGTAGTCGTGATCCGCTGGGTGATCGATTGGATCCGGACGCGAGTAATTCCAAAGATTCATGCCAATGATGTTTTATTCCTCTTTATCTGCGCAAAAGTGGTTCTATCGAATCTATTCTCCCCATACAAAAGAATGGGTTTCACTTCAATGTGCGGATACCTACTTCCCATGGCTGTATTCGCTTAAACTCGGGTGATTTGTCCATTAAGGGATCAAAAACAACCGTTCTTGATTCTCCTCCTTATCATGATTGGAATCATAGTGGCGCTCAACATCTGGCAGGTTTTCGGGTGGGCTGAGGTAGATAATTATGCTCAAGGCTACATGCAGCAGAACGGTGAATTGATTACACCAGTAGTACAAGTGCGCGGTCAACCAGGCATCGCGCATAGCATAGATGTACAAATCTTGTTCGGTTTTTTAAATCCCATGATCTCCCCGAGGAATATTCCCCTGGGTTCTTCTTTTATTCCGCCCGCCGGATACTGCTTTCAGTCCCTGTTTCCTGTACCGGAGCCAAGGGGTCCTGGGCTAGGGTTTGGTGGGGCTATTATTGATACATTGCCCTCCTTCAACTTGTCCTGTAATCTATGAATGAAAGACCTCAAGTTGATGTCGGGGAACCTATCCAACTCCGTTACTACTACAAGCTCGGCAGCGTTTGATGATTTTGTATTCATTTGCGCTGTGTGACTTGCAGCGTCCTGGTGAGGGGAATCGTGGTCGTAATAACAGGTGGAGCGAATTATATAAGGGCTATTATGTTTAGTTTTTTATCTCCAATATGGGTGGTCCTCATTCAATAATGGTTAGGCAACGTAATAAAATGATAGACGAAATGGTTATTTCCAATGAAGCCTGCAAGTACATTCTCTTCCAAAGGACCGCGTACTTGCGTTTAACTAACACATTTGTTTATCGTATAGCAAAAAAAATTCTTCCATTTTCGATTTACAATCAAATAGTGGAACTAGAAGCTAAAATTTTCTCATCTGGGATTAAGTCGCTATATAAAGATGATATGAGGAGGGAGTATCTGTCGATAAAGGATTATTTACCGGAAACATGTTCTTCGATTCTTGATATCGGATGTGGAGTTGCAGGAATTGATGTCTTCTTAAGAGATCACTATGAAGAGAAACATCCAGAATTCTATTTGCTAGACAAAACACACATTGAAAAATTTATTTGGTATGATCTTGAGACAAAAGGTGCGTTCTATAATTCGCTTGATATAACAAAGAAAATGCTAATTCGGAACGATATACCTGAAAAATTTATTCACCTGGTGGATACAACTGACAACAATGATATTAACATTGATTGTAAAATTGATCTGGTGATTTCGCTATTATCGTGGGGATTTCATTACCCAGTCGAGGCATATTTGGAAAAAGTGTATGAGTTGCTATCAGAAGATGGTATTTTAATATTAGATGTCAGAAAAAACACGAATGGCATTGATGCACTTGATTCTGTATTTAGCAAAATTGATGTGATTCTTGATCAAATAAAACACCAAAGAATTTTAGTGTCAAAATAATTAATACTTTGCCTAACAAGGCAGTGCACCTGACCGCTATCTCACCGCTCCCATCAAGCCGCACATCACTTTCGCCATCAAGCTTGATACCCGGGGTCCGTTAATTTTCCGACAAAAGAGGGTCGGCGAGAATGGACGATTATTCGAAATGTTTAAATATCGAACGATGATAGCGGATGCTGAGTTGCAGCAAGAAGGAGTTAACATCGAGACTGAAGATGGGGAGTTAATCCACAAAAGGGTTGATGATCCGCGAGTGACACGCGTAGGACGATTTCTGAGGCGCTTTAGTTTCGATGAGCTGCCGCAATTGATCAACGTTATTAAAGGTGATATGAGCCTGGTCGGTCCCCGTCCTGAAATACCCTGGCTGGTCGACCGCTACGAATCATGGCAGCGGAAGCGTTTCGCCGTACCGCAGGGGATCACCGGCTGGTGGCAGATCAACGGCCGCAGCGAAAAGCCGATGCATCTCAATACAGATGACGATCTTTACTATGTGTACAATTATTCCCTCTGGTTGGATATCCAGATCTTACTCCGCACTCCGTTGGCTGTTCTACAGGGCAAAGGCGCATTCTGATCCTCATTTCTTGACCCGTTTTGTAGACTCCTTTGGATCGCATTTTAAGGATAGACCCATGGCCAGTACCGGCTCATTTGCGCTGATCGTCGTGATTGTCTTGGGAACGATTGCCCTTTATCTCTCTGCTCAGCGTCGATTTGTGTACATTGAAAAATCAAGCGATTTCGGCTTGATTGTATTGTGCTCTCAAAGTTGTAGAAATCTGGTATCTTTGTCCTCGGGGGAAAGTATGTGTAGAATCGCCTAAGTACTCCTTTGACTTGGCTGGTTTATTAAGCGCTGATCCTACTGCAGCATATTACTTTTCCCACCCTAATAAGTTGCACTTGGTTGTTGAATCCTAATGTTGGGGACAGTGATCCGGAGTTATTTTTCGGCTTGTTTGACGAAAACATCCGACACATTTATTGCCAATGCTGGCTTGTCTGGCGCAGAAGCCACTGGAATAGCCAAACCGTAGAGCATCCATCGAGTTTAAAAGGATCTACATGGTACCCTTGCCCCTATCCGTAAAAGAAAACGACATTATGGAAACAGTAAAAACAACAATTTATACGCCTGATTCTCAATTACAAAGACCTGGACGACTGATCACTGCGATGTGGCGCGATCTTATAGCCTCGCGTGAATTGGCTTGGCGCCTGATGGTGCGCGATATCAGCGCTCAATATCGACAATCTCTTTTGGGGGTATTGTGGTCGTTGTCTGCTCCAATTGCGACAACGATCACCTTTGTTTTCCTTAGCAACCAGAATATTTTAAATATTGGTGAAACGAGTATCCCTTATCCGGTTTACGTGATGATGGGCACAGTGCTTTGGCAGCTTTTTACGGCGACTTTAAATGTTCCTTCGGATGCAATCAGATCGGGTAAGACGATGTTGACACAAGTTAAATTTCCAGTTGAAGCGCTATTTGTAGCTTCTTTGGGTAAGGTTTTGTTTGATTTCTTGCTTAAATTAATCCCCTTAGCTGTTCTGATGCTCGTTTATCAGGTACAAGTTCAATGGACTTTGGCACTTGTGCCATTTGCGATTTTATTTATTGTGTTGTTGGGGATGGGGCTTGGCTTCTTTTTGGTTCCTATTGGCGGACTATACGGAGACGTGGAGCGCGCTCTTGGATTTTTATTGCAGTTCTGGTTTTTCGTGACACCCGTGGTTTATCCGCCACCGGAGGGAGCGTTATACGCGTTGATTGACCGGTTTAACCCTATTAGCCCCCTATTGATGGGTACCAAGGAGTTAGTGACGATGGGGATGCTTTCGGATCCCATTCGATTTGGTGTCGTTTCTGGACTGTCATTGCTATTGTTGTTTGTGGGATGGGTTCTTTATCGTTTGTCAATCCCGATTCTTGTCGAGCGTATGAGCGCATGAGAAATGCAAGGTAGATCAATGTCAGAAAACGTTTTGAAGGTTGAGCACGTATCCAAAAAATTCAGTAAAAGTCTGAAACGTTCGTTGTGGTACGGAGTGCAGGATTTGGCAGTCGAATTCATAGGGCGGCGCCAGGGGCAGGAACTTCGCCCAACGGAGTTTTGGGCACTCAATGACGTTTCCTTTGATGTACGAAAAGGGGAAATGTTGGGGCTTATCGGCGCGAACGGCGCCGGGAAGAGCACGTTACTCAAGTTGATCAACGGCCTGATAAAGCTAAGCCAGGGAACAATTACGGTACACGGTCAAATCGGGGCTTTGATAGAACTCGGCACCGGGTTCAGCCCAATCCTCACCGGGCGAGAAAATATTTACGTAAATGCCGCGGTGTTGGGAATCCCCAGACGGGAAGTGGACAAAAAGCTAGAAGCCATTATTAGTTTTGCCGAAATTGGTGATTTTATCGATACCCCTGTGCAAAACTATAGTTCGGGGATGAAGGTGCGCCTTGGCTATTCTGTAGCAGCGAACCTGGAGCCCGACCTGTTGTTGATTGATGAAGTGCTGAGTGTTGGTGACTCGTCTTTTCGTGCACGCTGCTTTGATCACTTGAACAAATACAGGGAGAATGGTGGTACGGTTATCTTTGTTTCTCACAATACTCTGGCCGTCGAAGCTGCCAGCGATCGGGTGATGTGGCTTGAGCAGGGCCAAGTGAAGGCTATTGGAGACCCGGCCGATATTGTTCAACAATATGAACAACGGATGTTGGAACTCAGCCAACAAGCTGACCTTCGCCTTCAAAAAACCCAAAAACATGAGATGTCAGGTGCGATCAATATTAAATCAGTGCAATGTTATGATCTGACAGGGAACCCAAGCACGGATTTTGAGTTTGGAGAATCCATTGAGATTCGCATGCATTATGAAACAAATATTGAGAATATTAGCTTCCCATATTTTAATTTAGCGATACGGAAGGGGAAATCCAGAGAGCCGCTCTTGAGTGTTATGGCCATGAATTGGAATAACATTCATTTGAAGACTATCCCTAAGAGTGGAATTGTTGGATGTGTAATTAAGAGACCAAACTTATCCCCAGGTATTTACAGCATATATGTGTCTGTTCTGAGGAATATTTCCGGACAACTTGGAGCTAAATGGTATACGCCAATAAAAGAATTTGGTTCGTTTACTATATTACCCGGGTTGTTTAAAGATAACTTTCCTGACATACCCGCTACACATTATGTCTCAAATCTCCCTCCCATGATTTTGGACAATACATGGTCTTTGGACGGAAAGCAGTTGTATGGCAGTGAAAATCCTAGAGCAGAAATTGAGGGAAACAAGTGAATGAAATAAAACATGTTCGCGGTAAAAATAAAAATAATTTTAGATCAATAAAGAAATTTATCTTATCCTCAAAGCTCTATTTGCTTTTCGCAAACCTATCGAAAATTATTTCAGTTGAATATTTAACCAATCTAAATAGATTCTTGCGGAATCTTTCCATGTTGCGTTTACCTATACATATAGACCACTTTCGAGAGATACATGAAATAGTGTTAAGTAATAATTGGCATAAAAGAAATATGGAAACTCTAATGCGCATGTTTTACTATAAAGATATTGGAGAACCAAGCCAAATAGAAGAGCTTAAAAGCCGTGAGTTTAAGATTTATGCTCAAAATGGTGAGGATGGCTTATTACTTTATATCTTTTCAAAGATAGGGGTTAAAAATGGGAAGTTTGTAGATTTTGGATGTGGGGGATCCTCTAACACAGCGAACTTAGTACTTAACTTCGGATGGTGCGGGGTTTATATCGATGGAAACGCCAAGAAAGTTCAGGAAACTTCTCAATTTTTCGAAAGCAAAATTGGTGCGGATACAAAAGAATTATCAATTATCCAAAGTTGGATTACAAAAGAGAATATCAATCAAATAATTAGGGAAGTTGGCCTCACTGGTGAAATTGATTTGCTCTCGATAGATATGGATGGTAATGATTACTGGATTTGGGAGGCTATAGACGTTATACAACCTATGGTTGTGTTGATAGAATATAATGCATCCCTTGGACCTCAAAGGTCGTTATCAGTTGCTTATGATCCAAATTTTGATGTTGGGGAAAAACACCCAAGCAGATGGTATCATGGTGCATCATTAACCGCTCTTACAAAACTCGGTCACCAAAAAAGCTATACGCTGATTGGGTGTGAATCAAATGGGGTTAACGCTTTCTTCATCAGAGACGAATTAATTCATGGCAATTTTCATGGAATTACACCTTCAGAAGCGTTTTATCCCCATTTTCAGAGACCTCAAACTTACGAAGAACAATTTGAGACCATAAAAGATTTAGAATTTGTCAAAGTTTAAAGTCTTGGATTCAACTACCCAGTGTAATGATGGATGAAAGATCGAAGAATACCTGATTTGGTGATTTGAATCCAAGGCACTTTGATAATCGATTGTTGAGTCTCTCGGCAGCATGTTAGATTTCATATTTAGTGATTGTGGCGAAGCTTCTTTTCATCGGTAAGTATTGTCGAGGCTATCCATGTTTTCATTCGTGCCTCGCTCCCTGGACGAGTAGGGATGAGCAAAATTGACATCAGTATTCAATTCTTTCGCGATACGCTCATGGCCAGCAAACTATTTGCCGTTGTCTGCTGTGAGGGTGTGCGGACCACCACTTAACGGTTTCAAAAGATCAATGACCCCAACAGCAATGGCTTGAGCTGTCTTGCGTTCAACCTTTCTCAACAGAGCCAGACGAGATTTCCGCTCTGTCAAGGAGAAAATGGCTTGATGGCGTTCTATGCCAATGATTGGATCCACTTCCCAATCTCCCAACCGCATACGAGCATCCATAATAGCCGGTTGCTCGCCGATACTCACCCTGTTAGCGAAGCATCCAGACGGATTTTGAGTGTGCTCGCCGGTCGTCGCTGCCGTAGCGCTTCCAGCGCTTCTTTTGGCATCGTAGGTGGCGATGGAGATCCCCTCAATCGGTTTTATCCGGTAAAATGTATTGGTAGACCCATTCATGGCTGAATTGAATGCCACAGTTGTCTTTTAAGCCAGCCCAATATTTGTTCCGGGCTCCAGTCTTGGTGGATCAATCGGTCAATCATCAGCCATGTGGTGGGGCAAATTCTAGCCTCAGGATTATGTCGCCTGACGATCCCAAATTCATAGACTTGCATTGGTCGGTATCCTCGCAATCCGCGACTACGTCGGACTTCCCTGCTCACCGTGGATTTGTGAACATCGTAAGGGTGGGCGATATGAATTTGAATCTGACCTACTTTCAGAAGTGCGGAAATCTGGTATCGTTGTTCTCGGGTAAGCTGCGTGTAGGTTCTCACCTGTGTGCCATTGACTTTGGCCGGCTAAAAAAAGTACAGATGCTACTGTAGCAAACCTCTTTTTTCAACCATCAAAATTGCACTTGTGAGTTAAATCTAGCAAATGAATATCTTGATGCTCCTTATTAAGAACACAGCCGCGCTTGATTTTGCATTACCACTTTTATGTAAAATCAGGCACGACTATCCTCAAACCAACGTATCCGTACTTTACTGTGCGCTAAACCGCCAGCAGTTCCTCAGGAAATCAAGATATTACACAGATGTTTTATATGCGCACGGAGTTCAACAATATGACTTTGCTGACTTCTTGCAGGAACCTTATAAGTTATTCCCACAGTTGTGGAAACGACTCTTTTCCGGATCTCATCGCGACTCATCCCCTTGGGAACAACGCCTTCATTGGCTCCCGTTTGGTAAGCGAGTGGCAAGGCGCCTGCGCAGTTTTCTTGATCGACTTGAAACCTTGCTCACGTCAAAAGTGAACTTCCAGCAAATGATGCTGTCGTTGGCTCCTGATATTGTGCTATTCGATAATACTGTTGTGACCCAGTTTACAGGGAGAGAACAAGTTTATGCTTACCTGGCTTCTTTAAAAAAGAAGGTCATTCTACTCCCACATGCTCCACATCACGGCTATACAACAGCACAAGCACCGTTTGATGAAGATGGCGAAATTTTGCCTGATTATTGTGAATTTTGGATGCCGTTCAAATTCGACAAGTCATGGAAAAAGGTACCAGACCAAAAGGCACAGTTCGCTTACGTAGGGTATCCTGGACTGGATTCAGAATGGTTGGAGCAGTTTTCAAGGGACACAGGCCACTATTCTAGCGATACGGCCAGTTTGATACGTTTACAGGAGCCCCTGAAATGTATGTTCATTATCCGCAGGTTTATGGCAAAAGGACAGTCAAGCCCTGAAGCATATATTTACAACTATGAAGAGTTCTCTCATTATCTCAGTTTGGTAGGTACCGCAATAAATGAGGCGGGAATTGATATCGAACTGATCGTTAAACCGCACCCTTCTAACGACTTTGGAGCCCTGCAAGAAGTGTTTGCGGAGTCAGGGATACCAAACTGGCGGGTCACTCATGACCCGATCTATGCCAGTCTCTCGGAGATAGATTTCGTGATTTCTTTATATTCAACCGTGTTTTTCATTCCAGCAATGAGCGGGATTCCCATTGTCATGCTCAAATCGAGCATCCAACCCATTGTCCATCAAGAAGATATCATGAAGCAGCTTTACACCGGGTTCCGGTTCTACCTCGAAAACCCGGATGATTTACCGCTTCGATTAAGGGAGATCATTGCGATCGCTCTAGAACGGAGGCGGACAGGGGAAGCATGGCCAGGAGATGTTGAACATTTGAGGTATTTCTACCCCGATGGGGCAACACGGAGGTGTCTTGACCGGTTGGAGCTAGACACTTTCGGCAGTGGCAAACCATGAAAGATGATTTATTGTGAAAATTGAACCTACTATGCTCGGATTGATAACTGCTCGCGGTGGCTCTAAATCCATCCCGCGAAAAAATATCCGCTTATTGGCTGATAAACCCCTGATTGCCTGGACAATCGCAGCCGCGCTGGAAAGCAACAAGTTGAGCCGGGTAATTGTTTCTACTGATGACCAAGAGATCGCTCAGGTTGCACAGGAGTGGGGAGCTGAAGTGCCCTTCCTGCGCCCTGAAGAACTAGCGAAAGACGATTCGCCGCATATGGATGCAATCATCCATGCGGTTGAATGGCTAATAGCGCATGAGAATTACCGCCCGGATTATGTGATGCTATTACAGCCCACGTCTCCCCTGCGTTCCGCCGAAGATATTGAGGCAGCGATCCATTTAGCTATCGAGAAAACAGCCGAGGGTGTTATCAGTGTCTGCAAGACGCACCATCACCCTCATCTGATGACACGAACTGCTCCGGATGGCACGTTGGTGGATTTCATATCTGGTGCGCCTGAACCGGGCACCAGTTCAATCCGGCGGCAAGATTTGCCCCCCGCCTATTTTATCAATGGCGCAATTTACCTAACACAATGTAAAGTTCTAATGGAAAAGCGAACGCTACTGCCAGCTCACACGTTTCCATATATTATGCCGCAAAAGCGTTCGCTGCAGATTGATGATCCGTGGGACCTGTACCTGGTTGATATGATAATTAGAGATGAACTTAACCACACCACCGTCCATCCAAAAAACGGTCCAAGAAGATAAACAAATCACAGATTTAAAAAAAAAAGGGAGAAAACGATGGTGTACTGTAAAAAATGTCTGATGCCCGACACCCGGCCGGGTATCACGTTTGTGGATGGTGTTTGTGCGCCATGTGTGAATTACGAAAAGAAAAGAACGATCGATTGGGATAAACGCAAGGATGAATTAAAAGCCCTGTGTGATATGTATCGAGGTTGCAACGGTGATTCTTATGACTGCGCTATCGCAGTCTCCGGCGGGAAGGATTCCCACTTTCAAGTATACGTGATGAAAGAACTAATGGGGATGAACCCGGTTCTTTTGTCTGTGGGCAATGTGGATTGGACGGAGACTGGACGAAAGAATCTTGAGAATATAGCAGATGTGTTCAGCTGCGATGTGATCACGTTGAATCCCAACCGCCGTGTAGCAAGAATTATGGCCAGAAAAGCCTTTATTGAGCTGGGATCACCGACCTGGTACGCAGACGCTTTGATATATGCATTTCCATATCGGATGGCAATGCAACTGGGCCTTAAATTGTTAATCTATGGGGAAAATGTAAACTATTCTTACGGTGGTGAGTATAACGAAGAAACACCGTCAGCCATGCTTCAGCCTCTCAACGATGTCGTAAAGCAAATTAATTGGGATATCTGGTACTCTGATGGGCAGTTGACGCCCAAAGATTTAGCTTCTGCACAGCAACCATCTTTTGAGGAATGCGAGAAATTTGGGCTTGAGCCTATTTATCTAAGTTATTTTGTACCATGGGATTCAGACCACAACTATCAAGTTGCAAAACGTTGGGGTTTTAGGCACTTGGGACATGAGTATATGCGAGAAGGCACGATTGAGCAGTACAACCAAATCGATTCGCTGGGTTATTTACTCAATCAATATCTCAAGTATCCTAAGTATGGGCATGCATCTGCCACTGAAATGGCATCCCGCTGGATACGTAGTGGTTTGAAGACAAGAGAAGAAATGATACCTGTCGTAAAACAGTATGACAAGAATCTTGACCAAGGGATAGTAGAAAAGTTTTGTGAGTTCACTCGCATGTCTCCGAAAGAATTTTGGAGCGTGATGGATAAATGGTACAGTAAAAAATTATTCAAACAGGGCAGGGACGGCGTCTGGCACGAGAAATTTGAAGTTGGTGTGGAGTAATAATAAAGGCACAGTGAAATGTTGAATACCACAAATGTGATCGAGATTAGTGGTAGAAAAATTGGGAAAGATTACCATCCCCTGGTTATTGCCGAGATTGGCATTAATCATGAAGGCGATATTCATAAAGCCATCCGCATGGTTGACGACGCACACGCGGCCGGCTGTGAGTGTGTTAAATTCCAAGCGCACGTAATCGAAGACGAGATGATCCCCAATGATGTTGTGCCAGGTAACGCAGATGAAAGCATATGGAACATCATGAAGCGCTGTGCGTTGACCGGGGACGAAGATAGAGAACTGAAAGCGTATGTCGAATCGAAAGAGATGATGTACCTGTGTACACCTTTCTCCCGCGCCGCTGCAATCCGCCTGGAGAAAATGGACGTTGAAGCATACAAGATTGGATCTGGAGAGTGCAATAATTATCCGCTTATTGACCACATTGCATCTTACGGTAAACCCATAATATTAAGCACCGGGATGAACGATTTAGATACTATCGAGCCCGCTGTGGATATCCTGCGAAGACATAAAACACCGTATGCGTTAATGCATTGCACCTCGATCTACCCAACCCCTTATGACAAAGTTCGGTTGGGAGGAATCGCTGCCCTGGCCGAGCGCTTCCCGGACGCAGTGCTGGGATTGAGTGACCACTCGATTGGTAACTACACCTGCTTCGCGGCTGTTGCGTTGGGCGCTTGTATTTTGGAGAAACATTTCACATCTGACAAAACCTGGCCCGGCCCGGACGTGCCAATTTCCATTGCTCCAGATGAATTAAAAGACCTTATCAAAGGTTCAAGGGCGATCCACCAAGCCGTTGGGGGCGTGAAAGACATCCTGCGTGAGGAACAGCCGACGATTGATTTTGCCTACGCGTGCGTGGTCGCGATTCGCGATATTAAAGCTGGGGAAGAACTGACGACAAATAATATTTGGGTTAAACGACCGGGCACCGGGGAAATCAAAGCCGTTCATTTCAATAAATTGCTGGGGAAAAGCATGAAAACAGCCATTCTAAAAAACGAACAACTCAGGTGGGCGCATATTAATGACTAAAAATATACTCTTTCTGACCGGCACCCGGGCGGATTTTGGCAAAATAAAGCCGCTTGTCCGCAGCGTCGAAGATTCGCCGCTTTTTGAGTACGCTGTTTTCGTCACCGGCATGCATACATTATCTCGCTATGGCTATACCGTGGACGAAGTGCACAAGTCTCTGGAAGACCACCGACTCGCGCATGGTTTTAGAAGTGTGTACACTTTCATGAATCAAGTTCAAGGTGAGGCAATGGAGCGCATCCTTGCCAACACGATCACCGGTCTGTCTCGTTACGTGGAGGAGTTCAACCCGGATATGATCGTCGTCCATGGTGACCGGGTGGAAGCGCTGGCTGGGGCTATCGTGGGAGCGCTGCGCAACATTCTCGTTGCTCACATTGAGGGAGGGGAAATCTCAGGCACGATTGACGAAGTGCTCCGGCATGCTGTCTCTAAGATGTCCCATGTACACTTTGTAGCCAACACAGAAGCAGCCAACCGCCTGAAACAATTAGGGGAACACCCTGAATCAATTTTTATCATCGGCTCTCCTGATATAGACCTGATGTTATCGCCAGATTTGCCCTCCATCAAGGATGTGAAAAATTACTATACCATCCCCTTTGATGAATATGGAGTTGTACTTTTTCACCCGGTCACGACGGATTTGAAGGGCACGGCTTCTGCTGCAAACGCGCTGGTATCGGCCCTTCTTTCGAGTCAATATAATTACGTTGTCATCTTCCCAAACAACGACGAAGGGTGCGAATTGATTTTCTCAGCTTATGAAAGACTGAAGGATCACCCACGATTTGTTATATTTCCATCGCTGCGCATCGAATATTTTCTCACCTTGTTGAAAAACAGCAAATTTATCATCGGGAATTCCAGCGCGGGGGTGAGAGAAGCCCCGGTCTATGGTGTTTACTCGGTCATTATTGGAGAGCGACAGAAAAACCGGTTTAACTACAAATCTTTGATAAATGTTGATGGAACCGAGCAAGCAATCTATACAGCGATTGAGCAAGTCAAGGATTTGCCAATGTGCGAACCTAGCCTCCATTTTGGAAAGGGAGATAGCGCCAGCCGTTTCATGAAGGTTTTGGAAAACTCAAAACTGTGGCAAATCCCTAATCAGAAACAATTTATTGAGGTTGGCTTACTGAAATGACTAATAAAAAACCAAAAAGCTCACTGCAATGGAATCAAAAATCATGAGAAAGATTAAGGTTATTCAGCTAGCTACATATCGGGGCAATATTGGTGATAATGCCAATATTGTGGGTACCAGAAACTTATTAAACCAGAATTTAGGATTTGAAATTGAATACACTGATTTAGACATCATGGATTTTCTCTGGGGTCTAAAAAAGTATGATCTTGAATTTATCGAATTGGTAAACCAACATGATCTGCTGATTATCGGCGGTGGCGGTTTTTTTGAACTCACTTCTGACAAAACTTGTACTGGAACAGCGCTTGATATCAGCGTCGAAGTTTTGCGCCAAATAGACACACCTATTGTTTTTCACGCGCTCGGTGTAGATATAGCAAAGGGTGTCCCCGAAGAGAGACTAAATAAATTCAGAACATTTCTTGATTTTCTTTTTGCATCAGAAAAAATATTAGTATCTATCAGGAACGATGGTTCGATGGATGCTGTAAGGAAGTTGTTAGGTGATGGGTATGCCAAGCGTTTGTACAAAACCCCGGATGGAGGCTTCTTTACAGTTGTAGAAGACTTTCATCATCCGGAGTTGCCTGCCAATAAACGGGTAGTTGGCATAAATTTGGCGGGTGACATGCTTGATTTTCGATTCCCCAACATCAACTACTCTAAGCCATATTTGCTTGGGCAACTCTTGAAGAAACGCATCAGTATCAGCCCCGGGGAACCAAGGAAACTTAATACGGAACTATTCCTGACAAAATTTTGCACCCTCATGAGTGACTATCTGCGGGAAAATGATGATTTGGATATTGTTCTAATTCCTCATATATTCAAAGACTTGAGTCTCATTAGCAGGTTTTTGTCCAAGTTTTATACTCCCTTTTCTAGGAGAAGAGTTACCGTTGCTCCTTACCTCCAGGGGCAAGGAGCGCAGGAGTATATCTTTGATTTGTATCGAAAGTGCAATCTAGTTATGGGGATGAGATTTCATACAAATGTATGCGGGATAGGGCTGAATGTTCCGACGATTGGGTTTAACACATACCCCCAGATTGAAAATCTTTACCGGGAATTGGGTTTGAGTGAAAGAGTTGTAAGAGTCAACGAGGAGGGTTTTGAAGAAAGGTTGGTTGCATTGATTAATGAGTCGCTTTCTAATAGTAAGAGCATAAGAAGAAAACAGGCGCAAATCAGAATAAAACTCTTAGATGAAATGAACGCTTTTCATAAGATTGTGAAGAATTGGCTTGATGCTTTTTTATGATGGAACAATCCATCTGATTTTTATTTGTAGGATTAATCATCACAAAAGGCAGAGTGTTGAATGAGTCGCCAATTCCTAACGAAGTCGCGCATAGCACTTCTCGTAGATAATCCATACAGGGATCTGCCTGGACTGACGCTGGTTGCCTGGCGTCTGTGCCAGCGTGGAGCCACTTGTTATCTTGTGCCTATGAATCTGCGTCATGAAGAAATCTGGCCCCTGGCGCCAGATTTCGTCCTCTTGAATCATTTTCGCACTATTTATGAAGGTCTTGTACGGAGACTGGTAGAGGCAGATATCCTGGTGGGTGTGTTAGATACAGAGGGCAGTGTTTTCAGCCCGGTGCCAACGAACGCGAATGCCATGTTATGCACCTCGAAGCAAAGCGAGAAAAATGTTATGCCCGCCATGCATGAGTATGCCATTTCAATGGCTCGTGATGTAACCTTGAGGCGTAATATCTCCTGTTATTGCGCCTGGACACCTGCCTTTGCCAAATACGCCAGTGAAAATGATTGGTATCGTGCAGAGCAGATAAAGGTCACTGGCACACCTCGTATGGATTTTTTTGCACCTCAATGGCATGATGCAGTTCGACGCATGTCTTCGTATGTTGATACTTATCCTGAACCTATCATATTAATCAATAGCAGCTTTACCCTGGCAAATCCACGTTTCCAGAAACCAGACCAAGAAATGGATTGGATGATTAACAAATTCTCATATGATCGGACGTTTGTGGAGAAATGGAGAAATAAACAAGATTTGGCTTTGCAAGGTCTGGTAGCTCTGGCGAATCAACTGGCAAAGCGATTTCCACAGGCCACGTTTATTTATCGCCCTCATCCATTCGAGGGTCAAGCGGTATATAAGGAATTATTAGAACCGCTGCCGAATCTGCACCTGGTGAAAAAAGGGACCGTAGATGGATGGTTGTTGAGGGCTAAAGCGTTGATCCACTGGGGCAGCTCTACGGCCATAGACGCTTGTTTGACGGATGTGCCTGTATTTACGGCCGGTTGGCTCCCTGTTCATCTGCCTGTACCCGCTGTTGACAGTGTGAGCATTCGATGTTCAACAGAGGCTGCGTTAACCGAGCAGCTTGCCGCTATTTTTAGTGAGGAATTCATACGGCCCCCTGAGATAATGGCCAATATTGAAAAAGTAGTCGAAGACACCTTCTACAAGATTGATGGGCTCGCTCATCAACGAGTTGCGGACGTAATATTCGATGTTGTGACCTCCACCACGTCGAAAGTATCTATCCGCTACTGCCGAGATATTGCCTATGGAATTGGCCCTAAAAGACGCAGGGAACAAATTATGACAGCCATTATTAAAAATCTTGGCCTGTCTGTTCATTGGTCGTTCAAACAATGGAAACCGATTTTCGACGAACTCGAATGGGATATTTCGGATCGGCTAGCAGATAAACATTTTCATACGAGCGATGTTCAAAGCATTATCTCGGCAATCCAAGAGAATGAACAACTGAATTCAGACGAACCATTGCGAAAGGTACACGTAATGCCAGCTGAGGAGGGGCGGGATTACCGTTTTGGTTATATGCAGGGGCGTTCGGTTGTAATGTATACGGAGTAAGGCGGTGCGGAAGCCATGGTCAAAAACAAAACGCCAGAGGTGTTGGCATTAATCCCCGCTCGCAGCGGCTCAAAAGGGATTCCCGATAAAAACATCCGGGTCATCGCCGGAAAACCATTAATCGCATATTCAATTGAACACGCCCTTGACTCGAAATTGATCACCAGGACGGTCGTTAGCACAGATAGTCTAGAGTATGCAGACATCGCGTGCGCGTATGGTGCTGAGGCTCCTTTCCTGCGCCCAGCGGAAATATCCCAGGCTGACTCAACAGACTTGGAAGCATTTGTCCACACCCTGAACTGGTTTGCCGAAAACGAAGGTTACACGCCGGACGTATGCGTTCATTTGAGACCCACACATCCTGTTCGTGAGGTGAAAGATATTGACAGGATGGTCCAAATCCTCCTTGACAATAGCGATGTCGATTCCGTCAGGTCGGTAGTGCCAGCGTCAGAGACACCTTTCAAGATGTGGTTCCGCGATGACGATGGCAGGCTGTCACCGATTGTCAAAACGGAGATTCTGGAGGCCTACAACCTTCCCCGCCAATCCCTGCCACAAACGTACTTTCAGAACGCTGCAATTGACGTGGTGCGACCTCGCGTCATCACCGGGATGAACTCTATGACCGGGGAGAGGATTTTTGGCTATGTTATGGAACACAATTTCGACATTGATTTCGAGGAACAATTATCTAAAGCAGAAACATATTTGATTCAAAAAGAAACAGGATCAAGATCGAGTTTCCTTAGAGACGAAAAACTAACCTTCTGTTTCGATATCGATGGCGTCATCGCGACCATCGCGCCTGAACTTCGATACGATTTAGCAAGCCCACGTTTAGACATGATCAAGATTATCAACCTGCTTTACCAGAGAGGGCACGAAATTATTCTCTTTACGGCCAGAGGCTCTGCAACGGGTATTGATTGGGGAGAAGTCACTCGAAAGCAGATGAGCAAGTGGGGGGTCAAGCACCATCGGCTCTTATTTGACAAACCGGCCGCTGATTATTACGTGGACGATAAGTTGATCTCAGTTGAGCAACTACAAACTTTTATTGCAGATTAGGGAAGGGATTATCCATGGGAGTTAATACCATGCCTGATATATTCAGAGATCTTTTTGTTTTCGAAATGGCAAATAATCACCAAGGGAGTGTCGACCACGGGTTGAAAATTATTCATGCGATGGGTAAAATTGCACGTAAATATGACATCCGGGCCGGTGTAAAATTTCAGTATCGCGATCTAGACTCGTTTATTCATCCGGATTTCAAATCTCGCGAGGATGTCAAGCATATCCCCAGGTTTTTGAGTACCCGCTTGACAGACGCAGAGTTTTTGGTTTTAGTGGATGCGGTCCGTGACCAGGGTATGATCACAGTTGCCACTCCATTTGATGAACCTTCCGTTAATATATGCCTCGATCATGGTATCCAAATCATCAAAGTCGCCAGTTGCAGCGCAACCGACTGGCCTTTACTGAATGTAATTGTCACTACGAACAAGCCCGTGATAATTTCAACGGGAGGACAATCTATAAGGACAATCGATAACATTGAAAGTTATTTTATGCACCAACATAACGCAGATTTCGCGCTCATGCATTGCATACCGCTTTACCCAACACCGGACAACTTAATCCAAATGAGTTTTATGGAGAGGATGATAAAACGCTATCCAAATATTTCGATTGGTTATTCTGGACACGAGGATCCGGATAATTTGGACGTTGTGAAGATAGCCGTGAGCAAAGGAGCGTCTATCCTTGAACGGCACGTTGGTATTCCCACAGATATCATCAAGCTCAATAAATACTCTATGACGCCGGAACAAACCGAAGCCTGGGTGGCCAGCGCGCTCATTGCCAGGGAAATATGTAATGATGGCGAAGAAAAGAAGATAAGCCAGGCCGAGATCGAATCGCTATTGTCTTTAAAGCGTGGCGTCTACGCTGCTCAGGTTATCAAACAGGGCAAACCAATTCAACGCCAAGATGTGTTTTTTGCGATGCCCTGCGCTAAAAATCAGTTGACCAGTAGTGAGTTTGGTCAACGACGGGCTTCCTTTATCGCTTCCGATGATTATAAACGCAACCAACCTGTCATCGAGCATAGCCAGCCAGGCTTGGTTAGCCAAATTCGCAGCGTTGTCCACGATGCAAAAGGAATGATCAACGAAGCCCACATCGAACTGGGGCACGATTTTGATATTGAGCTCTCGCACCAATATGGCATGGAACACTTTCGGCAGATAGGGGCATTGATCTTCAATATCATCAACCGTGAATACTGCAAAAAGCTGATCGTGCTTTTGCCTGATCAGAAGCATCCCAACCATCACCATAAACTAAAAGAAGAGACATTCCAATTACTTTGGGGTGATTTAGAAGTTAACCTCAATGAAGTTGTTATCAAAATGTTGCCAGGGGATAAATTGCTTGTGGAGCGCGGCGCGTGGCATAGTTTTACGAGTAAGGGAGGGGTGATCTTTGAGGAGATTTCCACAACGCATAGAGTAGGTGATTCATATTATGAAGATGAAAAAATTACCAGGATGGATCCGATGCAGCGTAAAACCATTCTTGAGTCCTGGTAGGTCAATATGCAAGAAAAGCTTCGAATCATCATCACACTCCCATACTTGTATTCGATAAGGGATTTCTTGTTTACTCCAGTGTGGGAAGAAATGGAGAGACGAGATGACGCACAATTCTTTTTGTGGACATATAACCCTGATGCAAAGAAATTGATCTCAGAACGAAAAAGCCCAAATATTTCGTGCTATGAGTACCATCCCCCAAGCTATGAACAAACACCCTTCGTTAATAAAGTTCTTCGCAGAATCCTTCTGACACCAGATTCACTGGTAAAGCGCTACCTGAATATAATTAATATTTTTGATGGAAAATATTTTACACCTGCATTAACTTGCCGCTTTGCAGCAGTTAATGACCTTGCTCACTATAAAACATACAAGGAAAAAAGCCCATCCGAACAAATAAGACAACAGATTCTCTCCGAATACCGCTCAGGACCGTCAGGAGGGAAACCTTTCCCAACCAGCAAGGTGACTTTTAGATTTTTATATGAACTCCGGCAAAGACTCTTCAGTTGTTTCCGGAGGGGAGACATTGTTTCCATAAGAAACCTGAATCCTGATTTATGTGTGTTTGGAAGATTGCAGTTACCAGGTGACACCTATTGGATAAAAACTTTCCAGCATCTAAAAATACCGTTGCTTGGGTACATAGCCAGCTGGGACCATCCCACGACAAAGGGACCGCTGCCGCGCGGCATGAGTGGTTATATCGTAGCCAGTAAGCGCATGGTAATTGAATTAGTAGAACTTCATGGCATTAAAAAGAGCAAGATCTGCCAGATTGGTAAAGTGCAAATGGATCTGTTCAAAAAACCGCGCGTCTTCAGAAACCGAGAAGATTTCCTGCAAAACCTGGATGTACCCACTGACCATCGTTTAGTAACAATTGGAACCAATACCACAGGACTCAAAGAACATGAAGTTTCAATTGCGAAAAGACTGGCAAGTGATTTTATCAATAACAAGTATGGTAAAGCAACGTTGTTGTTACGCACGCACCCTCAGGACGTGAATTGGAAGCGCGATTTTTTATCTTTGGCCCAGTCGCCGTGGGTTATCTGTATGGATGCGAATTCATTTGGCAATCGAACAGAAGACAATATGACTCATGCAGAAGCAGATCAAGTTATGTTGGCTAACTTAATGAAGCATTCGGATGTGGTCATTCAAAGCCGTGGCTCTCTAGCGCTTGATGCAATTGCGTTTGATACCCCTGTGATCTCTTTGGCTTTTGATGGCGACCTTGATAGACCTCCCCATGATTCCTTTCTTTTGGAATATAGTCATGAACATTATAAACCTTTGGTTGCCGTGCAAGGAACATGGATCGTAGGGTCATATGAGGCGCTTGACCGAGCTGTCCGGGCATACCTTAAGGATCCATCAATTCACTCAGAAGGGAGAAGCGCGATTCGTGATGAACAAATTGAACCTTTGGATGGCTTGGCTTCCCGAAGATTTGTTGACTACCTCGTAGAGTCAGCTAAAAAAGCGAGGCAAGGCACACTCCCTGATGGAGATTGGGGCCATAAGGGTCTGGGCGATATAACTTGGGCATCACGCCAAGCTGTTGATATCCAAGATTATGTTCAAAAGTAAATTACCTCGCCGCTTCCTGAGACACCAGGACAGTGTGCGGAGGGGTTTTCAGCTGGAGATTCTCATAAAATAAGTGAGAAGGTTGGCGTTTGTGATACAAGATAAAATTGAGTTGCTTTCTGTTGATTTATTAGATAAAAATCGGAAGCTTGTTGAACAAATGCGCGTGCTCAGTCAGAAACTAGAATTAGTTCTTGGTTGGCATTATCTATTAGACTTGTCCTGGGCTGCTCGACTTCTATCCCCGTCAGAGGGAATGAAGGCATTGGACGCCGGTGCTGGATGGGGCATCATGCAATGGTGGCTGGCGGATCAAGGCGTGGATGTAATCAGTGTGGACCGTTTGAATCGATACAACCTGTCAAAGCAGTTTCTTTGTGAATATCGAATAAGAGGATGGAGAAAAGAAGACTTAGCTCCTCTGGTCAATACGCGTGATTTCTTACCTCCTCGTTCCCCCAGACGTTGGAATCTTTACCCTAAGAAGTTATCAAGTACGATAAAAATACTAAAGAGACAATTCGGTGGAAAGGAAGAAGCTGGGACGGTTATTTTTTACAACCAAGACCTGACAAATATGTCGGATATCCCCGACAATCATGTTGATGCTGTAGTTTCAATATCATCGTTGGAACACAATACTCCTGATGATTTGCTCGCCTCTGTGGAAGAACTCATGCGTGTGTTGAAGCCAGGTGGCAAATTAATCGCGACGTTGGGAGCAGCAAAAGAGCAGGACTGGTATCATGAACCGTCAAGGGGCTGGTGTTATACGGAGGCCACGCTTCGGGATGTTTTTGATTTGCTATCGAACTGTTCCTCCAATTACGAACAATACGATGAACTGTTTACGAAGTTGCGAAGTTGTGATGAGTTGCGCAATACCCTCTCCAAGTTTTATTTTGAGTCTGGTAATAATGGCATGCCCTGGGGAGTATGGGATCCCAAGTACCAGTCAGTAGGTGTTGTAAAGGTAAAGAGTTAATCAATTTGCAACAGAAGCGGAGCAATATTGAACTTCCCATATTAAATCAGCAAAAGATTAGAGAGAGTATGAAACGCTTCAAACATCGCTTGGGAAATCAATTTAATCATATCCAAATTAAAACTCAATTGATATATCGGCGTGCTCTTAAAAAAATGATCGAGATTAGAGACCCAACGCTAAGAAATTCTCGCTCGCGATTACAAACACTCGAGAGTAAATATCAAGGTCAACGATGTTTTATTATGGGAAACGGCCCAAGCCTGAATAAAATGGATTTATCTCTCCTGAAAAATGAAATTGTGTGGGGATCTAACCGTTGTTATCTCTTGTATGATCAAATTGAATGGAGGCCAAAGTTTTATACAGCGGTGGATACTCGGGTTGTTCCTGATGTGGCAGAAGAAATTAATCGCATTGTTGTCGCCGATAAAAATACAACCTGTTTTTTTTCATTTGACCACAGGAGAATAATAAAAAACGAGGGGAATGTTTATTGGTTTGAAATTATCCCTGCAAACGAAGCAGATCTGCCGTTTGGAGTGTTTTCCAAGGACCCATCTAAAAGCATTCCATCGTATATAGCTACAGTTAGCATAGTAATGCTTCAAATGGCAGTGTATCTTGGGTTTAGTCCCATTTATTTAATCGGATGTGATACGAATTACATTATACCAAGCTCAACACTGAAAGATGGACCCGATGGTTTAGTGTCCACAGCTAACGATGACCCGAATCACTTTACCCCAAATTATTTCGGTAAAGGTGCAAAATGGCACGATCCTCATGTTGAACGTATGTTTTGGCAATACGAACAGGTCAAAAATGCTTGCGAAATCTTGGGCGTTCAGATCTATAATTCAACTGTGGGTGGAAAACTTGAAACTTTCCCCAGGATGGATTTCGAAATGCTATTTGACTAACATACCCCTTCAATTTAGTGAAATCAAAGTCTATCCATGTGTTACTTCTCTTTCATAAATGATCTTGCGCGAATAAAAGTCTGTGAAGTTTTTGCGATGTTGGATATACTCGATACAATTAGCATCAAATTGAAATAATATGACACATTATCAAACATCTGCTGAATATTCTGGGCATCCTGCCAGTCCGGCAAGCTGGCCTTGGTTCGGAAATAGATATGAATTTCCAAGTTCTGTGCCAGACGGTCAGCCGTGGCCGAGTATTTGTGTGGTCATGCCATCTTACAATCAAGCCCAATATCTTGAAACTGCCATTTGTTCCGTAATTTATCAGGGATATCCCAATCTCGAATTCATCATTATGGATGGTGGTAGCACGGATGGTAGCGTTGAGATAATCAAAAAATATGAACCCTGGCTTTTACACTGGCAAAGTATGCCAGATAATGGTCAATATTGCGCCATTCAAGATGGTTTTGAACGTTCAAGTGGCGATATAATGACATGGCTCAATTCTGATGACATCTTATTTCCATGGACATTGCGGACGGTTGGAGAAATATTTTCCAGTCTCCATAACGTAAAATGGCTCAGTTCATCAGTGGTCGCAAATATGGATGCGGCGAATAATCATGTTGTTTTCAGGTATCGACGGGGGCTAAACCGCCGCTGGTTTTTTGATGATCGCCCACTTTCTGAAAAAGGTTTAATTCAACAGGAAGGCACATTTTGGTCCCGCAAATTGTGGGAGCAGGCTGGAGCAAGATTTGATGCGAACTTTCCACATGCTGGAGATTTCGAGCTTTGGGCGCGGTTTTGGCGATATTCAGATCTTGCTACCGTATCCACTCCTCTTGGTTGTTTTCGCCAGCATGCCGGGCAAAAAAGCGCGATGATTCAGGATTATTTGGATGAAGCTGGGAAAGTGCTTGCGCTATATCCATCTTACTCATCGTATGGCCGAATTATTACAAAGCTCTTGGCCCTTCTGTCTAGGTATTTAAGGCATTTCAAGCCAGAAAAAAATTGGTTTCAGTTAAATTGCAACCATCCTGTGTATGATCTATCCCAAAAGAAATGGCGACTGGAAAGAACTTGATGAAATATAGTTCTTTTTTTGATTCTCCAAATTTTCTACTTAGCACCGGAAAAACCACCTGGCCATGGATAGATGAAAGCCCATCATTGCCCGACACTATGGCTTATGATGGCGTATATCCACGCATTAGTATTATCACGCCGTCTTTTAATCAGGCAAAATTTCTTGAAATAACCATTCGATCTGTTCTGCTGCAAAACTATCCCAACTTGGAGTACATCATCATTGATGGTGGCAGTACAGATGGCAGCGTGGAAATCATCAAGAAATACGAAGCGTGGCTTTCTTATTGGGTCAGTGAACCAGATCAAGGGCAAGCGAACGCAATAAATAAAGGGCTGGCTCATGCGAATGGTGAGTGGGTCGCCTGGTTGAATTCGGACGATTATTACTTGCCAGCAACGTTATTTAAAGTCAGTCACACTGCGCTTACAGAAAAATGTGATTGGATTGTCGGAACAACAGTGATCGTTGATAGTGAGCAGCATGAAATAAGCCATTTTACGCCTGAATTGTATACGGGCAATGGACGTGATCCAAAGTATCAAAATGCCGGGTGGTTGGACTACGTTTGTACGAAACGTGCTGGAATCGCCTTACCTCAACCATCTTCTTTCTGGCGGCGTGAGACCGTGAAATTAGTTGGTGGGGTAAACGAATCCCTGCGCTACGTAATGGATCATGAGCTATATGGCAGACTCGCTCAGCAAGGAATCAGGCCATTTCTGCTGCTTGAACCGCTCGCTTGTTTCCGTATCCACGCAACGCAGAAAACGGCGGATTTCCCACTTGTTTTTTGGCGTGAAGAGCTAGATGTTGTCAAAAAATGGCTAAACCATGTAAACAGTGAAGAAAAACAGATTTTGCTAAGTTATGCACACTGGCTCGAAAACTATATATTTCTATATAAATTCCGCAGAATATTTAATAGCGTTGGTGTAATTATCAAAAAACCAGTTAAATATATTGTTGGAAATATTTATGAAAAGCTACGCCCAACTTAGACAAGATTTATTTCCCCAGGAATTCTTTAAATATTATCCTCCAAAGCATAAAATCTTTATCGACTGTGGCGCATTTGACGGCATTGGGTATAGTAATACCCGTCTGTTTTTCGAAGAGGGGTGGTCTGGCATCTGCATCGAATCCTGTCAAAAAAATTACGAAAAACTTGAGCGTCTGTGTAAAGAAACTAACGTAATAATAATAAAGGCAGCCATTTCAGATTTCGAAGGTGAAAAGGAATTAAATATTGCCACGATACCTGGCTCCGAAGACTGGGGCTCGGACGTATCATCTCTAACGGATGATGTCATCCAACGTTGGCCGGATTATATTTGGGAGAAAGAAATTGTTTCAGTAACTACGCTAAATAAGATACTAAATCGCAATGCTATCGAGAATGTTGATTTTATTTCAATAGATGTCGAAGGACATGAGATGGCTGTTTTGCGAGGTTTTGATCTGAATAAGTACAAGCCGCACCTTATGGTGGTTGAATACTCCAGTAGTGAAGAAAAGATATAATTATTGGCATATTTAAAGGGGTATGGATATTCTTGCTTGAAAGATAATCAGCAAGATCTTTTTATGGTACGAGGAAGGTGTATAGATTATTTATGGTTCGGTATATTTGAAAATTTTACTCAAGAATAAAGACTGGACGCCAGTAAATATCGCCATGAAATGGAAGACTTTAATTTGGAAATTTCCGCATTTATAGTTACCTACAACGAAGAAAAACGTTTACGTGATTGCCTCAAAAGTCTGAGCTTCTGCGATCAGATCGTAGTTGTTGATTTAGGTTCAACAGATCGGAGCGTCGAAATTGCACGTTCATGTAATGTTCAATTGGCCAAACATGCCCCTGTGCCATTTGTAGAAGAAGTCTGGGCAGATGTAATCCCAATGCTTAATCACAATTGGGTTTTACGCGCTGATCCTGATGAGGTCTTCCCCCCTGATATGGTTTCAGACCTCAACGACCTTCTTGAGTGTGTTCCGGATGATGTCGGGTATATTACTATTCCTCACCAATTTTATTTTTTAGAAAACCCCCTGCGCTATACTGTTTGGGGCGGCATTAGGAATATTGGAAAAGTCTTCCATAAACACCGTGTAAATATATACCCACGGATACATGGCGGTATTGAAATTAAAGATGGATATAAATCTTTTGACCTAACTCCCAGCCAGACAACGGCTATTCAACATTTTTGGGTTGACAGTTACAGCCAGTTATTTTCAAAGCATCAGCGCTATATAAAGCATGAAGGGAAGAGCCGATATGAAAACGGTCAAAGATTTTCATGGATTAAAATGGTTACTTTCACTGCAAAGGCCTTGCTTAAAAGCTTGGTGAAAAAGAAGGGTTGGTTGGGAGGCTGGGTCGGATGGTATTTGAGTTTTTTCTATGCAATATATGAAGCTCGTGCTTGGCTTTCTCTCCGTACCTATCAATATTCCCTTAGAAAAAGTGTTTCGTGACAAACTACTCACTGCTCCCACGTGATTTCGGTCATCGCCCCTTATCTGACTTTGTGGGTGTGTCCAATTTATTCTCGAACCGATAGAGAGCATCCATTCCAAATGTAGTTGTTCAAAAACAATTTTGAATTTTCTATCATCTGCGTGCATGTTGTCGCAAATGAGGTAGTAGACCAACAGAGAGATACACAAATGCGGTTGTTCGCGCTGCCAACAATCGGAAAAACACCCTGATAATGAATAACACTCTCAGATGAGTCTGTTACTCATTCTTGGCGGCAGACGACATATGTGGTTTCATTTTGAATGTATTGGTAGCAGACTCCTGGTTCGCTATCTAAGTAAACTTGTGATTGCTGAAAGAAATGGATAAGCAGAAACCAACGTACATAAAATATCATGAGTGAAACACCACTTGTATCCATTATCACGCCATCTTATAACCAGGCTCAATTCTTAGAGTCGACTATTTGTTCTGTACTGGAGCAGGGCTATCCAAATATTGAGTACATCATTTGCGATGGTGGCTCAACGGATGGAAGTGTAGGGATCATACATAAGTACGAGGCGCGCCTTAAATGGTGGTGCAGCGAGAAAGACAAGGGTCAATCTGATGCAATCAATAAAGGTGTTGAACAAAGTACAGGTGAAATTATTGGATGGTTGAACTCAGATGATTTATATTATCCAGATGCAATTGAGATTGTTGCAAATTATTTTAATACACATCCTGAAGTTGATATGATTTATGGTGGGATTGACCGGATCGATAGCAAGGGCAAGTTTATCCAACAATCCGTACCGCTAGATTATTCTTTCAAAGAAATGTTATCTCACAGTTTAGTTATTCCGCAGCCTGCTTCTTTTTTCCGTCGAAGTTGCTTTGATGATGTCGGAGGATTGGATGTAGACTACTTTCATTCCATGGATTTTAATCTATGGGCGAAGATGGGGATGCGTTTCTCCATTCGGAAAATTGATCATGTCCTGGCGAAATTTCGGTCTCATGCAGATGCTAAATCTGTAAGTCAATCTTATACAGTGGGCCCAGAAATATTAAAGACATTGGACTGGGTGTTCAGTCAACCAAACCTGCCGATGGATATACAAGTGAAGCGGAATGAAATTTACAGCGGAGCTTTAGTTGTTTCTGGCACAGGGTATTATGCTTCTCTTTGTCTGTCTCAAGCACGCAAAAACTACTTTAAAGCCATCCGGCTATACCCGCCTCAAATATGGCGAAGTCGTGTTGTGGCGTTAATACTTCGAACGCTTTTCGGAAAAAAATTATTGGGCTTTCTCCGATCTTGGAAACTAAGATTATTTTCGGTGCAATAAACCTTATTGCTTGGTTTTGCTTTAAATAATCCATTTCAATGGGTATTCTTCGTTCATGAGGATCGCAATGAGAATAAAAGTGGCGACGTTGATCTGGAAGGATGGATATGGCGGTGCCGAACGCTCAATACGTAACATAGCGGCGGCACTTGATCCTGACCAAGTTGATATGCGTTTTTATTATTTGTCAGGCCCACGGGGGCTTTTTTCTGAGGAAATTGTAGATATGGGCTATGAGGTAGTAAACCTGTATTGGGCTAATGGTTTCAGCATAGCCGGGCGTTGGCGTTTATTGAAATTGTTGCACCAGTTTGATCCCCTGATTGTGCATGATCATATTATTCCTCCCCTCACGCGACCTGTGATAAAACTAGCCTGCCGGTGTCCGATTTTACACACTGAGCACGGGGAGGCTATGCGTCATCAGGCGGGTCAGAATAGTTGGCGCCGCCTTATAGCGCGCTTCGATTTGTTGTTTTGTGATGCTGTTCTGGCAAATTCGCGTGCTAGCCAAGTGGCTGTACGACAAGCCTATAGCTATCCTGAGTCAAGAATTCGGGTACGATATCCCGGAATAGATTTACAGCAATTCATTTCAACAAAAGACCTGAACGTAAGCAACGCTAGAAAGCGCATCGGCTATGTAGGGCGTATTCTGAACAAGCACAAAGGTACTGACTACTTACCTCGAGTCGCACGCGCACTATTAGATTTGGGGCACACGAATATTGAGTTTGTTCTTGCCGGGGATGGTCCTGATCGACAAGAAGTTGAGTCATTATGCGAACTATTGAATGTGTCGCATCTGTTTACGTTTCTTGGATTTTGTTCAGACGTTTCTTCGGTGATGGATACCTTTGATGTGCTACTTGTGCCCTCCCGTTATGAGTCTTTTGGGCGATCTGCGCTGGAGGCATTGGCCATGGGGGTACGAGTGGTTGGATTCGACGAAGGCGGTCTGGACGAGGCTGTGGGGGAATGCGACGGTGCCCAATTAGTGCCCGCGGGTGATGTTAATGCAATGGCACGGGCAGTCGCCTCTATCTTGGATTTACCGCAAACTCGCTCACGCAGCAGCCGGGCCTATGTTGATGAGAAGTTTTCGCTCAAACGTATGGCTTCGGATCTACACCAGGATTATAGAGAATATTGTATTTAGGGCTTTCTCAAAACACACAAGGTGCTCTCGCTGAATCTCGCCTACTCTTGTGTTGCCCTTTCTGATCTTGCCAAATGGATGATATGGCTACTACAACATCTTGACCCTCAAACGTGGCTTTTGCGGGAAATAAGGGCTACTCCTTTTGTGGGAGTGGAAGGGGTGGCCTCTAATGTACCTTAAATTAATGATGCTCCGACGAATCTAATTGCTTGGGCTAGTAGGGGTGTGTTGGAAAAGAATCGTGGGCCGGAATCGCCCCGAACGTTCGATAGGCTGACTTATGAAAATACTCATTGCTAACTATAGATACTTTATCTCAGGCGGCCCCGAACGATACATGTTTGGTGTCTCCGATTGGCTGGCTGGCCGAGGGCACCAAGTTATTCCTTTTTCGATCACGTACCGCCAGAACCGCCCCACACCTTTCGATCGCTACTTTGTTGAGCCATTGAGTGCACCTGATGAGGTGACTTTCCGTGAACATAGCTTCAATTCCAAGTCTATCCGGCTATCGCTGGAGCGTTTGTTCTACGCAAAGGATGTCGAGCAAGCGGTAATAGAGGTCGTGAATGATACGAGCCCCCAAGTTGCATATATCCTACATTATCTCCGAAAACTTTCACCATCTATCCTCGTAGGGATAAAGAAATCAGGGCTTCCCATCGTGGTACGACTTTCGGATTACGGAATGCTTTGTCCGCAGGCGCATTTCTACCGCAATGGGAGTCCATGCGAGCTATGTCTGCATGGCAATATTTGGCACAGTGTGATTCATGGGTGTGTTCAATCGAGCAGGTTGGTCTCCCTGGTAAATGCTATGGCTACTTACTTTCAGCGAAATCGCAGGTTCTTCGATTTGATTGACATTTTCATTGTGCCGTCCAAATTCATGTTTGACAAAATGATTCAAGCTGGCTATCCAGAGGAACGTCTTAGGTTGTTAACGACTTTCGTTGACATCGAAAGGTTCCGACCGCTTGAACCGCGATTAGGAGGGTCTCCATACGTTCTTTACCTTGGGAGGCTTGTCCCGAACAAGGGGGTTCAAGTACTCCTCGACGCATGGAACAGGTTCAAAACCCGCTGCCCGGACAGCCCTTTGAGGTTGAAGATAGTAGGGACCGCGACCGACGGCTATGACGACTATTTGAAGTCCTTAGCAAGGGAGTTGGAGCTTAGAGATCTGGAGTTCGTGGGCCACCTACGAGGAGAAGATGTCGTCCGCGCATTGAGTGAAGCGTTTCTCACTATCGTGCCCTCCCTTTGGTACGAAAACCTGCCCAACGCGATATTGGAGTCCTATGCATGCGGTACACCCGTCTTAACTACAGGGATAGGTTCCCTCAAAGAATGTGTGAGGGAGGGAGAGACCGGTTACTTGTTTCGTTACGGTGATGCCAATGATCTCGCGGACAAGTTGGTTTATTGCTGGGATCATCCTGAAAAAGTCGCAGAAATGGCGAAGAAAGCTCGAAGTATTGCGGTGTCAACCTATTCCCCCGGGATCCATCTAGCTGAACTAGAGGCTCTTTTTAATAATCTTGTTCAAGCAAACAAGATCTGAGTCAATATATTGCCAATGATAGTGGTGGATCATGGATTGGCTGTGATTAGTCAAGGAGACATTTAGTGCCCTTTCAGGGTGCAAGTTTTGTCAACCTGTAGGATAAATCGCACCGCTCATTTTTCCAGTATTATTAGACATTAGCTGTGAATGGCTTCGGTTGAGGATTTGTTGTGTATTGTTGATGCACCTTAAGATAATATATATTTATTGTATGGTCCGAGCTGGAGTGTGAGCGTGCCGATGTATCGAATCCAATCCCGGTTTCATTTTCCAGCGCTGTTTGCTTTTACGGAATCTTTTCATAAAAACGATAGATTTTCCTACTCTTAGACAATGTAATGAGTCTTGACAAGATATCGAAGAAATTAAGGCAAGCAAAACTACAACCTGCCCTGGATACTCTTCTTGGCGGAGGGATTGTTCTCGACATCGGCGTGTGGTGTTCCATGCCTGAACCGCATGATTCGGAAAATTGGCTTGAGAAGCAATATACAGGGAAGGGGATATTATTCTGTATTGGTGTAGAAGACATGAGCGCGTTTAAGAAAATGTATCCAAGAGTTATACCTATTCAGGCGGATGGGCGCGCTCTCCCATTCAAGAATCGATCCATAGACCTAGCTGTTGCGAACGCAGTCCTGGAACATATCCCCCCCCGCGGGTCAAAAAGCTTTCGTGAGTGAGATGTGCAGAGTTATCCGACAAAAAGCTATCCTGGCAGTACCTGATCGCTTGTGCCCCTATGAAGTGCATAGCCGGACCCCTTTCGTCCATTGGTTTCCATCGTGGCGAACATTTCTTCGAGTACTTGGTAAAAGCTATTGGGCTGATCCTGAGAATCTCTCGACGATTTTCAGCCATAGATCGCTGCGGGCACTTCTAAATCGTTCAAAGCTTAGAGCAGGAAACTGGCGGATCCGTCGACAGCTTTTCCTTATTATCCCCATTTCCCTCGTGGCAACGTTTACGCTAGGTCAGGACAACTTTAGCAAATCGAATAGTTGGGATTAAATCGCGGAATTAGAATCCGATTTCGACAACCACTTGATGGCAAGCGCCGGGTCCATCGGGTAGAATTTGAGTTAAACACATACACAATCATCAAGGATGTACGAATGGATGTAGCCGTCATTCTCACGTACCGATGCAACTCGAAATGCTCGATGTGCCATATTTGGCAGAACCCAACACACCCTCAAGAAGAAATCACGCTCGAGACGTTGGAAAAGATCCCGGAGGGAGTAGATTATCTCAATCTATCAGGAGGTGAGCCGACTCTGCGTGAGGATCTGCATGAGATCATAGACCTGCTCTATCCCAAGGCTATGAAGCTTGAAATTAGCAGCAATGGGTCGGGAACCGCCAAATTAGAGCCCATCATCCGCAAGTATCCCGATATCAAGGTCCGTTACAGTTTGGACGGTATGGGTCTTACAAACGATCGCATCCGAGGCGAGAGGGGGGGATTTGATGAGAAGGTTTCCGGCCTTCTCAATCTCAAGGAACTCGGCGGATGCGATCTGGGTTTTGCTATCACGATCCAGGATGATAATGTCTCCGAAATATGTGAGGTTTATCATCTCGCGCAAGAACACGGATTTGAGCTCGCGACATCCACCCTGCACAATGGTTTCCAGTTCCATAAAAGTGACAATATCCCCTATGATCGAGTCGATGTCGCCAAGAGCATCGAAAACCTGATCGTCGAGATGTTGCGCACGAACGATGTGAAGACCTGGTTCCGAGCCTACCTCAATTTGGGTCTTATACGGAAGGTGCTTGGGCATCCCCGGATGCTCCCTTGTACTGCGGGAACGGACTTCATCTTCATCGACCCATGGGCAGATGTCTATGCTTGCAACGTTCGGCCCGATCTCCTCATGGGGAATCTCAGGGAACGGAATTGGGAAGATGTTATGCAGGGCGGTATTGCCGAGGAGGTGCGAGGTAAAGTCGCGATATGTACACAAAACTGCTGGATGGTCGGATCAGCGAAAACAGCCATGCGTTACTCTCTTTTCCCGCAGATACCGAGATTGCGTCCTTCGATCTGGGTTCTGGAAAATAAAATTAAGACCACACTCGGCATACCGCTAAATCTTGATCGTTACGTAAATTATCAGAACGTTATTGATGATGAGGTTAAACCGGAGCGTATCTCCTTCTTGGATAAGAAGGCGCCTCGAATCCTGCAGAAGCGGGAAGACAATCGCTACCAGGAAAAAGGTCCGTATTTCAATCGATAGAGGAGTCTTTGCTCTTGAAGGGTAAAAAGCTTTCGATCGCTATGATTGGAATGAAGGGCTTACCTTATCCTGGCGGGATAGAAACCGTCGTCGAGCAACTCGGGCGTCGACTTGTTGAGCGGGGCCACACGGTCACGGCCTACGTTCGCCCCCGCTTCATGAGCAATAAAACGGACGAATACCTGGGCATAAGATTAGTCCGTATCCCCTCCTTGCGCGGCAAGAATATCGACACATTTTCATACGCCTTACCAGCCGCATTGCATGGTGCATTTTCGAGCGCAGATATCGTCCATTTTCACGCCACTGGTGTTTCCATCTTTTCACTCCTGCCAAAGCTGCTCGGGAAGAAGACGATTGTCCAGAGCCATGGACTCGACTGGCAGAGGGCGAAGTGGGGGCGTCTCGCGAAAGCTTATCTCCGGGCCACTGATTATTATACAGTTCATTTTCCACATGTGACCACGGTGGTAAGCGAGACTCTTAAAGCCTATTATGAGGGGCGTTTTCGCAAGTCTGTCATATACATTCCAAATGGCGTAAACCCGGTCGAGTCTCTTCCGCCAGGCATGATCAAGCATTTGGGTTTGCAGGGAGATGATTACATTTTCTTCGCTTCCCGGCTGGTGCCTGAGAAGGGATGTCACTATCTTCTCGACGCATTCGAGCGAATTCGAAATTGCGGGAAGAAGCTGGTGATTGCAGGAGACTCCCCTGAGGATGATCCCTACGCTGCGGAACTCAAACGTAGAGCATCCGAAGATATCCTTTTCCTAGGGTTCGTGACCGGCCAGTTGCTCCAGGAGCTCATCAGCAATTGCTATGTTTATGTTCTCCCATCCGAGATCGAGGGCCTCTCCACCGGACTTCTCGAGGCAATGAGTTATGGAAATTGTGTTTTGGTAAGTGATATCCACGAGAATCTCGAGGCGATCGATGATTGTGGTGTTGTTTTCCGGTCAGGAGACGTGCAAGATTTGGAGCGCAAGCTCCGCTATCTTTTGGAGAGCGAAGATCATGCCATGGATCTTCGCGCGAGGGCAAGAGTGCATGTCCGAAAGAAATATTCCTGGGATCGTGTGACAGACGAATACGAAGAGCTTTACTACTCATTGGTGTTGGGGTAGTAAATGATGCTTGGATACCTGCGAGACCCCTTGTAAGCCATGAGGGATAAATCGGTGTCCAAATGTTTCATATGCCTGCCTGCGATTGCTAGATACCGGTGAGCTAACTCAATTAATAGAATGAAGTAACGCCACATTCAAGGGATATTAGAATAATAGTGAGACTCAGGAGCCTTTTTCTTGGCCGGATAACCAGGCATCTTCTTGAGTCTTCTATTAGGATCGCAGTGTAAGCTTCGATATTATTGATGAGTTGACCAAGGTAAAATTTATTCCTTCAACTCTGTGGAAACTCTGTGGATGGTCTCAGTTCAAGGTATGTGCTAGGATTAGGCGCTACTCTGTTTGAAGATCATCAAAGCACCCCGTTAGCATTAAAGGGGGAGTATTTAATGGAACCACCCATTCTTGAGCCTGAAACGACCGATGGAAAAGGCATGCATCTTTCCTCGCGATCACGATTACCAAATGCGCTCCGCCGCTCCCTAATGATGGTGACGCTGATGTTGTCCGACGGCTTGTCTCTCGCTCTCGCTGGGATCATCGCCGTGGGGATAAGGACCGCCCTTGGATCGATGCTCGCGCCTTTGGACTTGTCTATACTCGGCGAATATCATTTCATTAGTAGACCAGAATTCCGTTATGCTCTCCCCATGTTCGCCATGGTCATCGTTATCTTTGCCGTGCGCGGGCTTTATGATTCCATCTCATCCGGCCCAGTCAAGGAATTGCAATCTTTATCGATCACGGCGAGCATGGTTTTTATGGTTTTTTTGGGTATTTCCATCGTCCTCCGGACGTCTACAGACCTGTCACGATTTGTCGTTGGCCTGAGTTGGGTGTTGGCGTTGGTTTTAATCCCGCTGGGGAGAGCGATCACGAGGTCGGTCTTCAGCAAGGCGAGCTGGTGGGGGGAGAGGGTCGCCATCGTACACGTGGGATCTCCGGCGATCGACTTCACCAAGCATCTAATCCGCCACCCGAAGTCAGGCGTTCTTCCCGCCGTCTTGATTAATCTAGAGCGCTCGGGGGGGATGGGCTCTGATAAGAATCGGAAAGTTCTTCATGATCTGCGCACGTCGAGTATATATCCTAATTTCATCGACTGCGCACTGTTTGTGTTCGAGGGTTCTCCCGTGGAATCCCCAGAGATCCTGCGGGAATTTAACGACATCTTTCGCAGAATTATCCTCGTCGGTGTCTCTCCCGAGCAACGCTTGAACTGGTCGGGAGCGATCGATCTTGGGGGTGTTCCCGGCCTTGAGATCCGGCACAATCTCCTAGACAGGCGAGCTCAAATCATCAAGCGTCTCATCGATGTCGCACTTTCCGTCTTTGCCCTGATCGCTCTCATTCCACTGTACCTCCTCATCGCAATTCTGATTAAGATCGATTCGTCAGGTCATGTGTTTTTCCGCCAGATCCGAGTAGGGATCGGCGGGAGGAACTTTGGGATGTGGAAATTCCGGACGATGTACACCGATGCGGAGAACATGCTTGAGACATTGCTGGAGGCGAACCCTTCCGCCAGGGTGGAATGGGACAAATACCAAAAGCTCAAGGACGATCCTCGCATGACAAGGGTGGGAAAGTTTCTTCGACGCTTTAGTCTTGACGAGACTCCACAATTTTGGAACGTCCTGAATGGGGAGATGAGCATTGTTGGACCGCGCCCCTACTTTCCAGACCAGAGGGAGATTTATGGGGCAAGCCATGCTTCCTATACCCAGGTGCGCCCTGGCATTACCGGTCTGTGGCAGATAAGCGGGCGAAACAAGACTACGTTTGCCGACCGCGCGATCATCGATGATGACTACGTCCGCAATTGGTCGATCTGGTTCGATCTATATATTCTCGCAAAGACCCCCTGGGTTATGCTACGCTGGGACCGAGCCTACTGAAATATCTAAATGCAACCCTGTTGAAGAAGCTTGACAACCCCGGTCAACGCTACCATAAAAGGGCATAAGCGCCTGCACGGTTGGTAACCGAGAGTTTCCTTCGATATAGATTCGGATTTCTCCACAGGGCAATGGTGTTTTTGCATGCCTGGAGAACACAGGTTTATTCACGGCTATTATTCGAGTCGTTGCATATGCCCCCCGCGTAATCGGATACAATTCGGGAACCGTTATGTGCCACACTACCAGTGGTGCACGTGCAGAGAGTTCCAAAGGGACGATCCCTGATGCCTTCAACCCGGGACTCTGGCGCAATCGATTCTATCGCTGGAAATTCATTAGGATCTTGATCGTCCATTATATCTACCAGGAGCAAGATGGGGAAAAATGGGTCCTCCTTGTGAAGCGTGATTTGCTTTTGAGCTGCGGTCAGCCCATACTATGCTACGCGTTTCGATTTGCACAATCTAGCTGATTTGGCTCGATCTCGTCATCCGCCTATGCACAGTTTGGGCCGTGATCGCCGGGATCGGAGCCTTCTGACCAAACTTCCGAAGAAAAACGAGAAAAGCGGTCGATTACCAGCCGATTGGGTGTGTTGCATTCACACCTAAGTCTTCATCAGCTTTCAGTTGTGGGCATTCATACAAGTGCAGAATCCAAATTGAGTTCGCTTGTGGTGAAGAGCCAGGGATGTTGAATGACGAGGATAATGACTCAATTTCAATCCCGCCGGGTTGTTGTCGGGATCATCATTCTGATCAGCTTGATCGGCGCTGGAGTTATGTTCTTCGCAACTCGCTGGGGACCCTGGGCATACAGTGACGGCGTAGGCTACATCGCGAATGCGAGGAACCTGATCCGTGGCAATGGGATGGGGTTGTGGAGAGCGTCGGGGAGATTCGTGCTTACTTCACATCATCCTCCTCTTTACATTCTCGCTCTTGCCTCCTTCGGAATGTTCGAAGTAGATCCGCTTACTGTCGCCCGGTGCTTGAGTGTTTCCTTGTTTGCTTTTACGATTCTGATTATTGGTCTATCCATATTTGCGATCACCAAGAACGGTTTGCTGGCCATATCACTGAGCGGAGTAACGTTGAGCTTCCCGATCCTTATCGATCTCTACTCCGGGGTGATGTCAGAGGGACTCTTCTTCCTTCTCGGTTTCAGCGCATTGATGGTCGCGATTCTAAGCGTCCAAAAAGAGAAGATGAAGTATGTGGTGGCTTCTGGAATCCTATCGGGCCTTGCGTTTCTAACCCGCTACATCGGGGTGGGCTTTGTGATAACCTGTGCATTGGTTGTATTTATTTTCTCCCCGCTTCCTTTGATGCGTCGCCTAAGGCCCGCCATACTTATCACTTCATTAGGCGTACTTCCGGTAGTCCTCTGGCTAATCTGGCTGCAGTTTCAGCCGTCTGCAGATCCAGCTCGTTCACTTAGCTTCGCAATAGGCAATCTGTGGACAAATCTTCAACCCGTGAGGGTGGCACTTGTGGATTCGTTTTGGAAATCCTTGCCCTTTGTTCGAGCTCTGCCCGATTTAACATATCGTGCGAATCTGTTAATGCTTCTTGGGATCTTCATTTTTCTTTCAACATGTTTAATATACACATGGCTTCGGAGGCATAGGCAGAATGCTTTTGAAGAAGGTACGGCTCTCCTCAATCTAACCCTTATTCTTTTCTCTGCGGTTTATATCCTTGGCCTCGTCTTTTCTTACCTTTTCACACTACCGACGCCGGATTTTAGTCTGCGCACATTATCGCCTGCCTTATTCGCATTTACGCTGTCGTTTGTGATATTTGCCTTTTTTGCAACTCATCTCCGGCAGCAAACCTATTCGTTGGCTGTTATCCCCTTTCTGTTTGCAGTTTCCATTATGATTTTAAATTATCCTGAAAGCAGGGATCAGGTCCTTTCACTTTCTCGCGAGGGAAGGGGTTTTACCAGTCTCGCGTGGCAGACTTCACCAATGATCGAGGCTATCAAAGAAATCAACCCCCGTGTGCCACTAATAACGAATGAATCGGTTGCGATCCTTCTCTATACAAACCGTTCGGCATATGATTTTCATCCGATGTTTTCGGAACAACCAGTTGAATTAAACAACCGCTTCGGAGATGACACGTCCGAAGACGCCGCGAATATATTTAGGGAGGAGGGCGCCGCTCTCGTATTGTTTGATTCGATTTTCTGGCAGCTTGAACCGCTTGGACACGATCGTGCGAAAGCGAAGATTGAGGCCCTTACAGAAGGATTGGAAATCTTTTTCGAATCTACGGATGGAGCGATATACTTCTATCCTGACAATGGAAACTCCAGTGGATAGTCATTCGTCCTATCTCAATTGGACTCTGCCCGTTTGTGCTGTTTGTATCTTAAAGCCGAAGGATTGTTGGACAGAGCCGGAAGTCAGACTTACAAAGACCATTCAGAAATCCTCTGCAACCGTTATTCGGCTTGATCCCTGATGAAGAAACCGAGAGTCTCCTTGATCATACCCTGCTATAACGAGCAAGCCTCGATAGGCCTGCTTCTTGAAGCGATTCGCAGGCAAACCTTCCAAATTGACGAGATTGAGGTCATCATCGCCGATGGGATGTCTGATGACGGCACACGGGATGTGATCGGGGATTATGCCTCTCACCATCCCGAGATGACGATTCATCTTATCGATAACCCGCAGCGCATCATCCCCGCGGCTTTAAATGTGGCGATTAAGATTGCCATAGGGAATGTGATCATCCGCCTCGATGCGCATTCGGCGCCAAGATCTGACTATGTGGAGCGGTGCTTGGCTGTCTTCGAGGAGACCGGTGCTGCAAATGTCGGTGGTGTGTGGGAGATCCGACCCGGCAGGGATACATGGATTGCTCGCTCGATCGCGCCTGCGGCATCCCATCCGCTTGGCGCGGGCGACGCTCGTTATCGCATCAGCGGCGAACCGGGACCAGTGGACACGGTGCCTTTTGGTGCATTTCGAAGGGAATGGTTGGCAAAGGTAGGTCCGTTCAATGAGGAATTGCTAACGAATGAAGATTATGAATTCAATGTGCGCATCCGCAAGGCAGGTGGTGTGGTCTGGTTCGACCCTTCTATACGCTCGATCTACTTTGCCCGACCTGACCTACGCTCTCTTGCCCGTCAATACTGGCGCTATGGGTTTTGGAAGGTGCGCATGCTCCGGTTATATCCAGGTACACTTCGTTGGCGGCAAGCACTTCCCCCGATCTTTGTTCTCTTCATTGTCATCCTGGCAGTTCTTGCATTCCCTTTTCCACTCGCTAGACTGCTCTTAGCGGTACAATTAGGCGCTTATTTGTTTTTCACAGCAACGGCGGGCTTATTGGAGTCGATTCGTCGAAATGATATGAGATTAATAATTGGTTTCCCTCTAGCCATCTGGACAATGCATTTTTCCTGGGGTACCGGATTTATCTGGAGTTTACTAAGTGGTGCTCCATGGGGGCGGCATGGCTCAGATTGAATCCAGGCGCGTGCGCTGGAGAATAGGCACCGGCGAGCGGCGTATCATCCTCATCGTCGGTGATTTCATCGCCGCCGCATCAGCGGCTTTTCTGGCGCTCTACCTCTGGGCGCAGATCGATTGGCTGGGTTTTTCACTCGTGTTTGTCCGCTTTCGAGCGGATTGGTTCTTCTTTCTTCCTCTCCTCTGGCTGCTCTTAATGGTCAACAATTATGATGTGATTCGCGCCTCTTCCTGGAGCGAAACCCTGCGCGGCGTGCTGTTCTCGGGCATCGGCGGCGTCGTCCTCTACCTTGTTGTGTATTTCACTTCTGACCCAGGGTCGCTGCCAAGGCGAGGTGTGCTGTATTTCCTCGTTCTTGTCATCTTGCTCACTCTGGCCTGGCGCTGGCTCTATATCAGGATCTTCACCGCGCCAGATTTTTTACGTAGGGCACTCGTGATTGGCGCGGGGGAAAGTGGAATTACTTTGTTGAATGTTGTTCATGCCATTAACCCACCGCCGTTTACCACTGTTGGATTCATAGAAGATAATCCAGCCAAGCAGGACGTTGAAATCGATGGCTGCCGAGTCCTGGGTGACAATTCGAAACTGCTTCCGTTAATCGAACAGGAAGCGGTCACGGATATCATCGTGGCGATTCTTGGACCCATGAACGGCGCGATGTTCCAGGCCATACTCGACGCGCAGGAGAGGGGGATCTTGATCACCCGTATGCCGGTTGCCTATGAGGAGCTACTTGGTAGGCTCCCGATTAATCACCTTGAATCGGATTGGCTGGTGAGGTCTTTTGTCGATGAGGTACGCATCCCCCCTCTTTACGCGATATCCAAGCGTCTTCTGGACTTCAGTGGAAGCTTATTGGGCTTACTGGGCTTTCTAGTGATCTATCCTTGGGTGGCTTTGGCGATCATGATCGAATCGGGCCGGCCGGTCATCTACATTCAAGAGCGATTGGGGCAGGGCGGCAATAAATATTGGGTGTTGAAATTCCGCACCATGAGCCAGGATGCCGAAGCGGACGGTGAAGCGCATTGGGCAATGGAGGGTGATCCGCGTACCACGAAGGTCGGCAAGTTCCTACGAAAGACTCATCTGGATGAGTTCCCACAATTCTGGAATGTTCTGAAAGGGGAGATGAGTCTGGTTGGCCCCCGCCCTGAACGTCCTAAATTGGTCGACGATCTTCAAAAACAAATCCCCTTCTATCGAGCCAGGCTATTAGCTAAGCCCGGCATCACCGGTTGGGCGCAGATAAATTACGGTAAGGGTGCATCGGTCGAAGGTTCGGCGGAGAAGCTTGAGTACGATCTCTATTACATCAAGCATCGCAGCCTGCTGATGGATCTGTGGATCATCCTGCGGACGACCGGTTCCATTATCGGTTTTCGAGGCATTTGAGATGGCACAAATTCTTGTTACGGGCGGCGCAGGGTTCATCGGCTCCCATCTCGTACGCAGTTTGCTCGACCGCGGAGATCGAGTTCGCGTTCTGGATAATCTCTCATCAGGTTCAAAAGCGAACCTCGCTGGTTTGGAGGTTGAGTTCATCGATGGAGATATCCGGGACATTACAGTTGTTCAGGAGAGCATCAAAGACGTTGACACCATTTTCCACCTGGCTGCATTCATTTCCGTACCTAGTTCTATGGAGGATCCTCTCACATGCTATGAGGTTAATCTGAACGGAAGTCTTAATGTGCTATTGCAGGCAAGTGAGGCAAGTGTGCGGCGAGTCGTGCTGGCATCTTCGGCTGCAATCTACGGCGAGAGTGAGAGCACCGTTGCCGAGACCCACCCCCTAAATCCATTATCTCCTTACGCGGCATCCAAACTGGCGATGGAGCAGGCTGCGAAACTGTTCTCGCAGTCGTTCAGCTTGGCAACCGTTTGCCTGCGATACTTCAATGTCTATGGACCACGCCAATCTCCTGACTCTCCCTATGCAGCAGCCATACCAATGTTCATCCAGGCTATGTTGGCTGGTGAGCCAGCGACAATCCATGGGGACGGCCGGCAAACCCGCGATTTTGTTTATGTGAGAGACGTTGTCGAGGCGATGCTGCTAGCCGTAGATGGGGATTCCCTAGCTGGTCGAGTTTTTAACATCGGCGGTGGCAAATCGGTTCCCATTATCGAGTTAGTCGAGATCATGCAGCGATTCTTCCCCGAAACTCCTGATCCTGTATTCGGTCCTCCTCGCCAGGGAGATCTACACTTCTCTGAGGCTGACATCTCATCGGCTGAAAGAGCGTTGGGATATCGCCCGCGTATCGACTTACAGGAAGGGCTTGGGATTACAGTAGAATGGTTCAGGTCGAGGAGAGAAGTAGAATCTTGAGGAAACCTCTGTTCCAAATTCGTAATCGAACCCTTTTTCTGGTGGATCTGTTCCTGATCGCGACATCCGTTCTCGCGAGTTTTGCGCTGCGGTTGGATATCGGACCAATCTACTCCTTCTATTTACCATCGGCGCTGCAGATGGTTGCCATGGCACTAATTGTAAAACCGATTGTTTACTACCTCTTCGGTCTCTACCGGCGATATTGGGTATACGCTAGTGTGCGTGAGCTGCGGCTTGTCTTTATCGCCTCGGCAGCGGCTTCAACTATCGTGGCTTTGCTGGTCGTAATCACACGCAGTCTCGGCGGCATGCAAGTCGGATTCCCCCGTTCCGTAATTGGAATCGACTGGTTGATCTCGTTATTCAGTATCGGCGGTCTTAGGATGGTTGTCAGATTGTTAGCTGAAAGTGGGCAGATCAGCCAAAAAACGAGTGAGCGTCGCGGCGGTAAACGAGTGGTGATCGCCGGTGCGGGGGATGCGGGAGTCCTTGTGCTGCGTGAGATGCAGCGCAATCCGCAGCTGCTGATGACCCCGGTCGCCTTTGTAGATGACGATCCAGAGAAGATAGGGATGGAGATCCACGGCATCAAGGTCATGGGCGGACTTGATGAAGTCAA